>Ga0209550_10000171_pt1 | contig 55875 bp, 46 predicted proteins | sample LauGreSuBDMM15SN_2_FD_187567 | JGI IMG/M metagenome (GOLD analysis project Ga0209550, IMG submission 187567) | Freshwater lake microbial communities from Lake Michigan, USA - Su13.BD.MM15.SN (SPAdes) (version 5) | ecosystem: Environmental > Aquatic > Freshwater > Lake | place: Lake Michigan...
TTTGGGTCCAGTACCCTGACCTTTGTCGTGCACTTTGGCCAAGATTTCTTTGGCCACTGCAGAGTTTGGCTCAGCGCCATGCTGCATCATCACGGCGTTGTAACCCTTGGCGGCAGCACCGATGTCCTTGAGATCAGGCTCAGCACCAGACCACCAAGTGCCAAACATTTTTTCGCGTGGATAACCGGTCGCAACCGCTTCCTTGATCGATGTGGCCGTCATGACACCCCAAGTTTGGAGCATCACGTAATCAGGACGCTGCTGACGGATTTGCAACCAAATGGCTTTTTGCTCAACGCCAGGCGCTGGAATCGGCAACAACTGCAAAGTGAAACCATGCATGGCCGCGCGCTCTTGCACGATGGGCAACAACTCTTTGCCAAACGGACTGTCATGGTACCCAACAGCAATTTTCTTGCCCTTGAGGTTGTCCCAACCACCCGCTTGCTTGGCGATGTGCTGCAACAAAACGTCACCGGCCACCCAGTAGTGGCCAGTCAAGGGAAAGTTCCACTTGAAGACACCACCATCGGCAGAATCACTGCGGCCATAACCGGATGTGATCATGGGGATTTTGTCAGCCGGGATTTTCTCGGTCAGCGCAAATGTGATGCCCGTTGACAGGGGTTGAAAGACGGTAGCGCCACCGTGCTTGCCTTTGAGGCGCTCATAGCACTCCACACCACGGTCAGTCGCATAGGCTGTTTCACACTCTTCAACCAAGGTTTTGACACCGTTGATGCCGCCGCGAAGGTTAACCAACTTCATGTAATCGGCATAACCGTTTGCAAAAGGTGTGGCGTTGGGCGCAACTGGACCTGTACGGCCCGTCAGGCTTGGGAAAAATTGGACTTTTTCTTGCGCCATCACTGCTGTGGTGGTGACCACCGCAGACAAGCCTGCGCAAGCCAAAGTGGCCAACATCGTTAACTTTTTAAGCTTCATGTAACTGTCTCCTTCAATCGTGTGAAAAATATCAATGAACCCATCATTCGAGTTTTTGTGGTGTGTTGACCGCGCTGATGAAAACGCTGGCCAACCCACCCTTTCACTCAGTGCGGGAAGGGCCACAACCGCAACTTCTGCTTGGCAATGCTCCAGAGCTTGGCCAGGCCATGAGGCTCGGCAATCAAGAACCAGACAATCAAAGCACCAAAAATCATGTATTCGACATGGGAGACCAAGGCCGTCGAGATTTCAACCCCGAAAACCGCCCCCACAGCCGGCAAAAACTGGTTCAGGAAAATGGGCAACACCACGATGAAGGCCGCGCCAAAGAAACTGCCCATGATGGAGCCCATGCCGCCGATGATGACCATGAACAGCAGCTGGAAAGAGCGGTCAATGGAGAACGCCGCAGGTTCCCAGGAGCCCAAGTGCACAAAGCCCCACAGAGCGCCGGCCACCCCCACGATGAACGAGCTGACCGCAAAGGCGGTGAGCTTGGCGTACACAGGGCGAATGCCAATGACCGCCGCCGCCACGTCCATGTCACGGATGGCCATCCATTCCCGGCCAATGGCCGAGCGCACCAGGTTTTTTGCAAGCAACCCAAACACCACCAAAAAGCTCAAGGCAAACAGGTATTTATCAACCGGCGAATCAATGACCCAGCCCAACACTTGAAAATCAGAGACCGCCACTGAGCCAGAGGAGCTGTTGTTTGTGAACCAACTGATGCGGCTGAATGCCCAATCGCAAAAGAACTGTGCAGCCAACGTGGCCACCGCCAAATAAAGGCCTTTAACTCGCAAGCTGGGGATTCCAAAGAAGATACCCACCAAGGTGGCAAAGAATCCTCCTGAGAGCAAAGCCAAAATAACCGGCATGCCTTCGATGCGTACATAGGTGTTGTAGGCCATGTAGGCGCCCACCGCCATGAAAGCCCCTGAGCCCAGGGATATCTGACCGCAATAACCCACCAAAATATTCACACCCAATGCAGCCAAGGCCAGGATCAAAAAGGGAACCAAAATGGCGCGAAACATGTATTCGTCTGCCAAAAAGGGGACTCCCACAAACGCAAAGGCGATGAGCGCCAAGACGACCCAGCGGTCTTGCGATATGGCAAAGATCTGCTGGTCTTTGCGGTAAGAGGTCTTGAACTGACCGTTTTCTCTGTAAAACATGGTGTCTCTCCTTACACGCGATCGATGATTTTTTCTCCGAACAGCCCTTGTGGACGGAACAACAAAAAGACGAGGGCCAGCATGTATGCGAACCAAATTTCAATGCCGCCGCCCACATAGGGGCCCAGGTAGACCTCGGACAGCTTCTCACCCACACCAATGATCAAACCGCCAATGATTGCGCCCGGCACCGACGTCAAACCACCCAAAATGATCACGGGCAAAGCACGCAAAGCCACCGTGGTCAGCGAAAATTGCACCCCCAATTTGGAGCCCCAGATGATGCCGGCCACCAAGGCGGTGATCCCCGCCACAAACCAGACGATCACCCAAATGCGGTTGAGTGGAATCCCAATCGATTGGGCGGCTTGGTGGTCATCGGCCACCGCACGCAGGGCGCGACCGGTCCCTGTCTTTTGGAAAAACAGCGACAAGACCACGACAAGCAAAGCAGCAATACAGGCTGCATAGACATCTTCCAAGCTGATCAAAACGCCACCTGGAAACACCGACTCAAACAAGAAAACGGGCTCTTTCGGCATGCCGACATCGATCTTGTAAATCGCACTGCCAAAAATTGTCTGGCCCAAACCGTCCAAAAAGTAAGTGATGCCCAGCGTGGCCATGAGCAAGGTGACACCTTCTTGGTTGACCAGGTGGCGCAGCACCAAGCGCTCGATCAGCCAAGCCAACACAAACATGACTGCAGCCGCCAGCAAAAAAGCAATCAGGTTGCCCACGAACTTGTTGTCCAAACCCAACCAGCCCGGAATCCACTCCGAAAAACGGGCCATGGCCAAAGCGGCGAACAACACCATCGCGCCTTGTGCAAAATTGAACACACCTGAAGCCTTGAAAATCAAAACAAAGCCAAGCGCAACCAGCGAATAAAGCATGCCGGCCATCAGCCCGCCAAAAAGTGCTTCGAGAAAAAATGCCATGTTGTGTTCTCCTCAGTGACTGGTGCCCAGATAGGCACTGATCACTTCTTCGTTGTTGCGCACTTCTTCGGGAGTCCCGTCGCCGATTTTTTTGCCGTAGTCCAGCACCACCACGCGGTCCGAGATGTCCATCACCACGCCCATGTCGTGCTCGATCAGCACGATGGTCGAGCCGAACTCGTCGTTCACATCCAGAATGAAGCGGCACATGTCCTGCTTTTCTTCCATGTTCATACCCGCCATCGGCTCGTCGAGCAGCAGCACCTTGGGCTCCATGGCCAGTGCGCGACCCAAGTCGACACGCTTTTGCAAGCCGTAGGGCAATTGACCCACGGGTGTTTTGCGGAACGCCTGAATTTCCAGAAAGTCGATGATGTGCTCAACGAACTCCCGGTGCTGCTCTTCTTCACGCTGGGCAGGACCGATGCGCAAGGCCTGCAAGAACAGGTTGCTCTTGATGTGCAGGTTGCGGCCGGTCATGATGTTGTCGATCACGCTCATGCCCTTGAACAAGGCCAAATTCTGGAACGTGCGGGCAATGCCCATCTCGGCCACCTGGCGGCTGTTCATGTGGTCAAACTTTTGGCCACGGAAGGTGATGCTGCCTTCTTGCGGCTGGTAAACACCGTTGATGCAGTTGAGCATCGAGCTCTTGCCCGCACCGTTGGGCCCGATGATGGCGCGGACCTCGTGCTCACGCACGTTGAACGAGATGTCGGTCAGCGCCTTGACCCCTCCGAATCGCAAACTGATGTTGTTGACGTCCAAAATGACGTCGCCGATTTTCTTGGTCATGCTGCTGCCTTCACGGGTGTGAATGTTTTGGCGTCGGAAATCTTGAGCGTGGCGCTGACACTGCCGGTACGACCGTCTTCGAACTTGACCACCGTCTCGATGTACTGCTCGGTTTTGCCTTCGTACAGGCCATCCACCAAGGGTTTGTATTTGTCGGCAATGAAACCGCGACGAACCTTGTTGGTGCGCGTCAACTCCCCGTCGTCGGCGTCAAGCTCTTTGTGCAAGACCAGGAACCGGCTGACCTGGCTACCGGCCAGCAAAGCGTCTTCGGCCAGATCGGCGTTGACCTTTTCCACGCACTCTTTGATCAGTTGGTACACCTCGGGCTTTTGCGCCAGATCGGTATAACCGGCATAAGGCAAGTTGCGGCGCTCGGCCCAGTTGCCCACAGCGTCAAAGTCGATGTTGAGCATGACGCAGACTTTTTCGCGCTGGTCACCGTAGGCCACCACCTCTTTGATGTGCGGGAAAAACTTGAGTTTGTTTTCGACGTACTTGGGCGCAAACATCGCGCCGTCGTTGGCACCGCCCTGGATGCGGCCCACGTCTTTCACGCGGTCGATGATCTTCAGGTGGCCATGGCTGTCGATGAAGCCCGCGTCGCTGGTGTGGTACCAGCCGTCGGCCGTCAGCACTTCGTCGGTGGCTTGTTGGTTTTTGTAATAGCCCTTAAGCAAGCCGGGCGACTTGACCATGATCTCGCCGTTCTCGGCCACCTTGATCTCAACACCCTTGCACGGCACGCCCACGGTGTCGGCTCGCGCCTGGTTGTCAGGCTGCAGGCACACAAACACAGCGGTTTCGGTGGAGCCATACAGTTGCTTGATGTTCACGCCGATCGAGCGGAAAAAGGTGAACAAGTCGGGGCCAATCGCCTCGCCCGCGGTGTAGGCCACACGCACGCGGCTGAAACCCAGGTTGTTGCGCAAGGGGCCGAAAACCATCAGGTTACCCAAGCCATACACCAAACGGTCCATGAAGCCGACCGACTGGCCGTCCATCAAGGCCGGGCCGACTTTTTTGGCTACGCCCATGAAGTAGTGGAACAACTTGCGCTTGAAGCTGCCCGCGTCTTCCATGCGGATCATCACGCTGGTCAGCATGCCCTCAAACACCCGGGGCGGTGCGAAGTAATACGTCGGGCCGATTTCTTTCAGGTCGATGGTCACCGTGGCCGATGACTCGGGGCAATTGACCACATAGCCGCACACCAGCCACTGTGCGTAGCTGAAGATGTTCTGGCCAATCCAGGCCGGCGGCATGTAGGCCAGCACGTCTTCGGCGCTGGTCAGTTTGTCAAACTCAGCACCCGCATCGGCGCGGTCGATCAGGGAGCCATGGGTGTGCACCACCCCCTTGGGGTTGCCGGTGGTGCCCGAGGTGAAGAACATCGCGGCCACATCGGTGTAGGCCGAATTTTCGACTTCTTCCTTGAAGAACTGTGGATGCTGCTGGGCAAATACGCCACCGGCTGCAATCAGCTCTTCCAGCGAGCCCAGGCCATCTTCGGCGTATTTGCGCAAGCCGCGCGGGTTGTCATAAATAATGTGGGTCAATTGCGGGCACTGCTCGCGCACTTCCAGCATCTTGTCGACCTGCTCCTGGTCTTCCACCACACAAAAACGCACTTCGGCATTGGTGATCGGGAAAACACATTCGGCGGCGGCGGCATCTTGATACAGCGGCACCGGAATCGCGCCCAACGACTGCGCCGCCAGCATGGTGGCGTAAAGCCTGGGGCGGTTGGCGCCGACCACGATCAGGTGCTCGCCGCGCTGAAGACCCGCTTGGTGCAAGCCACAAGCGACAGCTTGCACCAACTGGGCCAAATCCGACCAACTGATGGTTTGCCAAATGCCATATATTTTCTCGCGCAGTGCGGGCGCTGTGGAGCGCTCGGCAGCGTGCTTGAGCATCAAGCGGGGAAACGTTGTTTGCATGACCTGACCTGTCTCCAAAAACGGTGCACTGAATGCAATGCGACTGAACTTGGACGCGATCCTAGGCATTCGTTTGACGCCATGTTGTCGTTTGGACGACAATTGAGGGAAGACCCCTAGTCCAACTGACCGTCAGCTGACGCATCAACAAAAATCATGGCCAAAGAAAACAGCGTCCACCAGCGCCGCCGCGCACCCACCCCGGCCGAACTGCAGGACATCCCCTGGCTGAGCTTGTTGCGCCCCGAAGAGCGCCTGCAAATCGTGCCGCAGCTGGTGGTCAGCGACCCCCAGACCGGCGACCATGTGTGCCGCGTGGGCCGCCCCGTGACTTATTGGTTCGGCGTGATTTCGGGTCTTCTGAAAATGAGCACCGACAACGCCAGCGGCCAAACCATGACCTTCACCGGCATACCGCCTGGCGGCTGGTTTGGCGAGGGCACGGTCCTCAAGCGTGAGGTCTACCGCTACAACATCCAAGCGCTGCGGCCGAGCGTGGTGGCGGGGCTGCCGCTGGAAACCTTTCACTGGCTGATCGACCATTCACTGGGCTTCAACCGTTTCATCATGCAGCAGCTCAACGAGCGCTTGGGCCAGTTCATCGCGGCACGCGAAATGGACCGGATGACCAACCCCGAACTGCGCCTGGCGCGCCATTTGGCCGCTTTGTTCAACCCGGTTCTGTTTTCCGGCGTTGGCGAGGTGCTGCGCATCACCCAGCAAGAGCTGGCCTATTTGGTGGGCCTGTCGCGCCAACGCGTGAACGAAGCGCTGCGCGAACTCGAAGCACACCAACTCATTCGGGTGGAGTACGGCGGTCTGCGGATTTTGGATTTACAAGGTCTGCGCCAATCCCAGTTAGAGGGCCCGACACGCGATGCATGACCGCATTCTTCCAACCGCCAAAAGAAGGGACAATCGACCCACTTCTTTTGCGCACTCTTAATTCATGACCCAGCCCCTCGCATTCAAACGCGCCCCACGCCCCGAAGGCAAAGGCGAAGCCGCTGCACTCAGCGGCACCTCGCGCCTGAACAAGCGCATGGCCGAGTTGCGCATGTGCTCGCGCCGCGAAGCAGACGCCTGGATCGAGCAAGGTTGGGTCCAGGTCAACGGCCTGCCCGCCAGCATGGGCCAGCAAGTCACGCTGTCTGACCGCATCACCATCGACAAAGCGGCCGAGCAACAACAAGACCGTCAAGTGACTATTCTTTTGCACAAGCCCATGGGCTATGTGAGTGGCCAGGCCGAAGACGGGCACGAACCCGCCATCACCCTGATCAACCCCCGCAGCCACTGGGGCGGCGACCCGTCCAAGCTGCGTTTCACACCACCCCATCTGCGCGGCCTGGCCCCGGCTGGGCGCCTGGACATCGACTCCACAGGCCTGCTGGTGCTGACGCAAGACGGCCGCGTGGCACGCCAGCTGATCGGCGAAGACTCCGAGATGGAGAAAGAGTATTTGGTGCGCGTGGCCTATACAGGCCATGAAAACACCGCCGCCGCCTCGACTGCGTCGGCCACCTATGGCGGCAAAGCCAACCAGCTCACCGTGATTGGCGACTTCGACCGGGTCAGCGCCAACGTGCAAGCGGTATTCCCTAAGGCACTGCTCGAGCGCCTGCGCCACGGCCTGAGCCTGGACGGCAAACCCCTCAAGCCCGCCAAAGTGGACTGGCAAAACCCCGAGCAGCTGCGCTTTGTGCTGACCGAAGGCAAAAAGCGCCAGATCCGCCGCATGTGCGAACAAGTGGGCCTGAAAGTGGTGGGCCTCAAACGCATCCGCATGGGGGGCGTGCAGTTGGGGCAAATGCCAGCTGGGACGTGGCGGTATTTGGGGCCGAACGAATCGTTTTAACGGACTTGGTCATTCGTGAGTGGCAAGGCTTACAATTTGGATTCTTACGGAAAATTGATCGATGGAGTCCTCCCGCATGTCTGCAACCACAACCCTGTCCAGCAAATTCCAGATTTCGATCCCTAAAGGCGTTCGTGAAGAGCAAGCTTGGCAGGCAGGCCAGCAGTTTGTTTTCATTCCCAAAGGCAAAGGCATGCTCCTCATGCCCGTACCAGAACTCCAGCATTTGGCAGGACTGGCCAAGAACGCCATCTCCAAAGCCCACCGCGACCGCAAGGACCGGGTCTGATGCCTTCGAGCTCTTTGTGCGTGGTGGACACATCGGCATGGATCGAGTTCTTGATGGCATCCCCCTTGGGTCAGCAAATCGCATCGCAATTTCCTGAAAAACATCACTGCATCGTTCCAACACTGGTTCAACTGGAGTTGTCGAAATGGATGATTCGAGAAGTGGGCGATGATGAGTCCGATCAGGTGATCGCTTACACCCAGGAGTGTGTCGTGATCCCTTTGGACACCTCGATTGCCCTGCTGGCTGCTCAGCTGCATAAAGATCACAAGCTGGCGACGGCAGATGCCATTGTGTACGCCACGGCCCTCAACAAGGGCGCGCAATTGCTGACCTGCGACGCCCACTTTGAGCATTTGCCCCATGTGCTGTACTGGTCAAAAAAATCTGTCCATTGAACCTCAAACTGAGACTCTCTTGAAACCCCGCCAGAAGCCCCCAACTATGAAACGTTTTGGTTTTAGATCTTTTGTTTTTTACCCTTTTGAACCGCTATGAGCAAACAAACCCATGCCTTTCAGGCCGAAGTCGCGCAACTGCTGCACCTGGTCACCCACTCTCTGTATTCCAACCAAGAGATTTTTCTGCGCGAGCTGATCTCCAACGCCTCAGACGCGTGTGACAAGCTGCGCTTTGAAGCACTCAACAACTCCACACTGTTTGAAGACGCGCCTGAATTGCAGGTGCGCCTGACCTTTGACAAAACCGCCAAGACGCTCACCGTCACCGACAACGGCATCGGCATGACGGCGCAAGAAGCCATCGACCACTTGGGCACGATCGCCAAGAGCGGCACCAAAGACTTTGTGAGCAAGCTGAGCGGCGACCAGAAGTCGGACGCACAGTTGATTGGCCAGTTCGGCGTGGGCTTTTATTCGGGCTTCATCGTGGCCGACAAGATCACCGTCGAGACCCGCCGTGCGGGCGCAACGCCTGCCGAAGGCGTGCGCTGGATCAGCGGGGGCACGGGCGACTTTGAGGTCGAGACCATAGAGCTGACTCAGCGCGGCACCAGCGTGATCTTGCACCTGCGCGAAGAAGCGCTGGAGTACGCCAACACCTGGAAGCTCAAGGAAATCATCGGCAAATATTCCGACCACATCAGCCTGCCCATCTTGATGGAAAAGGAAGAGTGGAAAGACGGCGAGCTGATCGAACCGAACAACGAAGAAGGTGGACGCCAGCCCGGCGGCATGGTCAAGACCGGCGAATGGGACACGGTCAACAAGGCCAGCGCCCTGTGGACCCGCGCCAAGAAAGACATCACCGAAGAGCAATACCAGGACTTTTATAAACAGATCAGCCGCGACTTTGAGGCCCCGCTGACCTGGACGCACAACCGCGTGGAAGGCAGCACCGAATACACCCAGTTGCTCTACATCCCGACCAAGGCGCCGCAAGACTTGTGGAACCGCGACAAGAAAGCGGGCATCAAGCTGTACGTCAAGCGCGTGTTCATCATGGACGACGCCGAAGCGCTGATGCCCAGCTACCTGCGCTTTGTCAAAGGCGTGGTGGACTCCGCCGACCTGCCCCTGAACGTGAGCCGCGAGTTGCTGCAAGAAAGCCGCGACGTGAAAGCCATCCGCGAAGGCTGCACCAAGCGTGTGTTGTCGATGCTGGAAGACCTGGCGAAACACGACAAGGCTCCTGAGGCGACCGACGACGTCACAGACGTCCTGTCGGAAGAAGACAAAGCCAAGCTCGGCCAGTACAGCAAGTTTTACGTCGAGTTCGGCGCGGTGCTCAAAGAAGGCCTGGGCGAAGACTTTGGCAACCAAGCCCGCCTGTCCAAGCTGCTGCGTTTTGCCTCATCGACCCATGACACTGTGAGCGTCAGCTTTGCCGACTACAAAGCCCGCATGAAAGAAGGCCAGGACGCGATTTACTACATCACCGCCGACACCCTGCCCGCCGCCAAAAACAGCCCGCAACTTGAAGTCTTCAAGAAAAAAGGCATCGAAGTGCTGCTGATGACCGACCGTGTGGACGAGTGGGCGCTGAACTTTGTGAACGAGTTTGACGGCACCCCACTGCAAAGCGTGGCCAAGGGCGCGTTTGACCTGGGCAAGCTGCAAGACGAAGAAGAAAAGAAAGCCACCGAAGACGCGGCCGAAACCTTCAAGCCCATGCTGGCCAAACTGAAAGAAGCACTGAAAGACAAAGCCGAAGACGTGCGCGTGACCAGCCGCCTGGTGGACAGCCCCGCCTGCTTGGTGGTGACCGACGACGGCATGAGCATGCAACTGGCCCGCATGCTCAAACAAGCAGGGCAAAGCGCCCCTGAAGTCAAGCCCGTGCTCGAAGTGAACCCCGAGCATGCGCTGGTCAAAAAGCTCGACGGTTCGGTCCACTTTCACGACCTGGCCCACATCCTGTTTGACCAGGCCCTGCTGGCCGAAGGCGGCTTGCCTGCTGACCCTGCGGCTTATGTGAAGCGGGTCAATGCACTGTTGAGCTGATTAGCCGCAAAGCATTCAAGGGCCAGCCATGCTGGCCTTTTTTGTTGAGCGCCAGTAACCCACAAGACAAGCCCGCCCGCAGTCATGGGCTAAATTGACCTGATGAAATCCCTCCCCGCCGACCCCGCCCTCATTGATTCCAGCCAAGCCGCCTGGCGTTTGCTGGCCACGCTGGGGCTGGTGGTGCTGGGCAACAGCAGCATGTACATCGTCTCGGTGGTGTTGCCTGCGGTGCAGACCGAGTTTGGCGTGGGACGGGCCGACGCGTCGATGCCCTACACCTTGATGATGATTTGTCTGGGCCTGGGCGGCCTGATCACCGGCCGATTGGCCGATCGGCATGGCTTGATGCCGGTCATGTGGGTGGGCGCTTTGGCCGTGTGTGGCGGCTTTATCTGGGCCGGCATGTCAGGCAGCATCTGGGCTTTTGGTCTGGCGCACGGGCTGATGGGGCTGATTGGCAGTTCATCGACCTTTGCCCCCCTGATGGCCGACACCGCATTGTGGTGGAACCGCCGCCGCGGCATCGCGGTGGCCATTTGCGCCAGCGGCAATTACATCGCGGGCACCATTTGGCCGCCCATTGTTCAGCACGGCGTGGAGACTGTGGGCTGGCGGCAGACCTACATCATGTTGGGCATTTTTTGCGGCGTGGGCATGTTTTTGCTGGCCATGTTGATGCGCCAGCGCCCGCCGCTGGTGAACCTGACACCGGCGAGCGCCAGCACCGTGCCCGTTGACCGCAGCCGCCCCTTTGGTCTGAAGCCTGCCCATGCGCAGGGCCTGCTGTTTGTCGCAGGTATGGCGTGCTGCGTGGCCATGTCCATGCCGCAAGTGCACATCGTGGCTTATTGCTCTGACCTGGGTTTTGGGGCGGCGCGCGGGGCTGAGATGCTCTCGCTCATGCTGGCCAGCGGCATCGTCAGCCGGCTGGTGTTTGGCGTGATCAGCGACCGCATTGGCGGCATCCGCACCTTGTTGCTCGGTTCGTTTTTGCAGGGCGTGGCGCTGCTGATGTTCTTGCCTTTTGACGGCATGGTGCCGCTGTACATCGTCTCGGCCATGTTCGGGCTGTTTCAGGGCGGCATCGTGCCTGCCTACGCCATCATCGTGCGCGAGCACTTCGACCCCAAAGAAGCGGGGGCCCGCGTGGGCTCGGTGATCATGGCCACCTTGTTGGGCATGGCGCTGGGTGGCTGGATGTCGGGCTGGGTGTTTGACATGACGGGCAGTTACCACGCAGCTTTTTTGAATGGCATCGCCTGGAACTTCCTCAACCTCTGCATCGCCAGCTGGTTGTTCTGGCGGGTGCGTCGGGCTGAACGCGGCGCACCGGCTCGCGTTTGAAGCGTTCGCGCTTCGCCGACTCAGGCTGGGCACCCCAGCCACGAACTGTGCAAGCTCAGTGCCAACGGCTTGACCGACGCCACACGCTCAACAACAGCAAGGCCAAAGCCAGTCCTGCAGCCCAGGGCAAGAGGCCCATGGTGCCCGCCCAAATGGCCTCAGGCTGAGAAACGCCGTTTGCCAAGGCCCGACTTTGCAACAGTTCCATGAGCCACAGCCAGAACATGGCCGCACCCACGATGCCTACGGTGCGGGTCACCAGGGTCAGGCTGCCCGAAAGGCCCCGCGCCGTTTCGGGCAAGGTGGCCACCACCTGATCGGCGTAAACCACCTGAAACGCCCCCAGACCCACACCCTGCACAAGCAAGGCCAGGGCCATGAAGGGCCAGGCTTGCGCCATTGGCACCGCACCGATCGAGGCCAAACCCAAGGCCATGATCCCTTGCGCTGCGAGGCCCGCAGACCGCAAGTCCATGCGACGCAGCAGCACTGGGGCCACGCCTGAACCGGCCAACACCCCCAACGCCCAGAGCGAGAGCATGGCGCCACTGGCCGTACCACCCCAGCCCGCCGCAGGCAAGGCGTAGGGCAAGCTCAGTGCAATGGTGAAGCTGCAAAATTGGACCCCGACACTGAGCAGGTTGATCCAGGCGAATTCGGCATCGCGTCGCAGGAGGCCCCACAACCCCCGCACGCTGCCCGCCTGACTGGCAGCGCTGGGCGTGCTCAGTGTCTGCGCCCGCAGGCGACGCACCAGCCAAGGCGTGCACAACCAGGCCAGCAGCACAATTGGCACCCGAAAACCGTACACCCCGGCCCAGCCCCAATGCAGCATGCTGATGCCCCCAAGCAAGGGGGCCAGCACACCCGCCGCCGCAAACATGGCGCCATACACCGACAGCGCTTGCGTGCGTTGCCCGGCGGCCAGCAAGCCCATGGCCAAGGCCGGAGCGCAGGACAACGTCAGCGCCACCCCGATGCCCTGCAAAACCCGCCCGGCCAGCAGCCAACCATAAGTCGGTGCCGCCGCACAGGCCACCAAGGCCAGCGCCGACAGCACCAAGCCCCAGCGAAATACGCGCAAGTGGCCCAGGCGGTCCCCCAGCACACCGCAAAACAACATCAGGCTGCCGTAGGTGATGACATAGCACACCGCCACCCAACGGATGTCGGGTGTGGCCAAGGCGAAGGCTTCGGTCATGGCCGGAAACGCCATGTTGACCGCAAAGTCAAGCGGGGCGATCGCGGCGCCGCAGCCGACGATGGCAAAACCCAGAAAAGGCGTGCGGGGGCGGGGCGTTGTCAATTTACTCACACCACCAGCGGCGCTTCCTGCATCTGCTCGATTTGCTCTTGCAGCATCAGCACCTGGCCGCGCCAGTAGTCGGGTGTGCCAAACCACGGAAAGTTGACCGGGAAAATCGGGTCTTCCCAGCGCCGTGCCAGCCAGGCGCTGTAGTGGATCAAACGCAGTGTGCGCAGCGGCTCGATCAGGCTCAGCTCGGCGCGGTCAAAGTCGCGCACCTGTTCGTACCCATCCAGCAAGGCTGACAGTTGATGCGTTCGCTGAGCCCGGTCGCCTGAGAGCAGCATCCACAGGTCTTGCACGGCCGGGCCCATGCGGGCGTCGTCCAGGTCCACAAAGTGCGGGCCACCACCGGGCAGCTCGGCAGGTGTCCACAAAATATTGCCCGGATGGCAGTCGCCGTGCAGGCGAATCAGGGGGCGGTCCGCTGAGCCTTCCACCATTTTTTCTTGCACCAAGGCCAGCGCCGCAGCAAAGGCCTCTCGCCATTCGCGCTCAACCTCCAAAGGAATCATTTGGTTCGTTTGCAACCACTGTGCAGGCTCCAGCGCAAAGGTCTGCACATCGAGCGTGGGGCGGTGCGCGAAGGGCCTGGCTGCACCCACGGTGTGGATGCGGGCCAGAAAACGGCCAATCCATTCCAGCACCTCAAAATCATCCAGCTCCGGCATACGGCCGCCGCGCAAGGGGCTGACCGAAAAATCAAATCCCGCACTTTGGTGCAGCGTCTGGCCGTTCAGCACCATAGGCGGCACCACGGGCACTTCGGCCGCCAACAGCTCGGCGGCAAAGTCGTGTTCTTCCTGAATTTGTTCGCGACTCCAACGCCCAGGCCGGTAAAATTTGAGCACCACCGCCGCGCTGCCTTGCACCGGCTCGTCCAGGTGCGCACGGTACACGCGATTTTCGTAAGAGCTGAGCGCCAGCAAACGGCCGTCGGGCCACAGGCCCAGATCGGTCAAAGCGTCCATCACCCGGTCCGGGGTGAGTTCGGCGTAGGGGTGCAAGGCGTTCGGTTCGGTCATTTGGTGATTGTGGCGCACGTCAAACCTCCACCGCTGCGCAACAGTCTGTCCGCTATGCCCATGGCCTTAGCTGGCTCACCGAAAGCGCCACTGTTGGGGGAGCCATTCGTGCTTGGCCGTGCCAGGTTTCAGGCCGAGTCGAAGCGGTAGCCCACCCCGTAGACCGAGCTGATGCAGTCGCTGGCACCAGCTTGCTTGAGCTTGCGGCGCAGGTTTTTCACATGGCTGTCGATCGCGCGGTCACTCACATCGCGAAAGTCTTGATGCAAATGGTCAAGCAAACGAACCCGGCCAAAGACCTGGTCTGGGCGCGACAGCAGCAACCTCAGCAATCGGTACTCCACTGGCGTCAAGGACAGCGCTTGGCCCTGCCAAGAGATTTGTTGTGCCCCCTCATTGACCAACCAGCGGCTGGTCGTTGCGCTGTTGGCCAGCAAGCCCTGGCTGCGCCGCAGCAAAGCCTTGACGCGGGCAACGACTTCGCGCGGGCTAAAGGGCTTGCATATGTAATCGTCCGCACCGGTTTCCAGCCCCAGCAAGCGGTCGATTTCGTCAATGCGGGCGGTCACCATGATGATGGGCACGGCTGAAAATTGGCGCACTTGGGCGCAAACGGCCAAGCCGTCCAAACCCGGCAACATCAGGTCCAACAAGACCAGCGCCGGCGCTGGCACGCCTGCTCGAGGCTGCAAATGCGCAAGCGCCTGCAAACCATTGCTGCACCATTCGGTATCAAAGCCTTGTGCCTGCAAATAGTTGGTCAGCATGTCGGCAATCTTGGCATCGTCTTCCACCACCAAAATTCGCGTCGGCATCGCCTGAGCCGCATTGGCCACTGGGTCTGGGGCAGAGTTCATATGGCCCTGTCCCGGTGTTTGGCCGCTGCCGCATCGGCCCGCAGGGGCAATTGCACGCGCAGCCTCAGTCCACCCAAGGGTGATTGTTCGGCCGTGACCTGACCATGGTGAGCGCTGACGATGGCTCGTACGATCGACAGCCCCAAACCACTGCCATGTTCACTGCCGCGTTGGCGCGCTTTGTCAACGCGAAACAACGGCTCAAAAAGCTGATCCAGATCCTCTGGCGGTACGGCGGGTGCACTGTCTTCAACGATCAAAATCAAACTGCCAGAAGCCAAGACCGCTGGCCCAGGGCTGTCCAAGGCCCAGTGCACATTGACCACGCCTGGTGCATCGGTGTAGCGCAAGCTGTTGTTGAGCAAGTTAGACAGCAATTGTTCAATGCGGCTGAAGTCCCAACAGACCTGCAAAGGCGTGTCAACGGAAACGGGCAACTGCAGTTGCAGGCCGCGTTGGCGAGCGGGTTCTATAAAGCGCTGAAGGGTTTTGAGCAGCTTGGTGTGGGCGTCGCCGGATTCAAAATCGCAGAGCAAACCGTCCATGTCGGCCATGGACAACATGTGCAAGTCGCCCACCAAGCGCGTAAGTTGCATCACCTCGTCGCGCAAACTGGCGATCACGGCCGGCGTTGGCGCGCGCGCACCGTCTTCGATCGACTCGAGTTCGCCTCGCAGCACCGCCAGCGGTGTGCGCAGCTCGTGCGAAATCTGGGCAATCCACAAGCGGCGCGCCTGCTCCAAGCGCGTCAGCGATTGGGCCATGGCATTCATGTCCTCGGTGAGTTGGGCGATTTCGCGCGCGCCCGCCGGTTGCAGCGCAGGCATGCGCTCGCCTTGGGCAATCTGACGACTGGCCCGCTGTAAGGCCTGCAATGGCCGACTCCAACGCCTGGCCACCCACCAGGCGGCCAGCAGGGCAAACACAATGGTCGCCAAGGCCCCGACCAAGAGGCCGGTGTATTGCTGCTGCAAAAAACGCGTGTCCAGATCGTTGGGATGCGCTTCGATCAGCATTTCCGCCGTGGCGACCTGGGTGCCACCCACCATGACCGCACGCACGCTGCGTGCAAGCCCTTCTGGTTGCATGCGGCCAGCCAGCCAGCGGCCTTGTGCGTCGCGGATGACCACCCGCTCAAAAAGCGTGCCTGCAGGATTGGGCTCCACCGGTGAACCGGGTGGTGGGCGCGGTGGTGGGTAACCCGGGGGCGGGGGTGGGTGGCCTGGACGTGGTGGCACATACCCCGGACGGGGTGGTCGCTCTGGCGCATCTTGGCCCTGTGGTCCGTCGCGCGGCCTGGCGCGCTCGGGCGCGGGTGGCCTATTTTGGGCTGCAAGTTCTGGAAGCGGTGGCGCGTCGCGACGGGGTTGGCTGCCCCCATCGGCCTCCTGTCTCGGTGACCGGTCATCGCTTTGCGGTTGTGGCGGGCGTGGCGGGCGCGCGTAACCCGCCTGTTCATCGTGCGGCGGTGGTGGCCTGCGGCCATCGCTTTGCGCATGAGGTGGGTGCGGCGGGCGCGGCGTGCCCTCGTAGCCCGCCTGTTCATCGTGCGGCGGTGGTGGCCTGCGGCCATCGCTTTGCGCATGAGGTGGGTGCGGCGGGCGCGGCGGGCGCTCGTAACCCGCCTGTTCATCGTGCGGCGGTGGTGGCCTGCGGCCATCGCTTTGCGCATGAGGTGGGTGCGGCGGGCGCGGCGGGGGCTCGACCTGCGCGTTTGCATCTTGCTTCGGTGGTGGTCGCCGCTCGCCCTGCATAGGTGGGCGTGGGCGAGCGTCGCCCTGCTCTGGGGCGGGGGCTCGCAGGCGCGGTCTTGGCGGGCCCATGTTGCCAGGCGGAGCCAACTCACGCCCGTGAAGCTGGTCCATCAGGTCTTGCATGGCCCGGCGGTCATTGCGCAACCAGGCCATGCTGGGGTCTGCGGTGGCGCGCTCTTCAATGAGGGTCACCAAACGCGTGAACTGCGCCTCATCACGCTGGCGCAGGTAATCTGAAAAACCGCTGCGCAAGCTCCAGGCACTCAAGCCGCCAATGGCCAGCACCGCCACGACCACGGCCCCCGCCAGCAATAGTGAAAGTTGCAGGGCAATGCCAAAGCGCATGGGGTGTATGGGGGGCTTGTGACGGGTGGCTGAAAGGCGATCTTAGCGGGGTCTGTAACCGTCGCTCAGGGTGCGCAGAAATGCCACCACATCGTCGATCTCACCTTCGGTCATGGCCGGTCCCTGGGCAGCGAGCCGGTTGAAGGGGGCTTTGACGCTTTCGATGTTGCCCAAGTACTTGGCGGGCAGGTCATTGGGTGTGCCATCACCACCATACCAATGCACCGGGTTGCTGTTGCGGGTGGCATAAAAACGCACCACATCGTGCAAGTTCTTAAAAAAACCGTTGTGCATGAAGGCAGGTCTTTCAGCCACGTTGCGCAGGGTGGGCATGCGGAACATGCCGCAAAAGTTGTCGATGCTCACACCCGAGTCCAGCACCGCCTGCGGCAGCACTGGCGGGGTTCTTTCCGGTCCGCACAAGCCCAGGTCATAAAACAAGGGGTCTGCATTTTTGGGGATGGCCGTGTTGCGAGGCACACCCGTGGCGTAGAAAGTAAACTCGGTGAATATCGAGTCGCTCGGTTGCCTGCTGGTGGGGTCCATCAGATGGCAAGAGGCGCAGTTGCCTTTGTTGGGGTCCATGAACAGCGCCATGCCCCGGCTTTCTGCCCGGTTGAAACTCAGCTCGCCACGCACCATGGCGTCGTATTTGGAGCTGAAAGGCTGCAAGGTGGCACGCGCAAAGGAGGCCAATGCCGAGGTGACCTTTTCAAAGGCCGCTTGGGTGTCGTTGAAAACATCGGCTCCAAAAACCTGCTTGAACAGCTCGGCATAGCTGGAGGCCGCGATCTTGTCGACCACGTCTTTTTCCGTGTTGTTCATCTCCAAGGGGTGAACAAAAGGACCCGAGCCTTGCGCCTCCAGCGTGTCGGCGCGGCCATCCCAGAGCAACCCCCCTTCGGCCTCGAACTTGCCGTCTTCCCCCTGAATGAAGCTAAAAGGCGGCACCAAGGCGCTGTAACTGTTGGTCATGGCGTTGCGCAGACCTAATGAGCCGCTTTTGCTGCCCATGGCCACGCCAATGGTCGAGCCATTGTTGCCGGCAAAACCCTGCGCGGCGGCGTGGCAGTTGACACAGGCCGTGCCTGCGGGTGAAGACAAATTCACATCGGTGAAGATGCGACTGCCCACCGCAGAGGGACTGACCTCAGAAACAATGGTGCCGCCACCGGCAGCGCCACCTCCACCGCCGCAGGCGACCAACAGACCCGTCAATGCGACGAGTATGGCGCCTCCAATGGGCCTGAGTTTTTTAGTGAAACAGCGCAACATAAAAGCACTCCAGATCAAAAATGAGTTGACGATGGATCGCAGTCTGTTGCGCAATTGTGGAGAAACTGTGGAGTGCTTAGGCTGCTCGCTGGTGCGCTGAAAAGCAACCGATACAGAAGTGACTTTCTCTGACCTTAGGCATCGCTCAACGCCCAGTGAATCGAGCTGTGCGTTTTTCCACAAAAGAGCGCACGCCTTCGGCTGCGTCGTCACTGTTAGACAAACGCTGTTGAACGGCAATGAAATCGTGCATGGCCACCAGCGGGCCGTGCTCTACCGCCTTGAGCACGTTTTGCCGCGTGGCCACCACCGCCAGCGGCGCTTGGGCTGCGATCTGCCCGGCAATGCGCATGGCCTCAGGCAGCAGGCCTGCCGCAGGCACCACCTTTTGCACAAAGTTCAGGCGCAGGGCTTCGGCACTGTCGAACACATCTGCCGTGAGCAGGTGCAAAAGCGCATTGCCCGTGCCCGCCCGTTCGGCCATGCGCAGCGTGGCACCGCCCGTGGCCATGATGCCGCGCTGCACCTCCAACTGCGAGAAGCGGCAGTCATCGGCTGCCACCACGATGTCGGCTGCCAGCATCAGCTCGATGCCCAAGGTGTAAGTGATGCCCTGCACCGCCACCACCATCGGTTTGACGCGGCGGCGGTAGCCCTCCATGCCAAGGTTCAGGGGGTCCACCAGGCCCAGCGGCACCGACTTTTCGCCGCGCTTCATCAGCGGCGCGATGGTGGGCAAGTCCAGCCCTGCGGTGAAGTGGTCCCCCGCCGCACACAACACGCCCACGCGCAGGGCGGGGTCTTCGTCGAGCCGGGTGTACGCCTCGCCCAACTCGCGGAACATCTTGGGCGTGAAGCCGTTGCGCTTGGCGGGGCGGTTGATGCAAATTTGCAGGATTGCACCGTGCACGGTGCAATCAATCTGACCTTCGGGATGGGGAATGGTGTTCATGAACAGCATGCTAGGGCGGTCAACCCCGCCAGCGTTTCACACGGGCGACAGACCTGAATCACCACCCTCGCAGGCACCCCAACCCACTGGGGCTTTTCACTGACCACCGCTGAAGGCAGTCCAGGTTTGAACACTGGCTGTCGCTGATGAAGAATCATTTTTATGATAATTATCCATTTGGGGGATTTACAAAATTCAAAATAAGAATAAGATTTAAATCCCCCAAAATCAAATTTTCAAATCTTGATTCAGAAATTTTACATTTTGCGCCATGAAGCCTCATATTAAATCTCATTTTCAGCTCGCCAAAATAGCTCATGAAGAAGAGCGCCCTACCGTCGAAATACCGGCTGAGGGTGGCCGCTCTACGGTGCTTAAACAGGTGAAATCCCTGCATATCAAGCGCTATTTGCTACAAGCCAACAAAAACCTTGAGATTTTCATTGGCGATCAAAATTCAGACACAGATGATCTCTTTGGCCGTGTGTTGCGGCGCTTGCGCATCCACAAAGGGCTGGAAGCTTATGTTGTGGCATCCAAAGCTTGCATCACGGTTTGGCAGCTGTACGAACTTGAAACGGGAGAAGACACCCTTTTTTACACCCCTGGCTTGCGCCTCAAGGCGGCTCAACGGGTGGCCGAATTTTTGGGCACGGACTGGTCAGAAATACTGCAAGGTCGCGTGATCGTGCGAGCTGTCCCCACGCCTACTGCACAACTGCACCTGCTGAAAACCGCAAGGGCTGGCGAGCGCTTGAACAACCCTCGGTCAGACTACTCGGGTGCATTCGAAAGGGGCTCGGTAGGTCATGACGGCGCCCCAACTGCTCCTCTTTCAAGCGCTCTGTTCCTTCGCGTGGCGGATGAACAGGACAACAAAACTCACTGAGTCCTTGCAAACCCGTGATCCGATGGTGGGCACAAGGGCCTGCCCGCAAAAAAGGCATTCTTTGCCCGCAACGGACGTGATGCCTTTGGCTCGTACCCTACAGAACCGTGGGGGTTGACCTCGCCAGACCGCAATACTGCAAGCTCAGTACTTGTAAACGCCCTGCCCGGTCTTGCGGCCTAAACGACCCGCAGCCACCATTTCTTTCAGCAGCGGGCTGGGGCGATATTTGCTGTCACCGAACTCCTTGAGGTAGACCTCCATCACGGCCAGGCACACATCCAGGCCAATCATGTCGGCCAGCGCCAGCGGGCCAATGGGCTGGTTGCAGCCGAGTTTCATACCTGCGTCGATGGCTTCGGCCTCGGCCAAGCCTTCGCCCAGCACAAAGAAGGCCTCGTTGATCATGGGCACGAGGATACGGTTGACCACAAAGCCAGGGGCATTTTTCACCGTGATCGGCGTTTTGCCCAGCGCCAGCGCCATGTCGTGCACCGCGTCGTGCGTCGCGTCGCTGGTCTGCAGGCCTCGGATGATTTCGACCAGCGCCATCATGGGCACGGGGTTGAAGAAGTGCATGCCGATGAATCGGTCAGCGCGCTGCGTGGCGGCGGCCAGCTGCGTGATCGAGATCGATGAGGTATTGGACGCGATGATCACATTGGGGGCCAGCAGGCCGTCCAATTGCTTCAAGATCTTGACCTTGAGCTCGTGGTTTTCTGTGGCGGCTTCAATCACCAGCTGGGCGCTTTTGAGTTCGTCGTAGTTGCTCGAGCCCTGGATGCGGCCCAACGCTGCGGCCTTGTCGGCCTCGCTGATTTTTTCCTTCTTGACCATGCGGTCCAAGCTGCTGGCCACGGTGGCTACACCCTTGGCCACGGCCGCGTCCGAGATATCGACCATCACAACCTGAATGCCCGACACCGCACACGCCTGTGCGATGCCATGGCCCATGGTGCCTGCGCCAATGATGCCTACGGTCTGGATGCTCATGTTCTTCATTCCTTCAAAGTGGGAAACTCAAAAGGAACGATCTTAACGGGGCTGAACACGGGCTTGGCTGACAGCTCGGTCGAGCCGGGGCAGCCCGTCGCCAGCAAGACCGGCCTGACGAGCACCTCCATCAGAACCGGCGCTGCGCCTCCAGCCCCAACATGAGCTTGCGGCCCGCACCCGGCTCAAAGAAACGGCCATTGCCATCGTTCACGATCACAGAGCCCGCATGCTTTTGATCGGTCAGGTTGTCGACTCGAATGAACTCGCGCAGCGTCCAGTCGCTACGCTCTTGCTTGAACTGCACACCCAGGTTGAACAAGGTGTGCGCCGCCGCTGCGTCAGTGTTCAGGTCGTTGACCATCACCCGACCTGTATGCCGCGCCTCCAGCGTCACCCGGCTGCCCGCCCAACCTGTGTCCCAAGCCGCTTGTGCAAACAGCTGCTGCTTGGGCAGGCCCGGAACCTGGTTGCCAGCAGGCACTTGCGCCTGAGGGATGTTGCCGGCGGGGCAACCGGCTGAGGTACAAGTCATGAAGGCATCTTGGTAGTGGGCCCGCATCCAGGTGTAGGCCGATGTCAAGGTGACCGGGCCTGTGCGCCATTCGCCCGCCAGCTCCAGACCCTGGCGCAGGGTGCGCCCCGCGTTCTGGAACGTGGTGCGACCGCCCGTGTTGTTTTGAACCACGATTTCGTCGTCGGTGCGGATGTCAAACGCGGTCGCGCTCCAGCGCAGCTTGTCAGCGCGGCCGCGCAGGCCCAACTCGCCACTGGTGCTGCGAGCGGCGTTGAGTTCGGTGTTGAATCCGGAGACGCCACTGCTGCGGTAGGCCACTTCGTTGAGTGTGGGGATTTCATAGCCTTTGCCGATGCTGGCAAAGGCCTGCACCGAGGGGCTCCATTGCCAACGCACACCGACCACGGGCAAGGTGGCTGTGTAGCTCTTGCTGCCGCTGTCGTCCCGGTTGGTGCCCACGATGTAACGGTCGGTGGATTCGTACTCGGTGCGGGTCTGACGCACGCCGCCCATGAGGGTCAGGCTTTGCGTGCGCCACTCGGCTTGCACGTAAGGGTCCAGGGTTTGGGCGCGGTTGAGCTCGTCGCGGCGCAGCTTGCCTTGCACGCCCAGGGTGGTGCCAATGAAGTTTTCATAGCCTTTGCGGCTGTCGCTTTGATGGTCCGAGGCCAAGCCCGCGCTGAGCGACAAACGGCCTCCCTGCCAGTCACCTTCATGCCGCCATCGGGCGTTCCAGCCCCAGTAGTAGCGGTCCAGGTCAACCACACCCCCGGAGCTGCCTGCAGGCACTTGTGCGCCCGTGGTGATGGACTGGTACTGCACCACCTGGCGCTGACCGGCATAACCCATCAACTCCAGCTTGTGACCGCCGCCCAGCGCTTGCTCAAAGGCCAAGCCCAATTGGGTTTGGGCCACGGTTTTGCGAGTGTTGAAGCTCAGGGCCCCAGCGTTGGTTTGCTCGGGGTTGGTGTCAAATTCTGCACGGCTCAAACCCTGCGGGTCCAGTGCAAAGCTGCTGTGGTGGTTGAACACCAGCACTGTGCGCCCGCCTTCGTGCTGGCGCGAGAGTTTCAAATTGGCCGTGCTTCGGTCAGCAGCCGATTGGGGCCGCGTGCCGTCGGTTTCAAACCGGCTCAGGTCCACGGCGTAAGACCAGCCAGGCTCTTGTGCCGTGCCAGTTTGGCCCGTGGCCTGGGTGGACAAGCGCCACAGACCGTCCGAGCCTGCCACCAGTCCGGTACGCCAATGCGCAGGCCACTGGCCATCTTCGGTGTAGAGCAGCAAGGCTCCACCGGACGACGCCCCATAAAGCGCAGCCATCGGACCACGCACCACCTCCACCCGGTCGGCACTGCCCAGCGGAAAGTTGGCCGCCTGGCCCGAGCCGTCCGGGGCGCTGGCCGGAATGCCATCGACAAACAAGCGCACGCCGCGCACGCCAAAGGTGGCACGGGCGCCGTAGCCGCGTACCGAAATTTGCAGGTCCTGGGCGTAGTTTTGCCGGTTCCGAATCACCATCCCCGGCACACGCCCCAGACTTTCGGAAAGGTTGACTTGGGCTTGTCCCTCGCGCAGTTCCTTGCCTTCGACCACATCGACCGAAGCCGCGCTGCGCCACAAGCCGCCGCTGACGCGCTCAGCACTCACCACAACAGGCGACAGCGCACCGGCATCGGTCAAGGCTAAAGGTTGCACGGGTGACTGAGATCGGACACTGGCCGCGCACAACAAGCCAATAGCCAAAACCACAGGAAGATGAGTGGGAATAATGGAACCCATCACGAGGCATTCTTTCAGGATGATTGATTTTTCAGTCCACGGCACGAACCTACGCTGCGGGTGCGGCCTTGGCTGTTGGCTGGATTTTCTCCTGCGTTGGGGTCTGCGATACAAGCCCACAAGACAGATGGCGCTAAGACGCACCCTTCTTCAACTTCTTCATGTGGTAAAGCATCTACGCTCGCTGTATGCATGCCAAAAGCCCCCTTGTTTAACTGCGAAAACGCTTCCTCGTCAGCGCCAGCGCCACCCAAAACGACACCCCCGCAAACCCCGCCAGCACCCCCACCAGACGCACAGGCTCGTCTGGCCAGCGGTCCAAAAACATCGGGCGCACCAAGTCGACTGCCACCGACAGCGGCAACCAGTCGGCGATCACGCGCACAAAGGCGGGCAGTTGCTCTCGCGGGAAAAAGATGCCCGAAAGGAACATCATGGGCGTGAGGAACAGGGTGAAGTAGTAGGTGAAAAAGTCGTAGCCCTTGGCCAGAGCATTGAAAATCAGCGCCATGCAGCTGAAGGTGATGCCCACACCCAGTAGCACGGGCCAAGCCACCAGCAGCTTCCAGCTGTGGCTGATGCCCAAAGCAAGCATCACCAACAGAATGGCCGTGACGCTGAACAGCGCCTTGAAAGCGGCCCAGAGCATTTCGGCCAGCACCACGTCATCGAGCCGCACCGGGGCGTTCATGATGCCGTCCCAGGTTTTTTGTACATGCATGCGCGAAAACGCCGAGTACAGCGCCTCAAAGGTGGCGGCGTTCATGGCGCTCATGCAAATGCTGCCGCTGGCCAAGAACAAGATGTAGGGCACTTTTTCGCCGCCCATCTCGACCTGCCCGATGAGCGCGCCCATGCCGTAGCCAAAAGCCACCAGCCACATCAGTGGCTCGGCGATGTTGCCCACCAAGCTGGGGATAGCGAGTTTTTTCCAGACCAGCCAGTTGCGCTGAAACACAGGCCACCAGCGCATGGACAGGCGGGGTGCGGCCCAGATGTTGTTATGAATTTGACTCATGATCAGCCCTCTTCCCGAATCTGGCGTCCGGTCAACTTCAAAAACAGGTCTTCCAAATTAGAAGGGCGGTGCAAGGTGCGCAGCGTGGGCCAGGCCTCCAGTGCATGCATCAAGGCACGGCTGTCTTGGGTATAAAAGAAAACCGTCTCACCACTGACCTCAACCCGACCGGCCAGCGCCTTCAAATTGGCCTCTTGCGCCAGCGGCACAGCGCCTTGGCCAAAGACCTCCACCACGTCGGGCTCCAGGTGCTCGGCGATCAAATCGCGCGGCTTGCCCTCGGCGATCTTGCGGCCCTGGTCCAGTACCAACAGGCGTCCGCACAGGCGCTCGGCCTCGTCCATGAAATGGGTGGTGAGCAAAATGGACTTGCCTTCTTGCAGCAGCACCTGCAACCGCTCCCACATCAGGTGGCGCGCCTGCGGATCGAGGCCCGTGGTGGGCTCGTCCAGCATCAAGAGCTGCGGGTGGTTGATGAGGGAGCGCGACAAACTCAAGCGCCGCTTCATGCCGCCCGACAACTCGCCCGGCTTGGCTTTGGCTTTGTGGCTGAGGGCGCCAAACTCCAGCAGCTGCGGAATGCGCTCGCGGATCACGGCGTCGGGTATGCCGAAGTACCGGCCGAATACCAGCAGATTTTCTTCTGCCGTGAAGTCCGGATCCAGCGTGTCGGATTGCGCCACAACGCCCAGGCGGGCTTTGATGGCCAGCGCGTCACGCGGCATTTGCAGACCATCGAAGTAGCAGATCTCACCGCCGCTCGGCTCAGACAAGCCCAAACACATGCGCAGCGTGGTGGTTTTGCCCGCACCGTTGGGGCCGATGACGCCCAGGCATTCGCCGGGTTCGATGTGGAAAGACAGGTCGTTGACCACCGTGGCGTCGCCGTAGCGTTTGACCAAGTGTTCGACCGATAGCAAGGGGGTGTTCATGCCCGGATTGTGCCCGTGACCGCATGCCTGAGCAGGTTTGCGGGTGACCGATAAAATCAGGGCATTCTTCTGCACCGCGCTTGCGGCCCCTTCATGTCAAGTTCCCCCTCTTTTTCGGATCGCCTGGCCGTCTTGCCGCAGTACCTGATGCCCAAACAAGCCCTGACCGCCTTTGCCGGCTGGGTGGCGGGCAACCAATGGGGCGGCGCGACCACGGGCATCATCAACTGGTTTGTGGATCGCTACAACGTGAACATGATGGAGGCCGCCAACCCCGACACGGCCAGCTACAAGAGCTTCAACGAATTCTTCACGCGCCCGCTCAAAGCCAGCGCTCGCCCATTGGCCAATGCGGCGTATGTCAGCCCGGTGGATGGGGCCATCAGCCAGTGCGGCGCGATTGCAGGTGATCAGGTGTTTCAGGCCAAGGGCCACAGCTACAGCACCCGCGCCCTGGTGGGCGGCGATGCAGCGCTGGCCGCGCAGTTTCAAGACGGCGAATTTGCCACCCTGTACCTCAGTCCACGCGACTATCACCGTATCCACATGCCGTGCGCCGGTCGCCTGACGCGCATGGTTTACGTGCCGGGCGAACTGTTTTCAGTCAACCCCACCACCGCACGGGGCGTGCCCGGCCTGTTTGCCCGCAACGAGCGGGTGATGTGTGTGTTTGAGGGCGAGCAAGGCCCCTTTGTGATGGTGCTGGTGGGCGCCACCATTGTGGGCAGCATGGCCACCGTGTGGCACGGCGTGGTCAACCCACCGCGCCCGGGCACGGTACGCGAATGGACCTACGAGATGGGCAGCATCACCTTGGCGCAAGGCGAAGAAATGGGGCGCTTTTTGCTTGGCTCCACGGTGGTGATGCTGTTCCCGAGCGGGGTGATGCAGTTCAACCCCGACTGGACACCGACCCGCCCCATCGTGATGGGCGAGGCCATGGGCACAAGCGTCTAAAACGCTGGCGCATCAAGCCCGTGTCGGTTCAGGCCCTGGTCGGCTCAGGCCTTGGCTTCTTTTTGCTGGCGCGCCAACACATAGCGGCGCATGGCCACCGCCGGGGCATCGGCAGCGACTGAGAATTCGTACAAATCTTCGGCGGGTGTGCTGGCCAGGGCCAGTTCCTGCAGCGCCAAGCCGTCCACGTCTTCCTGAAAAGCCACAAACAGCTGATCGTGCATGAAGCGGGTGGTGCCTGGATCGTCTAGGGCAAAGTCTCGCCCGTGCACGATGAAGTAATGCGTGCTGGTGGCCGTCTCCGGGGTGGGCATGTGGGCGGTGCGGATGCGAAACTGCGGCCGCTGCGTCTCGCTCAGATGGCAGTCGTAAAACAGCACCGACACCTCGTGCAGGCCCAGACTGCGGAACTCGGAGCGCACGATGCGGGCCGCCTGGCCCTGACCCGTCAGGCCGGTGGGCACGCCCCACACCGGCGGCAGCGTGGTCGGCACCACATTGCGCAGCAAGGCAAATTGGCCATCGCCGATTTCCAACTCAAAAGCGGCCTTGGCATAGTCTGGCGTGCCAAAGCTTTTGGCATGCAAAAAACTCAAATGCGTCAAATCCAGCAGGTTTTCGTGCAAGCGCACGTAGTTGGCCTGCAAACTCAGATAGCCCTGTGAGCGCTCCCACTGGACATCGGCCATCCAGTCTTGCGGCGGCAGTTTGGACAAATCGGCCTGTTCCGGATCCCCCATCCAGATCCAGACCACCGCACCGCGCTCATGGGTTCGATACGCCTTGATGCCCACGTTTTGGGGGCAATGGGCTTGTGAGGGCACCTCGATGCAATCGCCCTCGGTGTTGAAGCGCAGACCGTGGTAGCCGCAGACGATGGTGTCTTGATCCAGTGTGCCCGCCGACAGCGGCATGGATCGGTGCGGGCAGCGGTCTTCGAGCGCCACCACGCGGCCGTCGCTGGCGCGGTAAAACACCAATCGGCGGCCCAGCAGCGTGCGGGCCAGCAGTTGGCCCTTGATCTCTTCGCCAAAGGCGGCCACGTACCAGTCGTTCATGACAAAAGGCGTGTCACGGTCGGCCAGGCGCTGTGAGGCGTTTTGTGCGGCGGTGATGACGCTGATGGGGGGGCGTGTCATGGGGTCTGTCTCCTGGTGGCGGCCTGGCTCATCCGCTGCGAACGGCCTGCACGCCGAAGTTTAGGGCGCTGCATTTGGCCAGGGCTGTCCCGAGAGCGCCTGCGGCCGTGGCAACATCCGGGGATGCCGACTTCATTTGCCCCCCCATCACAAGCGCCCTCGCTCAGCGCCAGACCGCCCGCCCAGGCCATGGTGCTGGCCGCCGGACGCGGTGAACGCATGCGCCCCTTGACCGACCAGACTCCCAAACCCTTGCTGCGCGTGCGCGGCCAGCCGCTCATGCACTGGCCCATGCAGGCCTTGGCCCGGGGCGGCTTTGTGCAACAGCTGGTCAACACCGCTTGGCTGGGCGAGCAGTTTCCGGCGAATTTGGGTGAGCACATCCAATGGCCCGGCGTGCCAGAAGTTCAGATCCGCTATTCGCATGAAGGGCAGGACTTTGGCCGGGCACTGGAGACCGCTGGCGGCATCGTGCGGGCTTTGCCCCAGCTCGATGAGGTTTTTTGGGTTTTGGCGGGCGACGTGTTTGCCCCCGATTTGGTGTTCACGCAACAGGCCGTCGCACGTTTTAGCGCCAGCACTGCGCTGGCCCACCTGTGGCTGGTGCCCAACCCTGCGCACAACCCGGGCGGCGACTTTGGTCTGTCGGCCGAGGGCCAGGTGCTCAACCTGCCCAAAGGCAGCCCCGGCTGTGCTTACACATTCAGCACCGTCGCGCTGTACAAAAAAGCCTTTTTTGCTGACTGCGGCCTGCCCCCCGGCAACCCCGAGGGCGTGGCGCTGGCACTGGCCCCCCTGCTGCGCGCGGCGATGGATCGGGGCCAAGTGTCGGGCGAGGTGTTTGCAGGCGACTGGACCGATGTGGGCACGCCAGAGCGGCTGGCGCAACTCAATGGCGGCATCTCCTGATCAGGCACCCGAGTGACTGTACGGGCGCGCGCACTGAAAGGGGAACGAACATAATGGCATCTTCTTATGGGACTGTTCTCCAAATGACCGACACCACCCTGCTCTACGCCCAACGCCGTGCCCGCCTCGCTGCCCAATTGGGCGCAGGCGGAATCGCCATCATCCCCACCGCGCCCGAGCGCCCGCGTAACCGCGACAGCGATTACCTTTACCGGCACGACAGTTACTTTTATTACCTGACCGGTTTCGCCGAGCCGCATGCCACGCTGGTGATCACGGCCGAGGGCGACTGCACCTTGTTTTGCCAGGCCAAAGACCTGGAGCGCGAAATCTGGGACGGCATTCGCCTGGGGCCTGAGGCCGCGCCAGCCGCTTTGGGCGTGAACAGGGCTTTACCCATCGGCGAGATGGCCGCCCACATGCCCAAGTTGCTCGAAAACCGCAACACCGTTTGGTACCCCTTTGCCATCCACATCGGGCTGGAAAGCCTGGTGAGCGGTTGGCTGCAGTCGGTGCGTGCGCGGGTGCGATATGGTGCTTTGTGCCCCGAGCAGCAGCGCGACCTGTGCAGCCTGCTTGACGAGATGCGCCTGGTGAAAGACGCGCACGAGCAGGACATCATGCGCCGCGCCAGCGCCATCAGCGCCCGCGCCCACATCCGCGCCATGCAGCGCAGCGCGGCCATGCTGCGTGCGGGCCAAGAGGTGCGCGAATACCACCTGGACGCTGAGTTGCTGCACGAATTTCGTCAGCACGGCTCGCAGTACCCAGCTTACGGCTCCATCGTGGCGGGCGGGGCCAATGCCTGCGTGTTGCACTACCGCGCCGATGCGGCGCTGATCAAAGACGGCGATCTGGTGCTGATCGACGCGGGTTGCGAACTCGACGGTTACGCCAGCGACATCACCCGCACTTTCCCGGCCAACGGAAAATTCACCGGACCGCAACGCGCTTTGTACGACCTGGTGCTGGCCTCGCAAGACGCGGCTGTGGCGGCCACCAAGGCGGGTGCCCGCTTTGTGGACCCGCACGAGGCCACCGTGGCCGTGCTGGCACAAGGCCTGCTCGATGTCGGCTTGCTTGACACAAACAAGGTGGGCAACGCGCAAGACGTGATCGCCAACCGCAGCTATTTTCAGTTTTACATGCACCGCACCGGGCACTGGCTGGGCATGGACGTGCACGACTGCGGCAGCTATATCGAGCCCTCGCAGGTGGGCCAGATCAGCGAGCGCAAAGACCCGCTGAGCGGCGAACTCATCAAAGACCGCCCCAGCCGCATCTTGCAGCCGGGCATGGTGTTGACCATCGAGCCTGGCTTGTATGTGCGTCCAGCGCCCGGCGTGCCCGAGCCCTTCCACAACATTGGCATCCGAATCGAAGACGACGCCATCGTCACCGCCATGGGGTGTGAGCTGATCACGCGCGGCGTGCCGGTCAAGGCTGACGAGATCGAAGCCTTGATGCGGGGCTGAAAGGCTCATGACGTCGAGTTCCACGGCTGTTTTTTCGGGCCAGCTCCTCTCTATTCAGATAGGCCAGGTTCGCCCCCTGATGGTGGGCGGTCGCAAGCTTGTGTCGGCCATTGGCAAAACCACCGTCTCCGGTCCCGTCGAGGTCGGGGTGCTGGGCTTGGCCGGTGACGAGCAGGCCGACTTGTCGGTGCATGGCGGCTTGAGCAAAGCGGTGTACGCCTTGCCTTCGGAGCACCTACCGTGGTGGCAAACGCAGCGCCAAACTCATGGCGCGACTATGTTTGAAGAAACCTTGGCATCGGGTTACTTGGGCGAAAACCTGAGCTTGCAAGGTTTGCTGGAACAAGCCCTGTTCATCGGCGACCGTCTCGATTTTGGTGATGTTGTTTTTCGCATCACCCAGCCGCGCGAGCCTTGCGGTAAGTTCAACGCCGTCATGGGTTACGCCCTGGCCGCCAAAGACATGGTGCAAAGTGGGCGTTGCGGCTTTTATTTAGCGGTGGAGCAAACCGGCTTTTTGCAAGCCGGGGCCACATGCCAAGTGCTGGCGGGCTCACGTTCGACCCGCGTGACCGAAGCCTTGCAGCACAAAGCCTGGAAGCATTTGCGCTGATCATTGCCATTTGTGCGCAAAAGTCAAAAGCCAACCCACTTGAGAAGAGCGTTACCCAGACTCAAAGGCTTGAATCCCGGGTCTACAATGAAAATAACGACCGAACATCGCCTTGCGCGTTGACAAATTCCTTTCTAAGCATCTGGTCTGCTGAATCCAGGCAGCCCTGACAGCACATCCCTACAACGGAGCCCAACCCCATGACCAACAAGGTCCAAGCCGAAGAAAAACGTGCCCAATTGCGCAAAGCCGCGCTCGAATACCACGAGTTCCCCACCCCCGGCAAAATCGCCATCGCCCCGACCAAACAGCTGGTCAACCAGCACGATCTGGCGCTGGCCTATTCGCCCGGCGTGGCCGCCCCTTGCGAAGAGATCGTCAAAGACCCAACCAACGCTTTTAAGTACACCAGCCGGGGCAACCTGGTGGGCGTGGTGACCAACGGCACCGCTGTGCTGGGCCTAGGCGACATCGGCCCATTGGCCAGCAAGCCGGTCATGGAAGGCAAGGGCGTTCTGTTCAAAAAGTTTTCGGGCATCGATGTGTTTGACATCGAGATCAACGAGAAAGACCCCGAAAAACTGGTCGAGATCATCGCCTCGCTGGAACCGACCTTTGGCGGCATCAACCTTGAAGACATCAAGGCACCCGATTGCTTCTACATTGAGCGCAAGTTGCGTGAGCGCATGAAGATCCCGGTCTTTCATGACGACCAGCATGGCACCGCCATCGTGGTGGGCGCGGCCATCCTGAACGGCCTCAAAATCGTTGGCAAAGACCCCAAGAAGATCAAACTGGTCACCTCCGGCGCAGGCGCAGCGGCCTTGGCTTGTTTGGGTTTGTTGGTCAAGCTGGGCATTCCGCGTGAAAACATCTGGGTCACGGACCTGGCCGGCGTGGTCTACGAAGGCCGTACCGAACTGATGGACGAGGACAAGATCCAGTTTGTGCAAAAAACCGATCACCGCACGCTGCGTGAAGTGATGGCCGGTGCCGACGTGTTCCTGGGTCTGTCTGCCGGGGGCGTGCTCAAGCAGGACATGGTCAAGTCCATGGCCGCCACGCCGCTGATTTTTGCGCTGGCCAACCCCAACCCTGAAATCGACCCTGAAGACGTCAAAGCCGTGCGCGACGACGCCATCATGGCCACCGGCCGCACCGACTACCCCAACCAGGTCAACAACGTCCTGTGCTTTCCGTATATCTTCCGGGGTGCTTTGGACTGCGGCGCCACCACCATCACGCTGGAGATGGAAATCGCTGCCGTGCACGCGATTGCCGAGTTGGCGCAAGCCGAGCAAAGCGAAGTCGTGGCAGCCGCTTATGTGGGCGAACCTTTGGCATTTGGCCCCGAATACCTGATCCCCAAGCCGTTTGACCCGCGCTTGATGATGAAGATCGCCCCTGCTGTGGCCCAGGCCGCATTCGACTCTGGCGTGGCCTCTCGCCCCATCACCGACATGGACGCTTACCGGGAACGTCTGCAAGGCTTTGTCTACGCCTCCGGCACCATGATGAAGCCGATTTTCACGGCCGCCAAACGCGCCCTGAACAAGCGCGTGGCCTACAGCGAAGGCGAAGAAGAGCGGGTTTTGCGCGCTGCTCAGATCGTGGCGGACGAAGGCATTGCTCGCCCCACGCTGATTGGCCGCCCGGCTGTGATCGCCGAGCGCATCGAAAAATTTGGCCTTCGTCTGAAGGAAGAGCTGGACTACGATGTGGTCAACGTGGAACAAGACCCCCGTTACCGCGATTTCTGGCAGACCTACCACCGCATGACCGAGCGCAAGGGCGTCACCCAGCAGATCGCCAAGATCGAGATGCGCCGCCGCTTGTCACTCATTGGCGCCATGTTGCTGCACAAAGGCGATGTGGACGGCATGATCTGCGGCACCTGGGGCGCCAACCCCATGCACCTGAACTACATCGACCAAGTCATCGGCAAGCGCGCAGGTGTCAACACCTTCGCCTGCATGAACGGCTTGATGCTGCCGGGCCGTCAGGTGTTCATGGTGGACACCCACGTCAACTACGACCCCACCGCCGAGCAGTTGGCCGAGTTCACCGTCATGGCCGCCGAAGAAATGCGCCGTTTCGGTATCCAGCCCAAAGCTGCTTTGTTGTCGCACTCGAACTTCGGTTCGTCCAACGAGCCCAGCGCCATCAAGATGCGAAACGTGCTGGACTTGTTGCGCCAAAACGCACCCTGGCTAGAAGTGGATGGCGAAATGCACGGCGACGTGGCTTTGGATTCAGCGGCACGCCAAGCCATCATGCCCAACAGCAACTTGATGGGCGACGCCAATTTGCTGGTTTTGCCCAACTTGGACGCGGCCAACATTGCCTACAACCTGCTCAAGACGGCCGCGGGAGGCAATATCGCCGTTGGACCGGTTCTTTTGGGTGCGGCCAAACCCGTTCATATTTTGACGCCCAGCACCACGGTACGCCGGATTGTCAACATGACGGCGCTCACCGTTGCCGACGCCAACGCGGCTCGTTGAGCTGCCCAACAGGTGCGCGCACTCACATGTTCTTTAACTGATCAAATTGTCTTTGCCTATTTAACGGGCAATCGCTTGCATTTTTATCGCATTTGATACACACTAGCGCCTTCGAGTTTTCGGGTAAACCCGGATGCTCCTGAAAGGTGTATTCATGAGGGTGGCACAACAAGCCTTGGCCCGTCGGTACTGGTTCACTGTGCTGATGGGCTTTATTTTGCTGGCATGCACATTTTTGGTGCAAGCACGGTCGCCCCAAGAGGTACAACTTCAAACCACGTTGTTGGTCACTGATTTGCCCCGTGAAGGCCAGACAACCTACCAAAATATCCGCAAGGGTAGTCCTTTTCCCTACGAAAAGGACGGTACGGTGTTTGGCAACCGCGAGCAACTCTTGCCACGCGAGGCGAGGGGTTACTACCGCGAATACACCGTCAGGACACCCGGCGTGCGTCACCGTGGGGCCCGCCGCATCGTCTGCGGCGGCCCGGTGCCCACAGAACCGAAGGCCTGTTACTACACCGAAGACCATTACGCGAGCTTTCGCCTGATCGTTGACAGACCCTGATTTTTTTAGTTCTCAAGAAAGACCACGGAGATGGACATGCCGACACTTCAAGACCAAGCGACGCCCCTGAAAGGCGTGCGGTCGAACATCGTGCAGTCGATTCGCGCGTACCGCGTGAGCGATTTGCAAGAAGCCGCCCAAGGCCTAGGCCACCACTTTTTGTATGCCAACCTAGCCGAGGCCCAGAGCAAACAAGACGTGCTGGACCTCATTGGTGCGCAATTCACACTGCCCTCGCACTTTGGCAAGAATTTTGATGCCTTGTACGACTGCATGACCGACCCCTTGCACAAGTCGGGCCAACAGCCTGGCTTCATCGTGGTACTCGAGCAAATTCCTGCCCACGTCAAGTTTGACAAGGAAGCCCGCGAGCAATTGCTGGACATCTTCCGCGACACGGCCGATTACTGGGGAGACCGGAAGATACCCTTCCGATGCTTCTATTCTTTTCTGTAGCCCGTTCTGCGCAAAACAGCCAAGCAGGACGGGCGATTGAGGCACAAACCGAGGACGCCGTGATGGCCGACTCGATCGAAGACGGCGAAAAAATGCCCACCGACAAATTGGTGGACGTCTCGCCCTTGGCGCTGCGCATGAGCAGCCCATTCAATGCAGGATATTGGCTCGCAGCCGCCTGATGTTCTCAATGCCCCCTTGAGTGGGGCCATAATGAAAAAAGCCCCGCGTTGCGGGGCTTTTTTCATGGCAGAGCATCGCCCTCTGACATCCCGGCCCGCGAGCTGGGATCCAGGATTTTCAGCTCGACAGACACAACAGCCTTGGACCCCGCATCCAGTGCGGGGTGACTGATCTTTTTCAGTGTTCAGACCGTCTGGGCCAAGGCCACGAACTCGGCCACGGGTACTTCTTCGGCGCGGCGCTGCAAATCAAAATGCCCAGCAAAACCCTTTTCATCCAACCACTTACCCAGGGTATTGCGCACGATTTTGCGGCGCTGGCTGAAGGCCACCTGCACCAGGGTTTCGAGCGTTTTAAAGTGGACATCCGGCGGCTGGGCCAATGGCACCATGCGCACCACGGCGCTGTCCACGCGTGGGGGCGGATCAAAACTCGCGGGCGGCACAAACAGCACGTTGACCATGTCGTAACGCCACTGCAGCATGACCGACAGGCGGCTGTAGTCCGAGGTGGCCGGTTGGGCCACCATGCGGTCAATCACTTCTTTTTGCAGCATGAAGTGCTGGTCTTCGATCACGTCAACCTGCGCCAGCAGATGGAACAAGATGGGCGTGGAAATGTTATAGGGCAAGTTACCCACCACCCGAATTTTGCTCAGGGGTGCCGCCGTAGCCTTGGCCAGCATTTGCGTTGCCAGCGCCCGAAAGTCGACCTTCAGCACATCTGACTCCACCACCGACAGCTGCGGGTGTTCGCGCAGACGCACGGCCAAGTCACGGTCGAGCTCAATCACCGTCAGATGGCCCAGGCGCTCGACCAGAGGCTGCGTCAGCGCAGCCAGACCGGGGCCGATTTCGACCATGGGCTGACCGGCCACCGGGGCAATCGCGTCCACGATGGCATCGATGATGCCGCCGTCCGTCAGAAAGTGCTGGCCAAAGCGTTTGCGGGCAATATGCCTCATTGGACAGGCTCGCGCAACTCAACGTAGGCGCGGCCGCGCACATCCTCGGCCCATGCGACATAGGCTTCGTCGCTTTTCTTTTCACGCAAGACATTGCGCGCCAGCGCGCTTTGCTCGGCTTCGCTCATGGGGGCATCGCGCCGATCGGTCACCTCGATCAAGTGCACCCCAAAGCGCGAGGCCAGCGGCTCGGCCACCTGGCCGGGGCGCAGCAGGTTCATGGTCTGCTCGAACTCGGGCACAAACATGCCGGGGCTGGCCCAGCCCAAATCACCACCCTGGGCCGAGCTGCCGTCTTGCGACAGGCGTTTGGCCGATTCCGCGAAATCGACCTTGCCCGAGACAATGTCCTGGCGCAAGGCGCTCAGCTGCGCCAGCGCTTGGGCCTGGGTAAGCTGTGGCGTCAAGCGCAACAAAATGTGCCGCGCACGGGTTTGGGTTGCCATCAAGGTGGCGGGGGCCTGCTGGCGCTCCAGCACTTTGAGCACATGGAAACCAGCCCCCGAGCGCAACACCTCGGACACACCGCCCACAGGCAAGGCCGCAACGGCCTGCACAAACAGCTCGGGATAACGGTCGACCGGGCGCAAGCCCAATGCCCCGCCATTGGCCCCTCGGTCGGCCGTTTGCGAGAAAGTCTTGGCCAACTCGGCAAAGTTGTCGCCAATGCGTGCGCGCCGGGCCACATCACGCGCTTGGGCCTCCAGCGGCTTGATTTGTTCTTCCGTGCTGTTTTCCGGCACGACGATCAGGATCATGGCCAGATTCATTTCGACTGGGGTGCGTGCGGCCTGGGCCTTGATCTGTTCTTGCAAAAATTTCTCAACCTCGATGTCGCTGATTCGGATGCGCGCTTCCACTTCGCGCTCGCGTACGCGGCTCAGCAGCAGCTGGTTGCGCAGCTGTTCGCGAAAGGTGGTCAGGGCCACGCCGTCTTGTTGCAAGCGCTGGCGCAGGACTTCACGCGTGAGCTGGTTGTTGCTGGCCACGCCAGCCTCGGCTTGGTCCAAAGCGTCTTCATCGACGACGATGCCCGCGTCTCGGGCTTGCTGGAGCTGGGCTTTGTCGTTGATGAGTTGCTCCAGCGCCAGTTTTTTGGCCTCTGGGGCATCGACAGGCCGGCCTTGCGCCTGTGCTTCGCGCTGAAGGCGCAGGACCAGGGTCTGCACCTCCTGATTGGTGATGGGTTCGGAGTTGACCACGGCGACAATGAAGTCGGCCGAGCGTATGGCCGCAGGACGCGAAGCAACCGAGGCCGGGGTTTGGGCAGACACACTCGTGGGCAACCAGACAGCGGCCAGGCAGACCGAGGAGCAGGCGGCCCATAAGGCGCGAACAGGAAAGAGGTGTTTATTCATAGTGCTGAAAACGGCTTGGTTCAACGGTGGAGTCTCGCAAGTTTTGGTAACGGGGAATGTTGTTGCGCAGGGCATTGAGTGGACTGGCCCCCACACGGGCCAGACCAATGAATTCAAGCTGAAACAGCAAACGGCTGGTCGCTGTGCTCACCGTGCTCTGGATACGCTCGAAAGCGATGCGCCCAATCCAGCAGCCGCCATCGTATTCCAGACCCAAAAGGCTGTCGACCATGCGGCCTTCGTTCAGGCTGAAGTTCAACCGGCCCACGCTGTACCAGCGGCCCGGACCCAGACCCTGGCCGGGTGTGCGGCTCCAGGCGCTTTCGGCAGCCGCATCGCGCCGTCCCAGCAAGTCGCTCAGTGGCCATTGCCAGCCCATGTCGACCTGCTCACTCACACCCTGATTCAGGCGGTAAGCCGCATTCAGCACCCGGTAAGGGCTGGGGCTGTAGCGGGCTTGCAAGGTACTGCGGCTGACGCGGTCAGTCTGGCTGTTGACCTGCACCGTGGCATCGAGCGCCCAACGGTCATCCCAGCGCACGCCAGCGCCCAGCAACAAATCACTCAGCCCTGCAGCGGCAGCGCTCTGGCCGGGCAGCACCACTTGCTGGTCAGAAAAACGGATGCGCTGGGCCATGCCCACACGCAACATTTCAGCGCCGTTTTCAGCATCAAAAAACCGGCTGGTGACGCCCAGGGTCAAGGCGTTGTTGTCCACCAAGCGGTCATGGCCCACATAGGCGTTTTCGCTGTAGATGGTGGACAAATTGAAATCGGTTGCGCCCGTGTCGTACACCGGCAAAAAGCTTTGGTCCCGAAACGGCGTGCGCGCGTAAAAAGCGCGAGGCTCCAGCGTTTGCGTGACGCCTCGGCCAAACCACTGGGTCTCGCGCTCATACACCAGGCCCGAATCCAATGAGAGGGTGGGCAAAACCCGGTTCGCAGAACGCACCCCCGTATCGAGCGCTTGGTCAAGTTGGTAACGGGTGGCATGCAGTTGCAGTTTGGGCGTGACAAAGCCCCAAGGGCGGATCCAGGGGCGGCTGACTTGCGCCAACACAAAGCTGCGCTCGCCGTTGCGGGAGACGGGTCGCATCGCATTGCTGGCCAAGGGGATGCGGTCGTAACTGGCCTCAAAGCGGGTGGTGTCGGCCTGCACAGACCAGTCCAGGCCATCGGCCTGCCACTGCCCGTAACGCAGCCCGATTTGGGGCGCACGGTCATAAGGCGGGGTGATGGGGGCGTTGAAGTCTTGCAGGGTTTGCCAGCGCTGAACCTGCGCGCTCATGCTCAGGTTGCCACGGCCCCAGTTCAAGACCCCTGTGGATGGCAAAAGGCGCTGGGTCAAGACCAGGCCGGAACGCGGAAAATCTCGCCAATAGTTGTCATCGCTGACCCGGTTCAGGTTCAGGCCCAAACCGATGCGCCCCACGCTGTCCAGCCCTGTGTCCAGACTGCCGTTGTGCTGGCTGGACCAACCCCAGCGGGCCTGGTCGCGCAGGCTGTCCTTGGGCATCAGGTTCAGCCGGGCCTGACCACTGTAGTCGCGCTCCAGGTAACGGAATTCAGTGTCCACCGCCACGCCACGCGTGCTCATGAGGTGGGTGGTGACGGTGGCGTCGCGGTTGGGCGCAATGTCGAAGTAGTAGGGCTGGGCCAGCTCTACCCCATTGGTGCTGGTGATGCCCATCAGGGGCGGCAACAGGCCCGACTTGCGCTCGCTGGTCATCGGAAAGGTGACGGCGGGTATGGCCAGCACTGGAAAGTCTTGAAAGCGCAACTGCACCCCCTCAGCCTGCACGGTGGACTCTTCTTCGTCCAGGTTCAAACGGGTGGCCTTGAGCACCCATGCAGGCAACCAGTCGGGCCCGGGCGTGCGCCTGCAGGTGGTGTAACTGGCTTCGCGCACGGTAGCGCGCTGCTCATCGACAAACTCGATCTGCGCCGCCTGACCGTAGGCGCCGCTTTTGTAAAGTTCAAAAGTGGGCTGCGTCAGCGTGCCTTGGAAACTGTCGACCTGCAGCGTGAGCTTGGGGCCGGTCAAAAAACTGCCCGGTCGACTCAGGCGCACTTGGCCAGTGGCCTCGACCACGTCTTGGCTTTGGTCATAGGACAGTTGCCCTGCCTGAATACTCACGCCCGGTTTGCGGATGCTGGCCTCGCCCTCAATCACCATGTCCAAATCAGGCCTCACGCGCAGGCGCTGGCCTTGCAGGTAAATCGCTCCCTCTTGCTCTTGGCGCTGCGAAATAGCTTCTTCCAGCAGGGGGCTGCTGCGCAAGACCATGCCTGCGGGCGCCGTTGCGGCCCCCCCCGGCGTTTGGGCCTGCGTTTGGGCCTGCGCCCCAGCCAGCGTGACACTTTGCACCACGAACAGCACCGCCCACGCCACAGACCGCAAAGGGAGATGGGCCACCAGCGGCTGCAAACAAGGGACAGGGAAAAGGGGCACGACGATGGGGCAGAGTTTGGACACGCGAGAGGTACAGGCAAAGCGCTTGTTGCGGGCTTTGTAAAATGGGATTATCCATGAGCCACCCCACCCAGCCCCCCACTTCAGCCCCCAACCCAAGCCAAGCCGACAGCGTCACTTGGACCGATCCGGCCCGACAAGTGGTTTTTGACCGCTGGTTGTCCGGTTTAACCACCGCTCAAGGCCTTTTGCCCGCCAGCTTGCGCGTGGCCTCGGCCGACGCCAGCTTTCGCCGCTACCTGCGGGTGAACAGCGTAGACGGCGGCAGCCGCATCGTCATGGACGCCCCGCCCGACAAGGAAAACTCCGAGCCCTTCGTGCGCATTGCCGCCTTGATGCAAGACACCGGTCTGCAAGCCCCCAAAGTGCTGAATTGGGACCAGGCCCACGGCTTCATGCTGCTGAGCGATCTGGGTGACGCCACCATGATGTCGGCCATCGACCCCGAGCACCCCCAGACCAACCACGGCCTGTACATGCAAGCGGTCGACACGCTGGTGCAGTGGCAACTGGCTTCGCGCCCCGGCGTGCTGCCGCCGTATGACGCAGCGCTCCTCCACAGGGAGCTGAGCTTGTTTCCGGACTGGTATTTGGCCCAACACCGGGGAGTGCAATTAGAGGGTGCGCAGCGCGAGGTGTTCGACAAGGCCTTTGCCCTGATCGTGCAGCGCAACCTGGCCGCGCCCAGCGTTTACGTACACCGCGACTTCATGCCGCGCAACCTGATGATGCCGTTTCAGAATGAACAGCTCGGTGTATTGGATTTCCAGGACGCGGTCTATGGCCCCATCACCTACGACATCGCCAGCCTGATGCGCGACGCGTTCCTGACCTGGGACGAGGACTTCGTGCTGGACATCACCATTCGTTACTGGGAAAAAGCCCGCAAAGCCGGGCTGATGGACTTTGAAGACTGGCACAGCGACTTTGGTGCTTTTTACCGCGCCGTCGAATGGATGGGGCTGCAGCGCCACCTGAAAGTGGCCGGCATCTTTGCCCGTCTGACGCTGCGCGACGGCAAACCCAGATACTTAGCCGATGCGCCGCGTTTCCTGCATTACATCCGCACCACCTGCGACCGCTACCGCGAACTGGGCCCGCTGCTCAAACTGATCGACGAGATCGAGGGCACCACCCCGCAAGTGGGTTTTGCTTACGGGCGAATGTGAGCATGCCCCGCTTCTTTTGCCCCACACATTTGGCCACCGGCCTGACCCTGAGTCTGCCACCGGGTGCTGCACGCCATGTGCAAGTGCTGCGCCTGCAGCCGGGCGATGCCATCACCTTGTTCAACGGCGAAGGCGGCGAGTTTGACGCCACCGTGACCCGCATGGGCCGCAGCGATGTCGAGGTCGACGTGGGTTCGCACCACGCCGTCGAGCGCGAAGCCCACCGTGCGGTGCACTTGCTGGCGGGCATCACGGCCAACGAGCGCATGGACTGGCTGGTGGAAAAAGCCACCGAACTGGGTGTGGCCAGCATCACCCCGCTGGTGGCCGAGCGCAGCGTGCTCAAGCTCAAAGGCGAGCGGGCCGAGAAAAAACTGGCGCATTGGCAAGGCGTGGCGGTGGCCGCGGCCGAGCAGTGCGGACGCAACCGCGTGCCCCCCATCCACCCGGCAGTGACACTGACGGAATGGCTGGAAAAGTCCGCGTCTGGCGAACGTTGGGTCTTGTCCTTGTCTAAAGGCACGCAACCTGTAGCCCGCCAAGGCAGCCAAGCGACGGTGACCGTGTTGAGTGGCCCCGAAGGCGGCCTGAGCCCTGGCGAAGAAAGCGCCGCATTGGCCGCCGGTTTCACACCGGTGTCGCTGGGGCCGCGCGTGCTGCGCGCCGAAACAGCCCCCCTGGCGGTTTTGGCCCTGTTCGCTTAACCTTCGCCTGCGCAATGCCATGCTGGCTCTGGCAACTTGGGCCAGGCCAACTGCGCTAAAATGCGCACTTCCGAGGAGCGTTGCAGCGCCCCCTGGCTTTGAAAAAAGCCGGCAGCGGGGCGTGAGGCTCGGAACACTTCAACAGCAACGACGCTCATCCACACGACGTGCGGTGAGCCTGTTTTTCCCTAGCAGTGCTTTCCCATGCGTGTGGTTCATTCACATGACTTGGAGCTTTTCTCATGAATGCACGTATGCCTTCCACCCTCAACGCCGACTGCGTGATCGCCGACATCGGCCTGGCCGATTGGGGCCGCAAAGAAATCAAAATCGCCGAGACCGAAATGCCGGGCCTGATGGCCATCCGCGAAGAGTTCAACAAGGCCCAGCCCTTGAAGGGCGCACGCATCACCGGCTCGCTGCACATGACCATTCAAACGGCCGTGCTGATCGAGACACTGCAAGCCTTGGGCGCTGATGTGCGCTGGGCCTCTTGCAACATCTTCTCGACCCAAGACCACGCCGCTGCTGCCATTGCCGCCAAAGGCACACCAGTGTTCGCCATCAAGGGGGAGACCCTGGCCGATTACTGGGACTACACCCACCGCATTTTTGACTTCGGCGCCGCTGGCACCGAAGGCGAAGGCCCCAACATGATCCTGGACGACGGCGGCGATGCCACCTTGTTGATGCATTTGGGCAAGCGCGCTGAAACCGATGCTTCTTTGATCGCCAACCCCACCAGCGAAGAAGAAACGTGTTTGTTCAACGCCATCAAAGCCAAATTGGCCATTGACTCAACTTGGTACAGCCGCAAAGGTGCACACATCATCGGCGTGACCGAAGAGACCACCACCGGCGTGTTGCGCTTGAACGAAATGGCCGCCAAAGGCAGCCTGATGTTCCGCGCCATCAACGTGAACGACTCGGTGACCAAGAGCAAGTTTGACAACCTGTACGGCTGCCGCGAATCTTTGGTGGACGCCATCAAACGCGCCACCGACGTGATGATCGCCGGCAAAGTGGCCGTGGTCGCCGGTTACGGTGACGTGGGCAAAGGCTCGGCCCAAGCCTTGCGCGCTTTGAGCGCCCAAGTGTGGGTGACCGAGATCGACCCGATCAATGCTTTGCAAGCTGCCATGGAAGGCTACAAAGTGGTCACCATGGAATACGCGGCTGACAAGTGCGACATCTTCGTGTCGGCCACTGGCAACAAGAACGTGATCCGCTATGAGCACATGGCCGCCATGAAAGACGAAGCCATCGTTTGCAACATCGGTCACTTCGACAACGAAATCGATGTGGTTTCGTTGGAAAAGTGCAAGTGGGACGAGATCAAGCCGCAAGTCGACCACGTCATCTTTCCCGATGGCAAAAAGATCACCCTGTTGGCCAAAGGCCGTTTGGTGAACTTGGGTTGCGCCACAGGCCACCCTAGCTTTGTGATGAGCGCTAGCTTTGCGAACCAAACGATCGCTCAGATCGAGTTGTTCACCAAGCAAGACCATTACGAATCTGGCAAGGTCTATGTGTTGCCTAAGCACCTGGACGAAAAAGTGGCGCGTTTGCACCTCGAAAAAGTCGGCGCCATGCTGACGGTGTTGAGCGACGAGCAAGCCGCCTACATCGGCGTGGCAAAGACCGGTCCTTACAAAGCCGACACTTACCGTTATTGAAATCCACCTGATGCGCATTGACCAACTTCTCGTGGAGCGCGGCTTGGCCGCCTCCCGTTCTCAAGCTCAACGACTGATTGCTGGGGGCGTGAAGTGGCAGCAGCCCGACGGAGGTTGGCGCGCGGTGGTGAAAAACCGCGATGAGGTGCCCGAGAATGCTGCTTTGCAGCTGCTCGACGATGCCGAATCGCGCTATGTGTCGCGTGGCGGCCTCAAGCTCGAAGGGGCCTTGAAAGCCACGGGTGTTCTGGTGGATGGTTTGCGCTGCCTGGATGTGGGCCAAAGCACTGGCGGCTTCACCGACTGTTTGCTGCAGCACGGTGCGGCCGAAGTGGTGGGCATCGACGTGGGCCACGCCCAGGTGCATCCGCGCATCAGCCAAGATGAGCGGGTGGTCTGCATCGAAGGCGTGAACGCCCGCGAGCTGGCGCCCGGTGATGAGCGGGTGCCCGAAGCGCTGGAGGGTTTTGACCTGATGGTGGGCGATGTGTCCTTCATATCGCTGACCCTGGTGCTGCCGGGCGTGGTGCATTTGCTCAAGCCCACGGGCCAGTTGCTCATGCTGGTGAAACCCCAGTTTGAGCTGCAACCGGGCCAAGTGGGCAAGGGCGGCATCGTGAAAGACGACACCCATTTTCCGTTCATCGAAAACCGAGTGCGCACGGCTTTGACTGAGTTGGGCATGCAAGTGACGGCTTGGTTGGACAGCCCCATTGAAGGCGGCGACGGCAACCGTGAATTTTTTGTGCAGGCCTGCTGGCCTGACCCAGCGGCAGTGGCTCCTGCACGCGAAAAAGCGCGCGAAGCCCACGAGGCTGAACTGGCCGCCTTGGCCTATGCCAAGGCCAACGACTATTGAATTTTTGAAGGTGTTGTTATGTCTGGTTTGAAACTGCCGATCAGTCTGGAGTTTTTTCCACCCAAAACGCCCGAAGGCGCAGACAAGCTGCGCGGGGTGCGTCAAGCGCTTTATGGCTTAAAGCCAGAGTTTTGCTCGGTGACCTACGGCGCCGGGGGCTCCACACAAGAGGGCACCTTTGCCACCGTGGGTGCGATCCTGGCCGAGGGCGTGCCTGCGGCCTCGCACTTTTCTTGCATTGGCGCAACCAAGGCTTCGGTACGCGCTGAATTGGCCACGCTCAAAGCCATGGGCGTCAAGCGCCTGGTGGCTTTGCGGGGCGACTTGCCCAGCGGTTACGGTGCGGGTGGCGAGTTCCATTACGCCAGCGATCTGGTCAGTTTTATCCGCGCCGAGATGGGTGACGACTTTCACATTGAGGTGGCGGCCTACCCCGAAATTCATCCTCAGGCCAAGTCTCCCGATGCCGACTTGCAAGCCTTTGCCACCAAGGTCCAGGCCGGGGCCAACTCGGCCATCACGCAATACTTCTACAACAGCGATGCCTATTTCCGCTTCGTGGACGACGCCTACAAACTGGGTGTCGATGTGCCGGTGGTGCCGGGCATCATGCCGATTACCAGCTCCTCGCAATTGCTGCGCTTCTCAGACGCCTGCGGGGCCGAAATTCCGCGCTGGATCCGGCTGCGCTTGCAAGCCTATGGTGACGACACTGACTCCATCAAGGCCTTTGGCCTGGACGTGGTGTCCGACCTTTGCGAGCAACTTATCAACGGCGGCGTGCCCGCCATCCACTTCTACACCATGAACCAGAGTGCGGCCACGTTGGCGGTGCTCCAGCGTCTGAAGGCGCTGGCCCACTGAGGCGCTGCGCCATGATGAATCTGAAGCATTGGCCACGTCCCCCTCGGCCCTGGCTGGGAGTGTTCACCGACATCGATGACACCTTGACCACCGACGGGGCCATCACCGACGACGCATTGCAGGCCCTGCGCGACCTGAAGCAAGCCGGCCTCACGGTCATCCCCGTCACTGGTCGCCCCATGGGATGGAGCCGCGAATTGGCCCGCAGCTGGCCCGTGGATGCGGTGGTGGCCGAAAACGGGGCCGCCGCCTGGATTCCACAACCCCACGGCACACCCCAGGCGATTTACCAGCAAAACGAGGTTGTACGCACTGCGAATTTTGCGCACATGCAGTCCGTGGCTGCGCGAATTTTGCGCGAGGTGCCCGGAGCTGTTTTGGCGCGCGACAGCGCGGGCCGCGAAACTGACATCGCTATTGACCACAGTGAATTTACTCAATTGCCCCCGCAAGCCATCGACCAGGTGGTACGCATCATGCGCAGCGAATCCATGGTGGCCACCGTCAGCAGCATCCACATCAACGGTTGGTTCGGCGAACACCACAAACTCAGTGGTGCACGCTGGATTTTGCAAGCCCTGCTGGGGCGTTCACTGGACCAAGAATTGCAGCAATGGGTTTATGTGGGCGACTCGACCAACGACCAGGTGATGTTCGAACACTTTCCATTCAGTGTGGGCGTGGCCAACATCGCGCGCTTTGAGTCGCAGTTGCAGTTCAAGCCACGGTTTGTGACCCAAGCACCCAGAGGGGCCGGGTTCACCGAGTTGGCACAACGGATTTTGCAGTCCACCCCGACCCACTGAGTCCGGGTTTCAGTATGCGCCCTGGCGGGTCGACACCACCGAGATGGTTTTGAACAGAATGACCAAGTCGTGCCACAAGGACCAGTTCTTGACGTACCAGCTGTCGAGGTAGACCCGCGTGTCGTAATCCACATCGTTGCGACCGCTGACTTGCCACAGGCCGGTCATGCCTGGGCGCACCATCAGGTAGTAACCCACCTGGTCACCGTAACGGGGCAACTCACTGCGCACCACTGGGCGCGGCCCCACCAAACTCATCTCACCCCGGATCACGTTGATCAGCTGCGGCAACTCGTCCAGGCTGGTGCGCCGTAAAAATCGCCCCACCTGGCTGACACGCGGGTCTGAACGCAGCTTGTGCTCAGTCTGCCATTGCTTGCGCAGCTCGGGTTGGCGCTGCAACAGGTACTCCAGCTGTTTTTCGGCATCGACCACCATGGTGCGGAACTTATAACAATTAAAAACTTTGCCTTTTTTGCCAACACGTGGGTGGGCAAACAAAGCCGGCCCCCCATCACGGCGAACGGCCCAAGCCATCAACAACAAAGCTGGACTGAGCACCAGCAACAAGGCCAAAGCCGCAACCGTATCAAACAACCTTTTGGTCAAGCGCGCAGGCCAGCGGCGCAAGTTGTTGCGCATGCGCAGCAAGGCCACTTCATGCGAGAAGAAATGCGACATGTCCGTCCCATGCAGAGGCACGCCACGCATGGCAGGAATGACGCTGATGTCCGGTGCGCCCCATTGGGCCAACTGGCGCAACCATTGCTCGCGTTGATCGGACTGGGCATGCTCCAGCGCAATGACCCACTGAATGCCCGGTTGCTTGGCGTATTGCGCCATCTCCAACTCGGGCAATCGCGGGTAGGTTGTGTCCGAGGCCCGGCCCCCACCGCCGCCAGCATCCACAAAGCCCTGCACCGAAAAGCCCAACTCGGGCTGGCTGTTCAAGGCCAGCGCCGCTTCTTCTGCGTTGGCACCGATGCCAATGATCACCGTGGGCCGATACCACAGCGAAAACTTTTTGAGGATTTGCCGAGTCACATAGCGCATCAAGACCAGCATGAGCAAGACCAGCACCCAGGACAAAAGCCACCACAACCGCGAAGCATTCCAACGGGCCACAGCCACCAAGGCCATGTCCATCAAGGCCAACACCCCCACCAGGCGGAAAAAATCACCCAATTCATCCCACAAAGGCCTGCGGTCGCTGTAATGCTGGTAACGGCTCAGCAGCAACACCAGGCCCAGCACACCCATCAGGCCCCAAGCGATGAAGCGCTGCGTGTCCTGCCCTGCCCACCAGGACTTGAAGGACACGCCCTCCGGCGACACCAGTGCGGCGGTCAGTGGCAAAGACATGACAAATGCCACCACCATGGCCACGGCATCGCCCAACATGATGGCCAATTTGGACAACCGAATCTTGAGCAGGCTCAGGTACACCACAGGCGGGGCAGTCTGGCCCTGTTTTGGGGTCACCCGCTTCACGCCCAAAACCCTTTGTGCATGGACAGTTGTTTTTTCAAGCCCACGGGCAAGCGCATGTGTGAACGACCCAATCGGTAAGCCAGCGCCTTGAGGGTCGTGCGCACCAAGGCCTCCGGCAAACGCCAAGGCGCATGGTGCAAAAGGAACCGAATTTCCGATTTCAAAAACCGGAGGCCCTCTCGGCCAGCTTTGCCGTAATTCTGGATCATCCAGTTTTCATCGTGGTGGAACACGCCCGTATCAAAGTAGCGTGCAAATTCACTCGTCAAAGAGTAATTATGTGAATGATAAACGAGCGCCTGCGCCTCATAGCGAATGGCGTGTCCCTGCTGCAACAGGCGAGCGGCCAAGTGCGTGTCTTCGCCCAAAATCACACGCGGCGAAAAGCCCCCCACGGCGCGCAGTGCCGACAAGCGGTAAGCCGCAAAAGCATTGGACAAAAAACAGGCCTTGATGCCCAGACGGTCCTTGTCCGACCAGCGCCGGGTCTGGCTTTGAGCCGGGTAGTTGAAATGCCGGGCGTGCGCGGCGATCGCGCTGGCCTGCGGGTGCGGCACTTGGCGGCCATACACAGCGGCCACCTCGGGGTCTGCAAACCCTGACAACAAATGCCCAAGCGCCTCAGGACCGGCCAACACCGCATCTTGGGTGAGGAAAACCACAAACTCGACGCTGGCGGGCAAGCACTCAATGCCCCATTGGCGGGTGCCGCCGTGGTCGAATTGCTTGCGTTGAACCGTATGGACCACCAGGCCGGCCTGCGCGGTTTTGGCCAAACTGCCGTCGGTGGACTCTGAATCCAGCACCCAGCAATGTGCAGGTGCAGGTTTTTGCGCCTGCAAACCCGACAGAAAGTCAACCCACAAGTAGCCCGGATTGTAAGTGGGCACCAACACAGCCGTCATCTCCGAGAAAGACAGAAAGGGCTGGCTTGGGGAGGGCATGGGCGGGCTGGTCGGGTTGGGTGTATCCACAGACGCTATTTTGCCTGTACCCAGGATGCCAAAGGGTGGGAAGGTTGTCGCGGCCGCCCGCTCAGCGGCCGCTATGATGCATGCTGTACAGCACACCGGTCACTGGGCCGCGATTTCTCATGACCCCACCGGCTCCCCTCACCTGGCAAGAAGATGGCCAGACCCACAGCGCGCTTTGGGTGACTGACCACGGGGCTCGCCCCCCAGCCAAGCTGATGGTGGTGGACGACACCTTGAACGCCGACACCGCTTACCGCCTGGCCTGTGAAGGCACGGGTTTGCTGTGGCGCGGCGACTTTCAAAATGCCCGCCAGCTGCTGCAGGCGCTCAAACGCCGCCTGGAGCGTCCTGCACGCCCCAAAAAATCCTCAACCAAACCCCGCGACAGCACACACCCGACCCCTTCAGCCTTCAACGCCCACCGCCAAGCGCAATCTCAACGCGCCCGCGTGCTCAGCCAAATCCTGATCGAGTTGCAGCCCGACTACAGCATCGCGCTGCGCCGAGCGCCCGCTGCACAAACCGCTTGTCAACAAGCCTTTGGGCCTGCCGATGGACAGAACCGCGTGGTGTCATTGCGCAGTTTACAAGGCGTGATTGGCGCGTTCGAGTGGCGCAAAAATGGCGTCGAGGTGCCTGCTTTGGGAGAAAACTTGAGCATCCACCCGCACTACGGCGTTTTTTCGCCCGTGCGGGGTGAGTATGTCCAACTCGTGGCCCAAGCCCCATGGCCTGCTGCGTTGAAGACGCACTCGGTGGCTTTTGACATTGGGGTGGGTACAGGCGTCTTGTCGGTCCTGCTGGCTCGCAGAGGTGCAGCGCAAGTGATCGCCACCGACCTGTCTGAACGTGCATTGGCATGCGCCCGCGACAACCTGCAGCGCCTGGGCCTGCAAAACCAAGTTCAGCTCTTGCACACCGATTTGTTTCCACCTGGCCAGGCCGCGTTGGTGGTTTGCAACCCGCCGTGGCTGCCAGCACGCCCGACCTCGCTGCTGGAGCAGGCGGTCTATGACGAAGGCAGTCAGATGCTCAAAGGTTTTCTAAGTGGCCTCAAGGCGCACCTGATTGAGGGCGGCGAAGGCTGGCTGATTTTGTCGGACTTGGCCGAACATTTGGGTTTGCGTACACGCGAAGAACTGCTGCGCTGGATCACCGAGGCGGGACTGCAAGTGCTGGGCCGCACGGACGTGAAACCGGTGCATGGCAAAGCACAGGACCCTAGCGATCCGCTGCATACTGCGCGGGCGGCAGAAGTCACATCGCTTTGGCGATTGGGCAGTCTTTAAGCGCTGTCAGCCATGGATCCCGGGTCGAGCCCAGGGTGCATCTTTGCCGCCCACGCCTCCGACATCAAATCCGCGCCAGCACCGGCCCCAGCGCCACGCCGGTGTGGGTGCCCAACATCACCAAGGCCTCGGGTGTCATGGCCGCCACAATGCGGCCCCCAGCGTTACCGCCTTCAGGCCCTAAGTCAATCACCCAGTCGGCTTCAGCGATCAAGTCCAGGTCGTGCTCGATCACGATCACGCTGTGACCGGCGTTGACCAAGCGGTGCAGCACGCTGATGAGTTTGTCCACATCGGCCATGTGCAGGCCCACCGTGGGTTCGTCCAGCACATACAGGGTGTGCGGCGCTTTGTTGCCGCGCTTACCCACTTCGTCACGCACCTTGGTCAGCTCGGTCACCAGTTTGATGCGCTGGGCTTCGCCACCGCTGAGCGTGGGTGAAGGCTGGCCCAGCGTGAGGTAACCCAAACCCACATCCTTGAGCAACTGCAGCGGGTGCGCAATGCTGGGCATGCTGGCAAAAAAGTCCACCGCCTCGTCCACTTCCATCTTCAGCACATCGCCAATGCTTTTGCCGCGCCAAGTGACGGCCAAGGTTTCTGGGTTGAAGCGCGCCCCTCGGCAGGTTTCGCAAGGCACTTTCACATCGGGCAAAAAGCTCATCTCGATGGTGCGCATGCCCTGGCCTTCGCAGCCGGGGCAACGGCCTTCGCCGGTGTTGAAGCTGAAACGCCCTGCGGCATAACCCCGCGCTTTGGCTTCCAAAGTTTCGGCAAACAGTTTACGGATCGTGTCCCAAAAGCCGATGTAAGTGGCGGGGCAGGAGCGCGGTGTTTTGCCAATCGGGGTTTGGTCCACTTCGAGCACGCGGTCAATGGTTTCAAAGCCTTGTACATCCGTGCAGGCCGACAAGGCCACGCGTTGACCGGCGTCTTGAGCGGTGCGGCCTGCGAAGGTCGAGCGTTGGCCGACCAGTGCTTGCACATTGGCCAGCAGCACATCGCGGGCCAGCGTGGATTTACCGGAACCACTGACGCCGGTGACGGCGACCAAGCGTTTGAGCGGCACTTGTACATCGACTTGGCGCAGGTTGTGGAGGTTGGCGCCAGTCAAGGTGAGCCACTGGGTCGTGGTCACTTCTGTAGCGACCGGCACGGCTGGCAGGGTGGACTTCTTTTTGCCCTTAACTTTGGCGGATGCGGTCGCGGTATCGACGGCTGCGGCGTTGGCGGTTTGCAAATAATTGGGATCTGACCCCAATTGATTCACCGGCGACGCCAATGTCTCGACATGGGGTGATGGGCTGGGTGACGATTTTGGCGTACCCCCGCCATATGAGGAGTCCAGCCCATTGCCCCGTGTCGAGACCGACACCGACCTGCGAACTTGCATCGGATGCTTCATCGCATGCAATAAATAGCGCCCGGTTTGCGAATCTGCAGACGCCGTGATGTCAGCCACCGACCCTTGCGCCACCAAACGACCACCGCGCTTGCCCGCACTGGGGCCAATGTCGATGATGTGGTCGGCGCGGCGGATGGTGTCTTCGTCGTGCTCTACAACGACCAACGTATTGCCCTTGTCGCTCAGACTTTGCAAGGCGTTGAGCAAAATCCGGTTGTCGCGCGCGTGCAGGCCAATGGTGGGCTCGTCCAGCACGTAGCACACGCCTTGCAAGTTGCTGCCCAGTTGCGCGGCCAAGCGAATGCGCTGCGCCTCGCCGCCCGACAGCGTGGGCGCACCCCGGTCCAGCGTGAGGTAACCCAAGCCCACTTCTTCCAAAAATTTCAAGCGGCTCTTGATCTCGGGCACCAGGTCGCGGGCAATGTCGGCGTCGCGGCCAGTGAGGTGCAGCTTGTCAACCCAGTGCCGCACATCGGTGACCGACAGGCTGGCGATGTCGGTGATGCGCCAGCCTTGGCCCGGGGCCGCGCCCAGCCGCACTGCACGCGCCGTGGCATTCAGGCGGGTGCCTTCGCAGCGGGGGCAAGCCACATTGGCCAGGTCTTCGATCTCGGGTTCGGCAAAGGTTTGCTCGCGGCCCTTGTTTTTATCGTCTTGCACCGAGTCGTCGAACACTTGGCGCTCGTCTTTGCTCAGCTTGACACCCGTGCCCACGCAATCGGGGCACCAGCCGTGTTTGCTGTTGTACGAGAACAAGCGCGGGTCAAGTTCGGCATACGAGGTATCGCACGCCGGGCAAGCCCGCAGTGTGGAAAACACGCGGTGCTGCCCGATGCGGGCGGTGGATTCGCCGCTGAACATGGTTTCGCGCAAGCCGTCCAGATCGCTCAGCACATGCACCACGCCTTTGCCATGTTCCAGTGTTTTGGCCAAGGCTTGGCGCAGCGCGGTTTCGCTGGCGGGCAACACATCTAGACTGGCCACGGGCAACTCGATGTTGTGTTCTTTAAAGCGGTCGATGCGCGGAAAACCTTGTGTGGGCAAAAAGTCGCCGTCCACGCGAAGGTGCGTGTAACCCCGCGGTCGCGCCCAGTCAGCCAGCTCGGTGTACACGCCCTTGCGGTTGACCACCAGCGGCGCCAGCAAGCCAATGTGCTGGCCCTTGAACTGCGTCATCAACTGGGCGACGATGCTGTCGGGCGTTTGCGGCTGCACGGGCGTGTTGTCGTGCACGCAGTGCTGGATGCCCAGCTTGACGTACAGCAGGCGCAAAAAGTGCCAGACCTCAGTGGTGGTGCCCACGGTGGATTTGCGACCACCGCGTGACAGCCGCTGCTCAATGGCCACGGTGGGTGGAATGCCATACACCGCATCGACTTCGGGGCGACCTGCGGGCTGCACGATGCTTCGGGCATAGGCGTTCAGGCTTTCCAGATAGCGACGTTGGCCTTCGTTGAACAGGATGTCAAACGCCAACGTGGACTTGCCCGAACCGCTCACGCCGGTCACCACGTTGAACTTGCCGCGGGGAATGTCCACGCTCAGGTTTTTGAGGTTGTGCTCTTTGGCGTTGACGATCTGGATGCTGTTGTTTGGGACTGGTTTTTTCTTCTTGTCATCCTCGGGCTTGACCCGAGGATCCATGCCCCCGGTTTTGATCATCGCCCAATATGCGGCTGCACCTTCTTGCGCGCCATGCACCTCACCCATGGACTCTGCGTACTCGCGCAGCGCCTGGCCGGTGTGTGATGTTGTGTGCTGACGCACGTCTTCGGGGGTTCCTTCGGCCACGATCAGGCCCCCGGCATCACCGCCCTCTGGCCCCAGATCGATCAGCCAATCGCTGGCGCGGACCACATCCAAGTTGTGCTCGATGACGATGAGCGAATGCCCCGCTTCGAGCAGCTTGCGCAAAGCGCGCATCAGCTTGGCGATGTCGTCAAAGTGCAGACCGGTGGTCGGCTCGTCAAACATGAAAAGCGTGCCCTTGCGCGCCAGGCTCTGCCGGCTCTTGGCGGCACTTTTAGCCGCTTCTGCCAGAAAGCCCGCCAGCTTGAGGCGCTGCGCCTCACCGCCCGACAAGGTGGGCACAGGTTGGCCCAAGCGCACGTATTCCAGCCCCACATCCACGATGGGCTGCAGGGCACGGATCACGTCGCGGTCTTGCGCAAACAAAGCGGCAGCTTCACTCACTGTGAGGGCCAGCACGTCGGCCACGTTCAGGTGGCGCACCGCGCCGCCGATGGCTTGACGCTCGACGGTGATTTCCAAAATCTCGGGGCGGTAACGCTTGCCGTCGCAATCGGGGCAACGCAAATACACGTCACTCAAGAACTGCATCTCGACGTGCTCAAAACCTGAGCCGCCACAAGTGGGGCAGCGGCCATCGCCGCCGTTGAAGCTGAACTTGCTGGCGGTGTAGCCGCGCTGGCGCGACAGCGGCGCAGTGGCAAAAATCTCGCGGATCGCATCCCACGCGCCCACATAGCTCACCGGGTTAGATCGGGCAGTTTTGCCAATCGGGGACTGGTCCACAAAAACCACATCGCTCAGGTGATCCGCACCCAGCAGGCGGTCGTGCGCGCCGGGTGTTTCAGTGGCTTTGCCAAAGTGGCGCATCAGCGCCGGGGCCAGCACATCCTGAATCAAGCTCGACTTGCCCGAACCACTGACACCGGTGACGGTGACCAGTCGTTGCAGCGGAAAGTCCACGCTGATGTTTTGCAGGTTGTGCTCGCGGGCGCCTTCCAAAATCAAGCGCGGCGTGCTGTCGGTGACCATGCGCTTGAAGCCCAGGCCGACTTGCTTTCGACCACCCAAATAAGCGCCAGTCAACGTATCAGCGTTGCGCAGGTCAGCGGTACTGCCGTCAAACACGATCTGCCCACCGCGCTCACCGGGGCCGGGGCCCATGTCGATCATGCGGTCGGCGGCCATCATCACGGCCGGGTCGTGTTCGACCACGACCAGCGTGTTGCCCGCGTCGCGCAGGCGGTGCATGGCCAAGGTGATGCGGTGCATGTCACGCGGGTGCAGGCCGATGCTGGGCTCGTCGAGCACAAACAGGGTGTTGACCAGGCTGGTGCCCAAGGCGGTGGTGAGGTTGATGCGCTGCACTTCACCGCCGCTGAGCGTGCGGCTTTGGCGGTCGAGTGTGAGGTAGCCAATGCCCACGTCACACAGGTATTTGAGTCGGGTGGTGATTTCTTCTAACAGCAGTTGCAGGGCTTTTTGTTCGGCGCTTGGACCGTGACTGGTTTCTTCGGCGGTTCGGTCTGCATCAGAGCGGGGGGCGGGCTCCTCATACGGCGGGGGTACGCCAAAATCGTCGCCCGCCCCCCGCTCTGACACAGACCTTGTGGTCGATCGAGTGTCTTGTGACCTCTCTGTCGCTGTCGCTGTCGCTGTCGCTGTCGATGTCGCTGTTGCTATCTGCTCTTGCGCTTTTGCGCTGGCCCCCACGGCTTCGGCCGGGGATGGGCTGGGTGACGATTTTGGCGTACCCCCGCCGTATGAGGAGCCCAGCCCATCCCCGGCCGGAGCCTCCCCCAAAGTCCTCAACAATTCAGCAACCGAAGAGGCCTCCCCAGCACCCAGGGACGCCTGACCAGAAGCCGACACCCGGTCAAAGAACAAGCGCAACCGGTCCAGCGGCATGATCATCATGTCGTGCAAGCTCAAACCGGGCAGCGCCTCCAATTGCGCCCGCGTCCACTTCACACCCGCTGGCATGAAACGCTTCTCCACCGGCAAGACCCCATCGGCGTCCGAATGGCTGCCAATGCGCCACAACAAACTCTCGGTCTTCAAACGCGCGCCTTGGCAGGTCGGGCACTCGGTGTAACTGCGGTACTTGGACAGGAGCACGCGGATGTGCATCTTGTAAGCCTTGCTCTCCAGGTACTCAAAAAAGCGCTTCACGCCGTACCACTGGTGGTTCCAGCGGCCCTTCCACTCGGGCGAACCATTGATCACCCAGTCCTGCTGGGCTTTCGTCAACTTGTCCCAAGCTGTGTCACGCGGAACGCCGGCGGCCTCGGCGTGGCGCATCAGGTCATCCTGGTTTTCTTGCCAGGCAGGCGTTTGCAGCGTCTTGATGGCCCCTGCGCGCAGGGTCAGCTTGGGGTTGGGAATGACCAACCCGTAATCGACACCAATCACCCGACCAAAACCCCGGCAGGTTTCGCACGCGCCCACGGCCGAGTTGAAGGAAAACATCGACGGGATCGGGTCGGCGTAGCGCTGGTCGCTGTCGGGGCAATGCAGGCCTGTCGAAAAACGCCAGATGTCAAAGGCGGGCTCAGAGGAAGAAGATAAATTGGGATCTGACCCCAATTTCTCCACATACACATTCAGGCGACCGCCGCGTTTGAGGGCCACTTCGATGGCTTCGACCACGCGGGCTTTTTCGGCGGTGCCGATCCGAAAGCGGTCGGCGATCACGTCCAGCACTTTGCGCGGACCGGTGGGTGTGGCCACTTCGCGCTCGGCTTGCACTTTGGTGAAGCCGCTGGCCGACAACCACTGCTCTACCTGCTCAGCGCTTGTGTTGGCGGGCAATTCCACCGGGAAGGTCAGGTACAAACGCGGGTCACCCGCTTGCGCGGCACGCTGAGCGAGCTCGGCGTAAATGGTGTCGGGGTTGTCGTGACGCACGCTTTGCGCGGTGTCTTTGTCAAACAAATGGCCCAGTCGGGCGAACAACAACTTCAGGTGGTCGTTCAACTCGGTCATGGTGCCCACAGTGGAGCGTGAGCTGCGCACCGGGTTGGTCTGGTCAATCGCAATGGCCGGGGGCACGCCTTCGACCTTGTCGACTGCGGGTTTGTCCATGCGGTCCAAAAACTGACGGGCATAGGCGCTGAAGGTCTCGACATAGCGGCGCTGGCCCTCGGCGTACAGCGTGTCAAACACCAGGCTCGACTTGCCCGACCCGCTGGGGCCGGTGACCACCGTCAACTCGCCGGTGCGGATGTCCAAATCGATATTTTTGAGGTTGTGCTGACGGGCACCACGGATGCGTATGAGACCTTGGGACATGGACGGGCTTTTTGGGGTGGAGGCCAAACATTCTAGGGCGCAGAACATGACAACACGCGCGGGCAAAAGAAAAGCCACGCACAGGCGTGGCTTTCGTTTGAGGCACTTGACCGAAGTCAAGCACTCAGAGCCCAATTACTTGGCTGCGCTGGCGTCAGAAGCCGGTGCAGCAGCAGGTGCCGCAGGTGCAGACGCGTCTGCTTTGGCGGGTTCCACATGCACGGCGTCTGCGCCGTGTTTTTCACCGCTCATGTCCAGGCTGTCACCGCCTTTGCTGATGACATACAGCGCCAAGGCAGCAAAGATCACGAATCCGACAACAAGTTTCCACATCATTCATCTCCAAAATAAAGAAGGCCCTCCACAGAGGGAAGGCCCTGGAATTTAGCACCCGAGTCACCCCGGGTTGCTTACAAAACACATCAGTCGTTGGCGTAAATGTCCACGTCTTTGGTTTCTTTGATGAACAAACCACCGATAACCACCGTGGCACCGGCGATGATGATGGGATACCACAAGCCGTTGTACATGTTGCCGGTCTGGGCCACGATCGCGAAAGCAGTCGTGGGCATCAAACCACCGAACCAGCCGTT
>Ga0209550_10000172_pt1 | contig 55867 bp, 47 predicted proteins | sample LauGreSuBDMM15SN_2_FD_187567 | JGI IMG/M metagenome (GOLD analysis project Ga0209550, IMG submission 187567) | Freshwater lake microbial communities from Lake Michigan, USA - Su13.BD.MM15.SN (SPAdes) (version 5) | ecosystem: Environmental > Aquatic > Freshwater > Lake | place: Lake Michigan...
ATTTTTATACTGCCTTTACTGAACAAACTGTCAATCAGAAAAGGATTCTAAGTAATGACAGACCTTAGCCTTCCCCTCTCTGTAAAACTCTCCCCCAATTGCCCCAAAAACCCTCCAGAACCTCTCCAATTGAGTTCTATTGCACAAATTAAGTTCATCCTCAATCTAATCATCCCCTCTAATTTAAAAAAGAAAACAACATTTGAACAAATTCAAATTTATTCTAAAAAACATCTATTGAGCCAACCCTTCCCCTCGATCCCTCAATACGGGACAAGCTGATGTCCCTATTCGGGAACCATGTCTTTAGGCACATCGCCTACTCGGGGAACGAATTTGTTTGTGTATTGGTATAGATTAATTTCTACTGTGTAGGTTGGTTTCGAGTAACCTCAACCAACGAAATGGATATGTACTACAAAATAGTCATAAATCAAAAATACTAATCATTCCCCCTAAGAAACTATAAAGTAACACAAAACCCCGGAGGATTCCCCTCGATACGGGACGAGAAGATGTCCCTACTCGGGGACCGGCTCCACGACCGTCCGGGTTTCTTTTCTTTTTTTGGTTACTTTTCTTTCTTTTCTTTCCAAAGAAAAGAAAAAAAGTAACAAAGAGATTTGAGATTAAAGAAAAATTTTAATTAAAAAAAATATATATTTAAATAAAGAAAATCATATAAAGATCAATTTAATTTAAAAAAAGAAATATATTTTAATAAAAAAGTACACTCAAAAAGAAATTTAATTCTAAGAAATATTTTAATTAAAAATAAGAAACATAAAATTAAAAAATTAAGTATCCTCAGTAAAGATCCAACAAAGCCCCGCGTTAGGGATAAGCAGGGGAAGCCCTCCCCTATTCTTCATCCTCTTCGCCAGAATAAATTTCTATTTTTCTAGGAGAGTCTATGATCTCGCGCATAACGGTGGGAGATACATAGGTGGCGGCAATCATGAGGAGGGGCTGTATTCCCGTTTTTTGAAAATAATCATCAGCCGAGAGATTGAGACTTCGGACATCTTTTTTTAGAGCGGCGGATGTGATTTCCAGGAGAATGTGTTCGCCATTTTTTATGACAACGTCCACTTCCCTATCTCCATAGTACCCCCTGGAAACAGAATATCCCGCTTTGCTGAGGAGAGCAGAAATTGTATTGCGAAATGTGATTTCATTTTTAATACCCCATCTGCCACCCAAGGCGGAGATCTGGTTGTTAATCTTTTGAAATCCTTCTTTCATGGCTATGGCAAGTTCTTCTACTCTGAGCTCTGTGCGTTTTTGGGCTTCGGCTAGTTCTTTTAGAGCTATGGCAAGTTCTTCCACTCTGTGTTCAGTTCGCTTTTGGGCTTGGGCAAGCTCTTCCACTCTGTGTTCAGTTCGCTTTTGGGCTTGGGCAAGCTCTTCCACCCTATGTTCAGTTTGCTTCTGAGCTTCAGCTAGTTCTTTTACTGTCTGTTTAGTTTCCCTCAGAGATTCCGAGAGATCCTGCACTACGGCTCGGAGAGATGTGAAGTCTTCTCGGGGAATAGTATTGTCGTGGAGCCACTCTCCCATTTGTTTAATAGGAGGCTGGATTTCAGGTGGAAACTGGTTTAAAATTTCGTTCGGGAGTCCCATAAAAGTTAGACTGGATCGGTTTATAGAAAATGTCAAGAAAAAAAGGGATGTTTTGTATAGTAGTTTTTAGATTTTTTTTATTTTAAAAATAGGGGATTTTTGCGTGCTAAGAACTGTAAAAGTATATAAGAAATTGGGGGATAGAGGGGACCTTGGAGTAAACAGTTCTAATTCTTTATTATTTTTTAAAATAATCTAATTGAGTGACGTTTTAAAGAGATTTACTATTTTTGTTTTAGGATAATTCTTTTACTTATCTTTTTAAAGATAGTAAATTTTTATATTAAAAATAAAAAGAAATGAAAAGCAATAATTATAATTTTTACCTCTATCATATATTTCTTTATTCTTTACTTTTATTGCTGATTTCTTTGTGTTTTGCTTTTGAAATGATAAGCATCCAAATTGGAATAATCAATTATATGGTAGGAATTTTTTCCATGTGTTATTTTTACCAATTCCTCTTCTATCTACCATCTAGGTTTTTTCATAAATATTTGTATTACTTTCTTCTTTTAGGAATTATTTGTAAGGTACTACTATCCTTCTCCAAACCACTCTGGGAAGATGATTGGTCGAGGTACCTTTGGGAAGGAAATCTCCTCGGGTATGGAATATCTCCCTACACAAATTCTCCTGATTTCTTTTTTAAAGAGGGCCCACTTACTAATTTGGTGGAGAAAGAAACAGAGATTCTTTCCAGAATCAATCATCCAGATTGGGCTTCCATCTATTCTCCCGTAGTACTCCTCTACTTTTATCTCTGCTCAAAGGTAGCCCCTTTTTCGCTAATTATCCTAAAACTAGGATTTATTGGTTTGGATGTAGTTGTTTTTTTGATTATAAAGTCCATAAGAAACAAAAAGAATGCAGTCCTATTTTTTTTATTTCCCGTGTTACTCAAAGAAATTTATATCAATGCTCATTTTGAGATGATCCCTATTTTTTTCTTTTCAATTTCAATTTGGTTCCATAATAAATCATATAGAAATATTTCATCTTTTTTTTATGGAATTGCTGTTCATTCCAAACTTTACCTTATTTTCATACTTCCTTTTTTTGTAATCAGAAATAGTTTAAATAATAAGATTTTAAGTATATTTAGTTTTTTTCAATTTTTAACATTCTTTTTATTGGGAATTTTTCTACCTGTGGGAGGAATAGAATTATTAGTAAACAATAATTCTTTTTATGGATTAGATCTGCTTCTAAAATTTGGAAATGAATTTGAATTTAATTCTCTTTATTTTTATATATTAAAAATAATATTTAATTTTAGTATAGCAAAAAAAATAGTAATTTTGGTTATCACAGTACCAATATTTTTCCTAATTTTTAATTTTAAAGATTATCTATTAGATTTTAATCAAGGATTATCATGGATGTTTTACTTATTTTTGTTCGTTTTACTAATTTCTCCTATTGTAAATCCATGGTACTTTTTGATCTTATTGCCCTTTTATTTTATAGCCAATCCATCTCCTTTGTACCTTTGGAGTTTACTTCTCATACCCCAAGTGGCATACCTGACAGAAGTAAATGTAGGCATACAAAATGTTAGTTATAATGGATTTTATAACATTGAAGATAGTATAATTTATTTCGAAATAATTAGCTTAACGTTTATTTTAATATTTCATCTTTTTAAAAAAAGGAGACTCTATTAAGAGGAAATCATTCACTGGTGCATTTATTTTTTTTCCAGTTTTACGTTGAAGCGAATGCTTATGAAATACTCCAATGCATCTAGCTGGAGTTCAGTCAATTTACCTGCATAATTAGGGAGGGTTACCCTTTTTTTTTCAGGGTTGGGAAGTGAGCCCTGTAAGTATTCTAATCTTTCGGCTTGTAAAACCTCTTTGGATGGATCCATTGGGGTGACCTCAATCTCTTGGTTGTAGATTGCTTTGCCCAGATGAAACTTTTCACGATCTTTTCCTTGGGGGATTGGTCCTCCCCCACCGCCCATGCCCCCGGAGCTCTGTAGGCTTGTGAAAGAAATGGTAAATAAAATGAATGCTATCAAGATTTTCTTATACATAATTTTCTAGTATAAAATACTTGGATTCTAAAATCGAATCTTTTTTTTCTGAATTGGAATCTAAATGAAAACAATCCTGTGCATCTTTCTCCTCTTTATATCCAATTCTATATTTGGACAAACTGCCTGGTCGCCATATCAGAGAACTCTCTGGATCCAACCTGCCTCCTTCCAGTCAGAATATAACAATCCTTTTTTACCTTCCCCCTATAGAATGAACATATTCCAAACTGCGGTACAATATGGTATCACAGATAAATTAACCTTTGATGCAACTATCGGATATGGTAAAATTCATAAAATTTCTAACTATTATCCATACGCTGGGGTGGAGCTAGAAAATCCCAGCACAACTAAATCAGGATTTATAGACTCAAGAATGGGAGTACGCTATAAATTTTTAGATGAAATGGAGTCCCGGTATGATTGGATGCCCACAATTTCTCTTCGAGTGGGTGCAATCAAGAAAGGTGATTATGATAGAAGACCACAATCACTCGGTGATGGTGCAAGCGGTGCAGAAATGAATCTGTACTTTGCAAAAGATTTTAATTTTTATGGGTTGGGAACTTATGGAGACATTGGGTATAGAAAGAGAGAAAATCCTGTCCCAAATGATCAGATTTATTCCTGGTCTCTCTATAAGATATTTTTTGAAAATATTTATTTCATAGCTGGGTACAGAGGACAAAAGGGATTGGGGGGTTATGCGTTTGCAGATCCCGCACAAAATGAATCACAAACAACACCTTCTGCAACTCCCGTAACAACGCCACTAACCCCAAATTTTGAAACTTTTGTAACCAATAAATGGCTTTCCGAAAATAGACCCGATTGGGCGAGGAGAGAAAATTTTTTACGACAGGAATTTAGTTTAGCGTATCGCGATTCCTTTGGAAATTTTTATACTCTGTACTACTCTAAAACACTCAAGGTTGATAATTCACCAATATTGGAGACGTTTGGAATATTGGCTAATTTTAGTTTTTATTTGTAGAAAGAGTAAATTTACTTTTTTGACTCAATGCAAAATTACCATCTTTTATTGTTTTTTCAATATTTTCCATAATTGATTCAATCTATATTATTTTTTATTTTCGGCAATTTTTTTTAAATCAAGTGCAAACTGTTCAAAAGAAGAATCAAAGGAAGGAATCTGTTTAGCAAATAAAGGGAAAAGTGGTCCTCCAATTTTTTCTTTCATTGAAAAGTTAATAGTATTACTTTTGGGAGTTAAGGTAAATACTCTCATTCCAAGAGCATCGCCCCAAGTAAAACTTTTCTCTTTTTCCATTTTCTTTATTTTGAGTTTAAACTTTCTCTTAGGATCAAGTATAGAAATAAGCACAATTTTTTCTCCTTCAGCAAGCACTCCCGATAAGGAAATGATAGTTGTGGTCCACTGGGGATATTCTTCTAGATTTGAGAGAGTTTTCCAAATTATAGATAGACTTGCTTCAATATCAATACTGACTCCTGTTTCTCTACTGAAAAGCTTGTGGTTGGTTACCGATTTTCCATTGGATTCTAAATTCATTCCGTATTACCTATAATATTACTTTACTTTTGAAGAAGATTTATAATTATGATACAGTTCCATCCCTATCTGAGTATTGTAAAGAAATCTTTCAAAACTTTTTATAGAAAAGAACTACTTTGGAACCTTCTGAAATTTCCTCATCTGAGGGTTTAGTCAGAATATTCGATTCCTGACTGAAATTAAAGTAATTTTGAAATCTGGAAGTATTATAAAATAAACTTTTTTAGTATACTACTCAGAGGGTATAAGTTCTAATGCTCAAAGGATTTACTATGAATGAAATAGTTAGAAATTTGAAAAAGTTTCAAAAAATATTCCTTTTACTACTACTCTTTTTATTCTCTTGCGGTTTTTCAAAGAAACCTCCGGTGGCAGAAAATGGAGTTTTAGATCTTAAAGAATGGTCGTTCCAGAATGATGGTGTTTTGAAATTAAATGGAAGATGGAATTTTTTTTGGGAAGAATATTTATCACATACAGAAATTTTACAGAGACTTCAATCACAGAGTAAACCAAATAAAATCAATATCCCTGGAGCTTGGAATGACCAGGATTGGAATGGAACTAAACTCCCGGGACATGGGTATGCAACCCTTCATCTATCATTAATTCATATTCAGGATATTAACTTATCACTCTACGTCAATTTAATAGGAACCTCATTTAAACTCTATTGCAATAGTACCCTTGTTTATGAGAATGGAAAAATTGGAAAAACTCCGGAATCCACAGTTCCGGAAATGATTCCTGGGACGAGCGTACTACAATGCAAAGGAACAGATATTGATATAGTACTACATATATCAAATTTTTCAAACAATACGGGTGGCGTCTTTACTGCAATTGAACTGGGTAGTTCTAAAATAATAGATTATAATAGAGATAAAAGTCTTATACTAGATTTTTTTCTCTTTGGAAGCTTACTTATAATGGGACTCTATCATTTTGGATTATATGCTTATCGTAAAAAAGATAAATCACCCCTCTATTTTGGGCTTTTTTGTTTTTTTATGGGATTTAGATGTGTGGTTACAGGAGAAAGATTTCTATATAAAATTCTCCCTATGATGAGTTGGAGTTTAGGAGTAACTTTGGAGTACTCTACATTTTACATAGGGGCACCAATGGTAATGCTTTTTTTATCTTCTTTGTTTCCTAAGGAGTTTAATCCAAAGATAGTAAAGATATTTTTAATATTATATTCCATTTTTTCTTTTATCGTAATACTTACTCCACCTATAATTTTTAGCCATACATTATTTTGGGTCATGATATTAACCCTTATTAATGCATCGTACGATATATTTTGTACAATTTTAGCAGTTATTAGAAAAAGAGAAAGTTCAATAACTTTTATGATAGGAATAAGTATATTCTTTTTATTTATAATTAATGATATATTATTAAATATAACTCCCATAAACTCAGAATATCTCAGCCCATTTGGATTTTTTATTTTTGTTTTTTTTCAGGCGTTTATTTTATCTACGAAATCTTCCATTGCATTCATAAGATTAGAGGAATTATCTGAAGGATTAGAACATAAAGTAAAAGAAAGAACACTTGAGCTAGAAGCTGAAAAAAAATATGCTGATGATGAAAGAGTAAGGGTAGAAAAAGCCCTATTAGATTTAAAAAATACCCAAGAGCAATTGATTGAAGCTGAAAAAATGTCTGCTCTAGGTAGCCTAGTAGCAGGTGTAGCACATGAAATCAACAATCCAATAGGAGTTATTAAATCTAATTCTGAATTGATCCATTTTAACTTAAAGAATAGTTATTATGAACTTCCCACTTTTTTTGATTCACTTTTAGAGGAGGATAAAAAAATCTTTTATACATTACTTAATCTTTCCATAGATAAAAAAATTTTCTTAACCACAAAGCAGGAGAGATCACTCAGAAAGGAAATTGAATCAGAGCTATATTCTTATTCAAATGTAAATAAAGATTCTATTCCTTATCTGTCAGAACAATTATTAAGACTAAAATTAACTCCACCATTTAATGAGTATATAGAAGCATTAGGGGAAGAAAAATTTAGTAGTATCATTAAAAATTTATTGTTTATCACAAATCAGTTTAACTCTATTTCAAATATTGAGATAGCAATAGAGAAAGCAAGCCGTGTAATATTTGCTCTTAGGTCTTATCTAAATACTGAAACTTATATTGAGAAAAAAAATATAAATTTAATTAGTGAACTAAATAAAGCCATCCATGTGTATGATAACTATATCTTAGGAAAAATCGATATTAAAATTAGCATTGATATTAATTTTACCTTATTTTGTTCTGCAGAAGCAATCAGTCAAGTATGGAGGCATCTCATCTTCAATTCAATCCAAGCTATGTACTCTACCAATAAAAATTTGGATATTTTAGCAGAAATTCATAGTTCAATACCAGAAAAGTACAATTCCTACAAATCTTCCAATCCATTAGGTTCTACATTTGAAGTTCAAAAATCCAATCAATGGTTCGCTATGTCTGTCATTGATTCAGGGGAAGGAATACCTTTAGAATTGCAGGATAAGGTATTCACACCTTTTTTTACTACAAAATCTGCAGGTGAAGGGATTGGACTTGGATTATTTGTTATAAAAAAAATTGTTCATGACCATGGAGGGATTATTTTTTTTAAAAGCGAGTTTGGTAAAACTGAATTTGTTGTACTAATCCCCCACCAATGATTTTGTTTGTAGATAAAAGAATTAGATTTCTAATTATAATAAAATCGATACACGGGATATGATTTCCCAGAGAGAAAAGTTGAACATCATAGGTATGAACCCCATTTCTAAGAAATGATTCCCTTCCAATAAAAATTAATCAATCTTTTAAATGTACTAACATGAGAGTATGCTCATCTTTTATAAGGGCATCTTCTCGTCTCGTATCAAAGGACAAAAAGAAACTTATAATTCATATAACAAAAAAACAAATTAAAAATTATGTATAACAGAGACTCTTAAATTTCTTCCGGGGAATGGAGAAACTACCCTATCATTGTAGCCTCCTTCCTCGGGTCCAACAGGTTCATTTCTAAGACGGGTGGGATAGTAGTACTGGATTCTATCAATTCGTGAATTTAAAATATTAAAAATCTCCACTCTTCCAACCCAATCTTCAAAAAATAGATAACTTATCATACCATTTAGATAGGTAGCAGGAGAAGACTTTACATAATCATCTTCGGTCAAGGGTCGGGATCCAAAATATTTGTAATTTATTGACCCTCCCCATTTTTTTGATGAGTAGTTTAGGGATGAATTAAAAATAGTCCTAGCAGAAAGGGGAACTGTATCTCCTAAAGTGTCGTACTGGATATACTTAGCCCTTGAAACAGAAATGTCTGCAGTGAGTGAGAGATGTGTTGTGATTAATAAATTATTATTACATTCAATGCCTTTTCGAGTACTTGACCGTGTGGGTTCTGTACTTCCTTCATCCCCAATGAATACTAGTTCTGACTCCAGATCCAAAGTCCAAAATATTAAATTAGTCGATAAATTTTTAAAATAATGGTTATGTATTCCAATTTCTTTCCCTTTTGTTTGAGAGAGGGAAGTGACTTTTGAATCAGATCGTAATAACCCCCGAGCATCATTGCTATGAAAACCATACCCCGCATTGAAAAAAAATTCCACCTTATTGAAAGGCCCCAATACCAAACTCCCTTTGGGATTAACTAATTTGGCGTTTTCATTAATTTTAGAATTAGGAGAATCAAGGTATGAGCTCAAGGAAAGGAAATTTGTTTCTCGGTATTCATCATACCTTTCTAGACCCATTCTATCCTCTACTAAAAAATTAAAAATCTCGCCTCGCACACCAACTACAGTTTTGATCTTATCTGACCATTTGGTACGATTTTCATAAAATGGAGAAAAGTTAATTTCTTTTATTCTATTTTCTTTTAATTTATCAATTTGATTTCTATTTTCTGATTCGTACAGTCCATTTTGGATATAGTCTCTTCGTACCTGTACTCCAACAGTATTTATCATATTGAATCCTAAAAATGAATGACTTATGGACTGACTCATTTTCAAACCTGATGTTGTTCTATATTCTTTTTGTTGGATCTGATCTCCCCTTACTTGATTTTTTAAATAAAAAGTAAAATTGGAAAATAGGTCAAGATCACTATATACGTTGTATATCAATATTTTTGAGCTAAAACGAGAGTCATTTTTATGAGCTTCAAATGTAGTACTAACTCTATTGGATTTGCCTCCATCAGATGTATCCCCTGATTCAAACCTATTCAAACCATCATTGTCTAGAGAATAAGGATTTCTACCCCTCTCTATTGCTCTCTCGGGGATTTGATTGGTTGCATTCCACTTTCCACCATACGCAGAACTTTTTATAGAATAGCCTTTGGATTCATCCCCAAAGCTATAACCTATAACCGAATTGGATTTTTTATAATTATCAGGATTAGACCAGGGTCCATTGTAGTACGATGATTCACCTGCATAGATAAAAGTTCCCTTCAAAGATTGGAACGAATCCATAACCAATGCCCGCCTATGATTAGAACTACCCCCTTCTACCTTGATACTACCTTTTTTTAAAGTAGTAAAATATTTCATATTCATAGATCCTGCAGAAGAAAAGTTCCCATCTTCTACCGAATAAACTCCCTTTTTATACCCTATCTCTTGTACGAATTCTGGTATCACAAAATTCAGATCAGTATAACCCTGACCATGGGCATGGCTGGGATTATTCACAACTACACCATCCACACTGCTAGCAAAATCTGTTCCATGGTCTAGATTAAAACCCCTCATAAAAGATTGGTTGGCTTTTCCTCCCCCACTATGCCCCGTGCTAATTACTCCGGGGACTAATTCTGCTATTTCACCAGCGTTGTACATAGGCTTTAATTTGATTGTTTCGGAGATCACAATCCCTTCTGATGCAGAAATTCTATCCCGTATACCTTTCACTTGGATTTGATTAGATTCTTTTTTATTAGTTATTTGATTTGAACCATTAGATGAATTTTTTATGTCATTTTCATCACTCAAAATAGGATTAATATTTATATAAAAAAGTACAATCGTACATAGTTTAGAAATTAATTTTTTCATCATTGAATTTATGATTTTTTGATGTATCAATTATGATTTATAGGATAATATATTTATAGCTCACCTCACGCACTTCGTGCTAAAGATGACTTAAATTACAGAGATGCATGTCGGTAACACTTCAAGAGCCTCAGTGCAGACTTGTGGACTAAGTTGTCCCCTAGCCCCTACTTTTATTGAATCATTGAATTTATTTAAAGATTCAAAATCATTATTAGTATTCATTCATAAAGTTATATTGCGTAGTGTGAGTTTATAATTAATTTTGTTATTTACTCAAAAAAAAACCAATTAACTACTTCAGATCAAGAGGCTAAATAGATAGATGAAAGGTCAACGACAATTTTTATTTAATAATTCGTTTAACCAAATAGTACTATTTTTATATCCCCGTAGGCTCAAGATTATAATAGGATTTAGTTTGGTTAGAACAATAGAATAAACTGAATGAAAAAAAAAGTAAGTATTTTATTATGGTATGAAATGCTTTTTCCTGTCATAATACAAAAAATTCATATCTTTATGATATATATTTTCATATTTTTATTTACCAATAGTTCAATATTCTCAATCACCATTGAAACTACCTCTGGAAAAATTTTTGAAAATGTAACTTTAGGGGATGAAAGAGAATCTACAATAGAGTTTTATGACAAAGATGGAATAGTAACTGTAATAAGAAAAGATAATATAAAAAGTTACTATAATGATAAATCTTCAGGAAATTCTTTAAAATCAACTGATGAAAATTTAAAAATACCTGTTACCTTTAAAAATAAAACAGACAAACCAGAATTCAGCATTTTATTGAATCAATCACTTGCAAATGATGGTGCATTTCAGGGTGCTAGCTTGTTTGGAGAACGGCAATCAAGAAGAAACAATGAGAAATATTCTCCATATAATGAAGCATGGAATATGGCCACTAGTTTAGAGTTTTTAGGCTTACCAAAAAATTTACAAATGGGCATTACTTCATTAAATCCTTTAGTAGATAGAACCAATACAGATTCAGACATGAACTATCAAAGTGCGTCAGGTGGAGCTAGTAAAAATTCCACTGTACTTAATTCCATTAATTCGGGAACCCTACTGTATGACCCCAATCAAATCAAAACTAGAAAAGAAAAAAATGGTCTTTCAGATTACTTATTCTCCAGAGTCAATTATGAACACAACACATCTCTAGGTACTTTCGGAATGGGTCTTTTATTTATCAATACAAATACACCCACCTACATAATGAGAAGTTTGTTTGTAATCACTTGGAAACCTCCTTTTTTAACCTACTTAAACCCTGTTATAACAATCAACAATAGAATGTTATCAGAAGTAGGTGGAATTTATCAGGGAAATCATAACTATAGAATTTCCTTTAGTCATGAATTTTTTTCTGGAAAAAATTTTCGTATCACTCCAAGTATTGTGATGGGATATCAGGATGTGAATAACAATATAGATATGAAAAAAGGAATCAGTGACATCAGTCCAAGGCTTCAATTCAATTATCTAAATTATTTTTTTGCATTGAATTATATGCATAGGGTAAATCCATACTTAGTTGATACTAAGTATAACTATCCAGATATTGGTGTATATCCTGATACCAATCAAAATGATAATAAAACGATAGACCCTTCAAAAGTGAATGGATGGGAAAACGCTCTGATAATAGACTCACTCTCTGCTATAGCTCCAAATGATTTAGTAAAAACTTATTTACTAAATAAATTTCAACAACAAAAGATTGTATCAGGTATCTTTTTCTTCAATATTGGATATACTCTGCGTTTTTAAATCTAAAATATTTTTCTTGACTCTAAAAAAAATCAAGTATGATTGAGTATATCATTTAAGGGGTGAAATATGAAATCTGCTGTAGAACAATTGTCTACTTATAAAAGTGTCCATCTCAATAAAAATAACCTAAACACTCATTTTGTGGGTATTCCCTTTATCATTTGGGCAGTAATAGTTTTGTTGAGTCTTTTGCGAGTTCCAATAGAGGGAACAGAGTTCCAAATTACCTTTGCCATGGTCTTTGTACTGGGTGTTTTGGTCTATTACTTTTTACTTAACGCGCGATTAGCTTTGGGAACAGTTCTCTTTATTCTACCCATTCTATTGAGTTCCGAAATTTTAGTCAGAAACTTTGAAAACTCTGCTTTGATTGCCCTTGGGGTCTTCACGGTTGGTTGGATTTTTCAGTTTATTGGACATGGGTATGAAAAAGCAAAACCAGCTTTTGTGGATGATATAAACCAATTGCTCATAGGTCCCTTCTTTCTCATGGCAGAGCTATTTTTTATGTTAGGAAAAGAGAAGAGGCTCGAGGATGAAATCACTCCCCTTGCCCTAGAAAAAAGGAAGCATTTCGAAGCTAAAAAAAGAGAGTCTCTCCAAGCAAACTAGATTGATTTTCCTAAGTGGAGGGGGTGCAAATTTCCTTGACCCCCACTCCCAACCTAAAAAGATATTTTTATGACAATTCCACAAGAAGAGGGACAGAAAGAACGTTCTCTCAAATTTAGCACCGCTTCCAGACCAGACATAGGGCAGGCTATAAAAAACGGCGTTCGCGTCATTCCCATAGAAGTTGAAGACCAAATGAAAGATGCCTACCTAGGATACGCAATGAGCGTCATTGTGGGACGGGCTCTTCCGGATGTGCGGGATGGGCTCAAGCCCGTACACAGAAGGATTCTCCACGCAATGAATGAAAGGGCATGGAGAAGCGATAGACCCTATGTGAAGTGTGCAAAGATTGTTGGGGAAGTCATTGGTAATTATCATCCTCACGGTGACACCGCTGTCTATGATACTCTTGTTAGATTGGTCCAAGAATTTTCACTTAGAGTCCCCCTCATAGATGGGCAGGGGAATTTTGGTTCCATAGACGGGGACAACCCCGCAGCCTATCGTTATACAGAAGCCAGACTAGAAAAGGTTGCCGAAGAACTCCTCCGTGATATTGAAAAAGAAACTGTTAACTTTTCTCCAAATTTTGATGACACCAAAGAACAACCCGATGTCTTACCAGCAAATTTTCCCAATCTACTTGTAAACGGTTCCTCGGGGATTGCTGTGGGAATGGCAACCAATATTCCCCCCCACAATCTTGTGGAATCCATAGATGCTGCCATAGCAGTGATTAAAAATCCGGAAATCTCTAGTCGGGAGCTTCTAAAAATCATGCCAGGTCCAGACTTCCCCACAGCTGGAATTATCATAGGTGGTGATGGACTGGTCTCTGCGTATACAACGGGGAAAGGCTCTATACGAATACGATCCAAGGTGGACATAGAAGAAGGCCTAAAAGGGAAGGATATAATTGTTGTCACTGAAATCCCTTACCAGGTGAACAAAAAGACACTCCTTGAAAAAATTGGTGACCTTGTAAATGAAAAAATAATAGAAGGAATTACTGAAATATTAGATCTTTCGAATAGGAAAGGTATTCGAATTGAAATACACGTCAAAAAGGATTTCAATTCACAAGTAATTCTCAATCAACTTTTTAAACTAACCCAACTTCAGGTCAGCTATGGTATTACAATGCTTGCCATTTATAATGGCAGACCTAAGATTTTTTCACTCAAAGAGATTTTGACTGCTTTTATAGGTCATAGAAACGAAGTTATTGTTCGTAGGACAAAATATGATTTACGAAAAGCAGAAGAAAGAGCTCATATTTTAGAGGGTCTCAAAATCGCTCTAGATAGTATAGATGAAGTCATACGTATCATTCGCTCATCCACCAATGCTTTGGCAGCAAAGACAGGTTTAATGGCTGTATTTCCCCTTTCCGAAGTTCAAACGGATGCAATTTTGGATATGAGACTTCAAAGACTCACCTCTCTAGAGGTCAAAAAAATCGTAGATGAACTCGAAGAAATCAAACGTAAAATTGCAGATTTTTTAGATATCTTAGCCAAACCAGAAAGAGTAAGCCAAATAGTTGAAACCGAACTCTCAGAAGTATCACATAAATTTGGAACCAAACGAAAAACAGAAATTAGCTTAGAAAGTGTAGATTCTACTGGTTTTGATGCTGAAGATTTAATTGCAGACGAACAAGTTGTAGTGCAAATTTCAGAAGATCAGTTTATAAAACGTTTGCCAATAGATACATTCAAGCGCCAAAAAAGAGGCGGAAAAGGCGTTCAGGGCATGTCTCCTAAAAGGGACGACATCATTAAGATGATACGAGTTGCATCTACCCACGATAACCTCCTCCTATTTTCCAATAAGGGAAAAATGTATGTAATGAAGGTTTATGAACTTACAATTGCCACCAAAGAAGCAAGGGGGAAATCGCTACGGGCACTGATCAATTTAAACCCTGATGAATTTATCACATCCATATGCACGGTAAAGGAATTCAATGATACCTCTCTAGTAATGGTGACATACAATGGAATCATTAAAAAGACCCTTCTCTCAGAATTTTCCAATGCAAGAAAAAATGGAATCATTGCCATAGGGCTCAGAGAAGATGACTCCCTTCTCTTTGCGGATATTTTAAAAGATGAGGAAGATATTTTTATTGGAAGCAGGGATGGACTTGCAGTGCGTGCAAATCTAGCAAAACTTCGATGCCAGGGTCGAACGGCTACTGGTGTAATCGGCATGAGACTAGAAGAAAATGACTCCATAGCAGGTGTGGCAATTGTTCGGGAAGGATCTGAGCTCCTAGTGATCACTGAAAAAGGCTATGGCAAAAGAACAGACTATGCCGAGTTCAACACAAAGGGTCGTGGTGGCAAAGGTATGGCGTTCTTAAAAGTAACAGATAAGAATGGGAAAGCTGTTCGTATTGCATCCGTATCTCAGGAAGATGAGATTATGGTGATGGCCCAATCTGGAATGATCATTAGAGTTGAATGCAAAGAGATTGGAATGGTAGGACGTGCTACTGTTGGTGTGAGGGTCGTAAATCTTAAAGAAGATGATGTTGTGGTAGATTTTGCTCTACTTTCTGAAAAAGAGGAGGAATGATGGAAAGACCATTTAGAGTTTTGGGAATTCAACAGGTTGCCATTGGTGGGGAAGATAAAAATAAACTCAAAAATTTTTGGGTGGATATGATGGGTCTTAGTATCACTGGAAATTACCGTAGTGAAAAAGAAAATGTAGATGAAGACATTGCACGCATTGGAGAAGGTCCTTATTCTGTAGAAGTAGATCTTATGCAACCCATAGATCCAAATAAAAGCCCAAAAGTTCACGATCCCAAACTAAACCACATTGGATTATGGATAGATGATTTAGAAGCCTGTGTAAAATGGCTCACCGAAAAAAAGGTTCGTTTTACACCCGGTGGTATTCGTAAAGGTGCTGCAGGCTACAATGTATGCTTTATTCATCCCAAAGGAAATGAGGAGTTTCCTTTTTGTTCCGAAGGGGTTCTTGTAGAGCTAGTCCAGGCACCACAAGAAATAATCAAAGCTTTTAATCTTTAAACACACAATTACGAGATTGTATTTGTAAAGAGTCAAATCCTATCTCGTATGAGTACTACATTTAATTCATATAGATGGTGTTCCTACAAAAAGTCAGTTTTTGCAAATTTATTCGCAACAATCCTAGGCTTTTTTCCGCCTACCGGCGGAAAAAGATAGTTATTGCAGTTGCGTCATAAATTTTTAAAATTACATAGTAGTAAAAATATCTATATTTTTACTCTCTCATTTCTTTTAAGCTGTACAAACCAACTTAAAATTCCAATAGGAAGCTTAGATCCAAGATCATATCCAGAACTTTATCTCTTTGAAATACCTTCTTTTGTTTGTAAGCAAGTTACTCCTATTACTAATTTTTCATTTCGCCCTGAATCCTTTATGCAAAAATCAAAAGAATGTTTCTTTAAAAAATCAAGTCAACATGACCAATATATCCTAGATTGTGAAAAAAGTTTAAAAATGTCATACATATATACAACAAAAATTGGTACTTGTTTTGAAATATTAGCGAGTTATAAACGGGATTTTACTAAAGAGAACAAATAAAAAACAATGTTTAATCCATTCGATGGTGAACCTTCTGCAAAAGTTCTTGCTTTTTTATTAGGAATATTCTAAAGATCAATATATGATGAATCGTGAATTTGATATTATTCTATGGGGTGCCACAGGCTTTACAGGAAAATTAGTAGCAGAATATTTTGCAAACCAATATGGCTGCAATGGCTCTAAGCTCAAATGGGCTATAGCAGGTAGAAATGAAGGCAAACTAAACCTACTGAAGAGCTCGCTCACAAAGATTGATCCATCAGCCGAAAATCTACCCGTAATAACAGCAGATATCGATTCTCTCCCATCACTCCAAAAATTAACAAGGCGTGCCAAAGTAGTTTGTACCACGGTAGGTCCTTATAACTTATATGGTAAAGTTCTCTTAAAGGCATGCTTGGAAGAGCAAACCAATTATTGCGATCTCACAGGTGAGCCCAATTTCATTCGATATAGCATTGATACATTCCACAAAGATGCAAAAGAGAAAAAAATCCAAATAGTACATAGCTGTGGGTTTGATTCTATTCCATCAGATTTGGGTACCCTTCTATTACAAAAAGAATCCGAACGTAGATTAGGTTCTCTCTGTAAAGAAGTCCTTTTTGTTGCTGGTGAATCTAAAGGGAGTTTTAGTGGAGGGACAATCATAAGTCTTTTGGGAGTTATTGAGGAAGTAAGTACAAATGAGAATACAAAAAAAATTCTTGAAGATCCCTACTCTCTAAATCCTCCCGAAATAAGGGGAGAAGATACAATAGATCCCACAGACATAGTTTATATTGACGCTCTTAAAACTTGGGCATGTCCTTTTTTGATGGGTCCTATCAACACACGTGTAGTACGAAGAAGTAGTGCTCTGCTTCATGGTTCTAATCCTTTTCTCTACCAGGAGAGAATGGGCTTGGGCGATGGTATAGGGGGCTGGTTATTGGCACAAAGCATACGGTTAGGTTTGGGGAGTATACTAGCATTGGGATCAATTGGGCTTACTCGTAATATCTTAAAAAGCACAATATTCCCCATAAGTGGTGAGGGTCCCGATCCTGAACTTCGTGAAAATGGGTTTTTCAAAATATCCATTTTGGGATTTAAAAATGGTCTGTCAAACAAGGCTGACATACAAGTGGATATCACTGGGAAAAGAGATCCAGGGTATGGTGCTACATCTAGAATGATTGGTGAATCTGCCGTATCTTTAGCTAAAGGAGATGTTCAACCAATTTATGGTGTAATTACTCCTGCTATTGCTTTTGGATTGCCTTTTTTAGAAAAGCTTAAAAAAGTAGATATCGAGTTTTTAGTAGTCAATAGCAAATCTGAGATAGGTACAGTTTCCAATCCAAGTAGTACACCTTCTTAATGCCATAATCAAAAGTTTCAAAAACCCAGAGATCAATATCTATTTTACCATCTGAAACAACTTTATATGCTTCTTCAATCTCAGAGATAATCTCTTTGAAAATGGAAGAATGTTTTACATCAAATGGATCTAGGTCTCTATCACAAAATCCATATATTCCTCCCAGTAGAGCTGATAGTACGCCTTCTTTGAGGATTCCATCTTCATAAGAAGGAATTTGTTTTACTACTTCAGAATAAATCTCACCTACTTTTTTATTTGATACAGATAAAAGCAATTGAACCCTTTCTTTTTTACGATAATCATCTTCTTTGGGAAATTGGAGAAGTGCAATTAGATCGGATGGTTCTACATCAGCCATAGATACCTCATTTTAGTTTTTCTTTAGTATCCAATTTGCAATAACAGAATATATTTCTTTTTGTGCATGAGGATGATAGAAAAGATCATAATGGTCATAGTCATGACCCAAAGCCGAAGCTGTGCTTGCTTCAAAATAGCTCAGTGAAAAATCCTTTCCCCAACCCTTAAAAAAAGGAGCTAAAACAGCCTCTTCAGGTGATACCCCATCTAATTTACCATAAACAACTAAAATATGTAAATTTTGATTTGTCATTTCGTTGAATTGCAAAGGGTCTTTTTCCAAAGCGGGTAGTACATTTGGATAGGTTAGAGCCCTTCTTGGATGATTTTTTTCTATAGCTAAGGAAGTAACAAAGCGATTACAAAAATTATCTTTTTCTGAAATTTTACATAGATAGTTTTCGTCTGTTTTAGATACCTTTTCAAATTGATTTATTAAACTTCCAGAATATTTATAATCTAAGCCTGTTCCCAAAAAAAATACCTTTTGGATCTTAGGTGAAATTTTTCCTGAAGACAAATAGTGTGCAATTGCCTGTCCCCCAAGAGATACGCCTCCCAAAATGATTGAGGACTCATTTTTTTCAATTTCAGAAAGGACTTCTCTCAATGCATCTGTTCCAGTTTTTTTTAATGAGAAAGTTGCAATAGATTCAGGAGAGATCAAATATACCGTGTAACCTCTCTTATTTAAATAGGGTATAAGTGTACCTCTATTTTTAGATGGAAAGTAAACTTCTTTATAAAGAGTATATGCTGATAAATATGTTTTATCAGAGGGGATGACAGGAAAATCAGATGAGGGATATAAATTTTCTTTCCTGATAAAAATTGGATCAAAAAGTACTATAGCACCTAGGCTATCTTTCACAAAAAACCTTTTTAAAAAGAAATTACCAATTTTTGTTGGAATTATTTTTTTATCTATCTGCCACTGTTGTTCCGAAATAACCTGATATGTATTACAATTTATTAAAATAATAATCAAAAAGATAATTAAAAGTTTAAATAGTTTCATCTTTATTTATTCCTCTCATTCATCCAAGTGACTATACTTGGAACTACATCTTTTACAATACCCTTTCCTGCTACTAAATCTACATGGCCATAATCTTCAGAGTTTCCATCTGTTCTGGAAATCATCATCATAGTTTTATCCTTACTCCCTATATTTTCATACACATGCCTTACAATATACGGAGCTCCCAAATGATCTCTCCTTCCAGCAATTAAAAGGACAGGTGTCTGAATATTGGATATATTTTGTGTATACTTAATTTTTCTATCTTCACTTTCAAAGTTCCAATTACCCATTCCATTTGCAAACTGTTGAAATACCCTTGGACTTTCATTGTTTGCACCCAGTCGAGTAAGTTTCTTTATTTGTTTTGAATCCATATTTTCAGGATAGTAGTACAAACTCATTAAATAATAATATTGAAAGGGAGTCCAAGAAGAAAAGGCTGAGAGGGATCCCACAGGAACTGTTGGGAAAATGCTTAGTATAGGAGAAACTGTGTCCAATAGATTTAACTTTTTGGACTTAAAAGGAAATGAAAATGGAGATCCAATGGTTACAAGATTAGCAATCCTATTTTCATTCATGGAGCCAGAACGTGCGTAGATGACCATCCCACCCATACTATGCCCAATCCAATTGACCTTCTCGGCTTTTGTTACTTCTAAAACATAGGTTATGGCAGCATCTACATCATATTTTGCATAGTCATCAAAGCTAAAGTCATTATAGGTTTTTCCAAAGTAATAACCTGGAGAGGTAGAGGAATCCTCTTCCCCTTTTTGATTGAGACCCTTCATTTTTCGGCCTCTCAGGTTTAGAACAAATACCTCATACCCTTCTTTTGTCAATTGGTAAACAATGGATTCTTCTTCATTTTGCTTGAAGTATTCTCCCGTTCCCATCAATCCATGGCAAATAATAACTGGATATTTTTTTTTAGAATCTAATTGTAGAGGCACAAACCTTTCAATCCCAATCTTCCAATTGTCTTTTGTCTCTATGATCCTGCGATCACCCCTGATGCTAATAGTTGTACAGGATATAAGACTTAGAAGTATAAAAATAATAATTTTTTTCATTATCTGCTCTGCCCTTTTGAAAAGCTAGAAAATAGATGACTCTTATTCCTATGATTTGCAATCATTTTTTAAATTTTACTGTATTTATTTAAAAAATTTTCTAGTATTTCCTCATATTCTACCTTGTGATCCAAATAAAGGTAGGGTGTATGTCCCGAGCCCTTTCCCTCAAAGAAAATAGTTGGGGCATATTGTTTTCTAGCTTGGTAGAGTTCATATCCCATCTCAAATGGAACAAGTTCATCTCTATCCCCATGCGATAAAAATAGGGGAATTTTTGTATTGCATATGTCATCACCAGGTGTTACTTGTGATATATTAAATTTTCCTATAATTCTAATGTATATATTTGAAAAAAAAAGTATAATTGGCATAAACAGATATGGGACTTTTACTTTTCGTAAGTGATAGGTCATGAGTCCTCTTAAACTAGTAAAAGGACAAACGGCTACAATAAATTTTATATCTTGATCTAAAAGTGAGTATTGTAGTACAGTTGCCCCACCCATAGACTCTCCATATAAACCCCAAATTTTGGTATTAGGAAATATACTTTTTGCATACTCCTTGATTTTATAGAGATCTCTTTTTTCATAAAATCCAAAAGATGGGTATGTTCCTCCACTCTCCCCTGCTCCTCTGTGGTCATAAAGAAATATGTTCCATCTTTCTTTTAAAAATCTATCCAAGTATTTTACCGAGCCCAATTTGTTCCAAGAGATCCCATGACAAAATATAATAGTTTTTTCCCCATCTCCAGGGAAATAAAATCCAGATAGGTCATACCCAAAATCTGATTTTGCTTTAAAAGATTCTTTTTTTCGTTCGAGATACTCTTTTGAAATTTCCCCTTTTTCAATCTGCTGCCCAAGGGCATCTTCAGAAGATACCCTGTGTGGATGTAAGAGCCTATAACCCAGGTAAATCCCTAAAAAAGTAAAGATAAGAATCAAAAAGAGGAATAAAAGTAAAATGTAACTCATAAATTTCTTTTAATTACTTGGTTGAGTAGAATTTGCAAGATTTTTTTTATCTAAAACAACCAAAGTTTCAAAGTAAGGTGTTTTTGGAAAAAAATCAAATATTTCAATACTTTGTATTTCGTAAAGTCCAATAAGGTCTTTAAGGTCGGGAATCAGGGTTGTATAATTACAACTTGAGTAGATGATTTTTTTTGGTTTTGAAATTTTTATAAATTTTTTTACAATTTTACCCAAACCTGCTCTCGGGGGATTTGCTATACATATAAAATCCGTCTTTGTTGTAAAATGTATATCCTCTCTATAAAGATCTTTTTTTTCAAAAGTTAAATTGCTCAATGAATTCTTTTTTGCATTATGTTTTGCATACTGAATAGATTGATGACTCAATTCATAACCATGGATTTGAGAGTGATTCTGGCTTAAAAAACAGGAAATAACTCCAGCTCCGCAAAAAAATTCTAAAATCTGATTATCTAAACCAGATAGACTTTTGATTTTCTCTAACCATGCCTCCACCAAAAACTGATTGATTTGAAAAAATCCATTCTCAGGAATCTCATAGGTTAAGTCTTTGATTTGAAATACTGAAATTTCTGATCCATATTTCTTTATACCTTTTGAATCTTTCCTTATTTTACCATCCATTGGTACTTTATTGGAAAAATTTTTAATATACTGATTTAGCTCCTTGTCTAACAACAGACAACCTGACTCAGGAAATGGAATCAATTGATTTGACTTAACCTTATAGAATCCATTCATACCATTTTTATTTTTCACTTGAACATTATTTCTATAGCCATATTCATCTTCAAAAATAAATGGAATAGAATTTAATATAGATGAATTAATATCTACTAATTTATTAAATATAATGTCATTTTTTAATAAGTTTTCTTTTATGATTTTTTCCTCTGTATAATCTAAATGCTGAAAAGTACATCCTCCACACTCTAAATAAATATCACACGGAGCCTCTCTTCTCAGAGGCGAAGGATCGATAACCTTATAAACAGAACCCTTTGAATATTTTGAGGTTACTTCAAACAAATCACAGACCACTGTTTCACCAGGGATTGCCCCCATTACAAAAACAGGTGATTTATCATAAAATCCAAGGGTAAATCCATCATTCACCCATTTTTCAACTCTTAAAGTTATTTTTTCTGGCATGAAATCTAGTAAAGATATCCTAGTGATACAAAAAATAAAGTTTCGGAAGGATAACCATTTTTTGGAGAGATAAGCGAATAGTCTAATAAGGCAAAGTTAAATTGAAACCCATTTCCATTTGGATTTGGGATATAACCAAACCCAAATCCAATACCTGTACCACGTCTATTTTTTCCAGTCTCATCATATTTACCTGCCATTTCTAACCCTGTTCGAATTTTCCATACTGAATCTTCTCGAATAGCCAAGCTCAAGCCTAATGATAACTTTACTTCTCCCCCAATTCCCCGATCAAATTTTGGTTTAGTTTCATCACCGTTTAGAGTAAATGATGATCTCTCATATAAAATTCTTCTGAGTTCTGAGTATACCTGAAGATTCCCTGTTATATCGTATGACATACCTAAACCTATTGTAGGTGGTAACCTTTCTTCTAACACATCCGCAGATCTATAACTTTTATACCTAAAAACTCCACCTGGATTTTGTGCTGAAAACCCGGCTGTAAATTTATTGTATTTCAAACCAAGTGATACAAATGGTGAAAATGAGAGATTAGATTGCTCCCCTCCTCTAAATCCAACCCCTGGACCCAAACCCAAAGAGTAGTAGAAAATATCTTTGAATTGCCGGGAATAAAAAACTTGTGTTTGAAAATATGTGGATCTAGAATCACTTGGAAAACTGGATTGAAAGAGATTTCTTCCACGCACTCCTATTCCTGAAACACTATCGAGTGGATAATAAACTCCAAAGTGAGATGGCTTAAGAGCTGCTGATTGGGTTCCCTGAAAAGGAACCATCACTCCCGTATCGAGTATAGGTGAACTAGTACCTGCTAGAAATGCTGGATTTGAAGTTATATTTAATAAGGGATCGCGTAGTGCTATTCCTTCGGAGGCAAGCCCTGCACCAATTGTATGCACAGGAACTGTATCAAACGATGAATATTGACCAAAAATGGGATATGTCAGGAAGAGAGGAAATAAAAAGTAAATTATTTTTTTAAATTGTATCACTTTAAAAAAAAGTACAAAGTTATTCATTGTACTTTTTGGTTTTTGTCATCTTCCTCAGAGTCCAGAAGTGGTTTATCCGCATCAGGATTTTTTTTAAGATACTCTTCGACTGTTTTTTGTTTTTTATCCAAGCGATCTAAATGATCTTCAATAATAAAATCAAAGTTTAATTTACCCAAGGCAATCTCGTATCTTTCAGATTCTAAAGTTCCCAAATCTAAATCCTTAGTAAGCTTGTGAGCTTTCATCGCATTGTCCTTTGCTGCTTTCCAATAAGGAATTGCTTCTTTGTAAAATCCTCTGGCAAGATTAAAAGATTTTTTTAAATCATGAGCAAAGTCTAAGTTATGAAAGTAGACAAACCGTTTATCATAAAGAGAACCTATCCTCATATAAGCACGCATAATTTGAAGATTCAAATGCATTGTCAATAAAAGCCTATATTTGTAGTACGATTCTTCATCTTTTATTTCACAAAGTGAATTTCTTGGATGGCGGAATCTACTACCTAAGCCAATTTTTAAAAAGTAGATATCTTTTCGTAAATCATTTTCACCATAGTGAAGATTTAAACCATAGAGTTCATAATAATCTTCTAGAAATTTTGGACTGAACTTATTTAATTTATAAGGAACCCAATCTGAAAATTTCGTCTTGAGTCCTCCCTTATCGTCTGTCTCGGAGTCTAAATCCAAATTCAGTCTATAGTCTGACTGGATAGGAACGGCATGCAAGAAGAGTGGGAAGAATAGGAATAGGAAAAAATATTTCATGGCGAACTAGTTCTATGATCGGATGAAGAGTCTTCATCCTCGAGAGAGACTCTTTCCTTATCTGTAAATAGTCCTGGCAAAGAAAGAAAGTTTTTATAAAAAATTCTTTGTAAATCGCTTTTTTTAAGTCCAGAATTCAGCAATTTTTCAACTGGATGGGAGTAATTATAAGGAATATTTGGGAAATCAGTTCCAAATAAAATTTTATTTGGGTAATTTTTAAGAATTTGTAGATAAGAATCCATTTTTTCACCAGTTGCATAAAAATCTACAAATACCATCGTAGTATCAAGATAGAGGTAAGGGCAATCCTCCAAAAATCGAGCGTATTCATCCACTTCTCTAGCTCCCATGTGTGCTACTATGGCAACTATCTCTGGAAACTTTAGTAAGAACTTTTGAAAATATGCAATCCCCGTAAATTCTCCGGGAACTGGTGCAGTACCTGTATGTATTACGATAGGTATTTTTTTTTCTTGAAGATATTGAAATACAGGATCTAGAATAGGTTCATTTATATCAAATTTACCAACTTCCAAATGTAGTTTAAAGCCTTTAAATCCATATTCCTCAACAGCCTGTTTCACTGTTTTTAGTACACCTGGCTCGGGATAAAATGTCCCAAATGGAATAGCACCTTCTAAAGCATGATGATTTTGGTGAACCCATAGATTTAAAGAATCTGCCAGTCCTTCTTTGTGAGCATAGTTTAAGGTCGTAAAATATTTGACTTTATTTTTTTTTAGTATAGTAACTCTATCTAAATCATTCTTCCTATAAGCTATCTCCCAATTGACACGATCAAACCATTTCCATATTAATTTCATAAACACCTCTGGAAAAAAGTGAGTGTGGATATCGGCAATGAAAGGGATGGAGTGCAATTCTAAAAGGGGAATATGTGAGCCTGTATCTATTAATGGAGGACGGTTCTCTGGATCTCTCCAAGGAAAGGGACTGGAATTATAGGTAGGATAAACAGCACAACAGGGAAGCATATAATATATTTTATTCAAAAAAAATTGGTGTCAAGTGAAATGAGAAATAAGATTAAAAATTGACAGAATATAATTCAAAGAGTGATAGTATTCAAATAAAGGACTTTATAATGAATATACAAAACTTATTTTTATTTTCATTTTTGTTTTTACTAAATTGTGGTACAATAAAAGAAGCAATTGATTGCGAAAGGTATCGAGACAAAGACTATCCTTCCGCAGTTTCAAATTGCAATCAAACCCAAAAAGAATTTAATAATAAAATAGACACTGTCAGAGAAGTTAGAAAATAATCACTGCTTCTTAGACAGTTTTTTAAAAGTAACTCTTCTATTTTTTGCTCTTCCCTCTTCTGTATCGTTATCAGTAACGGGTTGCGAATACCAAAGAGCTTTTGTTTCTATTCTTTTTTCATCTATTCCCTTTGAAATAAAGAATTCTTTGATCACATCAGCTCTTTTTTGACTTAACTTCACATTAAAATCTTTACTATCTATGTTATCTGTATGACCTGCAACTTCAATTCTATCTTTTATATTTGCCTGTAAATACTTTATAACCTCATCAAGGTGTGGCATTTGATCAGCTTTAATTTTTGATTCGCTAAAATCAAATAGAATGATTTTATCAAAGATTCCCTCAGATGCTTTGGATTTTTTCAATAAAATTTCAAAAGATTTTTTATCATGAAGGGCTTTATCATCCGCACTTACTATTAAAGTTTCAGTTGAATATCCTGGGGCTGTACCAGTTAGCTCAAAGGCTCCTTGGGGTATTTTATCTAAAGTAAATGAATCTTTACCTTTTTGGAGTAAAAAACCTTCCTTCGAGGTATCACTAAATAGTTTTACACTACCTTCTATGATTACCCTTTTTGAATCAAAATCCTTAAGCTCTACAATTGCTGAAGTAGATGCGACCATTGGTTGCTCTTTCTCTTTTGGTTTTGGGGGAGCAACTGTTGGCTCTAGTTTTTCTGCTTTCTTCTCTGGTGGTTTTACAACGATTGGCTCTTCTACCACAGGCTCTTCATCCTTTTGGGGCATGAGAATTACTTTTACGAATTTTGATTTTCCAAATCCTATATTTCCAGTTAAATCCAATGAAAACTCATTTGGGTAAAAACCTGGTGAGCTCACTTCAATTTTATATTTATAATTGGTAAGTAGCTTGGTTTTAAAATTACTATTCTCTCCATCGGGACGGTAAGAAGTGATATCACCTCCAATTCGTTTTGAAGTTAGCAATCGCACCAATCCCTTTTCATTATAGATTTTAATGGAAGCATCAAGTCCTATCATCGTACTTTCGGATCCATCAACTACCAATCCCATAAGATCAAAAGCGTATGACTTTCTCATATCCTCTGTCACGGGAGCTCTGTAAATATCAAACTGACCTTCGCCACCAGGACGGTTGGAACTAAAGTATACCCACATCCCATCATGGGAAATTGTTATACCCTCATCGTCATATTTACTGTTGAATGGAGAATTCATCTTCTTAAGTTCACGAACCTTAGGCATGGATGGGGACATATTGTCTTTTTTACTTCTCTCCATACCATCCTCTGCTGAAACCAAAGAATCATCTTCAAAATCAACAGCATAAAAACTATATTTATAATTATCATCTTTTCTGTCTGAACTAAAAAAAAGAGATGTTCCATCAAAGTGATACGATGGCATAATTTCATTGCCGGATGAATTGACAACTCCCCCCATGTTCACCGGAATAGACCATTTGTTTTGCCTTTTATCACGATTAGAAACCCATAAATCAAAACCACCGTATCCTCCAGGACGATTGGAGCTAAAAATAATAGTTTTTCCATCAGGAGAAATGGAAGGCATTTTATCGTCAAAATTAGAGTTGATTTCAAGTATATGCTCTGGGATTGACCATTTATCAGATGCAGGATTTTTACTGGAAAGATTTCGTGTGTAGTAAATATTGAGTCCTTTTAGACCATCCCTACCGCTTAGATTTGACTTTTGGGCAGTAAAAAAGATTTCAGATGGTCTTCCTTCAGAATCAAATAAAATAGAAAATGGTCCTTCAAAATCAGGGGTGTTCAATTCCCGAAAATTCTGGGGTTCTCCCCATGCTGGCACCCCTGTCCTATTTCGAAAGTTTTTGTTTTCAGAAATCCAAATATCCATTCCCCCCAATCCACCGGAACGATTAGATTGAAACACAATATAACGGGAATTTGGTGCAATGATTGGGGAATATTCCGAATTTTGGGTGTTGAGAGGATAGGGAAATTTCCCATCCGCTGAAAAGTCCTGCGAAAAAAGAGAAAGGACGGTCAATAAGTAGAAAAACAAAATATACATTTACTATTCTCTTCGCTATATTCCGTCTTTTTTTCACTCTTTTTTTCTTCATATCTTCCTATTTTTCCTATGGATACCAAAATCTTCTGAAAATGAGGACATTGCATTTTCCACTTATTCAAAAATAAATTTTTCTCCCTAATGAGAAACTCATCCGATAGGCTAAGTAATCTATGAATTATTCCTCATTTTCAGATCTCCACCTTCTAATGCGCCAACTTAGATACCAGAGTCACTGCAAGATGAAACAAAAGCAAATTAAACTACTATTTACATTCTCTATAATTATATTACAATTTCTTATAAATACTATAATTGTATCACTTTTTTCTTGTTCTTCCACAAAGACTTTACCCTCTCAAGGTGGAATCAAAAAAATATCAGTCATTTTTGTTCCTGGCTACAAAGGATCTTTGCTAAAAGACAACGACCCTAGTATAAATAAAATTGTATGGTTAAGTGCTAGCCAAGCGTTAGGATTCTCTTCACCTGATTTAAAACTTAAGGCTAACGACCAGATTACAGAAGCTGGTATTTTAGAAAGTGTAAGCATTCCATTCCTTTTTAAAAAAGATATTTATACACCATGGATTGATACATTGAATAACCAAGAATCTTTTGATTCCTATTTTTTTTCCTATGATTGGAGAAAAGATAATTCTGAATCTTCTCTGAAATTAAGTAATTTTATCAAAGAAATAAAATCTAAAAATAATCTCCCCATTGTTCTTGTAGGACATAGCAACGGTGGTCTGCTTGCAATGTCTGCTTTAAATAAAAACCCTGAATTAGTTAGTAAAGCTGTGTTTGTAGGGACGCCATTTTCAGGAGGAGTTGGATTTTTAGAAGATATTATGATTGGGGTTAACACAGGAATAAATTCAAAAATAGTATCACCATGTGTAGTACAATCATTTGAATCTATTTATTCATTTTTTCCAAGAGAAAATAGTTTCGATACTAAAGAAGTACTATTTGATGAAAATAAAGATGTCATACAAAATAAATTTTATGATGCAAACTTTTGGAAAACTTACAATCTAGGAACTTATACTGTAGGTTCGCCATGTGCCAATGAACCCATATCAGATTTGCAGCAAAGGCTAAATAAAGCATTAAAATTTAAAGAATCTTTGGATACAAAAAAAGAGATAAAGTACCCACCTGTTCTTGTAGTACGGGCAGAGAATAAAGGAACCATCCGAAGAGTCTTCGGAAGAAAGATGAATGAAGGTTGGCGTTGGAAAATATTAGAGGGAGAGAGGGTTCTAGGAGATGGCAGAGTTACAAATGAAAATGCTTTACCACCACCTGGAATACCTTTCTCCCTTTATGTTTCAACTGCAGAACACTCTGAACTCTTGAATGATAAGGAAACTTCCAATTCAATTTTTGAATTTATTAAGAAATAATCTTAACACTAGATAAATTAGTTAGACTTAAGTCATTGGATTTAAAAAAATATCAATTTTCTCCGGAATTTTCATAAAAAACTTCAAAATACCTTTGTGCTACAGTATATCTACAATATTCTTTTACTGCACTTAATGACTCATTTGCCCAACCACCATTGATAAGTCCTCCTGTTACTGCACCCAAACCAGGTAAAAATTGAGCTGCTTTCCTTCTAGATATACCAATACCTAAAGTTTTCAATATTTGTTTTACAACAATTAATGGTGAATTTCCTGCATAAATTTTCCCACTAGCTATAGATCCCCAGGATACTTTTTGTACTACAATATTAGATAAAGAAAATGTTGAAGTAGATTCATTTTTACTTTCCAATGAAGATGATGAGCCTGCAGTGATTGCTTTTAAAATCTCAATTTGAGTATCCTCATTTGTTATATCAATGTGGTATGTAGCAGCAATCTTATTTGCAAAAGCAAGAATAGTTCCAAATGATACAGGCACTTCAGCCAAAAGTGCATTGAATCCCAAAAATCCACCCACTGCCCCTTCTGCAGACAGAGTTGCTATACCCGCTTTGATAAGTGTATCTGAATCTTCATCTGCTTTCTTGTGCCATTCTATAAATTCATCGGGTGTAAATTTAGTAATATCTTTTATTTCTTCATGAGAATTTACAATTGCCTCTGCAATATATTTATTTGAATTTTTTAAAACATCTTCTAAAAGAGGAGAAATTTTTTCTATAAAGGGTTGTATGACAACTTCTACAGGCTTTCCTACAAATCCAGAGATTTTCTCAATTGTTCCAGGCTCTCGAACTTTCCAGCTTTCAAAATCATTTTTTACTTTTTCGATATATGGTTCCATATTCTTATTTCCTCACTAATTTTTTTATTTCACGAAGATTTTCATCACACACTTTTTCTCCAAAATCAATAAACTCTTGGGCACGATAAAACTCATACCAAGAAGAATTAGGTAGAATAGGTGATAGGTATACATCACTTCCCTGTGCTGAATATTTACATAACCTGTATTGCAATGAATAAAAGCTATTTATAAAGATATCCAGAATTGATTGCTCAACTCTGTTCGAACTTACAATATCTTTGGGAGATGGCATGGAATTGATAGCAATTATCCTATTGATACCCTCTACTGAAAGTGTAGAAACTGGTAGAGGATTTACCACTCCCCCATCAACTAAAACCATATCATTTTGCCTTACTGGATTGAAAAGACCGGGAATTGCAGTGCTTGCCATAATCGCATCTACAATACTACCACTTCGTATAACAACTTCATCTCTTGTATTTATGTCACAAGAGATGATTCTTAAATCAGTATTTAGATCATTAAATGTTTTTGTTCCTAAGAATTTTTCTAAAAATTTTCTTATATTATTTCCTAATATAAATCCTTTCTTAGGTATCATTGCAACATCAACAAATTTCATTAAATTAAATACTGAATTAATTTCCTTGGTTATTGATTCTATTTCAACTGCCGTTATGCCACAACACCAAAGTGCTCCAACTAAGGAACCAATACTTGTTCCTGAAACCATATCAATTTTAATGTTTTCTTTCTCTAAAACTTTTAGAGCACCAATTTGAGACAACCCAAATGCAGCACCACCTCCTAAAGCCAATCCACATCTAACTCCAGTAACTTCTCTGGAAATTTGTAATGTCAGTTTATTGATATCTTTAAGACCTGATGATCTTAATACTTTTATTATTCGAAGATAACTTCCTTTCAATTTTCCTTGCTCTAAGTTAGCACTCTTAAAAAATTCTTCTTTGGTTATATTATCTGAATAGGTGAGATAATGACAATAATCCGATTCAGCTAGAAGAGTCTTACACTTTTCAAAATCATTATTAGGTAAATCTATTATTATAATATTATAAGAGTACAAATGCTGATTTAAATGTTCTATGATTTCTGAAATCGTATCATAATTTATTATTTTAATTTTGGATTTAGCTTTAATTGGAGTAAGATTCATCTTATTTATTCTCAATACAACAACTGTTCTCTTTGATTGATTGATAATATTTTCAGATAATTCCACAGCATATTTAGAGCCTAAGTCTTCAGTATCCGGAGAATAAACGGATATAATACTGCTTTCAATAACTTTTCTTTTAGTTTCACCTATAGATGCTTTTAGTCTTTTTGATAAAACCCTCGTTATAATTGCATTGAAAGAGGGAATTGTTTGCATAATATAGGTAAGATCTTTTTCGTCTATAAGAAGGAGTCTTACATTTCCTAAAGCTCTTGCACTAAATGAATGTGGTTTTTTTTCTAAAATAGAGACAATTCCAAGCGTATCACCTTTTCTTAAAATATCTACTACTTCTTCTATACGTGACGTTTCAGATGAGGTAGGGAGATACACCTCTACTGAACCGTTTATTATTATATAAAAATAATCTCCATCCTGTCCTTTGTGATATAGATTTTCATGTCGTTTCAAATCCTTGATCTGACATCTTTCAGCAATTATATTTTTTTCATTATCTGACAAAGTGTGAAATAAAAAAATGGACGATAAAAGATAGTACCTTCCCTGTGACCTAAATTCCATTTCATAAACCTTCAATTCAATTGAGATATTTCTTAGTATAAAAAAACTTAAAGTAATGAATGAAAATTCTTCTCAAATAGGGAACTAAGTTTTTTCGTATATTCCATTTTTTTTCTAAAATAGAATTTGCCTATTTCCTATTTATTTTCACCCGATCGTATCCTTAGGAATCCTCATAGAAGATTGAAAAAAATTGAATTGAACTATCTGATTTAAATTTAATAAAGGAAAAACTTATTGAAATTTTGGTTATCTTTAAAAACACTATATTTAATAGATCAATGGTAACCGTAATCCATGCAGATAGTAGATTTTTTGGAAGGTCTATTTTTGATTTTTCTTATTTACATGGCCTAATTTACCTATTTTTTCATTTATTTGATCGAAAATTGCTTACGAAACCAAAATATTAACATAAATCTATGAAAATCGAAAAGAAATATATCTATTTATTCATTTTTCTCTTTGCTTTTTTAGGAGTTCTCTTTTCTCACACTTTTTATATTCCTCCCCTAATCATGACAGCCTCTGAGGATCATACACAAATTTTAGTGGATGTAAAGTCCACATTTTATGATGAAAATTCAGCCAAACAACTCTTCCTTACCATGGATAAGAAAAGTGAAGATGTATGCAATATACTCTACAAAAATAAAAAATACGATATACATATACTTAGAAATTACATCAGAGAATTTTCCCTTAAAAAGAAAGATGATGAAAAATGGTTTGATCGATTGATCCCTTCACTCTATGCAGGTTGTTTTAACTTTTTTCAAATGAATGATGTTAAGGTGAAAAAAACATTCAGCTATCTATCGGAAAGGATTAGCGGTCTCAAAGATTGTTATTCTGTAGGTTTTATGCAGCCTTATATCATGCACAGTACATTAAATTGTGCTACATTGACCATGTTAGATATGAACTGGAAGATTCTATTTGGTCACTTAGAAATGTACAGGTTATTTAAAAATGAAAGCATAAAACTAAGTGATGAGGGTCTAATTGATCCGGGAATCATTTCCAATATTCCTGTATCTTGGACTGCTGTATTTGGACCTAAGCCACGACCAAAAGAAAGAAATATAAATATAAATTCATTTTGTAGCTTAGGAGATTTAGAAGATTGTAATGATTCTCTCATCTCTTACCAATCCATGTTTTCGAATATAAATAGAATTGAGCTTCAGTTGTCCACACTTACTTATTCAGATATTCGCGTAAAAACGGATAAAACTGTTATAGTCTATTTAAGCAATGCAATTGACCCCGAATATACAACATACACTCAATTTAAGATGTTTTTAGATAAACTCTCCAAAAATCTATATGCCAATCAAAAGGCATATCTTATCTACCAAGCAGGAGGGCGTAGTTTATCTGCTATATATCTTTTAGAAAAATTTGAAAATGAAGAAGTATCACTTTCCACTGTTTGCAGAGATAAGTTGATATGGTCAGAAGAATATAAAAATCGCGGAAAACCCTACAAAATATATTTAGACCGCTACACAACTTCCAAAAATCCAGTTGCTTGCTCTCTGGCAAATGCTAACTAAACCTACCCTATTCTTTTTCCTTAACTTTATTCAATTACCTCTATTTCATTTTCCAATTCAGGATCATGCATTGTAAAAATCTTTATTTTTGAATTGATAAGATAATCTTGTACTTTTTTCATAAAAAGTATATTTTTCTTAGAAGAATATAGTGCTTTAGGAAAAGTTCCAATTCCTTTTTTGCATTCTTTTATATAATAACATTCATCTCCTGTAAATAAATAATGAGAGTTTTCTGTTTTTATTTCTATTGCTTGCGAACCAATGGTATGACCATTTGTTGGAATTAAATAGATCATATTATAAATTTCAGACTCACCCTTATATTGAAAAAGTAAATTTTCGTTTTCTTTATTTAAAAAGAATTCTTTGTACTTTACATAAAAGTCACTTTTTTTTAAATTCTCATACTCCAACAGCTGTATATGAATCTTAGCTTTTGGAAAAATTAAAACTCCCTCTATATGATCAAAATGACTATGAGTAATAAAAATATCTGTAATACTATCAAGAGATATCCCCTTTTTTAACAAAAGTTCCTTTGGACTTTGATAGTTTTTAATTCTAAATTTACTTACTTTTTTTAAATCTAACATACCAGAATCTATCAATATTTTAAAGGATTCTTTTTCAAAATAGTAAAAGTACCATCCCATTTTTATAGATGTAATACCCGATCGATTGGTAAGCTCAGATGGGTAAAGACTTTCACCAAATTTTACAAGATAAAGTTTATCAGCCCACGATTCCAAATAAGGAAATAAAGTGATTATAAATAAGAGAAGAACTCGATTGAGTTTCATGTTTAGTTTTTTAAGATTGAACTACTATTTCAATAAACCTTAAAAATACTCTATAATGATCATCTCAACTCTGCAAATAAAAATTTAGATTTAATTTTTATTTTAAATCTAAAGATTGAAAGAATATAGATCATCCTAAAGTATATATTTAGAGAGGTATAATATGGCAGAAAGAGTAATTAACATGTTTGAAGATGAAAAAAGGAAAATATATATGAAGATTGGATTGGCTATTGCTGTACTTTTTTTCATTATCTTTCTAAATCCCTGTGTCCAAGTTGATGCTGGCCATAAGGGTGTTGTGTTGAACATGGGCGCGGTATCGGAAACAATTTTAGATGAGGGAGTCCATATTAGAATTCCCATAATTCAGAAAGTCAAGATGATGGATGTTCGCATTTTAAAAAAAGAAACAAAAGCAGCTGCAGCCTCTAAAGATCTGCAAAATATTTCTACATTGATTGCTCTAAATTATCATCTCAAACCGGATAAAGTCAACGATTTGTATAGAACTGTGGGAATTGACTATGAAGACAAAGTCATTGATCCAGCCGTTCAGGAAATAGTAAAATCTATAACAGCTAAATACACTGCAGCAGAGCTCATTACTCTTCGTGAAGAAGTAAGCATTGGAATAAAAAATGGACTTGATTCTCGTCTTCAAAAATATTTTATTATTATCGATGATTTTTCAATCAAAGATTTTGAGTTTTCTCAAACATTTGCACGTGCTATCGAATCCAAACAGGAAGCTGAACAACTAGCATTGAAAGCAGAAAGAGACCTTCAAAGAATCAAAATCGAAGCAGAGCAACAAATTGCAACTGCCCGGGCTGAGGCAGAAACACTTCGATTAAAAAATGTTTCAGTATCACCACTTATGATTCAATTAAATGCAATTGATAAATGGGATGGAAAATTACCCCAGTACATGATTGGAAATGGGACTCTACCATTTATAAATATAAGCCCAAAGTAAATTTAATTGAGGAGTTATAAATGGAACTAAACGAGGAACAAATTAAAAAAATCCAAAGTGATATCTTAGATGCATATGATGAAGAATGGGAAATGGAATATGAAGATAGAAACTCCGAAAGAACTAAGCATCGTAATTCAAATTATTCTGAAGAAGACTTAGAATCCAGAAAACAGTACTTCAAAGAACTTTTTAGACTACAGGGTGAACTTGTTAAACTCCAAGACTGGATTATTAATACCAAGAAAAAAGTTGTAATACTATTTGAGGGAAGGGATGCAGCAGGAAAGGGAGGGGTCATTAAACGTATAACACAAAGACTCAATCCAAGGGTTTGTAGGGTAACAGCCCTACCTGCTCCCAATGATAGAGAAAAAACACAATGGTATTTTCAGAGATACATTTCCCACCTACCCGCCGCAGGGGAGATGGTTTTATTTGATAGAAGTTGGTACAATAGGGCCGGTGTAGAACGGGTCATGGGATTTTGCGATGACGAAGAGTATGAGGATTTTTTTACTACCGTACCTGAATTTGAAAAAATGTTGGTTCGGTCAAAGATCCATCTCATTAAATACTGGTTCTCCATCTCAGATGAGGAACAGGAAACTAGGTTTCTCTCACGCATCAAAGATCCATTAAAACAGTGGAAACTGAGCCCTATGGACTTAGAATCCAGACGCAAATGGGAAGACTATACAAAGGCAAAAGAGATCATGATAAAAAGAACTCATATCCCAGAAGCCCGATGGTGGATAATTAAAGCAGATAATAAAAAGAAAGCCCGGTTAAACTGCATAGCACATCTACTAAAACAATTTGACTATAGTGAAGTAGAAAAGACAGAAGCTGTTCTGCCAAATAGGGTACGCAATGAAAATTACACCAGAATACATCCTCCTAAGGATCTCTATGTTCCTGAAATGTACTAGCATGATAAATTTTATTATTTATTTTCCAAACAAACTATTTATACTTAATTTGATGAATGACGCAACTGCAATAACTATCTTTATCCGCCGGCAGGCGGAAAAAAGCCTAGGATTGTTGCGAATAAAATTGCAAAAACTGACTTTTTGTAGGAACGCCATTAATAAAAATACTATTTTTCTGTTTGTCTTATATCTATTCTATGGAATTGGCTCACTGCAATCAGAAACTTTTAGATACCAAGAGGGTGATATTCTCTTCCAAGAAATTAAAAACTCCACTTCCAAAGCTATAAAAATAGTTACCAATTCTAGATATACAAATGTTGGGGTTATACTAAAATATAGAAATAAATTTATAGTTTTAGAATCCAATGGGATTGTAAAACGTACCGATTTATACCAATTCCTCAAAAGGGGTGTCAACGGAGCCTATCTTGTGAAGCGTTTCAAAAACTCAAAAGAGGTTCTTACAGAGGAAGCAATTTCAAAGATGAGAGAAGCATCTATACAATTTGTTGGAATACCTTATGATTTGTACTACGGATGGGGAGATGAAAAATTATACTCTGCAGAACTAGTTTGGAAGTTTTGGAAGGAGGCTCTCAATTTAGAACTCTGTCCACTAAAAAAGTACAAAGATTTTGATCTCTCCAATCCGTATGTAAAACTCATTCTCTCTCAGAAATTCGGAAAAGATGTGCCCATAGAAGAAACAGCAATTTCTCCCAAAGATCTATTGGACTCTATGCACCTGGAAACAGTGTACCCACGTGGAACAGATGAATCCATGCCTGAGGAAGGAAGTACTGTGGTACCTTCACCCACACCCGAACCAACCAATGAATAGCATCCATCTAAATGATTATAATAAGAAAGTCTATTAGGTGATCTATCTTCCAATTTTTACAATGAATAAAAAAAAATCGTGACTAATCTGGAAATCTTCATTTTATTGAACGCAAGGTGGAAGAATGATGAAAGCATATATTGTAGAAAAGTGGTGCGAACCCGAGGAAATGAGCTATACGGACATACCTGAACCCAGTTTCTCAGAGGATGAAATTCTCATCCAAGTAAAAGCAGCAGGCATAAACTTTCCCGATCTACTTATCATCCAGGGAAAGTACCAAGCTAGGCCCAAACGCCCATTTTCGCCAGGTTCAGAAGTCAGTGGTATTGTTCTCTCTGTTGGAAAAAATATAACAAAATTCAAAGTGGGGGATCGAGTGGCTGCTGTCATATTAATTGGTGGGTATGCAGAACAAGTTGCCGCCAAAGAATCTTTCACCTTCCACATGCCTGAATCCATGAGCTTCGAAGAAGCTGCTGGTTTCCATATAACATACCAATCATCCTACTTTGGAATAGTTCGCAGAGCAGCCTTAAAACCTCATGAAACCCTACTAGTTCATGCTGGAGCGGGAGGAATTGGTACTTCTTCCATCCAGATTGGAAAAGCTATAGGTTCAAAAGTATATGCCACTGCAGGCTCTGAAGAAAAACTCAAGATCACCCAAAAGTGTGGTGCTGATCTCTCCCTAAATTACAATGATCCACTCTGGTCAAAAAAAATTCGCAAAGAATATGGAGGTGCAGATGTGGTGATCGATCCTGTGGGAGGAGATGTTTTGGAAAAATCCATTCTCTGCACTAATTTTGAAGGAAGAATTGTAGTGGTTGGATTTACCTCTGGAAAAATTGCACAGGTTGCCACCAATCTTCTCCTGTTAAACAACATTGGCATCCTGGGACTATTTTGGAATCTATACATCCAAAACCATCCTCAAAGCGTACAGGAGGCAGTCACACAACTCAATAAATGGTATACAGACGGAATCCTATCCCCCATCATCTACAAAACCTATACACTGGAGGAAGCACCCACAGCGCTTAGAGACGTGACATCACGAAAGAGCTATGGAAAAGCTATACTAAAACTATCATGAAAAAAGAAATCAAAAAGCCTACCTTTCATCCAGAAGTAGAAGAAGAAATGCGTATCTTTGAGGAACTTTTAAAAAAAGAAGGACTCAAAGTCACTGCCCAAAGACTTTTAGTAGCGGAAAAAATATTTTCCCTTCACAGCCATTTCACTGCCGAAAGCCTCAGTGATATGTTCAAAGACAAACGGGATGAAATCTCCAAAGCTACTATCTATAGAATCCTAACCATAATGGTGGATGCCAATCTCTTAGTTGAGCATGACTTTGGGAAAGATTACAAGTACTACGAACACATCCTAGGTCATGAACACCATGACCATATCATTTGTTTGGATTGCAATCGAATTGTTGAGTTTTTTGAACCTAGGATAGAAGAACTCCAAGAACAAATAGCCTCTAAAAATGGATTTACCATAAAAGGCCATCGGCTAAACCTATATGCAAATTGTATAAAAGGCAAATCCTGTGAACATTTAAGCAAATGAATCTCTTTCGGGAAATCCAAAAGGATTCCCATTCACAAGCGAGACACGGTGAACTATCATTTGGCTCATTAAAAGTCGAAACTCCTGTATTTATGCCTGTAGGTACTCGTGGTACCATAAAATCTCTCTCATCCGAAGACATAGATGAATTAAATTTAGATCTCATACTTGCGAATACCTATCATCTGTATCTACGTCCCGGCACAGATGTCTTGGATACATTTAAAGGACTAAAAAACTTTATGTCATACAAAAGAGCCTTACTGACTGACAGTGGTGGGTACCAGGTTTTTAGTTTGGGGGATCTTTTTACATTTCATAAAAATGGTGTGCATTTTCAATCCCATATCGATGGATCCCACCATGATTTTACCCCAGAAAAGGTCATAGACATCCAAAGATCTATTGGTTCTGATATCATGATGGTTTTAGATGATTGTGCCCCCTATGGGGTGGATAGGTTGCGGCTGGAACTTGGATTAGAAAGAACACATAGATGGGCAGAACAATCCATTGTACACTGGCAGAAAAATACCTATTCTCAAAATTTGTTTGGAATCGCACAGGGAGGTGTAGATCCAGAGCTGCGAATCCAATCCTTGCAATACGTAAATTCCCTACCTTTTTCAGGAATTGCCATTGGAGGTTTGTCTGTTGGAGAGACAAGATCCGAATTTCTTTCCACTCTCAAAACTATCTCACCCTATTTTGATCCACTTAGACCCAGATACCTTATGGGAGTGGGGACTGTGAATGATATTTTAGATGGAGTACTACATGGAATTGATATGTTTGATTGTGTTCTCCCCACTCGGAATGCAAGAAATGGGCAGGTTTTTACCACAAAGGGGAAAATCAATCTTCGAAATGAGATTTATAAGAACAGTGAGCGACCAATTGACCCCGATTGCTCTTGCAAAGTTTGCAAAAGATATAGTTTGGGCTATATTCGTCATCTCCACAAAGTAAAGGAATTATTAGCCTTCCAACTCAGTACGTTCCATAATTTATTTTTTATGCAATCCTTTCTGAAATCCATACGTGACTCAATAAAAAGTGGTTCTTTTCAGGAAAATTATAAAAATTGGAAAAAATTATACTCTGTATAGAAATTTATCGTTGACTAAAAATTAACGAATGGATAATTACATAACTACTATAAACATCCAACCATAAGCCAAGGAGCGGAATATAAAGAATGGAAATCAATAGAAGAGAGAACAACAATATCATCCTTCTCGACATCAATGGTGAGATTGATCTATACAACGCCCCCGAAATAAAAGATGTCATTGCAAAGTTGATTGATGAAAAGAGATACCAAATCGTAATCAATCTTGAAAAGGTTTCCTATATAGACTCTTCCGGGATCGGTGCACTTATTTCAAGTTTGTCCAACCTCAAAAAATACCAGGGTGGATTAAAAATCATAAACGTAGCTGGATCTGTTAGAAAAGTATTTGAATTGACCAAACTAACATCTTTTTTTGAAATATTTGATGTAGAGGCAGATGCTGTAACAGCATTTAAATAGGCTTTCCTATTTATTTCTCAAAATCAGATCCAATGTTTTTTGTGGTTTTTCTACACAAAAAATATTTGAGTGTTCAAACAAAAAGCCCTTTGGGCTTTTTTTGTTTTTTTCACACAAGTTTGTATATGATAATTTTTTTCAAACATCCTAAAAACATTTTACAGAGTAATCTTAACTCTGGAAATAATTCGAAATAATACCCAGAAAATATGAAACAATTCATACCAACAGGAAAGCAAAAGTTTTTACCTGTTGGTATCTTTTGCTTTTTTTTCCTTTGCAATTTGTCTATAGATGCAGTTGAAAAAGGAGAATTATTAAAAAAATATGAGAAAAGGGTTCAAATATTTCATATTGCGAAACATTCACCCATTGCTTTAGAACAAGCACAAACTGAATCATCTCTCCTTTCTAAAGACCCAGAAGACTCTGAAAAACTTTCCTTTGTGCTTACTTTGTACCAAAAAGCATGTTTTCATGCACTTCCTTCTTTGATCTCCACAGAAAGACAAAAAACAAAAGAAGCTTTGGAATCTGCAGAAGAAAGTTTTGCAGAATCTCTTGCCGTAGAATACTACACTCGTGCTGTAGATCTCTATTCCGAGGGGGAAGTTCTCTCCGCAGGTCTATCTACTAGGCAGGAAGAAATTGAAACAGAAACAGATCTTTCCAAGAAAGAGGAGCTATTGGAGTCTCTATTTGATGACATTGAAACTAGTATTTCGAAGTGGGAAGAATCCACAGATATGTCCTCTAAATCAATGAGCCTTTCTTTAGCCCAGGCATCTGCACTCCACTACTCCCAAAGTGATCTCTCGGAAGCATTAGATTTGATTCGAAAGTATCGATCATCAGAAAAGCATGATTCTGTCGACCTAGCTGTGTTGGAAAAAGACATCCAAGAAGGGCTATCTTTGATCACTCTTGGAAAGATAAAACGAGGATTTTTACAATTAGAGAACCTCCGTAAAAAGCTGAGTGATTTAGTCACCGATGAGTTTAGAGAATATGCAAAAATAAAACTAGATACCTCCAATTCTAAGCTCAGTGCAGCTGAAGAGATACTAGAATCTCAAAAACATAAATTTGAAGAAGATCCAGAAATTTTTGCCCAATTAGAAGACAATCTAAGGGCTGCTAGAGAATCCTATTCGTTAGCTGAACAACTCTACAAGGATGAAAAATTTGTAGAATCAATCGCAAGTGCAGAAGACTCCCTATTTCTAACCGAACGGTTCCAAGAGGATGTTAGGGTAGCTACCGTCCCAGAAAAAAGAATCTATGCGGATGAACCAAACCAACCTCATAAAAGGCAATATTTTAAAGGATCCACTACTCCCAAAGTTCATAAGGTCAAAAAGGGAGAGTCTCTTGTTAGTATCTCTGAATTTTACTTTCATAGTTACAAGAAGTGGAAAGAAATTTATAAACAAAATAAAAAATCAATAAAAAAACCCAATACAATTTTTCCATCCCAATCCATCTTGCTTCCATCTAAATAATTCCCCATACATTCTAATTTTCTACGCAATCAGTCTTTTTCGTTTGAATAGTTTTGGAACACACCTATTTTTGTCTGTTAGAATGCAAAGATACTATACAAGTCCTATTGATAAACTATCCCCTAATGACTTTACTCCTCTCTTAGATTTAGCGCTCTTTGAAGATTGTCCCGAAGAAGATATTACCTCTACCCCCATTTTTTCCCCCACCCAGAGAGGTGCTGCCAAATTGACCTCCCGGGAAGATGGAATCCTCTGTGGAACGGATCTATTCACCTGCATCCAAAGAAAATTTGAGGGAGAGTTTGCATTTCAATTAAAAGCAATGGAAGGAGCAAAAATTCAAAAGGGAATGGTATTAGCTGAAATTGAAGGTTCTGTAAGAACCTTACTTAGATTAGAACGTATCCTATTAAATTTTTTACAATACCTATCGGGAATTGCCACAACAGTTTCCAGGATTGTTTTAGAATATCCCAATCTCTTAGTGTTAGATACCAGAAAGACATTGCCCGGTTATAGAAAATTGGTGAAGTATGCCGTCTTTACAGGTGGAGGTGCAAATCATCGGATTCATTTAAGCGATATGGCCTTGATTAAGGATAATCATGTTGCCCTATGTGGAAGTATTACAACTGCCGTGGAAAAGATTAAGTCAATATATAAAAATAAAAAAATTGAACTTGAAATAGATTCTCTGAGTCAATTAGAAGAGGCAATTTCTTCAAAAGTAGATATAATTATGCTAGATAACTTCTCAAATGATGACACAAAAATTGCAATTGACAAGATAAGAAGAATTGATTCCAATATTCGAATTGAATGTTCAGGTGGTATCACTCCTGAAAAGTTAAAATTCTTATCTCAGTTTGGAGATATCGGGGTAAGCATGGGATATTTAACACATACAACCAAGTTTATGGATTTAGGATTAGATATTGATATATAACATGTCTGCTCAAGAGGTTAGTATTGAACAATTTTTAGAAGATGCTAAAGATATACTTCCAAAACCGTCATACGATCTTGTAAATAGAGCCTTTCAAATTTCTAACCATTGCCATACAGACCAAAAAAGGCTATCGGGTCAACCTTATATCATTCATCCAGTAAATGTAGCACATATTATTATGAAAGACCTTGGAGGTCAAGATAAGATCATAGCAGCTGCCCTACTACATGATGTTGTGGAAGATACAAACTATTCTCATGAAATGATGATTAAAGATTTTGGGCAAGAAATTGCGGCTATGGTTAGGGGAGTTACAAAGGTATCCCAAATTAAAAATAAGACCAAAGATATCCTTTTAATTGAAAATGTAAAAAGAATGCTCATGGCTACTATCCAAGATCCACGAGTAATTATAATCAAATTAGCAGATAAAACTCATAATATGCGTACTCTAGGTTTTCAACCCAGAGAAAAGCAATTGAGAATAGCCAATGAAGTTTTTAATATTTATGCCCCCATTGCAGGAAGGCTAGGAATATATAAAATAAAATCAGAGCTAGAAGATCTTGCATTCCAAGCTGTAGATCCTGAAGCATACAATAGGATTAAAGAACTAGTAGCCTCAAAAAAAACAGAGCGGGATAAACACATTGAGCATGTGATACAAACTTTGGAACGATGGTTAAAAGAGAACTACACGGAAGCAATCATAGAAGGTAGGTCCAAGCATTTTTACTCAATCAATAAAAAGATCACTACTAAAGAAAAAAAATTAGATGAGATATATGATCTCAGAGCAATACGGGTAATTGCGAGAGATTTAAAGGATTGTTATGCCATACTGGGGATAGTACATACAAATTTTACCCCAGTTCCAGGAAGATTTAAAGATTACATCGCAACTCCCAAATCAAATTTATACCAATCATTGCACACAACGATTATCAGCACGGATGGGAAACCCATAGAGTTCCAGATTCGAACAGAAGAGATGAACAACTATGCGGAGTCAGGGATTGCTGCACATTGGGGGTACAAAGAAGGAAAGTACAACCAATTAGAACAAAGGTTTATTGACAGATGGAAAGAGCAGATGCGATTTTTCACAGAAAATCCAAGTGCTGATATCCAAGACTTCTTCAGTGACTTTTCCAAGGAATTGCATGAAGATGAGATTGTAGCATTTACACCCAGGGGAGATATGTATGAATTCCCCAAAGGTGCTACTGTACTAGATTTTGCCTTTCGGGTGCACACCGATATAGGCTTGCATACCAAAGCTGCCCGAGTCAATGGAAAGATCGTTCCCATACGAACAGAGCTTAGCACAGGTGACCAAGTAGAGATACTCACTGAAAAAAATGCAAAACCATCCCCCATTTGGGAACGCATTTTAAAAACCCCCCATGCACGCCAAAAACTCAGACAGTACTTTAGAAAGCTCCAAGATGAACTAAAAAAACAAGGTGAGACGGACTTTGTAAAACCTGGAACTGTTACAAATATTACAATCAGTGATAAAGATATCAAAGCTATCCAAAAGACCAGTCAAAAAAAACAAAAAGATTCCAAACCAAAAAAGAAAGTCAGTATCCTAGTGGGTGGATACAAAGATATCTTAGTACGTTTAGCAAGCTGTTGCTCGCCAATACCTGGAGATGAAATCATTGGATTTATCACACGGGGAAGCGGGGTGAGTGTTCACAAAAAAACATGTGAGATTGCGAGTCAATTTTCTGATTTGAAAAAATTAGTAAATGTAAGATGGGATGGAATCAACAAGCCAGTTCCCGTTCGAATTGAAGTCAAAGCCTATGATCGTCCAAAGATATTTTTAGAGATTGTTGATTCCATCTCCAAAACAGATACAAATATTTTAGAAGCAGGAGCAACCTCTGCAGGCCAGGGTTCTATGATTGCAAGATTTCTCATTGAGATTGAGCATCTAGACCAATTGGAAGAAATTTTAGACAATATAAAATCCATTAGGAATATTATTTCAGTGGAGAGAGTTAAGAATTTATGATTTTGGTTGTAGATGGATTCAATCTTATTTATAAATTTCCAGATTTGGAAATACTGATGTATGAGAATAAATTAAAGGAAGCAAGAAAAGGATTGCTAGACAACCTCTTCCTCTATGGCAAAAAAAGAAAACAGAGCAAATTTCACATTTTCTTTGACGGAAAGAAAGAACAGGGTAGTATGGTTGTCGAAGATGAATTTCAGGGGATGAGAATCTATTACAGTCATGATATCAAAGCGGATGATCATATCAAAATATTTATTCGCCAGTCTATCAATGCCTCAGATTTATATCTTGTAAGCTCTGATAAAGATCTAATTTTTTATGGAAAAAAGTATGGATGTAAACTTTACAAATCAGAAGAGTTTGCATCACTGCTCAATGAAACTATCCAAAAAAATTCAAAAGACGATGAAAAGGATTCAGATCTTGTCCTTTCAAAAGATGAAGTAAATTATTGGTATGACCTCTTCAAAGGAAAAAAGAATGCAGGATAAAAATCAAATTGATAGAAAAGAAATGTATGCAGAACTTCTTTCTCAAATCAAACAAAATGATAACTTCATCATAACTACCCATAAAAGCTGCGATCCAGATGGTATGGGCTCTGAATTAGGACTAGGCTTCCTTCTTGAAAAACTAGGTAAAAAACATACTATTTTAAATCCAGATAAAACCCCTGATAGATATCTCTTTCTTGATCCCCTCAACCGCATTCATAATTATGGTAGTACAATTTTACAATCCACCCAAAGAGAAAGTTTTGTCATCATGGTAGACAATTCAGACATTCCAAGAATATTAGATATTGCTAACTATCTAAATGAAGATAAATCAAACCTCATTTCTATTGACCATCATGACAAAGTAGCCCCATACAAAGGCCTTTTTTGCTTTCCAGAAGTAGGTTCTAGCTCCGAAATTGTATTTGAGCTCATTGAATTGGCAGGTTTTGAGCCCGACTACAATACTTCCGTATCACTGTACATGGGGATTGTAATGGATACCGGTCAGTTCAAGTACAATAAAACCAGACCCCGTACCCATGAAATTGCAAGCAAGCTTCTAAAACATAAGTTTCCCACAGAAGAGCTTATCAGAAAGGTCTTTGAAGATTATTCATATACAGTTCTTCTCTTAAAAAAAGATATTTATTCCACTCTAGACATTTACCCAGAATTTAAAATTGCATCTGTTGATATCACAAGAACTATGCTTTCTAAATATAATTTTACAAATAATCCCGCAGAAGGTATCATAAGTGAACTGCTTGCTCCTGCTGATATACACATTGCTGTTTCCTTTACAGAAATAGAAAATGGTACTACAAAAATTAGTCTTCGCTCCAAAGGAAAATATGATATATGCAGTGTAGCAAGGGAATATTCTGGTGGTGGTCATACCAATGCTAGTGGTGCAACAATCAAAGGAGAATATAAAAAAATAAAATTAGATGTTTTAGAAAAACTAATGGAGTTATCTAAAACTACTCACTGAAATGCTTTTTAATTCAGTTTCATTCTTTTTATTTTTTAGTCTATTTTTCCTATTATATTGGAACATTTCACATTCACTTAGGAAATATCTTTTATTATTCGGTGGAATTATATTCTATTCCCATTCTTCTGTCACATTTTTATTCCACTTTTTGATTGTAATTTTAATTAATTTCATTTTCCATAAGGCTTTGATTAAATCGAAATCAAAGGCTTTAATTTCGATTATCATTACTTTGGATGTTTTAAATCTGGGTTTCTTTAAATATTTTTACTTTTTTTGTAACTTTCTACTCCAAATTACAGAAAACCCTATTTTCTCAGAAATCCCTCAAACATATCACCTAGCTTTTCCATTAGCAATTAGTTTCTATACCTTCCAAATATTGGCTCTCCAGATAGATTCCTATAGGGGGAAGCTAGAAAATGCTCTCAGTGTAATAGATTTTTTTGTTTATATGCTTTTCTTTCCTGTATTAATAGCCGGACCAATTATGCGTACTACTGACTTTTTTCCACACCTATCTAAAATAGAGCCCGAACGAAAAAATATTATAGATGCAACTTATTTAATGATAGGTGGAATTATAAAAAAAGTATTAATAGCTGATCCTCTTGGTCAAACAGTGAACCCAGTTTTCAATTCACCCATGGAATATAGTTCTTGGAATATATTTTTATTATCTTTTGTGTATGTACTTCAATTATTTTTTGATTTTTCAGGTCTTACAGATATGGCCAGGTCTGTAGCACTCTATATGGGCTTTACACTTCCATTAAACTTCAGAGCTCCCTTTTTTTCAAGAACTCTTAGCGAGTTTTGGACTAGATGGCATATCACACTGTCTACTTGGCTTAGGGACTATTTATACTTTTCAATGGGTGGATCAAAGGTAGCCAAATATAGAATTTATTTGAATGTAATTGTAACTATGACCATAGGGGGGTTTTGGCATGGTCCTGATTATACTTATATTGCATGGGGTTTGTATTGGGGAATTTTATTAGGGATTGAACGTTTCCTAACCGAAGAGCTCAAATTAGATTTAACCCCAAAAATGTACATATCCTCTTTTTTTCAAGCACTCACTGTAACAACAATTGGAGCAATAAGTACATTAATGTTTCGAGCCAACAACACAAAAAATATGTTTGATCTTTTTACTTCTTTGTTTACAAACACCAAGCAGACTCTTCAATTAGAGCTTATGAAAAACAACCAGTGGTTAGTTGATGGGATGACCCTTATTCAATCAGAAGAACCTTTCCGATTAAAAAGTATAAATAATTTAGATTCTATATTTTTAATATCTATACTTTTCATATTAGCACATATTATCCAATACAATGAGGGGATTTTAGATAGGTTTCGGAAGTTTGATCCTTACTTAGTTATAGTATTGGGAGTCATCACTGTATTTTTAATTACTTGTTTATCACAGGATGGAAATGATTTTATTTATTATAAATTTTAAATATGAGTTTTTATGTTAAAAAATAGATTTTTACTGATCCCATTTTTTATCTTTTTTATAGCATTAGGTATTGATCGAGTTTTAATGCTAGAAACTATCCAAACGTACTTCACAAAAACTGTTTCTGAAATTAATTTTTTCCATAAGCCTTATCTCTTCAATGAACTAAAAACATATCTAGCCCAAAAAGATAGAAAAAAAGTTTTAGTTCTCATGGGAAACTCTAGAGCCCTACTTTTTGACAATAAATATATAGAATCAAAATATCCTGATTGGATTTTATTTAATTTTTCAGTTCCCGGGGGCGGCCCTGACTATTTTTTGTTTTGGTTGGAAAAATTCAAAAGAGACAATGTAAAACCAGATTTTATTCTAGTGGATTCCTCATTAGAATTTTATAATCTAACTCCAATCATAAAGTTAGATGAATCATTAGTAAATGGTTTAGAGGTCAATTTCGTACTACGTTATGCAAATAGATATAGTAAAAGTGAACTTTCAAACTTTATTTCTAAAAGGCTATTTAAAACGTATCAATATAGACCTAAGCTTTCTACAATTTTACAGAGAACTAAAAATAATTTTGATATTTTAATTTCTTATAGAGAATGGAGAAAACAAGTATTTGAAAAACTAATAGCTGAGAGGGGGAGTGCATCATCTGAATTTTATAAAAATAAAACCCAAACAGATGAAATTATTTCAAAATATGCGGTTGGTGATACAAATTCCTATTTAACTCCATTTGTATTCAATGAAGATATTCTTAAATTTCAAAGGGACAATCTATCTATTCTTAAAGAGTTAGGAGTTCCCTCTGCATTTATAATGGTTCGAGTAGCTACTCCCTTTTTTAATTTTTATAAAACAAAATTGACGGCAAAAGATCTAAATGGTGTCTCTGTATCACCCTATTCCCTTTATATCCCAAAAATGGAACAGTTATCTAATGAATTCCAAATCCCTTTTTTAAATATGAACGATGATTCTAGTTATACTTGCAATGCATTTACTGATGCAAGCCACATGGCATCAGAGTGTTTCCCTGACTACACTGACTTTATATTTAATCATATCCATAAAAGAAAGTAAATTGTGATACTCCTTTAAAGACCACTCTTTCCTCTTTTGGTAGGCGAGAAAAAATATATTTATTTAATAATGACGCAACTGCAATAACCATCTTTTTCCGCTGGCAGGCGGAAAAAGACAAGGATAGTTGCGAATAAAATTGCAAAGACTGACTTTTTGCAGGACTGCCAATAATTGAAATTACTAAAGAAACTTTTTTAAAGTTTTTTAAAATGTAAATATGGTATTTCAATCACTAAAACTTAGCTCTTCTTTTTTGAGTTTTAGTGATTGGGATTTTTGGTAGATTGAAGTTATAGGAAATTGTTTCTTCTTTTTGATTTTTGTAGTTCTTTGATTGTATCTATTGTTGGACTCAACCAATCATCTATGAGTGGTGTTTCTTCTCTTCCCTTGAATAGCATATCCTTATTATAATTTGCTATTTCAGTCACAGTGTTGAGCTTTCTGGCAGTTTCAATAGATTTCCAATAGTTTTTTAATGCCTGGGATGTATTGCCTTTTCTTTCGTATATAGCACCAATATTATTATATACTGCAATCAAAGTCTGGTAAATTTCTTGGTGAGATGTTTCTTCGGGAACAACCACCTGAATCTTGGCTTCTCTTTCCTCAAAATCATCTTTAAGTTTTAAATAATTTCCCAAACTTGCATTGATTTGGTCAGTATAGTAGTACGCAGATGCTCGCCCCATCATTACATTGGGATTTTCATAGCTATCTTCCTCTCCTAAATTAGAAAAATCAGCGAGGGAAGCCTCGTAATCCGAATTCATATAGTTGATCCAACCTGTATAGTAATGAAGTTCTCTTATTTTCTGATCATCACTTAGGTTGTATTTCAATGCCTTTGCAAAAAAAGCAAGGCTATTGTTTAGATTGTTTTTTCTTTCAATTTCATTTTCAGTGAGTTGCTTGGCATCATGATTGGGATAAACTTTTCTTGCAGGGTACTCGTCAATTTTATCATCTAAATTGACCAAAGCAGCTCCCAAATAAATAATTTTTCCCATATTGAAATAAATACGTCCAACATCTCCCCGAATTAGGGTTTCATCTTCTTCTCTATTCCCATAGTTTTTATGAAATGCTTGGTAACGCTTTTCAGCATTTTCTAAAAGTTTCCAACCTTCTTGGTTATTTTCCTGTCTGATAAAATGCTCCGCCATCTCCATCACAGCTAAGTAATGAGCAGGGTCATATGTAGCAGCCAATTCAAACTGCTTGAGAGCACGCATAGATTCATTCTTACCAATGTAGTACCTACCCCTTTGGTAGTACTGCTCTGCATACTCATCCCCATTTACTTCCATCCCATCCTGATTTTCGCTTCGACTAAAGGATAGATTTAGGATATAGATGATGTTGTCATCTATATCCATATTGGTCACTTGGTCTTCTGGGGTGACATTGTATTTAATTCTGAGCTCAGTTGGATCTAGATCTATATAAAAGGCAGCTAGTTTAGAAAGGACAAATAGTGAGAGATCCCCCTCTATTTCCAAAGAATTTCGAACCTGTCTGTGATGGTTGAGAACAAATTGAGGATTTCTATCCCGTCTCCACATCTCAATATAGGTGCTCAAAAGCCCACCATGACCTATGGGATCTTTTGGATGCACTTCTATGATCTTATTGTAATACGATGCAGCTTTTCCAAAACTTTCTTGGTTATAGTAGATCTTAGCAAGTCCCGCATTGGCTTCGACATTGGTAGGATCCCCTCCATCTGTAAATACTTGCTTAAAATAATTGATAGCCAATTGGTCATTTTTGAACATCTGGCCTTCTTCTCCATTTACAAACTTCTGTGCTACATTAGAATGAAATCTTCCTAGATTTATATAGGTTTCATTGTCGTGGATTTTTTTTCCCAATTCAGCAACAATATAAGAACCTGCTTTTACAATTCTACGCTCCACTTTGTCTTGAGAAATCATTCGAAGATACGATCTTGGATCGGGATCATTGGTTGCACCATGTTGCAGCTTGTCTTCATCCCAAGTTTGTCCGGGTGCCAAGGAGATGACGGGAACTTCTACTCTGTTTGACCAGGTTCTAGTGTGTTGGGGATCAGATGATTCCATTCCAAAATCTGGTTGGACTTCTCCAAATAGCTTGGTAAATGATTGTTTGTACTCACCAACCTTCATATACGCCATTCCATATTTGTTGAGGTAGTCCGTATCATTGGGATTTATTTTTTCACCCTGCAAGAAATTACGCTCTGCATTCATAAGAAGTTCTTTGCGTCTGTCCTGGTTGGTTTCAACTCCCGCTTTTTTGATGTCCTCAAGACCATCGTTGTAGTAAGCGGCGGCTCTCAGTGGTTTGAAAACATATTTGTATCCAGAAACAAGGGTAGTGATCAAAAGAATAGCTGCTGCTGCTCCGAAGAGAGTTCGCTTGATAAACTGTCGTCGTTCAAACTCTCCCTTTTTAGTATAAATTGGATTGGATGAAATGATTGGAATTCCAGTTTCCGAATACAATCCTGTGGGATCCTGGAGCTCAACGGGGTATCCTAAGCGGTCTGTCAGATAAGCTGCTATTTCATCTGGCTTGGCTGAAGATTTGATTAAGTCAATGAGTTCTCTTTGCTCTTTGGGACTGAGTTTATCTTTGGTGATAGAATCAATGACAGTTCGTTTGAGTTTGGGAGGATAGTGGATGATTTCTTGCTGGATAATGGCAAGCTCTTCATCTGTAAGTTCAGGGATGTTCCCCTCTTCCTCATCTTCTTCCTCTCCAAAGTCACCTAGGTCATCTTCATCTGAAATATCCCCAAGTCCTCCACCAAGGTTATCATCTCCTGCTTCCCCCAACTCAGAAACACCCTCATCTGAAGGCTCAGGTGACTCCATTTCACTGAACATATCATCTGCATCTACAGCTGATGTAGATTCTTCATCTAAGGCATCGGGATCTCCCCCCAAGTCTGATACAGGTTCGTCTTCGGGCTCATCCATTTCCGCCAATGGATCTGCCTCGGACTCTTCATCGAGTGCAGGCACTGGCTCTTCATCAGAAAGATCCAAATCCCCCATTTCTGCGAGGGGATCAGCTTCAGACTCTTCCTCCATGGAAGGAGGCTCCATGTCTAAATCAGATCCAAGGTCTGCTTCAGGGTCTTCGGATCCAAAATCTGGATCCACTGGAGGCTCTTCCGCAAAAGGATCCTCTCCTCCAAAATCATTTGCCCCAGATTGGGCTTGGCCTAAGTCGGCAAAGGGATCTTCATCCTCTGTAGCATCAGGTGTTACATCTGCAAAGGGATCATCCTCAGCATCCGAAGCTTCTTCAGTGGCTGGCTCTTCTGCTTCGGGCTCTTCATCAAAAGATGGGGGTTCATCAAAGGCAGGCGATTCATCTTCTGCCACTGGCTCTTCATCAAAAGATGGGGGTTCATCAAAGGCGGGAGACTCATCTTCAGGAAGGGTTTCCTCCCCTAAATCTTCGGGGAGTTCTTCTTCCGGGGCATCATCAGATTCTTTGCCCAATGAATCAATGTCAACATCCAAGAGATCATCTATGGAATCATCGTCTTCATCGAAATTCTTGAACTCTGGAGGCTCTTCACCAGCTTCTTGGTTTTCCCCTTCCTCATTGAACTCAATTCCCCCATCACCTTCTTCTGGAGGTTTGTTCATTTCGGGTTCAGGCTCGCCTTTGATTTTTCGCAAGACCTTTCCCATAGGATTTAAACTTTCTGTTACTATGGGATTTTCATTGAGTGGGTTGAGAATTTCTTGAATTCTACCTAATTCTTCGTCGTTATACTTAGCCATAAGAGTCTCTTTCCGAATATCGGTCGAATCTACAATTATTTCAATAAGAATTTTCTTATGTCCTATTGCTATTTTTACATATTTTTCCCCCTTTTTCTAAGCATAAAATGGGGATGCATAAAATTGCAGAAAGAGGGAAAAACAGTTCATATTTTTGTGACTTGGTTCGAAGTATTGTCTAGAAACACTCCTTAGGTGTTTTGAAATGACATGTTCGGGTTTGACCTTCAAATATGACTGCAAAGACAAATAAAAAAATATACAAACGCACAATTATCCTTCTTCTGTCCCTGTTCTCCTTGGGGGGAATCTTCAGCGAGGAAGCTATAGATTGGCTTGGCTCCTACTCTTCTCAGGAGTTAGAAGGAAATGTTGATAGAGATAATACACTAAACAAGATCTATTACTACTGGCAAATCCAAAGCTTAAAACGAGCCGTCTCCCCTAGATACATCCGATTGATAGATATCGACAACTATATAGTCAACAACTCACTTCTGAACAAAGGAATCCTTTTTACGTACAATGGGATTAGAAATGAAGTGGTAGAGGTATGCGGTAATTTTTCCAACTGGAGATGCTTACCAATGCAAAGGAACCGGTTTGGAATTTACTATGCTGTTGTCCCACCGTTATTCAAGGGAAAAGATGATACAGATAAAACTGTCTTTGAATATAAATTCCGTGTGGATGGAATTTTTGACTTTGATCCTGTGAATAAAGAAAAAACGGAAGATGGTGAAGGTTCTTTCTACTCTATTTACAAACTCCCTGGGAAAGACTTCGAAAAACAAGTTACTTATAGAGTGATAGACAGTGAATTAGACAATGATTTAGATTTCAAACTTGTAGAATTTAGAATCTATATGCCAGAAGCAAATACAATTGCATTGGTGGGAGATTTCAACCAGTGGAACCCAGAACATGATTACCTCTACAAAGAATCCACAGGGCTATTTATTCTACGAAAGAAACTCAAACCAGGGGAATACCTCTACAACTACATTGCCGATGGCCATACTATTATGGATACATTCAATTCTGAAACCCGATATCGGGTAGAAACAGATGATCTCTGTTCCTACTTAAAAATCAATATGGGCAGAGAGAATAGAATTGCTTCCGATCGTTAATTTATTGTTGCATTTTATGAGGAAGGGGAGACCCTTCTGTAGAGGTTTTTCAAAATGGAACAAATTGATAGCAAACCTAAAATAAAGATCCAACATGACACGGTCATTCGATTGCTCAGAGAACACGCAGAAATGGTACGATTGCTAGAATCATTTCCAATTGAAATAGTCGAACTAGACCTATGGATACGTAGAAAAAATATTACAATGGAAAAGGTTATTAAGAAGATTGTTCCCAAATAGACTAAAGGGAAAAAATTTATTTCTACTTTTAATTTGTTTTTTTTGCAAGCCACCTAGTACCACTAAAATTGAAATCCCTGTCACACATTTTGACCTTACCCGACAGTTAATCAGTTCTTCTTCTGCTAACTTTAAGTTTGATGAGACTAGGGATTTAACATACCATTGGAAAAAGAATTCAGGGAGATATTCTCTATTACATAAACAGGAAAGATGGAAAAATACACAGATTGCTTTTTTAAAAAATTCTAATGTATTACATAATCATTCTTTAGATTCCATTTTATTCACCCCAGAAACCATAATGGAATTTGATGTCACCAAAGGGAAAGGTGTAGTGCGTTTTAAATATGGTGCATTGGGGAAAAATTTTCAGGATGTCAAAGGAACACTTTTCGTATATTCTGATGAAAAAATAATAAAAACAATTCCTGTTGGAATCCAAAATAGAGAAAAATGGGAAGAAATTCTTATCGAAGAAGAATTTGGGAATAAATTAAAATTTTATTGGGAATCAAAAGATTCTTATTTATTCCTAGGTGCACCAGAATTTATAAATCTTAACTACTCTCCTGTAGGTTACAATATTATTTTGATAGTAATTGATTCCCTTCGTCGTGATTCATTAGGGTGCAATGGCCAAAAAGTTTCGGTTTCTCCTAATATTGATAAACTCTGCGAGGAAGGAGTAACTTTTAAAAACCACTACTCCAATGCAAATTGGACAAAGCCCTCTATGATTTCTATGTTTAGTGGTGAGTACTCATCCAACCTTGGTATTACAAACACTGGATTTCCAATTTATCCTAGAGAAAAAGAAGTGTACTACAATCAAAAAATTAAAAGTTTACCAGAGATACTTAGAAAAAATGGATATTATACTGCAAGCATTATGAATAATGTATTTCTAATGGATTATACAGGGGTGGGTGTTGATTTGGGATTTCATGAACTCCACCAAATTGGAAAAGACATTGTAGATACAGAAGTAATTACAAATGAATCTTTAGAATTTATAAAAAGTCCACCTCGCCAACCATTTTTTCTTCATATAAACTATAATACACCCCATGGTTCTTACTCACCTCCCGAACACTCTATTTTTGAAATAAAACAAAACTCTAACTCAAAAGACCTTGCATCACTCAATCCAATTGTTCTCAGATATTTTGGAGAGGTAAGATTTACAGACGAACAGGTAGGAAAAATCATAGAACAACTAAAGAAAAGAAATATGTACGACAATTCTATGATTATTATCACAGCAGATCATGGAGATCTCTTTGATGAGAAACATACCTTTGCTCAGAATGGAATTTATGGTACTCGTTGGGGTCATGGTGAAACACATTATGATGAAGAGATAGGAGTACCTTTCATAATAAAACCTCCCAGAACTGTTATAAATTATGTCAGTAAAAAAATATTTTATTCTCAATCTTCATCCGTATCACTCACTCCAACTATTCTGGGCTTTCTAGGATTAGAATCTCAGATTCATCCCGATACCAAAGGAATAGACTATTCTAAACATATCATAGAGGGCACCGAACCCATCAATGAGACAACTGTTTATACCGAAGGGAGACTCTCTGAGTCCATACGCACTTCAAAGTTTAAATATATACGAAGATACCCAGGATTTACTAACTATCTATTAAATGGAGCAATCCCTTCCAATGACAACTTAGAAGAACTGTATGACTTAACAAAAGATCCCTTAGAACATTTAAATTTAAAAAAATCAAATTCCACAATGTATGAAAAAGCGCTCCAAGAAAGAAAAATGTTTGTACTACGTAAAAATTCATTCTTTTTGAGTTTCCCTAAAAATACTAAATTTAATGGATTTTTTCAATTCCAGGGGGGAATTTATGATTATAACAAGACAGAAGGAGTATCCGTTCAGGTTGGGAATCGATTCAATTTGAATTTTGGAAGTGGGTTGGAGGGAGGTAAGCTAGAGATCATGGTAAATGAACCTGAGTTTGCATATGAATTTTCTATTCGTAATGATGGAAGACCTTCTGACTATAGGATAGGCGCGTGGGGTCTATTGCAGAGAGGAGACCTAGGAAAAGACCCAGGGATTTTATACGCTCCTACAGAGCCCGTTGGGGTATCTTCCTCTAGTATACCCTTTTTATATTCCAATGAACTTTTATCGGGAAGAACTCATAAATCATCTAACCCCATATTGGCTGAAGAAGTAAAAAGTATACTCAAGAGCTGGGGATATATTCATGAGTGAAAATAGGATTTACATTTCTATCCTTTAAAATCATTATAACAACATACAATTTACTTTTTGGAGATATAGAGTATCTATAGAATAAACTTATGACAACACAAACATTAGAAAAACCTAAAACACAAACTTCTCTGACTAAACCTATGAATACCGGTATTCTATTGCATCCCAAAAACTGGGACTTTAGCGATTTAGATCCTAAGTCTAGGGAATTGATGAAAAAGACTATAG
>Ga0209550_10000173_pt1 | contig 55857 bp, 42 predicted proteins | sample LauGreSuBDMM15SN_2_FD_187567 | JGI IMG/M metagenome (GOLD analysis project Ga0209550, IMG submission 187567) | Freshwater lake microbial communities from Lake Michigan, USA - Su13.BD.MM15.SN (SPAdes) (version 5) | ecosystem: Environmental > Aquatic > Freshwater > Lake | place: Lake Michigan...
TCGGTTTTGAGCGGGAGCGCGTTGACCGCGCGCACACCAGCGTCGGGCTGATCGATAAAGAAGCCGTCTATGCCTGCTTGAACCAAAAAGAGTTCGAGCAACCCAGCGATATCCGGAATACCCGCCGGTAAAGTATCGGCGCGAAACGTGTAGGGATGAACCAAGAGTCCCTCTCGATGCGCATCGGAAACCAATGACGTGAGCTGCGGTTTTCCGTCGGCCGCGCGGCCGGATACAATTTGTCCAAGGTGGGGTCCGATGCCTTGGGCGTAGGTCGCGATTTCTTTAAGACCAGCCGGCGTGCGCAGCGCGTTGTAGTCGGCGGGAGACTCTCCCCACGCGTTGTCACCAAGCAATTGGACCAGTGGCAGGCGCGTCCGCAATTCGGTTCTCAGCCGCTTGAGGGCGACCGGATCGAAACACTGCACGAAGATGCGGTCCGCAGGATCGTCGTAGCCGTGCCGGCCTAAAACCTCGAGCAACGCGGCACCCAGATCGCGACCCTCTTTTTTGTGAAAGGCGGGGTCCTTGAATTCGACGTAGAGGCCAGTCGTCCGGCCGGTCGCGCGATTGAGCCCGGCGATCAGGGCGATCTGCTCCTCCAATGTGCAGAGTCGGAATGCACCCGCAGCGACAGGAAACCGGCGAGGGAAAACCGCTGCGCCAGTCTTCGGATCGAAGCGCTCGCTGACGCGGAGAGAGCGCAACTCTTCCCACGTGAAGTCGAGGGCGTAGAAGCTTCCGTCGGGGCGTTTACGGTCCGAGAAGCGCACGGCCACATCGGTCGTGGTTTCCAAATGGATGTCGTGGAGAACGACCAACGTGCCGTCGCGGGACATGACAACATCCTGCTCGATGTAGTCCGCGCCGAGCGCGTGGGCGTAAGCGGCGGATTCGAGGGTATGCTCGGGCAAATAACCAGAAGCGCCCCGATGAGCGATGACGAGGGGCTTGGCCGCGAGGAGAATGGCGGGCAAGCCGAGGAGGCAGGCGATGGCCGTGAGGATCAGCCGTTTCATCGGGCGCCGGGTGAGAGCATTAGAAACGGAATGTCGCGCGAACGCCGAAGAGTCGGGGATCGCCGGCAATAAAGGTGGGGATGCCGAAGCCTCCACCGGTGTTTCCGGCGTCGATGATATAATCTTTGCCGAAGAGATTATCGACGTAGGCGACGACCTCCCAGCGGCTGCCTTGGGGGAGGAAAGCGGCGCGAACATTGCAGAGCCCGAAGCCGTCCTGGCTGAGGATGCCGCCGAAGTTGGCATTGTTGTCATCGAAGAAGTGCTTCGACTTGTATTGGTAGCTCGGCGTCAGCTGAAAACGACCGAGGGAGCCGAGTGAGTGGGAGAAGGTGGCGCCGAGGGCGTAGGTACGACGTGAGGTAAGCCGGAAGGTGTTGCCAGCGAGTTGTTGGCGCTGACCGCGGTCGTTGATGTCGTCGAAGGTCGCATCCGTGTAACCGAAGGTGCCGAAGGCGGTGACGAACGGATTGAGCACGCCTTGAAAGCTGAATTCGAAGCCTTCCCCGGTCGCGTTGCCGGCATCGACGGTTGTCGTCAGCGGCGGCGGAGTGGGATTTACAGCGGTGCTTTGGAAGTTGGCGTAGTCGTAATGGAAGACCGAAGCGCTCCAGTTGAGGCGGTTTTGGAGCAGCGTGCCTTTCAGGCCGACCTCATAGTTCCAGACGATTTCCTCTTTGAGTTCGACGGGCACGTAGCGCCCGCCGACGAATGAGATGAGGAGTGTGTCGGGCCGGCGGCCGCGTGAGGCGCTGGCGAAGGCGTTGATATCGGAGTTAATCTTGTATCGGGCGACCACGCGGGACACCCAGGAATTATAATCGCGTGAGGCTTGGATCAGTCCGTTGGTCGGAGCGAAGAGGGTATTGGGTAAATTGGCGGCGCCGGTGGGAAAGCCTGCTGGGGTGAGGGCGTTGATCACCTGGTAGCCTGTGGTGATGTCTTCGAACGTGGTGCGGAAGCCAGCGGAGACTTCTAAACGATCGGTGACTTTATATGTGCCATCAACGAAAACGTCGAAAGCTTGGGTCGCTCCAGTCTGCGTGTATTCTTCGCGGTTGTACGCGCGAAGCGGAGCACCGGAAACCGGGCTAGCGGTCAGACTGGCGTTTGGCGTGCCGTCAGCATTGAAGACGGGCACGCCCGCGCCGCGGAGGAGAAAGGCGGCCAGCTGGCGTTCGTCGGTGTAGAAAGGCACCCGCGCTGAGCCTTTTTCATCAAAGTAGCTGACGCCCGCGAAACCACGAAAATTGCCGCGGGTATCGTAGCTGATACGGAGTTCCTGGCTGAGTTGCTCGCCAAGATAATCCTCGGCGAATTCCAAGATATTGAGCCGCGTGCCGTCGGCGTCGAAGGCTTCGAAGGAGTCGAAATCGCGATAGCCTGTGATGCTGGTGACCGTGAGAGCGTCGTTGATATCGTGGTTAACAATTCCGGTCAGGCCCACGACGGTGCGATCAATGCGGAGTTCCTCGCCCCGGTTGAGCTCGGCCGTGTCGAAGGGCCGCGTGTTGCCGCCGCGAGGTGCGAATGTGCCGCTCTTGAAAGCGGTGCCGGGCGGTTGGTCGCGCTGGTAATTGACGATTAAATCGGCGGTGGTTGCTGGGGTAGGTTGCCAGCGCAGGCTCGTGCGGATCCCGAGGGTATTCTTACCGTTGAGATCAGAGCCATCCGCGACGTTTTCGATCGAGCCCTCGCGGTCCACGTAGGAAAACGCCACGCGGGCAAATAGTTGGTTCGGGGCGAGCACGGTATTGTATGTACCCGCAGCTTCGATTTTCCCGAGATTGCCAAAGCCGGCGGTGAATTGACCGAGGGTAGCGTTCTGGGCCTTATTCTGGATCAGGGACACGGCGCCGATCTGAGCGCCGCGGCCAAACAGAGTGCCTTGGGGGCCCTTCAGCACCTCGACACGTTCGAGGTCAAAGAGCTCAACCACGCTGCCGCGGGAACGGCTGATGGAAACACCATCCTGAAAAATGGAAACGCGCGTTTCTTGGCTAGGATTACCACTGTCGGTCGTCACGCCTCGGACATTGATGCCGGGATTATTGGGCGACTGCTCTTGAATGAAGAGCCCGGGCACATACGGCGCGAGATCTTTAAAGGAGCCAACGCCTAAGCGGCTCAGAAAGTCACCGGTGTAGGCGGTGACGGCGATGGGCACGTTCTTGATTTCCTCCGTGCGCTTCTGCGAGGTAACTACAAATTTATCGAGCGCCACGACTTCGGCGCCATATAGCGCGACGGGCAGCATCGCAATGACAGACAGTAACACGAGGGCGTATGATTTAGGCATGGTGTGATGGAGAATCCGAAAGGAGAACTCCTGATGCACTCCGTCAACGCGCAGGGCCTCCTGTAACCGCAAATTCACTTGCGCGTCACCCGACGGTGAACCAAAGCCCCAAATCAGTAATGAAGTTCTAGGACAACAATCCGATTCTCTGCGGCTGGCCAAGCTGCACCCGTGAGCTGCTCGCGGATGATTCCGGAGTGAAAGCTAGCGGCCACGGGGCGCCCGGCACCCTCGGTGAGTTCGAGCCGGACCGTCGACACCCCGGCTACTCCCTGAGGAATTCCCGCGGGAGGATTTTTTCCATCCAGAATTATCTCGTCGCGGGGCAGGCCGAAGTATCCCCGCGGCCGGCTCAGGTTGACGAGCACGGCGGGTCGACCCTCGGGTTTGAGGGGGCGCTCAGCTCGGAGATGGATCAGGTCGCTCGAACGCGGGAATGGCGTGCGGTAAATATGAGTGATGGCGTGGCCGGGAGCGGTGATCACGAATTCAAGATAGGTACGAGAATTGGTGATGAAAGGCCCCCAGTGTCCGTTATCGCCTACGGTCACTTGGTAGTTAGCTGGACCGAGTCGCCCGCCGGTGGCGGGCTCGACCGCGAAGATCTCCACCGTCGAGCCCGGCACGGGCAAATTAGTCTGGCCGCCCGCAGCGAAACCCGTGACGGTGCCGCTCAGAGTGACGGCGGCTTCGGAACCGATCGCGGTGGTGGCCGGAGCACGACCGGTTACGAAACGGTAGGTCTCTACGAATGCTTCGGCATGGTAGCTGACCTCGCGGTGATCGCGGTCTGGCAGGATGACGTTGGTCGCGCCACGCAGAGCGGGGCCGTCGTAGCTTACGCCGGTTGCCATGCCCTTGGCGCCCATCCAGACGCCGTCAGGTTGCGCAAATTTGTCGTTTTTGTCCGAGCGGATGGTCAGCCACTGCACGCCCGGCGTAACTTCAGTTCCTGGCGCGGCACCCGCTGGGGAATTCAACGCCGTGAGGAATGGGCCTGCTCCATTAAATTCGCTGCCGGGTCGCAGGGCGGCATTGGCCCAAACGCCGTGATTGGGCGTGCCTCCGAGTACGGCGTGGGAAACCAAGGCCGCGCCGCCAAAATTCGCGATGTAGTTGCGGATGGCGAGACCGCCGCGGGAATTCCCGACCATCACGACTTTCGCGCCTCCGTGCAGCCGCGAGACGCGTGTGACCTCGGCCTGGAGGTGACGGGCCAGCTCGGTCGCAGAGCTGCGGGCGGGCTGCGTGACGGCATCGTCGTCCCGGGCGAGTGGCCATGGGAGATCGAGCGCGTGGAGGCGATCTCTGGGCCAGCCATTGGTCTCGAAGCGCCAAACCGTGGTTAGCCAGAGTGCGGCGGTGTCACCATTACCGTGCACAAACACGATCGGCGGGGGAGCATCATTGGCGCCGGCAGATCGGACGAGACCAAGGAGGAAACTGAGCGCCAAAATTACAGCTCGGAAACCGAGTGAACTCGGCAGGAAGGTGAGGATAAGAAAATTTCGGATCATAGTCGCGACTTTCGCTGTAACGTTATGAAAACAACAGGACGTAGCTAGTGTTCGAGTATCGGGAATTCAAGGCGGCCTGTGTGACGAATACGGAGCATTTCGTACGCTCCCCTAAATAATTTTTCCTCATCCGGCCTCAGCAAGGCCGAACGGGGTCAAAAGGTCGAACGGGTCAGCTTAAGGGTTTGAGGTGAAGGGTTCGTTCAAACGTGTCGCCCGAGCGGCTACTCGTCTGCCATGGGCAGTTCCAGCGATTGTTTCCGTCGCCGTTGAGCCGTGGCGCTAACCACGTTTCACCCATGGGCGAAACCTAGGACCGCTCCCTCCTGATCGCCGTTACCGCCACGCCCGGCCCCACCCCAACACTCCACACAGCCCGAAACCGAGTGCGTTGATCGTGCCATGCACAGCGCGCATCCACGGCAATGTGAGCCATGGCATCGGCGTGGCCGAAAACCCGCGCGCCGCGTAGGCAGCCGCCAGCGTCATCGCGAAAAACAGCGATACCCCCGCCACGAAAAACAAGCCACGCTGCAACCCTGTGCCCGTCTTCGCCTCCATCGCCAACCGCACGTGCAGCACCGCCACGGCCCAACCCGCCAGCGCGAGTCCGCATCCCGCCGCTGTCTCGAACGCTGGACCCCATCCGAGTTGCGTCAGGATGATGCCCACCGCCACGGCCGGCACCCCCAGCAGCGCACCCACCGCCGCCCGCGTCGCGAGCCGCGATTCCGGAAACGCCCGCACCGTCAGCCCCGCCGACAACGGCAGCAACAATCCTGCGAAATGAAAATGCACCGCTGTTAGCGCCACGATCGTTTCGTCACATCCCAGCGGCCGATGTCCAGCCCGATCAGCAAACACCCACGCACCGCCCACTCCGAGAAAGATAAACGCCGCGTCTCCGCACAATCGGTCAAACGGCCGCCGCCAGCCACCATGCCTCACCCGAAGCCACCCGGTCGTCGCGATCATTCCGCACACCACCACCCATGGCACCGCCGCCAGCGCCGCCGCTCCTCCCGCCGGCAGCGCACACGCCCACGCGAGCAACAAGGCGGCTGGCAATTGCGCCACGCGCGTCCACCCCACCCACCACGTCACCCGTCCGGCTGCGTCGTTCTCCGCCGCCAGTTCCAACGCCAACGGCACCAGCACGAGCGCCGCGAACAACAACAAACCTTGCGCCCACGCCTCGTGCTGAAAACTCGGCACGCGCCACGCCACCCAAGCAGCCCACACGACTCCTCCGGCCATGGCCCGTTGATGGGCATTCATGTCCGCTTTTTCCTCCTGCGATCATCGCGCAACACATTCATCCTCCCCATCGAGGAGCGCGCGCCGAAGGTCTGCAAGCTCTGCCGATGCTCCCGCGCCGATGCTGCCCCAACCCGTCCCGCACCGCTCCGCCAAGCAGCATCTTTTTCCGTGTCTTCCACGTGTTCCGTGGGCAAAACTCGCTGGATGAAATCACGCAAGGACATCGTCGAAAACTGGCTGCCTCGCTACACGGGCGTCCCGCTCAAGGAATTCGGCGACTACATTCTCCTCACTAATTTCGATCGCTACGTCCACCTCTTCGCCGAGTGGCACCGCGTCCCCATCTGCGGCCAAGACAAACCGATGCCCAGCGCCACCTCCGGCGAAATCACGATCATTAATTTTGGCATGGGCAGCGCCACCGCTGCCACCGTGATGGACCTCCTCAGCGCGATCCAACCCAAGGCCGTCCTCTTCCTCGGCAAATGCGGCGGACTCAAGCACCGTGCCGAACTCGGCGACTTGATCCTCCCCATCGCCGCCATCCGCGGCGAGGGTACGAGCAACGACTACTTCCCTCCCGAGGTGCCCTCCCTCCCTGCGTTCGCACTCCAAAAAGCCATCTCGACCACCATCCGCGATTTCTCGCGCGATTATTGGACCGGCACCGTCTACACCACCAACCGGCGCGTCTGGGAACACGACGAGGTCTTCAAAGAATATTTAAAAAAAATCCGGGCCCTCGCGATCGATATGGAGACAGCCACGATTTTCATCACCGGTTTTTATAACGAGATCGCGACCGGTGCCCTTCTCCTCGTCTCCGACCAACCGATGACGCCCGAGGGCATCAAGACCGCCGAGAGCGACAAACAGATCGACGAAACCTACGTCAACGATCACCTCAAGATCGGCATCGCCTCGCTAAAACAACTCATCAACAAGGGCGTGACCGTAAAGCACCTGAAATTTTGAGAGCCTGTGTCGCGCTTCGTCGCCGTGATGCGGAGCAAACGTGCTCGCTCTCCCGGGTAGCGAACGAGCGCTCGCCGTCCGAGTTCGTCGCCTCGGCTTCAGCCGGTCCGAGCCCGCTCAATTCACCACCTCGAACCAAAACGGCGCGAACACCTCACTGCCGTCCAGGTTCACTTGCGCCCAGATCACATACCGACCTGCGCTCGGAATCATGATTTTGAAACTCAGCTCCGGTCGGATCGCGTCGGGTTTTTTCGTCAAATCAGCCTCGACGGGATGGAGGTGCGCAAATCCGCTCCGAGCTTCGTCAAACGCCACGAGGTGCGCGTAGGCCCCCATCACCGGCTCCATCACCACGACGCCACCATCGCGCCGCTCCACGGAAAATTTCAAATCCGCCGGTTGCCCCGCCCGCAGCGGCGTCACCACCGCATCGAGCAAAAAACGAAACTCCTTTTTCGCCGCCAGCAACGGAAACGTCCCGGGCACGCCCGGCCGCGTGGGGCTGACGTTCAGCAAGCGATCATCAGCCACTTCAAGGTCCGCGCTCGCATAAAGTCCGCGCCCCGTCGCCGCCGGCGTAAAATCCGCAAACACCCGATACGTCCCTCCGCGGTGCGGCGTATACGAAAACGTCCATTCTCCCGGCGCGCGCCCCGGCTCCGGGTGCACATGCTGATAGTCTTCCAGGGTCGGATCGACGATCAGGAGATGCAATTTCCTCGTGTGGGCGACGAGCAAGTCCTGCGATTCGATCGCCTTACCGTTCGCCGTGCGCAACATCACCGTGTTCCGCCCTTCTTTGTCGGCCTGCAGGTCGAACCCCGGGCGCAGTTTTTGCCCGGATGCCAACACCGGGTCCCAGCGCACCGTCATCGCGACCGGCGAGCGCACCGCCACCACCGGGATAAATTGCGGATTGGAGGGATCGCAAAACTCGATCGCGTTCTGCCCACTCACCCGGAAATCCATGTGATTCAGGTTGGTGCCCGTCGGCAGAAAGCGCATCCCCACAAACACCGCTAACGCCGCCGCCGTGATCCACGCGACTTGCGTCCGCTGTTGCGGGCCGAGCTTCCCGGTCGATTCGCGTGGCGTGCTCACCGCCGCATCCTCGCCACAAATTCCTTCGGCTCCCACGCGCTCCCATCTGCGCGATGGACGATTTTCCCGTCCTCGCCGATCAGCAACGTCGTGAGCGTATGTTGCAAAAGGTCACCCTTGAGTTCCGCGATCACCCCAAACTGTGTCAGCAAATCCCGCACCGCCGCCTCCGGCCCAGTGAGCAAAGAAAAATTCCGCGTATCGATCCCTCGCGCCACCGCATACTCCTTCAAGACTCCGGGTGTATCGTAGGCCGGCTCGAGCGTGATCGACACAAACTCGATTTCCTTCGCGCCCGCTTCGGCCGCCAACGTCTGCGCGGAGATCATTTTCGTCGTCGAGGCCGGGCACATCGTCGCCACCGGACAACGCGTGAAAATGAAATTGATCATCACCATCTTCCCGCGAAAACGCCCGCTCTGCACCACCCCTCCATTTTGATCATAGAGCGAAAAATCCGGGATCACCTCGCCAATCTCGCGATAGGCGTTCTTGCCGCGCGTAAACGTATCCTGCCTCAACTGCAGCGCCCCCGCCGCCACCGCCGCCGTCGGCGCCATGTCGTTCGGCCAAATCTTCTCCAACCGAAAATCCCCGGCCTTGCTCGGGATCATTTCCGCCCGAATCTTTTGCCCCGCCTTCGCCACGGCCGCATCGCCGCTCGAAACCAAAAACTCCATCGTCATCGCCGGCATGTAGCCCTTGATCTCGTCATGAAACACCACGAGCACCTTCTTCGCCAAGTCCACCGAGACGATCACGCCCGTCAGCGGATAGCGCTCTGCCGCCGCCCCCTTTTCCACCACCGTTCCCGCCTGAACCGACGCTGACGCCACCGTCGATGGCGCTCGGGCCGCCGCGTTAACGTCCACCGCCTTATCTCCTTTCGAGCACGCCACGAGGCCGAGCGACCACGTCGCACCGACCCACATGGCTGAGGCATAAGATTTCATCACACTACGGATTCGCTCGTAGATAACTTTGTCAAAGGGTTTGCGGACGACAGTTCCAGGGCTTCTGGTAGAGGGTGAAATTATTTATGGCCCTGTCTTCCCACCCTTCACGCACTGCCACGCACCAGCCTCGGCTCGCGGTTTTCGCCGCCTTCGCGAGCGTGTGGGTGTTCGTTCTCGTCGCCTTGGGAGCGTTCACAACGAGCATCGGAGCCGGGATGGCGTTCGTGGATTGGCCACTCTCGAATGGCTCGGTCAACCCCGCCGGTTGGCTCAACGATATCGCGATGTTCGCCGAACATTCGCATCGCCTGTCCGGCGCCACGATGGGGCTGATCGCCATCGGCCTTGCGATCTGGCTCCACCGCACAGAATCCCGGGCATGGTTGCGCCGCCTCGGTTGGCTCGGTCTCGTAATCGTCGGTCTCCAAGGTGTCATCGGCGGACAACGTGTCTTGCTCGATGCCACCCATGTCCCGGGGTTCGCAATGTCGCTCGGCCAGATGCTGCGCGTGCCCCACGGAGTCCTCGCACAACTCTATATCTGCATCCTGATCGCGATTGCCGCCGCCTGCTCGAAATCATGGATTGAGCAATCCCTCGCAATCAGCCCCCGCGTGCGCCGCACCGCTCTGATCTGCACCGCCCTGCTGCTCGTGCAATTGACCATCGCGGTGTTTATTCGTCACAACAACGCCGGCCTCGCCATCCCCTTCTTTCCCTACTCCACCGCGCAAAACGCGCTGTTGCCGCCCCAGTGGGATTTCCGCGTGGCACTCCAATTCGCGCACCGCGGCATGGCTCTCGTGCTCACTGTTGCGCTGGCCGTCCTGGTCATTTTCGTCCGTCGCGACCGCGCTTCTACGCTGCCCATGCGCGCTGCCGCCTCTGCGTTGATCAGTCTCCTCGCACTGCAAATTTTCCTCGGTGCCCAGATCATCTGGACGTTCCGCCGCTCCGATGTGACGACCGCCCACGTCATCATCGGCGCACTCATCCTCGCGACGACGTTTTGGCTCACGTGGACAGCCCATCGCGATTCCCTCCAGCAACGTTCTCCCGCACCATGACCATCGCAGCCGCGCCCACCACCCCCGCGAAATTCCGGGACTATCTCGACCTCACGAAACCCCGGCTCAGCCTACTCTCGGTACTGACCGCGCTCGTCGGTTACTTGGCCACGCGCCCGCCCTCCAACCCGACAAAACTTTTCTTCGTGCTGCTGGCCACCTCCCTCGCGGCCGGCGGCGTCGCCGCGCTGAATCAGTGGCTGGAAAGCGACACCGATGCGCAAATGCAGCGCACGGCCGACCGCCCAATCCCCTCAGGCAAAATCGCGTCCGGCTCCGCGTTCGTGGTCGGCGCCTTGATGTGCATCGCCTCGTTATTTCTCCTTTTCGCGAAGGTTAATCTTCCGGCCTGCCTTTTCACGCTCCTCACCATTTTCGCATATCTCGGTTGGTATACCCCAGCGAAACGCTGGTCCATTTGGAGCACCGAGATCGGGGCGCTTGCCGGCGCGTTTCCTCCACTCATCGGCTGGGCCGCCGGCGAAGGTCGCGTCACCACGCTCGGTTGGATTCTTTTCGGAATCCTCTTTTTTTGGCAAATCCCCCACTTCATGGCCATCGCGTGGATTTACCGCCGCGACTACTCGGTCGTGCATTTCCCGATGTTGCCCGTCCGCGACGAAGCCGGCGGCAAGGCCGCTGCCTGGTCCCTCTTCAACACGTTCGCCCTCGTCGCGGTGAGTTTGCTCCCCGTTTACCTCGGATTCGCCTCATGGGCTTACGGTCTGGCCGCCGCCATCGGCGGGGCGTGGTTCGTCTGGCGCGCCATCGTTTTCCTGCGGGCCGACGGCCGCGACGTCGCCGCTCGCAAACTATTCCGCTGCTCGCTCGCGTATCTCCCGCTCGTTCTCGGCGCGCTCGTCGCCGACCGGATGACCAATTTTTGAGCGATTGCCGCGCACCATTGGCACGGCACCTCCTTCCGCACTGTCCCGCCGCCCTCGCCGCTCAACATTTCCGTCCCTCCTCGCCACCCGCGCCATGACCGTCTCCGACATCCCCGCCATCAATGCCACCCTCAACGGCGTTGCCTCGCTCCTCCTCATCGCTGGCTTCATTTTGATCAAGACGGGCCGCAAAGAGGCTCACCGTCGCGTGATGACCTCAGCGTGCCTCGTCTCGGTGGTGTTCCTCATCGGCTACGTCTCGCACAAGATTCTCGTCCGAGGAGTACACACTCCCTTCGGGGGGCAGGGGCTCATCGCGAAGGTTTACTACACGATGTTGATCTCCCATATCATCCTCGCCGTCAGTATCGCTTACCTCGTGCCCCGCACCTTCCTCTTTGCCATCCGTGGGGACTTCGAAAACCACAAGCGTTGGGCGAAATTCACGTTTCCCATCTGGTCTTATGTCAGCGTGACCGGCGTCCTCGTCTATTTTTTCCTGTATCAGTGGTGGCCCCCGGCCCGCTGACCCGCGACCGCTCCAGCGCCCCCTGTCCAGAACTTTCCACTACGCCCCGCGCGCCGTAGTACCCCACCCTACCGTCGCGCCGCGCTCGCTGGTCGAGCACATCGCACCGCGCCCCCAGCAGCACCGCACGCGTCGCGTACTCCCCCGTCGCACGCGTCGCGTACTCCCCCGCAACGGGGCTCGCGCACTCCCACGTCGCACGGTTCGCGCCCCCCCGTAGCACGCGCACGCATCGCGCCGGCACACGACACGGCGCGCCCGCTCCGGCCCCATATCCAGGCCGAAAACACGAATCGCCCGCCCCCAAAGGGCCGTGCCGCCGTTTCCATTCCCCAACCGAGTCAGCAGGCTATTTGTCATCTATAAAATGACATCCGTTTTTGAGGCATGGAGACAATGGACACATTTGTCATTTAATAGATGACTTAACGCTGCTCCTCGCGTCACGTCTGCCCATGATTCAACCGCACCTCGGAAAGCTCCACCGCCTCGTCCCGCTCGCCGCTGGCTTAGTCGCCGCGGCGGAAGTCACCGCAGCCCAAGTCCGCAAAATCAAACGCGAGCGCCGCACTTCACTCCGCTACAAATCGCTCCGCGTGGGGCCCGACACGCCCCTTTGGAACGAACTCGCCAACGCCGTCGTCGCGAGCCTCGGCCCGCGCGGAGACAAAGCGAAACTCGCGCGCCTGCTCGGGGTTTCCCGCCAACGCCTGCATCTTCTCTTGGTCGCGAAAACCGCCTCCCCCGATGCCGAACGCACCCTGCAATTGCTCGCCTGGCTCCAGGCCCGCCAACGCGGCGTCGCCACCGGCTGACCGCAGCGGCGAATCCGCCGCCTGCCCATTCCTGCTGCTGTCAAATCAGGGGGTTCCGCCGTTCAGAGGTCTCGATAAAGCGCGCAACGCGGCCGGCGCACACCGCGCAACGACCCTCCAAAATCAGGTCGCCGGCTTTTTCCTTCCCTGCGTAGTCAACGATCTCGACCTCCGTGCGACACTGCCCGCACCAGACATTACACAAAAGCGTCGGGCGCACGGCGGGCGGAACCGACTCCCAAAGCAACTCGGCTTGCAGACTAAAAATTTTCGCACTCATCGAATTCTTATTTTTCGACATTACGGGTTACCGGAAAGACGTGGCGAGCATTCAGAGCAGGGTAGGATGAAGACACAAAAAAGCCGGACGTAGCCGTCCGGCTTCGATGTCTGAAAACCGCGACGCCAGCGTCGGGTTTCCCCTTTCACTTTATTTGACGATCAGCACGCCCTTCATGCCGACGGCGAAATGAGCGGGAAACGAGCAAACATAGGGATACTCGCCAGCCTTGAGATCCTTGAGAAGGATTTCTTCGCTCTTCTTAGGCCCGAGCAGCGCAGTCGCCGCGACCACCTGACTCTTCAGCGACTCGGGGATGTACTCGGTGGCCTTGGCGCTCATGGCGGCTGCGCAAAAAGCCCCTCCATCGGAGCCGGGCTTCAGCACCACGAGGTTATGCCCCATCGCCTCCTTCGGCAGGGTACCATTGTTGGTAAACACGATCTTGATCGTCTCGCCCGCCTTGGCTTCGATCGTCATGAGGTTATACTTCATGGTGTCATTCGCCGTGATCTCGATCACGCGCGGGGCGGCAGCAGCAGCTGGCGCGGCAGCCGGCGCAGGAGCGGCAGCCTTCGCCGCAGCAGAAGTAGCGTCTTTCTGGCCGCAGCCCGAGAGCGCAATTGCAAAGAGAGAAACCAAGAGAGAACAACGTGTATTCATGGGACGCGGAACGTGGGTGGCCGCTGGGCAACATGCAAACTCGAAGGCGAAGAAACGCCCTGCGCTAATGTCCGACGCAGCGCGGTTAATAATTCGGCACTCGTCTCACCGAAGATTGCACGCCGCGCGTTGCACTGAAACAAAATCTCGTATTACTGCTTGAAACGACAAGGCGTTCGCAAACTCTCTTGCGCCTTCGCGTTCACGCCACACCACTTTTTTTTCACGACAGCACATCATGCGTTTGACCACCCTTCTCCCGAAACTCGCCCTCTGGGGCCGCGCGGCCCTCGCGTTTGGCGGCCTGTCATTGTTTACCGGCTGCGACCTGAACTTCTGGCGGATGGACGGCCACCAATCGACCATGGTCGTCGATGGGCCCGTAGCCCAATCGCAACTTGATTTGTTCATGGTGACGGTGTGGGTGACCCTCGTGATCTTTATTTTGGTCGGAGGGGTCCTCGCCTACGCGACGTGGAAGTTCCGCGCCAAGACCGAGGCTGACGAGCATGCGGAGCCGCCTCCGCAGAGTCACGGCAACCCCCTCGTGGAAATCGGTCTCATCGCCGGCTCAGTTTTCGCGCTGGTGATCATCGCTGTGCCCACGCTGAAATCGATTTGGTATACCTACGACATCCCCGGTGGAGAAACCCGTCCTCAGCTCGATGCCCTCATCAAGAAGGGCGAGGCCTACGAGGTGACCGCCACCGGTCTGCAGTGGTGGTTCAAGTTCGAATATCCGCTCGAGCAGATCAACGGAGTGGGTTCACTCGTGACCAGTAATGAGCTCGTCATTCCGACCAACCGCCCCGTACGCATCAACCTTCGCACCAACGATGTAATCCATTCGCTCTGGATACCCAAGCTCGCCGGTAAGGTCGACATGATCCCCAACCGCGCGAACCACCTGTGGGTACAAGCCGACAAGCCTGGTTATTTCTGGGGCCAGTGCGCCGAATATTGCGGCGATTCCCACGCCGTGATGCGTTTCCGGGTCATCGCTCTCGATCCCAAGGAATTCAACGAATGGCGCGAAGCCCAAAAGCTCCCGGCCCGTGACGTCGCTCCGAGGCCAGCCATCGCCGGTGCACCCCAAACTCAGTTTGCCGCTCTCCGCACATTCAAACAAAACGAATACGGTTTTACCGATAAGTATGCCGCGATTCCGTCTCGCCCACCCTTGGATTCGTGGCGCGAGAAACAGAATCCCGAAAAAGGCGAAGACCCTGCCTTGATCGCCAAAGGCAAGGCGCTCTTCACTGCCAAGACGTGCTTGGGCTGTCACGCCGTGCGGGGCCACGGGGCCGCCGGTATCTCTGGCCCGGACCTCACGCACGTGGGTGCACGCACCACGATTGCCGGAGGTCTCTTGGAGAACAATTCAGAGCAACTGCGCCGCTGGATCAGCAATCCCGAGTCAGTCAAAGCCGGCAACAAGATGGCCCTCAGTTACGCCCGGACGGACTACTACGGGAAACCAATCGATGGCATCAAACTCACTGCCGAGGATGAGGTCGCCCTCGTCGCTTACCTCGAAAGCCTAAAATAACCATTTTCGACCGTTCACTTTGAGCACCGCTACTGAATCGCTTTAAAAAACACTCTCATGGATCTGGCCCAATCTGCCCCGCTCACTAAAGACGTTCATGCGCCCTCGGCGCAGCCCACAGTCCTGTGGATCCCTACCGCGAAGACGGGACTCATGATGTGGCTCACCACCGTGGACCACAAAAAGATCGGCTTCCTCTACGGATTCTTTGCCCTGATTTTCTTCATCGTGGGCGGCTTTGAGGCGCTGCTCATCCGAGCTCAGCTCATGTTCCCAAATGGGACCGTCCTCACCGCGCAGCAATACAACACCATGTTCACGATGCATGGGACGACGATGATCTTCTTGGCTGTGATGCCGTTATCGGCCGCGTTTTTTAATTTCATCATGCCGCTGCAAATCGGCGCGCGCGACGTCGCCTTCCCCCGCCTGAACGCATTCTCGCTCTGGACCTTCGTCGCTGGTGCCATCATCCTTAACATCGGCTGGTTCATCCCCGGCCCCAACCACGGTGCCCCGGACGGCGGCTGGTTCGGCTACGCCCCCCTCACCTCTAAGACTTACATCCCCAAGCACTCGATCGATTATTGGGTCATGGGCCTTCAGCTCCTCGGCGTCGCGTCGATCGCGGCCTCGCTCAACTTTATTGTGACCATCATAAATATGCGCGCGCCGGGCATGACGATGATGCGGCTGCCGGTTTTTACGTGGATGACGCTGTTTACTGCGTTCCTCCTGATCCTCTCGTTCCCTGCGATCACCATTGCGCTCGTCATGCTCATGATGGACCGGAATTTTTCCACGGTCTTCTTTGAGGTTTCCGGCGGAGGTATGCCCGTTCTCTGGCAGCACTTGTTCTGGGTGTTCGGCCATCCGGAAGTTTACATTCTGATTCTTCCCGCGATGGGCATCGTTTCGGAGATTCTCCCCACCTTCTCGCGTAAACCCCTCTACGGCTACCCGATCGTGGTCTTCTCCGGTGCGTCCATCGGCTTCCTGGGGTTTGCGGTCTGGAGCCACCACATGTTCACCACCGGCTTGGGTGCCGTCGCCACGGCCGCGTTCTCCCTCCTCACGATGTGTATCGCGGTGCCGACCGGAGTAAAGATGTTCAACTGGATCGGAACACTCTGGGACGGTCGCCTGATGATGCGCACGCCCATGATGTTTGCCCTCGGGTTTGTCTGGATGTTCATGATCGGTGGATTCTCGGGCGTCATGCACTCGGCCGCCCCAGCCGATGCTCAGCAGCAAGACAGTTATTTCGTCATCGCCCATTTCCACTACGTGCTCATCGGCGGGTCAATTTTCGGACTCCTCGCCGGCATCCACTACTGGTTCCCGCTGATGTTTGGCCGTCAAGTCAGCGAATTCTGGGGCAAGCTCTCGTTCTGGCTCATCTTCATCGGCTTTAACGTCACATTTTTCCCGATGCACTTCCTTGGCCTGAACGGTATGCCCCGCCGCACGTTCTCCTACGATGCTAACATGGGTTGGAACACCCCCAACTTCATCGCCTCGGTCGGCGCGTTTCTCCTCGGCATCGGCATGCTCACGTACTTTGTCGTCATGGCCTACACGTTCTTCAAGGGTAAGAAAGTCGGCAAAGACGTCTGGGACGCCCGCACCCTGGAGTGGAGCCTGCCCAATCCCCCTCCCGAGTACAACTTCCGCGTCATCCCAACCGTCCATGCCCGCGACGCGTTTTGGTATGAGAAGCATCACCAAGATGAAATTGCCAAAGAGCAGGCTGAACACGGCAAAGCTGAGGCCGAGCACGGCGGCATCCATATGCCCAACCAGTCAATCTGGCCGTTCGTAGCCAGCTTCGGTCTGCTGATTGTGGGATTTGGCGCGACCTACTTCGATTCAGATTGGTCGCCGGGTATCCACGCCAAACTCGGCACGGTCCTCGTGGGCGGTGCGGTCACGTTAATCGGCATCTATTTCTGGGCCATTGAAGGCAACGCCGGCTACCACCTGCACCTCGATGAGCACGGCAATCCCGTGGACGAAAAACACGCCAAGCACTGATCCGATAGCTTAACATTTATCTCTCCACATGAGCAGCCACGCCGGAACCATCGACCACCATCACGACCCGAGCACGTCCACGGGCATTCCGAACAAGAAACTCCTGATGTGGGCGTTTCTCGCATCGGACTGCATGTTCTTTGCGGCTCTGATCTCGACCCATTTGATTTACCGTCTCCACCCGCCAGCCGGCGGCTTGGATCCTAAAGTCGTCTTCAGTCCGGAGCTCACGTCATTCTCGACCTTCATTCTCCTGATGTCGTCGCTCATGATGGCGCTCGCCGTCACCGCGATTCAGAAGAACAACGTCAAGAGCTGCCGCTGGTCGCTCCTTGCCACCATTCTCTTCGGCATGATTTTCCTCGGGTGTCAGGTCTACGAATTCAACCACTTCGTGATCGACAAGAAGATGACCCTCTCGAACAGCCTGCTCGGGACGACGTTCTACACCCTTACCGGGACCCACGGCTGTCACGTCGCGATCGGTGTGATCTGGCTAAGCCTGATGTATGTCCGTTCGTTTAAACCTGCCCCGGTAGCCGGACAGATCCGAGCGTGGTTTACGAAGAACCTCATCCACGTGGTTGTGCTCTTCGCGTTACTTCTCCTGTCGCTCAAGGCTTCGTTGGGCCTCGTTCATGCCATCCAGGTCGAACCCACGCTCGGCACCGCGTTCAGTCACTTTCTCAAAGCTGAATATCTCGCACTCCTCGGTTCATTGGTGAGCTGCGGCATTCTGATTAGCTTCGCCCGCAACTCCGGTCCGGTCGATTTCAACGAGCACCACGCCATCGACGTCGAGAGCATGGGTCTCTACTGGCATTTCGTCGATATCGTGTGGATCGTAATCTTCACGGCCGTCTACTTGCTCGAGTATCTGAAATAAATCATTCCCGATTCCCTCATGAGCGCACCCTCCTCCCACGCCCACGCTGCCGCGCACGACGATTCTCACGACGTTAGTAAATATCAAATCTACGTCCAGATCGCGATGCTCCTCGCCGTAATCACCGGCGTGGAAATCATCGGCGTTTACCTGCCGTTCGCGAAGTGGCTGATCATCACCATGCTCGTCGTCCTCTCGACGGTGAAGTTCATGTTCGTCATTTTCTACTTCATGCATCTGCGGTGGGATAAACCGTTCTGCACGATTTTGTTTTTCATCGGGCTGGTGCTGGCCGGTGGTACCATGTGGGCGCTCCTCGCTCTCTTCAGTGTCGAGGCGAGCCTTCCTCTTCCCACTACGTGATCGGCTGAGCCGGTAGGCCCTCCTTCCAATTGCGTCAGGCGGCCTCCAGGCCGCCTTTCTTTTTTCACATGATCGACTGGAGCCACTGGCACAACGAGCCCTATCTCATCGGCGGACTCGTCCTCACTGGCTGGCTCTGGGCCGTGCTCGCCGGCCCGCTGCGCCGGCGCTTCGCTCCGATCGGTACTCCCTTTCCGCGCGCTCAAGCGTGGTCGTTTTACAGCGCTCTCGTCGTCTTTTACCTCGCGGTGGGCTCCCCCCTGGACCAAATCGGGGAACGGTTCCTGTTCAGCGCGCATATGCTGCAGCATCAACTGCTCATTTATCCGGCCGCCATTTTATTTCTGATCGGCCTCCCCCACTGGATGGTCGATACCGTGCTGCGTCGACCCGCCTGTCTCAAGCTGGGCCGCTTGCTCACGCAACCGGTCATTTGCGCCGTTGTCTATACTCTGGTCGTGAGCCTTTGGCACATGCCAACCCTCTATGACTGGGCCCTCCAGAATAAGCTCGTCCACGTCGCCGAACACGTGACGTTTTTCGGGGCCGCTCTGTTTTACTGGTGGCCGTCGCTCAGTCCATCGCGGGTCTTTCCCCCGATCACCCACGGAGGCCAGATGCTCTACATGCTCGCAGTATTGATCGGGATGACTCCCGTCTTTGCCTACATCACGTTCTCCAACGATATCCTCTACCCCACCTACGAATATGCCCCCCGCATCTTCGCCAATTTCACGGCGGGCGAAGATCAACTGTTGGCTGGTGTTGCCATGAAGACCGTCGGCTTAGCCGTGGCGCTAACGTCGTTTGGCGTGAGTTTCTTTCGCTGGTCCCACGCGACGCACGCAGCCGATACGAAGACATAAAAAAGACGGGCCGCCGCAGCGGCCCGCCTAAGTCTCGGTCCGGATCGCGAGCGCGTCTCGGGACGATCATCCCATCACGTCGTCGGTATCACGTCGTCGGCGCCGCCACCACCGGGAAAAGGTCGTCGAGCGAATCGCTCTCGGCGCTCACGTCGGCGAAGAGCCACGACGAGAGGTAGCGCTCGCTGCTCGAAGCAATAATCACGACGATCTGTTTGCCTTTGTTTTCCGGACGCTTGGCCAACTGCAGGGCCGCCCAGACCGCGGCACCGGACGAGATGCCTACAGCGATACCATCCAGCGAATTCACCTGCTTCGATACTGGACCGGAGTCCGCTTCTTTCACGCGGATGACTTCATCGTAAATCTTGGTGTTCAACACGGCGGGGACAAATCCCGCTCCAATTCCCTGCAATTTATGAGGGCCGGGGGCGCCACCGGAAAGCACTGGTGAAGCATCCGGCTCGACCGCGACGATCGTCACCGCCGGCTTCCGGGCCTTCAGCACTTCACCTATGCCCGTGATGGTACCACCCGTGCCGATACCCGACACGACGATGTCGACCTTGCCGTCGGTATCGCGCCAAATCTCCTCGGCAGTCGTCCGGCGGTGCACCGCGGGGTTGGCTGGATTGGAGAATTGCTGGAGAATCAAACCATGCGGAATTTTGACGGCGAGCTCCTCTGCCTTCGCAATGGCACCTTTCATGCCTTTCAGTCCTTCCGTGAGCACCACACGAGCACCGAGGATCTTGAGCATCTTGCGACGTTCGACGGTCATCGTTTCCGGCATCGTGAGGATTAGCTTAATCCCTTTCGCGGCGGCTACGAATGCAAGCGCGATACCGGTATTGCCCGAGGTCGGCTCGATGAGGACGGTATCCTTCGTAATTTTACCGGAGCGAATCCCGTCTTCGATCATCGCTTGGCCGATGCGGTCCTTGATGGACGAAAGCGGATTGAAAAACTCAAGCTTCAGGAGGATTTCTGCCTGCGCTCCGTGCGCGGCAGCCGTGCGATTGAGGCGCACGAGGGGGGTGTTGCCGATCGTTTCAGTGATGTCGTTGTAGATTTTAGCCATGATGGGGAGGGATGATTCGCAGCCAATGGAGCAGGTTGCCCACAGCGATGCTGCTCAAAAACGTGGCATAAATACCCTGCACGCGCGAGTGCGTTGATTGGGCGCATCCGTTGCCGCCCACATTTTCCTGCGGTTTACCGCAGGAAACCACCAGCGGTATTCAAAGTCAGATTCTTCCAGAAATCCGACGAGTCAGGCTTTTCGACCGTGCCGGCCAGCGCGAACGGCGTCGCCATCAGATAGTAACCCTTCGCGTCGGTTTTTCCGTCGAGCTGGCGCGCTTGGTTGAGGCCGTTGGCGAGTTGCCCCTTGGCGGCGAGCTGAAGATTGAGTGCTAACGGGCTGGTGGCAAAAGGCACGCCTGGCTTCGCGTCAATGCGACCGGTGCCGGTGAGTCTCATCATGGGCGAGAGCACCTCGATGGACTTCACTACAATCGCGGCGTCGGCACCACGCTCGACCTGTACCTCGATACCGTCAAAAGGCATATCCTTCAAAAGTTGGGCGAGTTCGGCGGCGCTATTAAGACCCGCAGCCAGCTTTTGTTGTCCCAATAACGCGGCTCCTAGTCCAGCGAGGCCGATACCCAACGACGCCGTCTCGGATTTCTTGTTCAGCGCCCGCAGAACACCTTTCGATCCTTTGAAATCGAGCTGCCCCTGAATCCGGTCGGCAAACTCCGGGAGATTCGCCGCCGTGCCATTGAACTTGCTCGCAATCGTGAAGGTCGTCTCCAGCGCGGGTGGCGCCGATGGATCCGCTTTCCGGAGGAAAGCGCCGACGTCGAAACCAGGAATCTCCACAGTGCCAGCGAGTGCATAGGGACGCGCCAACTTCCCGTCGAATGAGAGGAGCGTCGAAATCTTGAAGGGATTGCCGTTCAGTTTTCCGGAAACAGTTTCCACCGCGAGGCGATCTTCACGGATGGCCAACGCACCGCGCAGATCTCCGAGCGTCGTGGCGGCATCGAGCTTGATCGCCTTGATGTTGAGATCCACCCGCCCGGCGAAGCCGGCCCAAACCGGCGCAGTGTCTTTGATCGGACCGGTCAATTTCGACGCTGGTGCGGCCGGTGCCGCGACGCTCCGGCGCGGAGCAGGTGCCGGCGTGAGCGCGGCAGACTTTACGACGGAGGCGGCGGATGATGGCCCCTGGGCACCGAGCACGGCGAATGCCTGCAGGTCGTCGACGATGAGCTGATCGCCAGTCACGCGACCTTCGAAGGAAATTGCTCCGGGCTTTACACCGACTTTTCCGTCGAGCGTGATATCGGATTTCCGCCCGTCCTTGGTCACGATGAGCGTGTTGCGCACAGTGCCGGAATGGGTGGCGTCGAGCTTGGCATCGATCGCGAGGTCCATGGCGCCAAGCGCGAGCGCACCTTCGCGCGCGACGAGATTCTGCGCTGAAAGGGAGACCTTTCCCGTCACGCCATCTGCCATGGCACCATCGAATGTCACGTTCACATTTCCCCGCAGCAGCGGTAAGTGAGCCGCGAGCGCCGGCTGTTTCGCGAGCGCCGCGAAATCGGCGCTAACAGTACCCTTGCCGGTCGCGCGCAGCGCTTTCCCCGGTGTCACGTCACCAGCGACGGCCACGGACACGACCGCCACCGAGCCTTGGCGCAGCTCGAGTTGGCGAATCGCGGCGGTGAGCGTGGTGCCTGTCCACGTCGCATTCAGATCCGTCGCAAAATCTGCCCCGCGAAGATAGTCCTGACCGTTCATCGCCACACTCATGTTACGCGCGGCAATTTTCTCCGTCGCACGGACGCCGATCGCTTCGCCTCCGGGGAGCGTGATCTCGAGCGCCCCAGCCACGAGCTGGCCCGACATTTTCGACTGCGCGACGTAGGGCTCGACCCACCCGAGAGGGATCTCACCCCAGCGAACGCGCGCGGCAGGCGCAGCGGCTTGGGGCGCGGAGATTTTCTTAGTCGAGACATCGAGGGCGAGCGGTTGGAGCGCATCGACGGCGGCAAGCACCACCCCGCCCTCTCGATCGATCTGGAGCTTGAGTGCCGAGAGCTGGAGTGCGTTGCCCTCCAGTCGCCCTTGGGCCTTGAGCGCGAGCGTGAGCGGCCCGACTTCGGCGGGCAAATAAGGTTTCACCAGCGCCGCAATCTTGCCCTCAAGTTGCGCCGAAAACGCAGTGGCTGGCTTCGGCCCGGTCAGCAAATCAGCGGATACGGAGCCGGCGAGCGAATCACCGTCGCCCGTCGAGACCGAGATTTTTTCCAACTCGACCACGATGCGCGCCGCCGAGTAATCGACGCGCGGACTCAACGCCACCGTCACCCGATCAACCAAGATTTCCTGGCCCTCACGGACCGTCACCGAACGCAACGTGAGCGGCTCGACCGTGCTCAGCTTTACGCGGCTACCATCAAGCTCAGCACCGACCACGAACACGCCGGCCAGTTCCCCACTGGTGATCGTGCGAGGTTTCAGGACGGGTTGGGCCCAGGCGAGCGGTACGCCGATCAATGCGACGCGCAGGAGTTCGGCCCCGGGTCGCTCGGCGGTGAGGCGTTGGTCTTTGAAAGTAAACGAGAGCTTTTGCTGCGCGGCGACCGTGACGAACTTTCGTCCGTCGGGGGCGGCCACTGCAAATTCGAGTTTACCGAGCTGCGCGGAATCTTTGCCGCTGCCCCCGTCGAACGCAGCTCGGATCTGTAAAGTCCCGATCGCCGCCAGTTCGGCCCCGAGTTTTTCGAGTTTGGAAACTTGGCCATTCAGCGTGCCGGCAGCCGTGGCTGCGCTCGTCTCAATATTGAAAGAAAAACTCCCCTCCCCAGCCAACGCGACCTCGGGCAAGCCGAAGCCGCTCAACACCGCGGCGAGTTGTTCGCTGCGGACCGCCAGCCCCCACGTACCGCTGAGAGTGGGTTCTCCTGCGGCGAAGGCGACTTGGGTGTTAAAGAGCGGCTCAACGTTAGCTCCGCGGACGAGCCCGACGAGGGCTGAAATAGTCTCGCCCGACTTGGCGTCCACCTGCGCCAGCTTCACCTCAAGCTTGACCCGATCGCTCGGGATACTCGGACCTGTCGCACTCGCATCGCCAGAAATCTCCAGCGCATCGACGCGGAGGTCGGCCGTAGTCCGAAGCTTGATTTCACCGGAGGCTTGCGCAGCTGTCAGCGGGGCTCCCTTGCCCAGATCGGCGAAGGCGGCTTTCCACGTGATCGTGGCGAATTTACCCGGCGTGATCCCACCACCGGACAATGTGAGCGTGGCACTTTGGTTGCCCGGCAGTTGTACCTTCGCGTCGACGTCGAGTCGGCCTAAGCTCATTTCACCCGGAAGCTTGATTGAATTTAAGATGCCAGCGAAAGGCGCGAGCGCGACCTGCGCTGGTGCCGTCGATTGCTTCGGAGTGGGCTTGCGCGCATCGATTTCGAGTCCCTTCACGGCAACGTTTTCAATGGTGATACGACGGCCAGAGATGTAGTCCATCGCCGAATACGTAGCACTCACTTGCTGAGCGACGATGATCACGCCGTCCTGCTCGACCCGCACATCGCGGAGCTCTGTCGACGTCAGGCCAGCGGCGACACTGCCCACCGCCATCGTCAGGCCGGGTTGTCCGGTCAGCGCCCGCCGCACGGCCCATGTTTGGACCGAAGGGGTGAATGCGAGGATCACCATGACCAAGACGAGTGCGGCCAAGCCGCCGACGATAACGAGAGTGAGTTTCAGGCGATTCATGACATGAGAGAAAAACGGAAGGGTTAAGAGCAGGCGCGAAGGACGCGTGTGACAAGCCCGAGTTCCACAACAGCAACGAAAAGCTGACGGCTAGCGCTCGTCGCAACGTGCAGGCACCCGACAAACGCTCACTGCGACACACCTCAGAGCCGAAGGCGCAAACCGTCGTAAGCGAATTTAACGCCGCTCGGCAGCAACGCCCCGTCCGGGCCGTGATCGGTCAGATGGGTAAGGTGCGTCAGCCACGTCTCTGCACTCCCGATTTCCTTGGCGACCGCGCAGGCCTCGGCGATGGAAAGGTGGGAACGATGCGGCTCAGGCCGCAGCCCGTCGAGGATGACGACGTCCGCCCCGCGCGCTAACTCGACGGCCTCGCTGGGCACGCGCTTGCAATCCGTATAGTAGACTACGCGCTTCCCACTGCTGCGCTCGGTGAAGACCAAGCCAAGGGTGTTGATTCCGCCATGCGGCAAAAGGGTCGAGCGAATCGTCCCTTGGGGCAGTTCCAGAAGCGTCGGCATATCGACGAGTTTAAAAGCCGCGTAGCCCCGCGCGATCGGCCGTTCCGCCATCGCATAGGGATACATCGCGAGCACGCGACTCATACCCTCCTCCGTCGTGTAAACGTCCAGGGCGCAGCCTCCGATCAAATCGCAGAAGCGGCGAAGATCATCCATTCCCGCAATGTGATCGGCGTGCCCATGGGTAAGAATAAAGACGTCGAGGCGGCGGATATTCTCGCGGACGCACTGGAGGCGGAACTCAGGCGGCGCGTCGACCTGCACGTGCAACCCGTCCATGACGACGTGCACCGCTGCGCGCGTCCGACGGTTGCGCGGATCGCCGGAGGTGCAGACCGAACAATCGCACGCGATCATCGGGACGCCCTGCGACGTGCCAGTACCAAGAAATACCACTTCCATCGCGCCAACTGAACCGGCTAAACCGCGGAAGTCGAGGCGGTGCTGTACCTACGTGCGTCGGGTCAGATCCCTGCGCGATGCCCACGTGATCAACATTCGGATACGGCCATGCGATCAACGCAGCCGTGACGAACATTCCGTCCTCCGCGATCACCTCGCGGCCGCCATTGCGTAGCGGTTGCGTGGGAGCGGAGCTCGCTCGCGACACGTTTGCCAATCGCGCGAGCAAACTCGCTCCCACACGCTCAAACCAAGACGAAGCAAACCTTGGGTGCCTCGACGATTAGGGATAAAAAAAGACGCACCGCTTTCGCGATGCGCCTTTTCAAAAACGTGCGGATCCGTATCCGCGCGGGAGTTTTGCTTAGTAGTCCATGCCGCCGCCGCCGTGACCGTGGCCACCGCCAGCAGGCGCTTCTTTCTTCTCTGGGATCTCGGTGATCATGCACTCGGTCGTCAGCAGCAAGCCGGCGATCGATGCTGCGTTCTGCAGCGCAGTGCGGGTGACCTTAGTCGGGTCAACCACGCCGGCCTTCACGAGGTCCTCATACTTTTCGGTGGCAACATTGTAGCCTTGGTTGCCCTTGGCTGCGAGGACTTCGCCGACAACAACCGCGCCTTCGACTCCAGCGTTTTGGCAGAGCATGCGGATCGGGTGCTCGATCGCGCGACGCACGATCTGGGAACCGATCTTCTCATCGCCCTCGAGGACGAGCGCATCGATGACCTTCGCAGTGCGGAGCAGCGCGACGCCGCCGCCGGCGACGATACCCTCTTCCACCGCAGCGCGGGTGGCGTGGAGAGCGTCTTCGACGCGGGCCTTCTTTTCCTTCATCTCAACTTCGGTGGAGGCACCGACGTTGATGACGGCGACGCCGCCGGCCAACTTAGCGAGACGCTCCTGGAGCTTCTCGCGATCGTAGTCGGACGTGGTCTCGTCGATCTGGCGGCGGATTTGTTTCACGCGGCCTTGGATGTCGGACGATTTTCCGGAGCCTTCGATGATGGTGGTGTTCTCCTTATCGACGACGATCCGCTTGGCGCGGCCGAGGTCGGCGATGGTGAGGCTCTCGAGCTTGAGGCCGAGATCGTCGGTGATGCACTTGCCACCGGTGAGGACAGCGATGTCTTCGAGCATCGCCTTGCGGCGATCACCGAAGCCAGGAGCCTTGACGGCGCACACGTTGATCGTGCCGCGGATCTTGTTAACGACGAGGGCCGCGAGCGCTTCGCCTTCAACTTCCTCAGCGATGACGAGGAGGGGCTTGCCGCTCTTGGCGACAACTTGGAGCAGGGGAAGGAACTCTTGGAGGTTCGAAATCTTCTTTTCGTGGATCAACACATAGGCGTCCTCGAGGACGGCCTCTTGGGCCTCGGTGTTGGTCGTGAAGTAGGGGGAGAGATAGCCCTTGTCGAACTGCATACCTTCGACGACGTCGAGGGTGGTCTCAATGGACTTTGCCTCTTCAACGGTGATGGTGCCGTCTTTGCCGACCTTATCCATGGCGTCAGCAATAATGTTGCCGATCGTCTCGTCCCAGTTGGCGGAAACGGTGGCGACTTGGCGGATTTCCTCGCGGTCATTGACCTTCTTGGAAACGCGGGCGAGTTCCTTGACGGCGGCCTCGACGGCTTTGTCGATACCGCGCTTGAGGAAGATCGGGTTGGAACCGGCGGTCACGTTCTTGAGACCCTCGCGGTAGATACCCTCGGCGAGTACGGTCGCGGTGGTCGTGCCGTCACCGGCAGCGTCGGAGGTCTTGGAAGCGACTTCCTTCACCATTTGAGCACCCATGTTCTCATAGGGATCTGGGAGCTCGATTTCTTTGGCGACGGTGACGCCGTCCTTGGTGACGGTCGGCGATCCGAATTTTTTGTCGATGACGACGTTGCGGCCCTTGGGTCCAAGGGTGACTTTCACCGCGCGCGAGAGGAGCTCGACGCCACGGAGGATTTTCTGACGAGCTGTCTCGTCGAAGATGAGTTGTTTAGCGGCCATGTGTATAAATTTCTAGTTGAGGATTGAGAGTTGGGTGGCGTAGCGATTAGCCGATGATACCGAGGATATCATCCTCGCGAACGAGGGTGTACTTTTTCTCGTCGAGCTTCACTTCGGTGCCGCCGTATTTGCTGATGAGCACGCGGTCGCCGACTTTGACTTCGAAGGCGCTGACCTTACCGTCTTCACCTTTTTTTCCGGTGCCGAGGGCGATGACTTTAGCCTCCTGCGGCTTTTCTTTGGCGCTGTCCGGAATGATGATTCCGCCGCGGACTTGTTCTTTTTCTTCGATGTGCTCAACGAGAACACGATCACCGATGGGTTTGATTTTGACGTTAGCCATATGTGGTTGGGTTATTTCTGGACTAGAGACGGTTGTTTTGTGGGTTTTCGACCAAGTGCAACCGCCGCGAATTGTCGCAGCGGTCGCGCATCGGATTGAAAGTTATTTTTTCTTCGGATCGTCTACGACCTCAAAATCGGCATCGACGACGTCTGCTTTCTTCTCGGATTTTTTCGCCGAACCGTCGGGCTTCGCCTCACCTGCCGCAGTGGCCCCGGGGCCGCTGGCATCGGCCGGACCGCCCGCTGCCTGAGTTCCTTTGGCGGCTTCGGCGTAGAGCTCGCCTCCGATGGCGGTGAGCTTTTCCATCGCTGATTTCATGCGGGCGGGATCGCTACTTTCGAGATCCTTTTTTGCTTCCGCGAGCGCAGCCTCAAACTTGGACTTCATTTCGGCGGGGATCTTGTCTCCGCTATCTTTCAAAGTCTTTTCGAGTTGGTAGATCGTCGTATCAAGCTGGTTCTTCGTCTCGACGGCTTCCTTGCGCTTGCGGTCTTCTTCGGCGTGAAGCTCGGCTTCCTTGGTCATCTTCTCAACTTCGTCTTTCGAAAGACCGGATGAACCTTGGATAGTGATCTTCTGGTCCTTGCCCGTGCCAAGGTCTTTCGCTGAAACGTGCAGAATGCCATTCGCATCGATGTCGAAGGTAACCTCGATCTGCGGCGCGCCACGAGGGGCGGGCGGGATGCCATCCAGACGGAAGGTTCCGAGAACTTTATTATCCCGGGACATCGGGCGCTCGCCTTGCAGCACGACAATCTCGACGGACGGCTGACTGTCGCTGTAAGTAGAAAAGGTCTGGGTCTTTTTCGAAGGAATCGTCGTGTTGCGTGGAATCATCGCCGTCGCAACTTGTCCCGCCGTCTCGATACCGAGCGTGAGGGGAGTGACGTCGAGGAGGAGCACGTCGCGAACGTCGCCCTTGAGGACGCCGCCCTGGACCGCCGCGCCAATAGCAACGACCTCGTCAGGATTTACGCCTTGATGGGGCGGCTTACCGCCGAGTTGCCTCGCAATATCTACGACCTTGGGCATGCGGGTCATGCCGCCGACCAAGACGAGCTCGTCGATTTGGGCTGAGGTGAGCTCGGCGTCCTTGAGACAGCTCTTGAAAGGCTGGAGACAGCGTTCGAAAAGTGACTCGCAGATTTGCTCCATCTTCCCACGGCTGAGCTGCACGTTGAGGTGCTTAGGGCCGGAAGCGTCAGCCGTGATGAAGGGAAGGTTGATATCAACGGACTGCGTGGAGGAGAGCGCAATTTTAGCCTTTTCGGCCTCTTCCTTAAGTCGCTGCAGCGCCATCGGATCTTTGCGCAGGTCGATGCCGTTTTCTTTTTTGAAGCTATCCACCAACCAGCCAATCAACGCGTCGTCCCAATTGTCTCCGCCCAAATGAGTATCGCCGTTTGTCGCCTTCACCTCGAACACGCCGTCGCCGATTTCGAGCACCGACACGTCAAATGTGCCACCGCCCAAATCGAATACCGCGATCTTCTCGTCCTTCTTTTTGTCGAGGCCATACGCGAGGGAAGCCGCCGTTGGCTCATTGATAATGCGCAGCACCTCAAGGCCCGCGATCTTTCCCGCATCCTTCGTCGCCTGACGCTGGGAGTCGTTAAAGTAAGCAGGAACGGTAATGACGGCCTGCGTCACCTTTTCACCAAGATAGGCCTCGGCATCGGCCTTAAGTTTTCCGAGGACGAAGGCCGCGATTTGCTGGGGTGCGAACTGCTCGGCCTTGTCTCCCGACTGAACCTCAATGTAGGCGTCGCCGTTTTTGCCTTCAACGACCTTGAAGGGCATGTTCTTCGCCTCGGCACTGACCTCGGTGAATTTGCGACCGATCAGGCGTTTCGCGGAGAAGACGGTATTGCGAGGATTCGTTACGGCCTGACGCTTGGCGGCCTGTCCGACCAAGCGCTCTCCGGTTTTCGTAAACGCGACGACGGACGGCGTGGTGCGCGCCCCTTCTGCGTTAGGGATGACGACGGGCTCTCCGCCCTCCATCACAGCCATACAAGAATTAGTGGTGCCTAAATCGATGCCAATAATGCGACTCATGGTGTCCAACTGTTAGCAGTGCATGTGCCTCGATTTATAAAAATTCGCTAGTTACTGAATATCAGAATTTAAAACATTATTAAGGCGCTTTCCACCTCTCCCCGCCCCCGTCGATGCATGTCACGGTGTCACAGTCGTGGCTCACTTTTCATCAGCAGTTTGTGCGTCGTGTCTCAGTATGTCACAGTTGAAAATCCGCTTCCACTGCCTACGCTGCCCATATGGAAATGGAAATCACCCTGCCCGAAGAGATCCCAGTAATGACGTTGCCCAACGTGGCGTTATTTCCGCAAGCGCTAATGCCTCTCTTTATCTTCGAGCCACGCTACCGCCAAATGTTGCGGGATGTGCTCGCCACCAATCGGCTCTTCGCTGTCGCCGGCATCGACGCGCGACCATCGAGTGCACTCGGACAGATCGACCCACCCCACCGCGTCGCGACTCTCGGCATCGTTCGAGCCTGTCAAAAAACCGAAAACGGCACCTCGAACCTCCTCCTCCAAGGACTGTGCCGCATTGAGATTGCCGACATCATCACTGAAGAGCCCTACCGACGTATCCGCGTGCGAGCGCTCACCAGCGAGCCCGGCAAGACAGAAGACTATGTAGCGCTGCGGCGAGAACTGGCACGGCTCCTCGTGTTAAAACATAAGCTCGCCGCCAAAGGGACCTCAGGCCCCGGGCAGTTGGCCGCTTTCTTGAAAAACGTGGATGACCCCGAGGCCTTCGTCGACATCGCCGCCTTTAGCCTCTGCGACGATCCGCACATGAAACAAAAATTGCTCGAAACGCTGGATGTCCGACGACGCTTCGATCTCTTCAGCGCTCAAGTCCGCGAAGAGATCGCCGGCATCAAGTTGCGCCATAAACTTCAAGGTCGACTCTCAGAGGAGCAGATTTCGGACAACTAAAACCCCGCGGGCGGTGAAGCCACGCGGGGTCTTGAAACTGGAGCCGAGCATCGGAATTGAACCGATGACCCACGCTTTACGAAAGCGTTGCTCTACCAACTGAGCTAGCTCGGCGAATAACTGATGATCAAGGTGCTTACGTAAGTTTTTCGTTTAACAAATCTCATTCTCACCCCTTTTTTACACTCAGATCTCAACCACAAAAAACGGGCCTAAAACCAGAAATAAAAAAGTGGATGGGACGTCGACGAGAAGATTCCAAACCTACTAAAGAACCCTGAAAGCAAATAGTTCTACGGAGGGTTCAAGGTGGCCGGCAAGCAGAAATAGAATAACTTCGAAACGATCGATCGGTTGGTGGCTGGGTTCGAGATAAACGACGAGCGCGAGCAGGTCGTGGAGATCGCCTGAACGGCGTCAGCATAGCGACTGCGACTGTAAACAGGGCTCTCTTGATCAACGCCTTCCTCCAAAAGGATGGACCCGCGGAAAATCACCCGTTCCGCCGTGGATAAATGCCGGGACCTCGTTGCCGTTGCCGGAACAGGAAGCGATCCCTCGGGCGTAAAGCATTCGCACGCGTCATCGGAAACTCGCCCGCAGTTATCGATCGGGTGAGGAAATTTCGATACCGCCGCTGTCGCCAACGAGCGCGCCAGCGAGAGGTAGCGACCGAAACCCACCGCGTCAGCTCGCCACCGCCACCACCGCCGCCGGGAATATTCTCCGACGTTTCGGTGCAGCCTCCGGCACCACGGGCGGTCGCACCTTCGGCGCGCTGGGTCCGGCCCGGCGATCACGGCCACGTGGGTTGCCGGCCGTACAACGGAGCTGAAACTCCTGCATGCGCTGAAACAGCCCGAGCAGTTGCTCCGGTTGGGCGTAGTGATCGAGACCGGAGCGATCAAGCGCGAGGAGGAGTTCGTGCGTGGCTTCGAGCGTTGAGAGGCAGCCCGGCTCCGGCTGCCGCTTGATGACGTAGCGGCTCGGCGCCGCATTCGAAAACATGATACGCGGTAACCGTTGCAGGCTGATGCTCGTGCGGAACATCGGACGCACCAGCCGCCACGTGGCATCCAGCAAAAATACGACCAGCCGCCGGTCCGCGAAGTCGGTAGCGTGGAGTTCCCCTTGCGAAAGATCCCTCGCACCCTGGCCCGGATAAAGCAGGACGGGATAATTCTGCGGATCGTTGATCAACGCCTGCACGGCCTCGTGTCCGTCAAAGCTGATGCCGAGGTGAAGCTCGCTGTCGCTTAGGCAGAGGTGCGTGAGCCGGCCGGTATTCGCCTTCACCCGTTTGAATTCATAGGGGTGCATGAGAAACACAAATTTCGTGCGCGTCGGCATCGGTGTGATCGAGCCGCACCAGCAATGGCGCAACGGCCAATAACAACGGTAACACATTTCTCGACTCATGGATTGCGAGAGGTTGTCGGCCGCGCCGTCCATGACCAGAGGGAATATTCGGCGTACGAGCGGCTCGTGAGTGCCGGTCCGAAACGTGCGCCCTCCACTTTAGGCAATCATGAAATCCCCGTGCGCCATGCGTGCGTTGCTGATTGCGCGCTCGCTGCGCAATCGCGGCTGCGGACTTCGCGGCACCCGACAGCGAGGCCGCGGCCCTCGTCACGGTGGTCAGCGTTTCTTCGATGCTTTACCCCTGAAAAACAGCGACGACCTGCACTCCGCTGCCCAGCCAGGGGCGCCGTTGCCCTCCGACCAAGCTCGGGCCAACGGGCCAACGGATCAGCCCTGAGCCAGCGTTCGTCTTACCGGCTATCTCGCCTGGCCGCGCAAACCGCGCGTCAAACCACCGTCGCTGTTGGCCGTGTTCCCCTCTGGGTTTCCCCTCAGGCTTTCCCGTCTGGGGCCGGCCCGCAGGCGATCCCAAGGCGCAGTCCTTCGCGGATCAGGATCTCGCCGTCGCGTGGTTGCACCATCGCAGCGACGCGGGCGTCAGAGGGAAGGACGTGCCGCCGCTGCTCGCGGCTGTAGAACGCGCTGAGGTGGACGACCATTTAAAATGCCGCCCCGCTCCGCGACAATCGGCCCGTCCGCTACAACGTTCGCGGACTCGTAAAACTCCGCGGCTCACCGCTGATCGGATCAGGAAACGTGATTGATTTAGCCAGCAGTTGCAGGGGCTTGGTGTAGTCGTCGGTGTTTTCCGCGTGGTGGACAGGATAAATCTGATCGTGGCAGATCGGCATTCCGAGCGCGGCGCAGTGGGCGCGCAGCTGGTGCTTGCGACCTGTGATCGGCGTCAGGCCGTAGCGGGCAAACGCCCCGCGCACTTCCAACAGCTCGATGCGCGTCTCGGCATTGGGTTCGCCGGCGACCGCTCGCACCTGCATGAATCGCTCGGGATTTTCCTCGAGTCGGCTACGGTAGGTCAAAGGCAAGGCCAACTCGGGCCGCCACGGCGCGATGGCTTCGTAGTGTTTATGGACGGTCTTCTCGAGAAACATGTTTTGATACACACCGCGCGTCGCCGGTTGAATCGTGAAGACCACGAGTCCAGCGGTTTCACGGTCGATGCGGTGGATCGGCGCGAGATCATCGAGGCCGAGCGTCCGTTTCAGACGGACCAAAAGCGTTTCTTGCACGTAGCGACCACTCGGGATGACAGGGAGAAAGTGGGGCTTGTCGGCTACAACCAGGTAATCGTCTTGGAACACCACCACTTCGTCGAACGGGATGCGCGGCTCGGCTGGCAGCGCGCGATAATAGTGAACGCGCAAATGGGGTTGAAAGGCGCGCTCCGCACTGACCGGCACGCCCTGCTCATCACGCACCTCGCCGGCTTGGATCCGCGCCGCCCAGGTCTCGACCGAGATACCGGGAAAACGCTGAGCAAGAAACTCGCGAATCGTCGTCCAAGGCCCAATCGGCAGAACGACGCAGCTGGGGCTGACACCCTCGCGCGTGGGCAGCGGCGCCGCTTTTATCGGAGGCGTGCTGGTCGAGGATTTTTTCAATCTTCGTGAGGCCGACGCTCAACTACCGTCGCCGTATTTGACGCCGCAGCCATAGGGCTGGGTCGTCGCTTTTTCCACCGACTGGCCCGCCTTTAAGGCCGCCAGGGCCGCCTTCACGTAATTGTGCGCAGCGGGGGTGTTTGCTTGGGTGGCCTGCGATTGATCGTCGATCGCTCCCTGGTATGCGAGGGTGCCGTCGCGGCCGATGACGAAACAATGCGGAGTGGTCTGCGCGCCGAATAGTCGGCCCAATTTACCGCTCTGATCACGAATGTAGGCCGTGGCCACCACGCCCTGCTTCTTCTGCCACTCCATGGATTTCTCCGGATCGAGATCGCCCATCGCCGTGGAATTCACCTGCAGCCAAACGGCTCCGTCGGCGGCCGCCACCGTCTGCGTACTCTGCATATTTCCGCTCCGGTAATGCCGCACCACATACGGACACGCCGGATTGAGCCATTCCAGCACCACCACCTTGCCCCGAAAGTCGGAGAGTTTCCGCGTTTTTCCCGCGAGGTCGGTGAAAGTAAAATCCGGCGCGGGCTTCCCTGATTCAACGCCGGCACTCAGCAACGTGGCAGTGCCCACAACCAGCAGGACGACTACCCACAACAAACGTTTGAGCGGTGACTTCATGTTGCAAAGAAAGCACGTCGGCTAGACACGCGCAGGCGAGCACAATCTACGTAGAATCAACCTTGGCTGCCAGCTCACGTCTGGTGGCGGCAATCGCTCTCTCGCCGATGCCTGTATCCTCGGGTGCCTCCGCGAGACGACGCGCTAGCGCGGGCCGGACCGCACCAGCCACCTCGGTTTTCGCGCACCATGCCACGACCGTCGCCACCATCCGTGGTATGAAGCCCGGTTCCCAGATGTGGTCGCAGCCGTCGAGCTCCACAAGTTCCGTCGGCCCACGAGCTAGGGCCAACGCGTCGCGCGAATCCTGTAACGGGACGAGCGTATCCGCATTGCCGTGCACGAGCAGCCACGGCACTGCAATTTCCGCAGCCTGCCCGACGACCGAACCGATACGGCAAAGATCGTCCATGTACGCAGGCGAGAGAACACAGCCTGGCTTACCCCACATGAGATCGCGTCCCGGCGTGAGTGCGCCAAAGTGATGCTCCGCAAAAGCCCGCGTGTTCACCATCCCAGCCAGCGTGATGAGCCGGCGAATCCGCGGATCCGTACTCGCCCGCAACACGCCGACCGCACCGCCCATACTGTGACCAACGTAGGTGACCGTGTAGCCCGCGCACGCATCGAGCACGGCCCCGAGGTCGGCGACCTCCTTCGAAATCGTGCAATCCGCGAAGCGCCCCTCGGAGCCCGCGTTGCCGGACCACGAAATTCGGAGCACCGGAATCCCCGCGCCCCGGAGCCCCTCGGCCAGCGCGACAAGAAACGGCCGATCCTTGTGACCCGTCACGCCGTGTCCGATGATGGCGAGCTGCGTGGCGCCCGGCGCCCCCGGATGAAACGTAAAATCGAGGCGCTCGCCGTGGACATTTTTGATTGGGTTAACCATGCGATCCTCACCGCAACGAACGCGGCGCGAATTTCAATCCCGGTTTCGCACCCGCCTCGCCGTGACCGAACATGGCCGCATTCACATTCAGCGGGGCCTCGCCTCCCGGCCCATTCCGCTCCTACGCTCGGACCTCATGATGCGGATACGAAACCAACGCCACCTCCTGCTGGCTCTGTGCGTGAGTGGAGTGCTGATGGCCCGCGCCGCCGACATCGTCACGCAGCCATTCGCTGGTATCACGCTCATCGCTCGATCCGAAGTGTCGCCGCGAAACGTTCGCCTGCATGTCGTGCTGGTAGACCTCACGACCCCGGGCCTCTCCTTCAAACTCACGCCGCCCAGCGGCAGCCGCGATACGGTGAGGCAGACCACGCTGGATTTCTTGACGCAGGAAAAAGCGCAGATCGCTCTCAACGTTCATTTCTTCGTGCCCTTCCCGTCCGACGAAGTGGAGGCCAATGTGGTCGGCTTCGCCGCCTCGCAGGGCACAGTCTACTCTCCGTTCGAAGCCCAACCGGTCGGGTCCGCGTATAGTGATCAGAGCTACGCGATCATGGCCTATGCTCCCGCCCTCAATATCGATGAGGCCAACCGCGTCACCCTCGTGCGCCGCGATCCGGACTATGCGGACAACCGCCACTGCTTACCGCGGATCGTCCCGTGGAACGTGCTTTCCGGCAGCGCGCAAATTGTGACCGACGGAGTAAAGACTATCCCGCACTACTCCCACCTGCCTGACGGCCTGAAAGCGTCGAAGACTTATTCTGACAACCACTCGTGGTATGACCTCCCGCGCGCCCGCACCGCTGTCGGCATAACAGCCGATCGGAAAACGTTGATCTTGCTGGCGGTCGGGCAGGCCAGCGGTTCAGCCGGGATGACCGTGGGGGAAGCGGCGGATTTATTAATCAAGGATTACCACACGGCCCAGGCCTTGAACCTCGACGGAGGCGGATCCACCACGCTGGTGCTCCAAGATCCCCTCACGCGGACTGGGCGCATCGTCACGACCGCGTCCGGCCCTTCACGGGGTCGCGCCGTCGGCAGCAATCTGGCGATTTTCGTTCCGGCCCTACGATCCGCTGGAATGCCTCCTACGCCCTGAAGGCAAGGACATCACCCGCGGACGTCCGACTGGTCTCGCCAAACGATCTCATCCTCCATCCGCGCTCGGTTTACGCCGTCTCGCTCCTCTCGAAACATGTCGAAACCACTTGTCACGTAATACGTGACAACACCTCTAGGAAAGAAAGTATTTTCCCGGTATTTTCCGCCCTCCCGTTGACCGACGCATCCCGTGTAGTCGATCACGCTGATTTTTCGGGCCCTACGGAATGCTCCCTGACAGGCCGGGCTGGACGAAGCGGTGCCTGTATCCCACCGTGATGCTCCGCAGGTCAGAAACGATCGCGGCACACTGTACTCAAATTTTTTTAGCGTGAATAAATCAGCCATCCGCGACGCCATTCTCGAGCACCTCCGGGCCACCCTTGCACTCCAAGCCGGCGCCGCCCAACTGGCCCGCGACGAGGCGATCAGCGAGGAGAGCCGGGCCGAGAGCAAATACGACACTCACGGCCAAGAGGCCGCCTACCTCGCCGAAGGACAGGCCAAGCTGGCCGGAGAAATTGAAACGAGCCTCGCGCTCTACGACGGCCTGCCTCTCCCCGCTTTCGCACCTGACAGCGTCATCGCCCTCGGCGCCGTAATCGAACTCGGCACGCGCACTCGGAGTTCTTGGTATTTCCTCGGCCCGCGGGCCGGCGGGATTGAACTCCGCGTCGCCGGCCGCGACTTGCTCGTGCTCACCCCGCAATCGCCGCTCGGCCGTCAATTCCTCGGCAAACGCGTCGGCGAGACGGTCCAAATACCCGGCCGCAACGGCACCGTGAGCGGGCAAACCATTCTTTCCTTGGCTTGATCCGCCCAGCGCGCGATCGCCTGCCGCGCCACTCGTTGAAAATCGGATCGCTCGAATCCGTCACCCGAGGCCAACGAACGGCCCCGTCCCCCCCGCCCCCCGCGACACACTCCACCGTCACCATTCACCGCATCAGGAGTTGCGCCGATGCGATCCATCCCCTTCCTCGGCGCGATGCGTTTTCTTTTTCTTCTCTGCATGACCGCGAGCGCGACCCTGGCGAACGTGCCGCCCGATTTGGCCAGCGCGCTCAAGACCTTTCGCACCGACGCTCCCCGTGGCTGGTCATTTACCCAAACGACTCACGCGCAGGGTCAAAGCCGCGTGGAGCACTTCGACGCCGCCCGGCCTGAGTTCGACCGATGGACGTTGCTCAAACAAGACGGCCGCGCTCCGAGCAAAGAAGAACAAAACGACCACAAACAAAAACTCACTCGGCGCTCCAGTAACCGCACCGCACCGTTGCTCACCGAGCAACTGGATCTCTCCCATCCCGAGACCGTCTCGGAAACGGCCGAGCGCGCCACCTACCGCTGTCCCCTGAAGCCCGGGGAAGCTGGCGACAAGACGGCCGCGTTCCTCCGCGTGACTCTCGTGGTGCATAAACCGACCCAATGCATCGAGTCGCTCGAGATCGCGAACACCGGCGAATTCAGCCCGACGTTTGGCGTGAAAATCGTCGAGATGAAAACGGTCATGACCTACAGCCTCCCGTCGGCTAACACTCCGAGCCTGCCTCTCGCGGTTGCAACCCACCTCCGCGGGAGCGCTTTCCTCGTAAAATCACTCGACGCCGAAATGACGGTCGTTTTTGAGAACTACGCGCAGGCGGGGAAAAAATAACGCCGGCGAGACACCCGTCCGACGCTACGCCATCCATTTGAAGACCGCCGTCGTGTGGGCTGGGAGCGTCACGTTAAACGACTGACTGAAGCCGTCGCGCGCCACGTCCTCGGTGTAGCGCCCGCCGTCATTGCCGAGGCCGCTACCGCCATAGTATTCGCTGTTGGTGTTCAAGACCTCTCGCCAAAAACCATGGCGCGGAACTCCGATGCGGTAGTTGCGCGTCGCGCCCCCGAAGTGACCGACGACGGCGAAGAGCGTGCACTCCGCCGGATCCGAGCGAAGATACGCGATCACGTTGGCGTCCGAATCGTGACACGAAAGCCAACGGAAACCGTGCGGATTGAAATCATTAGCGCCGAGCACGGGCTCACTCGTGTAGAGCTTGTTCAAGTCGCGGACCAACAGACGCACCCCTTCGTGATCGGGATAGTGGCAGAGATGCCAGTCGAGGCTGCGGTCGTGGGCCCACTCGCGCGATTGCGCGAACTCATTGCCCATGAAAAGCAGCTTCTTGCCGGGCCAAGCCCACATGTGTGCGTAGAGTGAACGAAGGTGCGCTGCTTTTTCCGCAATGTTCCAAGCGCCCATCTTAAACAGCATCGAGGATTTCCCGTGCACCACCTCGTCGTGGGAAAATACCGTCACAAATTTTTCGGTATACTGATATAACATACCAAACGTCAGCCCGCTGTGATGATGGCGACGGACCACCGCCTCCTTCGCGAAATAGCGGAGCGTGTCATTCATCCAGCCCATGTTCCACTTAAGATCGAAACTAAGCCCGCCCTCGGTGGAAGGCGTGCTCACCCCGGGAAACGAAGTACTCTCCTCTGCGATCATCAACACCCCGGGGTGATACTGATGCACGAGATCGTTTACCCGCCGGAGAAAATCGATCGCTTCGAGATTTTCTCGGCCGCCAAACGTGTTCGGCACCCACTCGCCTTCCTTGCGCGAGTAATCGAGGTAGAGCATCGAAGCCACGGCATCGACGCGCAGGCCGTCGAGGTGATAGCGCTCGAGCCACGCGAGCGCATTAGCGATCAGGAAACAGCGGACTTCATTGCGGCCGTAGTTAAAAATCAGCGTACCCCAATCCATGTGGGCACCTTGGCGGGGATCCGCGTGTTCGTAGAGATGCGTGCCGTCAAATTCCGCGAGCGCAAAACTGTCGCGGGGAAAATGGGCGGGCACCCAGTCAAGAATCACCCCCAGCCCGCGGCTGTGCAGGTGGTCCACAAACCACGCGAAATCCTCGGGCGTCCCAAAGCGGTGCGTGGGCGCGTAAAAGCCCGTGACCTGATAACCCCACGAACCATCGAAGGGATGTTCCGCCAACGGCATCACCTCGATATGCGTGAAGCCCATGTCGACCGCGTAGTCCGCAAGTTGTACCGCCAACTCGCGATACGTCAGGGGACGGTCAGCGTCCTCGGGCTTACGCTTCCACGAACCGAGGTGAACTTCGTAAACCGACATCGGCCGGTCGAGCTGACCGGCCTGCGCGTGACGCTGGTCCATCCACGCGCCATCGCTCCACTGAAATTTCGCGGTGTTACAGACGATCGCGGCGTTGTTCGGTGGCGGCTCAAAGCACGTGCCATAGGGATCCGTCTTAATCAAAAGACCGCCGCGCTGGTCGCGGATTTCAAATTTGTAGAGCTCGCCCTCGCCGAGGCCCGGCACGAACAACTCCCACACCCCCGACGCGCCGAGCGCGCGCATCGGATGAAAGCGACCATCCCAGCGATTGAAATTACCAACGACCGAAACCCTCGACGCCGACGGTGCCCACACGGCAAACGAAACGCCGGTCACACCGCCCAGGGTGCGCAGGTGAGAACCGAGTTTATCATAGATCCGATGTTCATTACCCTCATTAAACAGGAACAGATCCTGATCCCCGAGCGTCGGCAAAAAGCAGTAGGGATCGAAGAACTGCCAGATTTCGCCGTTCGCGTAAGTAGCCCGTAATTGGTAGCGGAAGACCGTCGGTCGCTTGGGGATGAAGACTTCGAAGACGCCTTCCGCGGCCACCGACTTCATCGGATGCGCCAGCGGCGGCTGGGCGTCGAGTTCCACCACTTCACAGGCCGCGACGCCGCTCAAAAACGCCCGCACCACGACACCTTGGCTCCGGTTCCGCGTCAGGGGATGCATGCCGAGCACAGAGTGGGGCGTGGCATGTTTCGCTTGAAGCAGGGCGGAGAGGTCGGCTTTGGAAATAATCACGCGGTCAATAAAGTTGGGCGAATGGGCCGAGCTTAACGTGTGACGCGGGTCGGGTGTGGTCTAGCCCGTATTTCGAGCCGCCGGAAATATCCTCGCGCCGCAACGGCCCGACTACGCGCCGCGCCGCCGCGGAAGCTTGCTTGCCACATAAGCGCCACCTTTGCTGCGCGCGTGATTCGCCGCCTCGTACTTTTCGTCCTCATCGCTCTCGCCGCGCCCTGGCTTCAGGCGCAGCAGGAACTCGTCCTAACAGCGGAAACATCCGCGTTCGACGGCAAGACCAAAGACAACGTCTTGCGGGGAAACGCCCGCGCGACCGACGGGATCACGCTCATCACCGCCGACGAGATCCGCCTCAACTCCGAGACCGCGACCATCACCGCGATCGGCCACGCCGTCTTCACCCGTCTCGAAATCCGCCTGCTCGCCGATAAAATCGTCATCCGACGAAGCGACCAGAGCTTCACTGCCGAGCGAGTTCGGTTCGGCGCACATCCCTACTACGCCGAGGCCGCCGCCGCCTCTGGCACCCTCAAAGAGATTACCCTGACCCGTGCGACCGTCACTTATGGCGAACCCGGCCCGTGGCAGCCGACCTTTCTCGCCGACCAGATCGTCTATGTCCCGGGTCAACGCCTCCGGAGCGAAAACGTCCGAGTCGGCATCGGCCACGCGCAGCCCCTGCCCTTCACTCGTTTCCAGCAGGACCTTAAACAACCCTTCGTCGCTTTCACGACGTTCAACGGCGGCTTCCGCTCGTCGCTGGGCGCGTTTGCCGAAGCCGGACTGCAACGACCGACGGCGCCCCAGCTGCGCCTCGGGGGCGACCTCGGAATTTATTCGGCCCGCGGAGTGATGTTCGGCCCATCAGGGAGCTACGGCCGCGTCGACGGGCCCACGAGCGACCCCGCTCTTCGCGGCTACTTGCGGACCGGCTACATCAACGACCATGGCGACAAAAAATTCGACACGCTCGGCCGCCCGGTGCCGGAAAACCGCGGCTACGTGGAATGGCAGCACGAACAAAAACTCGCTGAAAACCTCTCGCTAACCGCGCAACTCAATTGGTGGAAAGACTCCGAAATCCTCCGCGACTTCCGCCCCCGCGCATTTTTCCCCGTGCAGGAACCGGACACGTTCGTCGAAGCCACCTACGCGGGGGCCAACACCCTCGTCTCGCTCTTCGCGCGCTTCCAGCCGAATTCGTTTCAACGCGTGCAGGAGCGTCTGCCGGAACTGCGCTTCGACCTGCTGCCGCTGTCGATCGGCAACGGCTTCTATGAGCGCTTCAATGCAAGCGTCGCCGTGTTGCGCGAGGACCCACCCCTCGGCGGTCCACGGCTCAGCTCGAACCGTTTCGACGCCTATTACTCGCTGTCCCGACCATTCACGCACGGGGACTGGTTGTCGTTTAGCCCGGTCGCCGGCGCCCGCGTGACTCACTACGTCAATTCCACGGGGATCACCGGCACCAGCACCACCACCCGCACTCTCGGCGAAGTCGGCTTTGACGCCGCGCTCCGTTCCAGTGCGACGTGGGACTACAAAAATTCACTCTGGAAGATCGACGGCCTGCGCCATCTGCTCACCCCCCGGATGACCTACCGCTATATTCCCGAGGCCGGCAAGGGCGCCGGTCACATCGCCGCGATCGACCGCCGCACCTTTGCCACCTACCTCCCACCCCTCAGCCTCGGCGACCAGCGCAACCTCGACGATCTCACGGCAACCAACACGCTTCGTATCGGGTTCGACAACACACTCCAAACCCGCGACGCGGTCTATGGCTCCCGCGACCTGCTGACATTCAACATCGCCAACGATTTTCGCTTCCAGCGCGCACCCGGCGAGCGCGACGTCTCCGCAGTCCACACTGAACTCGCGCTGGCTCCCGCCGCCTGGGTGTCGGTCGATGTTTACCAGAGCTTCGCGCCGCAGAGCTTCACGCTCCGCGAATTCAATTCCGGCATCACCCTGCGCGACGGCGCAGTGTGGTCCGCGCGTTTCTCCAATAATTTTCTGCGCGGCGAAATCCAGGACTACCAACTCGACGCCCGGGTACGGCTCAATGAGACCTACGACGCCCTGAGCCGACTCCACTACGACGCCCGCAATCGCCGCTTCAACGAGCAGGCCTACGGTCTCGCTCAAAATCTCGGCAACACTTGGCTGGTGTCCTACATCGTCAGCCTCTACTCAGGCCCGCGCCGCGAGAGCCATTTCGGCCTCAACGTGCAAATCCAGGCCCGAGGTTTCTGACCACCTATGAGTCTCACCGGCAGCCAGCAAAAAATCTTCCTCCGCCTTCTCGCCGCGCTGCGCCCCAACTGGCACACCGACACGAATCTTCCCGCGGGCATCTCCGAACTGTTTGCGGCCAATCGCTCCTTCGGTTCGCGCGACCGTCGGCTTTACCGCGAGCTGATCTACACCACGTTGCGGTTCCTCCCGTGGATCGAACCTCTGCTCGACACTGACCCTGACCGCGCCGCCAAAGCCGTCGCTTGGCTCGCCGCCGATTTGCCCGCCACGCAGGCCTACCGTGCCGCGCTCTGTGGCGACTGGCCGGTATGTCCCGCCGCTGTATCCGCCAAAGCCAGCCACCTCGGTGCCAGCCCTGAGACCTTACTCCCCGCTTGGCTCACCCGCCACTGTGCCGAAGCGGCCGTGGTGCCCAACCTCGACACGTTGCACACGCGCGCTCCGCTCTGGCTCCGACTGCAAACGAAGGACGCCGCGCGCGTCATCACCGAATTCAACACGAAACAGTGGCCCACGCGCCGCTCGCCAGTTCTCTCCGGTGCCCTCGAAGTCCTCGCCGAGGCCGACGTCACCAAGTCCGATGCCTGGACGCAGGGACTCTTTGAAGTCCAAGACCTCGGTTCCCAGCTCATCTTGGAATCGGCCGGCATCGCCCCGGGCGGACGTTGGCTCGACGCCTGCGCCGGCGCCGGTGGTAAGACCCTCCAGCTCGCGGCTCTCCTGGGCCCAAAAGGACACGTCGACGCGCACGACACCCGTGCCTCCGCGCTCCGCGAACTCGAAATCCGCGCCACCCGTGCTCGCACCACGACAATCTCGGTCCTCCCCACCCTGCCCGCCACGGGCACTTACGACGGCGTCCTCGTCGACGCGCCGTGCAGTGGCACGGGCACGTGGCGACGCGCACCGCATCTTAAGTGGACGACCAGCGCCGGCCAAGTCAGCACCGCCGCCGAAAAGCAGGTCGCGTTGCTCCATCAATTCTCGGCGCTCGTGCGCCCCGGCGGTCGCCTCATCTACGCGACGTGCTCACTGAGCCGCTTGGAGAATGAAGACGTGGTCACTGCATTTCTCGCGGCACACAGCGAGTTCACCCCTGAACGGGCCGTGAGTCCCTTTGGGGCCACGCCCCGCAGTGTGGGTCTGGCGATCTTGCCCGCCGCCCACAACACCGACGGTTTCTACGTCGCTTCGTTACGTCGGACCTAATTCCCTTCCCGCAACAATCAGGCGAGCCGCGTAAACGTGTCCTCGCCAATACCGAGCGCGCGCTTGATCTGCGCGTCGCGCTCCACTGGGTTGGCCCACCGCGCGGTCGCCCGCCACTCCCGCCCACTCAGCATGCCGCGCGCCCACAGGACGGAGCCGGTGCCATTGCCGACGACGTGGAAGTGACAATCGATCCGCACGACTCCGGAATTCTGCGGTGTCCTTGCTCAGGCTTTCGTGACTGCCAACGCTAGTTCGCGACAGCCCTTGAGATCCAGTTTTCCAGTTCCGAGCACCGGTATTTTTTCCACCCGCTCCACCCTTTTCGGCACCCACAACCCCGGAAATCCAGCGCCGAGCAATGTTTCGCGCACCTCGATGGAGGTGATGGCCAACGTCGTTAGCAACACCAGCGACTCTCCTTTGGCCGCATCCGGCACGCCCATCACCACCGCGACGTAGCCCGCACTTTGGTCGAGATCGAAGAGCTCGATAATCCGGTTCTCCACGTTGCCGTGCGGCACCATTTCGCCGCCAATTTTTGAAAAACGCGACAGCCGGCCTTCAATAAAAAGAAAACCGTCATCGTCGAAGCGTCCGAGATCGCCCGTGATAAACCATCCGTCGCGAAACGCCGCCCGCGTTTTCTCCGGGTCGTGCAGATAGCCTGCGAACACGTTGGCCCCACGGAAGAGCACCATGCCCGTTTCGGTCATCGGCAAATCGCGCCACGTCTCCGGATCGACAATCCGGGCCGTCATGCCGGGCATCATCCGGCCGACGGCTCCGGCCCGTTTACCGACTTGCGGCTCGTTGGTTGCAACGACCACCGGTGGATGCGGCTGGTTAATGTTCGCCGCGGGGGTCGTCTCGGTAAGTCCGTAGCCCTGCATGATGTCGATGTGGAATGTCTCCATGAACCCCCGCGCAAGATCGTCGGTTAACTTCTCCGCACCCGTGACCACCAAATCGAGACTGCGCAGCTCCGCCGGTAATGCTTTCTTCAGTACGGGGCGAATAAATGTCGGCGCAGCCAAGAGCACCGTGGCTTTTTCCTCGGCGATCGCGTCGATGAGTTTCCTCGTATCGAGCGGACTGGGCACCGTCACGACCTGGCACCCCCTCAGCAGCGGATACCACAGTGTGGCCGTGAAACCAAAACTGTGAAACACCGGCAGGCACGCGAGCATCGAACAGGTTTCGGGCAGAATGGAGAGCGATGAAACCTGCGCACAGTTCGCCAAAATATTGCGGTGCGTGAGGGCGACTCCCTTCGGTTCTCCTGAGCTTCCGCTCGTAAACAACAATCCCGCCTCTTCCCGATCGCCGCGCCGCGGCAAACGCAGGAGATCCGCGCACCATTGATTCGGAAGCACCCACGCAGCCAGCAACCACGGAAGCAGTGCCCGCTTGCCGCCACACGCTGCGATCTCGGCCTTGAGATCCAGCGTGCGCTCCGGCCACGGGAAATTGGGCAGCTTCGCCCGCACCGCATCGGCACTCAGCACCGTCACAATGCCGCCCAATTTTAGACTGGCTTCCAAAGCCACGCGAGCCGTCGTGAAATTCAAGTTAACCGGAATCTTGCCCGCTGCCATGACCGCCAGATTCGCGATAAATGCGCCGGCCCCGGGTGGCAGCACCACCCCGACCCGGTGCTCAGGCACCGTCGCTCGAATCCGCCCCGCCAGCGCTCCCACCACCGCATAGAGCTGGGCGCACGTCAGCTCACGCCGCCCCACCGTGCGATCGATCACTTGCACTCGCCAAGGGTGTTTCGTGATCGCACGAACACACTCACGACCGAGGTGGCGTTTCAGCACCGGACGCTCCTCAAACGCGATGCGCCCCAGATCCAGCAGCTCCCGCCGCGCCCAACTCGGGCTCACGTCCTCCGGAGGCGTGGCTCGGCCGAAGGCGATAAACACCGGCGTCGGCAGCAGCCGCGGCGATTTCCAGAGGCATTTATTGCCTGAAAACGAAAACACCGAGCCCCACAAGCCGTCGATGGCGGCCGCGACCACCGGGACATTCGCCTGCCGCGCCATCACCTCGAAACCGCGCTGAATCTTCATCAGCTGTCCCGTGCGCGAGATTTGGCCTTCCGGGCACACACACACCACTTCGCCGGCCGTGAGCGCGGCCACGGCCGCCTTCAGGCCCGAACGGGGCAGCTCAGAAGAGATCGGAATCGAGCCGCTGATTTCGAAACACCAATTGAAAAACGGATTCCGCGTGAGTCCGTGGTAGCCCACAAACCGGATCGGTCGCGGACACGTCATCTGCAGCACGATCACATCGACATAGGAAATGTGGTTGGCGATGAGGAGCACGCCTCCCGAGACCGGAAAATTCTCCGCTCCGCTGCTGCGAACGCGATAGAGCGTGCGTGCCACTAAGCTGGCGATGACCTCGAGAAAATAGGGTAGCTGCGATCGCCGGCGAAAAATGGAGTAAGGCATAGGGGCTATCCGTATGCCGGTGAATTCGGCGAAGTTTCCAAGCTTTTTATGGGCGCGGAACATCCTGCCGAGCCGAGCGGCGACGCCGAAATCAGCCGACCCTTTTGCCCCATTCCCGCAAATCCGACGCGAGTTCCGCAAATCCGGGAAAATCATTCTCCAACCTGCTCGTATCCCGGCGGTGGCGCTCCAGCTCGTGTAACGCACAGCGGATCTCGTGCGCCAGGCTCGGCCGATCCGTGCCATACGCTCGCCATTTCAGTTCCGCCCGGGAATAGGGCTGCGCCCGCTGCTCTTGCCCAGCGATCCACCGCGCCTCGCTCACATTCGGATCGCGGCCACAGAGGAGCCAGGCTTCTAGGGCCGGCACCGCCACGCCGACGCCGCGGAGGACACGGGACCGCCCCCGCGCCGCCGGAAATTTCTTGGTCGTGCGGTGAAATATCCCGCGCAACTGGCACATCCGGCAGTGCGGATGATAATAACCCGGGGCGTTGTGCGCCGCCGTATGCACCACCGTGTCATCCGAGTCGCAACTGACGACGAGCGCATCGGTGTCCGTGTTGAAATGCAGGTGGTGAATCACCGCCGGTAAGACTTGAGCGACATTCGGCCATCCCCGCGCCCGCAAACCCGGTGCGACAAATTTCGGGGGCGCACCCAACACCGCCTCGACAAGCACGCGCAAGACCGCCTCATCGGCGGGCGATTCACTGAGCAACGCGACTTTCATCGCTCGTCCGGGACGCCCCCCAGAATACCACTGAACCACATGTCGCCGAGGGACCCTTCGCTGAGCAGTTCCTTGATGTCCGGACGATCCGCGAGCCGTTCGAAGCGCGCCACCGTTCCCTGCTTCTGCGCGATGACGATTTCCTCGGGATGGTCTCGGAACAAATCGAGCAGGTAGGGCGAATGCGTCGTCGCAATCACCTGCACCGCCCGCCGCGCGAGTCCGAACGACTCGGGGTAACTCAGCCGGTAGAGCACATCGCGGACCTCGCGCAGCAAGCGCGGATGGATCCCGCGGTCGATCTCCTCGATACACAGCACCGCCGGCGGATCCGGGTCGAACGCGATGGCGAGCATGGCCAACACGTAGAGCGTGCCCTGCGAGAGATTCTCGGCCGAGACGAGCCCGCCATCCACCAGGCGCATGGAAAACTCCACCACGCCTCCAGCGCTCTCAGCCACCTCTAAGCCCACATACTCTGGCCACAGCCGCACCCCTTCCGCGACGAGTGCCGCAAATTCCACCGGCGCACGTCGGCACAATCCTCCGAGGACCGCCGCCAGATTCCCGCCGTTGGAGGAGAGTTCCTCACCGGTCTTTGCTGACGATGGTTCCGCCATCGCGTAGTGATCAAAAAAATAACTGCGGATATGTCCCACCCGCTCCCGCAACGTCGGCCAATCGGGCGCATCAGCCGGGATCACTTGCAACAAATCGCACACCACCTCCGACCTGCACCCCAATCGCGCCTGGACGGAGTCATGCGGCGGAAAAAAACGAAATTCGATTTCCGGTCCATCCGCCCGTCGGTCCCCTTCCGCCAACGGCAACTTCGACAGTGTCCGCAACCGCTGCAGAGCTTGGATGAGACTCGTCTTACCGCTGCCATTGGGACCGATGACGAGGTTAAACGGCAGCAGCGTCAGGCTCGTTTCGCGCAGCGCTTTGAACTTTCGAAATGCGACGGAGGCGATCAAGCCCGAACGTTCTCCACGACCGCGCAGAAAATCAACCTCCGAGGTTGCCCGGAAATGCGCTACTGCGAACCACGCCGGCAATAAGGCCGCGAGCATGTCCCCCGCCTGCGGGGCGAAACAACACGCAGAGCAAGCTGGCGGCGCCATCCGTACGCAGCAGCCGCGTGGGACCAACCGCCGCTGCCTGCCCCGATCGCACTACTTCACGCCGCCAATCAGTTTATTGAAAAGCTCCGACGCTCTCTCCGTCACCCCGGATTTCTCGAGCGCGAGAGCGGCCATCGCTTGATTGAGTTCGGTCGTGTCGGGCCGAGCCAACGTCCCGGCCACTTTCAACGGCAGCGTGCACGGTGCGTAGCCAAGCTCATCGGTCGTGGCGTCGAGCTTTCCAAGATATTTGATCAACTCCGCCGTTCGGCCTCTGGCGCGCAAGTAAAACTCCAGGGTGAGCGACTGCTTGAGCAAGCCAGTGCCGGGCTGGGCTATGATCTGTCCACCCCCGGAGAGCCGGAGTTCGGGCGCGATCAGCGAAAAGTCCTTCAGGGTCGTGTTCATCGCTTCGTCCCGTGTGAAAACCAAGTTGAGCTGGTCGTAGGGAATCGCCGTCAGCGTTTTAGAAATCTCAGCGACCGCCTGGGCCTTGTTCGCGATATCGGCGGCGTCTTTTTTCCCGGTCACCGAACCCAGCATACTACCAATAGCGGCGGCCCCGGCGGCAATTTTTCCGGCATTCTCTACCTTGGCCGCGTAACTCAACCGCAGGCCACGAAACACGCCTCCCTTGCTCGCCAATTGAAAATCTCCGTGCGTGGACGCGGCGAGGTCGCCCAGAGACGCCGCACGGCTGACGAGTTTGCTCGCGACCGCAAATTTACCTTCGACCGTCGCGGGTTGCCCAGGGCTCAAGGTTCGCAAGAGCGAGCCCGGATTGAATTCGTGTAACGCGAGGTTGGCCGCCAGCGCGTACGGCGTGGCTGATTTTGCGTCGAACGTTAGGGCGCCGCTCATTTTGGCTTCAGCGCCGTCACCGAGCCCAGCGCGGAAATTAACTATTTTGGCACCGCCGGACTCTAGGCTCACGGTGCCTGCAACGTCGCTGACCTGAAAGGTGTCGGAGTAAACCACCTGTTTTAGCGCAAGCTGGATTTGACCGCTAATCCCCGCCCAAGGCGGCGCGCTCGCACGAGGGGCCGTCACCGCGCCCACCGTAGTTGGCGGCGGCGTGACCGCGAGGAGCGCGGATAGAACCTGGGCATCATCGATCACGAACCGCTCACTTGTCACAAGGGCGTCAACCAGGAGAGTCGACTTCTTGGGCGTCGCGGTGCCCGCCAAAGTAAGATCTGATTTACGTCCGTCTCGCTCGATGATGAGCGGCACTCGCAGGGACACAACCCGATCGGCGGCAACATCCACCCGCAGCCCGGCACTCAGCGAGGGAAGTGTTTGCGGCGAAGTCGCCACTTCACTCGCGAGGTTCGTCAGCGTGACATTCGCTTGGATTTCATTTTTCGCCGCGATACTCACAATAAAGTCGCCGGCTGCGGTGCCCGCCGTGAGCGTTACTTTACCCGCCAGCGCCGGTTGGCGCAGTGCCTCAGAAAGATTAATCGAAAACCTCCCGGTGGTCTTGATGGGCTGGCCCTCGCCCCGGAGCTGACCGACCTTGCCCTCAACCGACCAGACCGCCACTGAACCGCTCGTGGCCGTGAGCGGTGACACCTCCGCTTGCCAGCCCTGCGTGGTGTAATCAAACGCAGCAGTGAGCGACATATCCATACCCGTAAATATGGGCTTGCCGACTTGGGCTAACGAAACGCCCCCGACCGTCAGCGCCGCTGTCGAGCGAAGGGAAAAACCGCCGCTGCGCGCCTTGGCGACCAACTCACCGCGAAGGTCCGTCCCGGAAAAAGCAACGTCCTTGAGAAACGGCTGGACCCAAGCCAGCGGCAGGCCGTGCAACGCGAGTGCCAACAGGTCGCTGGTCGGCTCCGCAACCTTGAGTTCGCCGGTCTTGGAATTGAACTCGAAGGGCTGGAGTGATCGCACACTGGCGACCGGTTGGCTCCCCGCCAACGCTGCGCTGAGACGCACAACCCGCAGACGATCACCTCGGTGGGCCACATCGAATTCCGCGGTCAACGTGACGGGCCCCACCGACGCTAATTCGGCTTGGACGACGCCGAGTGTGTCCGCCGCAGCGACCAACGTTCCCGTTGCCTGCACTTCGCTCGTGGTCGTTTCAACGTCGAGCCCTCCAGCTCCGGCCAACGTGAACATGGGCAGGGATCTCCCGAGCGCGAAGGGAGAAAGATCGGTATCACGCAAGTCCAGTTTCCAAGTGCCCGAAAGGCGGCGGCCGGCCAAGGGGAGTTCTCCTTTAAGGCCAACCAAGAGGCGGGTACCGTCAGAGAGCGAGATCGCGTAGCTTTCCCCCGTCGAGGAACGCGCGGCCGCGATATCCGCGACTAGCTTCACTCCGTCCGGAAACTGAGTGCCCGCCGCAGCGGCCTCCACTTCAGTCGCTAGGCGGTCAAACGTGCGCGGCGTATCCATGGCCGCGATAAAACGCCCGGAAACCTTGAGCACGCTGACCGGCACCTCATCCCCCTTAAGCTCCACGGCGAGATCAAAAGCAAACGTGCCCTCGCGGCCCGCGCCCAAACCTCCGCCCTTCAGCACGACGTGCGCGCGACCAGCAGTCATCCCTGGCGCCGGGGGCAACCTGACGTCGCCTTCAAGTTCAACGCCATCGAGGGTCAGATCAAACGGTAAGACCGCCTGGGCAAACACACCTTGAACAACGCGCACGGCAACTTCCGCCGAGGCGGAAACGGATGCGACCGCAGGGGCCGATTTCCCCGCGGTCTCAGGAAATTTATAAGCGGTCAGATCCAGCGTCCAGCCCTTCGCCACCAGACGCCGTAGAGAAATCTTTTGATTAAAGCCCGCATCCACGACCGATAGCTCGGCGCTGAGGGACGGGAGCGTGATCACCGCGCCAGCTTGTTCCAATTCGAGATTATTCAGGACCACGGATTGGAAACCCGCAGCCACTTCTCCCAACGTCCCTTTCAGCCCCGGGTGGCCAGCTAGTGCCTTACGGGCGGCCCAGGTTTGCACACCTGAGTTGAGCGCGAGGACGCCCACCACGAGTAGCGCGACGACCAGCAGAACAACAGCGATGAGGAGACGCCGGACCGATTTCTTCATGAGCAGGGAACCATGACACCTCAGGCTGGCAGAGAGTGCGGATTGGGACGAAAGAAATTATTGGAAGCCGGAATTCCGGCAAATTACGCTGGCGTCGCCCCAGGGACGCTCAGCATCACGGTGCGGTCACGAATTCATCGGACTGCCCCATTGCTTTGCGGAGACTGGCGACGGCGACATTGTAGGTGTAGAAAGCTTGCAACTGATTCGTACGGGCGGTGGTCAAATCCACTTGCGCGGAGAGCACGTCAAGTTGCGTCGCGGTGCCGGCGTTGTAACGGGCGGTCGCGAGACGCACGGCTTCGTCGGCTTGCGCGACCACTTTTTTCGAGGCGTCGGCGAGTTCGACCGCCTGTTGCCATTGGGAAAACGCGCGACGCACCTCCACGTCGGAGGCCAGTTGGAACTCTGCGAGCGAGAGTTTGGTTTGCTCCAGCACGGAGCGCGCCTGCGCCACGCGACCGGCAGTCGCGCGCCCGTCGAAAATATTCCACTGCGATTGGACGCCGATCCGCCAGCCGTCGTGGGACTCCCGGAACGCGCTACCCGAACCCTTGCGCAATTCCCAGCCTCCAAATGCGGAGACGTTCGGGAGCGCGTTCGCGCCCGCCACCGTGACCGTCTGCTCACGCGAAGCGGCGAGCTTGGCCAGCCGTTGCAGCTCGGGACGTTTGGCGCGCGAGGCTTCGAGCGCGGCGATCAAGTCAAACGACGTCGGCGAGAATTCAAGCGTGCCGAGAAACACCGGCAACTTGTCAATCTGGTCGGGGAGGTTGGTGGTGAAGCCGAGCGACTGGCGTAGTGACTCGACGGCGAGCCGGAAATCGTTTCTCGCCGTAATGAGCGGGAACTTGGCGTTGGCGACGGCGACCTCGGAGCGGAGGCGCTCGAAACTCGAAATGGTGCCAGCGTTGAAGCGATCGGTCGCGGTCTTCAACTGTTCCTGCAGGAGCTCGAGGTTCTTTTCTTGGACCGTGATTTTTTCCCGCGCGAGGAGGACGCCGTAATAATTAGTGCGCACGACGAGCAGCGCATCGTTAATCGTCGCCTGAAGGTCGAGCACGGCGGATTCGCGGACGAGCTGGGAACTCCGCACGGACGCATTCACGCCGCCGCCGGCGTAGAGCACCTGGGAGGCGGTGAGATTGATCGCCCACGCTCGGTCAGAGGCAGGGAAAGCCGAGGAAATCTCCCGGTCGTTTTGCTGGTAGGTGGCGTTGGCGGCGACGGTCGGAATCTGCCGGGCCGACACTTCCACGACCACCCCGTCCTGCTGGCGGATGCGTTCCTTGGCCTGACGGATCGCGAAGTTATTCTCGATCGCGAAGCCCATCGCGCCCTTCAGATCGAGCTGCGGCGGCACGGGGAATTGCGGGGACGGCTGCGCGCTCAGCGGAGCGAGGACGAGAGCGAGCGCAGTGGCGAACGTGAGCGAGTAACGGAGGCGTTGCATGGAAATTATTGAGACGCGGCGGGAGCCGGGATTGCGGGATCGGGACGGGGAGCGCCCACCGGGGCAGGCCCGCGGTCGTGCGAATGGTCGCGGGCTAGAAGAATATAAACAGACGGCAAGATCAACAGCGTGAAGATCGTCCCGATCGCCATACCGCCGACGAGGACGAGACCAATACTATTGCGCGCGGCGGCGCCGGCGCCAGAGACCAGCGTGAGCGGGAAGTGACCGGCGACAGTCGCGACAGAAGTCATCAAGATGGGGCGAAGACGGGTCAGCGTGGCCTCACGGACTGCTTCGATCTTTGATTTTCCCTCCTCCTGAAGATGGTTCGCAAATTCAACGATGAGGATACCGTTCTTCGCAATCAGGCCGACGAGCGTCACGAGGCCGACCTGAGCATAGATGTTCATCGTGGTCGTCCAGCCATTCGTCCAGAAAGGCATATTGGGATTTGGCATTTTCAGAACGGTGAAAATCAGGGCGCCAAACATTGCGAGCGGCACGGAGCCCGCGAGAATCACCATCGGATCGCGGAACGAATTAAACTGGACCGCGAGCACGAGGAAAATGAGCACGACCGCGAGCATGAACGCAGGGAGGAACTTGTTGCCCTCGGTACGCAGCTGGCGCGACTCGCCCGTGTAGTCGATGACGCAGCCCGGAGGCAGCACCTCGCGCGCCGCTTCCTCCAGCACCTGTAATGCCTGATCAAGCGTGCGGGTCGTGACGCCAGAAATCTTTACGGCATTGAGCTGTTGCAGCCGATTGAGCGAGCGAGGGACCGTTTTGTTCTGAATCGTGGCGATGCTGCTCAAGCGCACCACCTGTCCATTGGGTCCGGTCACATAGAGATCGAGGAGCTGCTCGGGATTGAGGCGCTCACTCCGCGCGATCTGCGGAATGACCTTGTAGCTCCGACCGGCGATGTTGAAGCGATTGACGAAATTGCCGCCCAGTGCAGAACCGAGGTCGGCACCGACTTGCGCGAGGTTAAGACCGAGCGCGGCGACCTTCTCACGATCAATGATGATTTCCGCCTGCGGTTGATCGACCTTCAGATCGATCAGCGGAGGGAAGGCAAACACGCCACTCGCGGTGGCCTTCGCCTGAATCTGCTGGGCAAATTCGAGGAGACGCTCCGCATCGGCCGTCGACGCAATGACAAATTCGACCGGGAAATTACTCCCGCCCGGCAGGGCGGACGGGGTTGTCGCAAAAACCTGCATACCGGGAATCGCACTCAGTTTTTGCTGAATTTCCGGCATTACCTCGAAGACGCTGCGCTCGCGCTCCGAGCCCGGCTTGAGCACCATGCCGCCAAAACCGTCGGCCCCACCGACCGCGCCCGCCGCGCCGCCAAACGTGAGCAGAAAAGAAAAGTCCGCTTCCTTCGTCCCGAGAAAAGCGCTCTCGACCGCCTTGGTATAAATCATTTTCTGGTCGGTCGTGGCGTTCGCCGAACCGGTCAGAATTCCAAAAATAACTCCTTGGTCCTCGGCCGGGGCCAACTCGGCGGGTGAAAACATGAACATGACTGGCGTGAGCGCCGTCACCACAAACCAAACCAGATAGACGGCAGGACGGTGCCGCAGCGTGCCATCGAGGACCCGACTGTAAGCACGTCGCACGGCGTCGAAACGGCGGTTGACGAACCCTGGGAAGCCTTTTTCGGCATGATCGCCACCGCGCAGAAGTTTCGCCGCCATCATCGGCGAGAGCGTGAGTGCCACGATCCCCGAAATCGTCACCGCCCCGGCCAGCGTAAGCGCAAACTCGCGGAAGAGCGAACCCGTGAGACCACCTTGAAGACCGATGGGCGCGTAAACGGCCGCGAGGGTGAGCGTCATGGCGATCACCGGTCCGACGAGTTCGCGTGCACCGAGGAGTGCGGCGTCGAGCGGTTTGAGCCCGTTCCGCAAGTGGCGTTCGACATTTTCGACGACGACAATCGCATCGTCCACGACGAGACCGACCGAAAGAACGATAGCCAAGAGGGTCAGCAAATTGATCGTGAAACCAAAAATCTGCATGAGAAACAGACCCCCAATGAGCGAAACAGGAATCGCGAGAATGGGTACAATGACCGAGCGCACCGAACCGAGGAAAAGAAAGATCACGACCACCACGATCAACAGCGTATCGATGAGCGTCACGGTCACTTCGTGAATGGCGTTGCTGATGTATTTGGACGCGTCGTAACCGATGCGGGCTTGGAGGCCGTCCGGAAGATCTTTTTTGACCGACTCCAGTTCGGCTCGGGCTCGCTTGACGACGTCGATGGTATTCGCCTGCGGCAATGGGAAGATGCCCATGAACACCGCCGTCTGGCCAGAATAGCGCACCTGCGTGTCGTAGTCTTCGGATCCGAGCACCACATCGGCGATGTCTTCGAGCCGAATCGTGGTGTCGCCGCTCTGCCGGATGACGAGGCGTTTGAACTCGGCGGCCGAGTGCAGATCGGTGTTGGCCGTGAGATTCACCTGCACATAGGCACCCTTAGTCGACCCGATTGCCGCCAGATAATTATTGGAAGCCAACGCGGCGCGGACCTGCGATGGACTGATATTGAGCGACGCCATGCGCTCGGTCTTCAGCCAGATCCGCATCGCAAACGTGCGCGCGCCGAGGATTTCCGCCCGCTGCACGCCGGGCACGGCCGACAAACGAGGTTGCACGACGCGGATCAAGTAATCGGTGATCTCGCTCTGCGAGAGAATGTCCGATGCGAAGCTCAAGTAGGCCGAAGCAAATTGTGAATCAGCCGACTGTACGCTGATCGAAGGAATCTCGGCCTCGGGCGGAAGGTCGTTGCGGACCTGATTCACTTTGGCGCTGATCTCGGCGAGTGCTTTCGTGGGTTCGTAATTGAGCTTCAGTCGCGCGCTGATGAACGAAAAACCCTGGAGGCTCTTCGACTCGACATAGTCGATCCCATCAGCCGCGGCGATGACCCGCTCGAGCGGTGTCGTGATGAAACCGCGCACGAGCTCGGCATTGGCGCCGACATACACCGTCGAGACCGTGACGGTGGCGTTGTCACTGCGCGGATACTGGCGGATATTGAGCGAACGGTAGGCCTGCAAACCCGCGAGGATGATCACGAGATTGACCACAATCGCGAGGACAGGACGCTTGATAAACAGGTCGGTAAAGGAAGATTTCATGGTCGGTGCAGGCACACGCAGCAGAGGCAGGGCGCAACGAACGCGCTTAGGAATTAGCCGGCTTCGGCGCGAGTTCAGCCTTGGGAGCGAGGGCGTTATCGACGATGACGGACATACCGGGACGGAGCTTGAAGACCCCAGTCGTGACGACCCATTCCCCGGGCTTAAGGCCGGCAACAACCGTCGCAAAATCGCCGCGGGCGGTCCCGACCCGGATGAACTGTTGGCGAATGGTCTTCTCGGGCGCGCCAGTCTTCGCGTTTTTCCCCTCGGTGATCACAAACACCGAATCACCGTAAGGAGCATGGAGAATCGCCGTGGATGGAATGACGAGGCTGGAACCGGTTGGAGGCAGAAGCACCGCCACCGAACCGAACATGCCGCTGCGGAGTTTGGCCGCAGGATTAGCAAACGTCGCCTGAATGCGGACATTCCGCGTGACGGCATCAATCTCCGGCGCAATCGCCGTGATCTTGCCTGGAAACGTCTCACCCGGCGAAGCATCCGTGGTGAGGCGCACGTTCTCGCCCACTTTGAGCGACGCGAGGAATTGCTGGGGCAGCGCGAAGTTGGTATAAATCGGGTCGACCGTCTGGAGGGTGACGATCGACTCACCGTCCCTCAGAATTTGGCCCAGTTGCACGAGCCGGATACCGAGTCGTCCGGTAAACGGAGCGCGAATGCTCTTCTTGGCGATCACCGCGCGTAGGTTGTCCGCGGCCGCGGCGGCTTGCTTCGCCTGCGCTTCGGACGCGTCGAGATCAGAGCTGGCGTTA
>Ga0209550_10000174_pt1 | contig 55829 bp, 55 predicted proteins | sample LauGreSuBDMM15SN_2_FD_187567 | JGI IMG/M metagenome (GOLD analysis project Ga0209550, IMG submission 187567) | Freshwater lake microbial communities from Lake Michigan, USA - Su13.BD.MM15.SN (SPAdes) (version 5) | ecosystem: Environmental > Aquatic > Freshwater > Lake | place: Lake Michigan...
ATACATGACCGAGCAAGGCATCAGCCCACTGAGCCAGCAAGAACGCATGAATCAGTGGGGACTCTCTGCTAAAACGCCGATTCTTATCGCGATTGATGGTGTGCTCGTCGCTGTCGCTGGCCTCGCCGATCCCATTAAACCGACAGCGCGATCAGCTATACAGGCAATCACCTCAGCAGGTATTCGGACGGCGATGATCACAGGAGACCATCCACTCACAGCCCGTGCCGTCGCAGACGCGCTTGGAATTGATGAGGTTCACGCAGGTGTATTACCTGCAGGCAAGGTCGAATGCTTGCAGCGCATGCAGCAGGCGAATCAGGTCGTCGCCTATGTGGGCGATGGTATTAACGATGCCCCAGCCCTGGCGGCCGCTGATGTAGGGATTGCGATTGGGACCGGCACAGACGTAGCCATTGAATCCGCGAGCATCGTATTAATTTCCGATAATCTCAATGGGCTCCTCAATGCAATGAAGCTCTCGCGAGCAACATTGAAAAACATTCATCAGAATCTCTTTTGGGCTTTTGCGTATAACGCAGCCCTCGTGCCGGTTGCTGCGGGGGTCTTGTATCCCAGCTTCGGCATTCAACTCTCCCCAGCATTTGCTGCTGGAGCGATGGCTTGCTCAAGTGTGTTTGTGGTGGCTAACGCCTTGCGCCTGAGAAGCCTACGCTTTAACTAACGAACTCAGTTAGGACGCCACGTCGTGGTCAATGTTTCAGGCAACGGCCGCTGTGCAGGGACAGCTGGACTAATAGGCGTACCAATGGCCAAAAAGCCCACGAAGCGATAGTCAAGCGGATCGAAACCAAGCGCCTCAGGCACTTCATCGGTGTAACTGCCTAACCCGGTGCTCCAGTAACTAGAAAACCCCATCATATGCGCGGCGTTTTGTATGTTCATGGCAGCGGCGCCCATTGACAAGGTTTGCTCAATCTCGGGGACCTTCTCGTTGTTGTGTGAGATCTTGTAGGCCATCCCAATCAAGAGTGGCACAGTCGACAACCACTTACGCGTGTTCTGTTCTTTCTGCGGCGTCACCTCTCGACCCGAACGACGCGTGGCGGCAATCGCGAGGTCAGCGAAGGCATCAATGTTCTCGCGATGAATGAGTGCAAAGCGCCAGGCGCGCAAAGCAGAGTGATCGGGAGCACACACCGCGGCCTTGAGCAGTGTGTCGATTTGCACAGCACTCGGGCCCGGAGCCTGCACAAGCTTTTGGGATCGGCGGGAAATTATTTCTTGAACACTAGCCAAGCTTGACATATGCACTCACCAAGATAGGGGTTAAAAAAAGCCCCGCATCACTTTCGCGACACAGGGCTTCTACTTCCAATCGTCTGCAAAGTGCAGATCGATCGGTTAAGTATTACAGCACTTGAATATTAGTTGCGCTCGGGCCTTTGGCGCCCTGACCGATTTCAAAGCTGACTTTCTGGTTCTCTTCGAGAGTCTTGTAACCGCTCGAACGAATTTCAGAATAGTGAGCGAACAAATCTTTGCCGCCACCATCAGGCATGATGAAACCATAACCTTTTTCAGCGTTGAACCACTTCACGACACCAGTTGCCATTTCGAACTTCCTTGATAGATAAAAAAAGGGCAAAAACGCCCGACGTGCTAGATGATCAAGGAAGGGATAGACACCACTGATTACCACTAAGGGCGACAGCCTAGGTAAAAAAACCGCGTCGCTTGAGAATCTTGCCATTCAAGTGTAAAGGTGAAGCATGCTTGAGTCAAACAAAAACAAGTCATTTCTAGCGATAAGTCCCTGATTTTGCAGTTTTCTCTAAAAAATTGCCCAAAAAGCAACAAATACAGTGGATACCTAAAACAAACCGAAAAATAACACAAAAAAACACTGCACCAATGATCTTAAACTTTAACTTTTCACTGTTCAAGCGAACAAATGCCATGAAAGTCATCGTTTTAGGTGCGGGAGTCATCGGCACAACCACCGCTTACTACTTGGCTCGTGCGGGTGCACAGGTCACGGTAATCGATCGCCAGCCCTCTGCGGCGAACGAAACAAGCTTCGCCAATGCGGGTCAGATCTCACCTGGTTACTCCACACCTTGGGCTGCTCCTGGGATCCCACTCAAAGCAATGAAGTGGATGTTTCAACGTCATGCCCCACTGGCGATTCGCTTGGATGGCAGCCTTTGGCAACTGAAATGGATGGCGAGCATGCTGGCTGAGTGTAATGACGCCCGCTATGCGATTAACAAAGAGCGTCTGATGCGCGTGGCTGAATACAGCCGACATTGCCTCGACGCGCTAAGAAACGATACGGGCATCGAGTACGAGCAGCGCACGCGCGGCACCGTGCAACTGTTTCGCACTCAAGCGCAAATGGACGCTGTTGGCCGCGACATCGACGTGCTCAAAGAGCTTGGTGTACCGTACGAAGTGCTTTCTAAAGAGGCACTCAAAACAGTCGAACCCGCACTCGTCTACGCCCGCGTACCTTTAGCGGGAGGCCTACGCTTGCCCAGTGATGAGACCGGCGATTGCCACCTGTTCACAACAAAACTTGCAGAACTAACCCAGGAACTAGGCGTTGAGTTCATTTACAACACAGAGATTGACGAAATCCTTCATACCAATGGTTCGATCGCTGGAGTACGCTCAGGCACGCACACTTATCAAGCGGACCGCTACGTTGTGGCCCTTGGTAGTTACTCGCGAGATCTCTTGTCGGGACTTGGATTAAACATCCCTGTCTACCCCGTCAAAGGTTATTCCTTGACCATTCCCATCGTCGACGAAGCGCTCGCGCCGCAATCCACCGTGCTCGACGAGACCTACAAGGTCGCTGTCACCCGCTTTGATCAACGCATACGCGTTGGCGGGATGGCCGAACTGGGAGGATTTGATTTAGGTCTTAACCCAAGACGCAGAGAAACTCTTGAAAAGGTTGTCACCGAGCTCTTCCCTGGAGGCGATCTCAAGGAGGCCAGCTTTTGGACTGGACTCAGGCCGATGACACCAGACAGCACACCAATTATTGGCGCCACGTCGATCAGCAACCTTTACTTGAATACCGGCCATGGCACATTGGGATGGACCATGGCCTGTGGATCCAGCAAACTCATTGCTGACCAAATGATGGGCCAGCAGCCTGAAATTAATACGGCCGGGCTAAGCCTGAGTCGCTACCTACGCGGTTCCGATTGAAACAATCTTAAGGCACCCTGCCTGACAGCCTGAGGCGCTAGCCTGATATCATTGCTGATCTCCTTTTTGCCTAGCCCTCAGCATGACGCGTCCATCCAAAGCCACTATAGACTTGACCGCACTCAGAGCCAATTATCTCTGGGGGCGTTCGCAGCAAACGGGCAAGGCCTTCGCAGTCGTTAAAGCGAATGCCTATGGTCACGGGTCAGTCGAATGTGCAACGTCCCTAGCCGATATTGCCGATGGTTTTGCGGTTGCATTTTGTGCTGAAGCCCTTGAACTCCGAAGTGCGGGTATCACCAACCCAATTCTAATTTTGGAAGGCTGCTTTGATCTCGAAGAACTTCGACTTGCCCAACAACATGCACTCTGGGTGGCCATCCATCAAGCGAGCCAAATTCAAGATCTCGAGAATCCCTCACTCGCCTCGAACAAGTTACACGTATGGCTAAAGATCGATAGTGGCATGCACCGCGCAGGCTTCGCACCGCAGGAGGTACAGGCTGCTCACGACCGTCTGACCAAATGTCAGGCAGTTGCGTCGATCACGCTCATGTCCCACTTTGCATCGGCAGACGAACCCGAGAAACAAACGACACTTAAGCAAATCGACACCTTCGAAGAAGCGACCCGCGGACTGCCTGGGGTACGCAGCCTGGGCAACTCTGGCGCGGTCATGGCGTGGCCTCAAGCTACTCGGGATTGGACGCGCCTCGGAATTTTGCTCTACGGGGCCGATCCCCTTCCGCAACCAACACAGCACCTTATCCCAGTCATGACCTTACAAAGTGAGGTCTTTGCAGAGCGCTGGCTCGAGCCTGGGGAATCAATCGGATACGGTGGAAAATTTGTAACAGACACCAAGACTCGCGTTGGTCTCGTCGCCATTGGCTACGCCGATGGCTACCCGAGACAAGTCCCGAGCGGTACGCCTGTTTCGGTCGATGGCGCGCTGACAAGAATTATCGGACGGGTATCAATGGACATGATTACGATTGATCTGACGACACATCCCACCGCTGGCATCGGCAGCAAGGTCGAGCTCTGGGGAAAACAGATCGATATCAATATGATCGCGCGAGCTGCCGGTACGATTTCCTACGAGCTTCTTTGCAACGTCAAACGAGTTCCAAAAGTGTATGTCGATAGCATTGCGGTTTAGAATTCTCGTTCTTGGCTCACGACCCAAAGGGTAGGCTCGATGCAACTCGCAACATGGAACGTTAATTCTCTTAAAGTCAGACTCCCTCAAGTGCTCGCTTGGCTTGCGGCTAATCCCGTCGATGCCTTATGTTTGCAAGAACTCAAGCTCGACCACGATAAGTTCCCTTTGCAGGCGTTTCAAGAGATTGGGTATCACGCCTCGTGGGCGGGCCAAAAAACCTATAACGGCGTTGCGATCATTTCGCGAGAACCTGGCCTGCACGATACGAGAAACATCCCTGGTTACGACGATCCACAACAACGCGTGATTGCAACCACACTGCCCTTTGGACAAGAGACCATTCGAGTGATTAGCGCCTACTGTCCGAATGGGCAAGCGCTAGACAGCGACAAATATGTTTATAAGCTGACGTGGTTCAAAGCTTTTGCAGCGTGGTTAAAACAAGAAAAACAAACGCACCGAAATATCGCTGTCTTAGGCGACTACAACGTTGCGCCTAAGGACGAAGACGTACACAACCCTGAAAAATGGATCGGACAGATTCTTGTTTCGGAGCCTGAGCGTGCTGCCTTAGCTGAATTAGTCGACTTAGGATTTGCCGATGCGTTTCGGCTGTTTGAACAGCCCGCAAAATCATTTAGCTGGTGGGATTACCGGATGAATAGCTTCAAACGTAATGCCGGCGTTCGTATCGATCATGTCTTGTTATCGGAGTCCTTGGTGCCTCAATGCAAATCCTGCGTCATTGACAAAGGCCCGCGAAGCAATGAGCAACCCTCTGACCATACCCCTGTGATTGCAACCCTCTCTGTTTAAAGTCAATGACACACGCTCAAGCTCTCGCACTGGACCATCTGGTCATCAATGTTCATTACGATATGGACCGCGCCCAGCGAATCTTTGAGCTGCTAGGCTTTCATCTCACCGCCCGTGGTTTTCATAGTCTCGGGTCGATTAATCATCTGATGACGTTCGATGACGATTACCTAGAGTTGGTTGGTTTGCCCACAGACACTCAAACCATCAGACAGGAAATTTTACAAAGCCCGCAGGGCATCGATGGCCTTGTCTTTAAAACTCAGGACGCACAGCGCACCCAAAACAGTGTAAAAAAACTTGGCTATGCCTTATCAGACGTGCAAGCCTTTGGACGGCCTGTCGCACTCGCGGGAAAACAACACCAAGCGAAATTCAAAACGACTCGACTTCAAAGCGGCCAGTTCGAAGCGGGCAGGCTCTATTATTGCCAGCACCTCACCCCAGAGCTTGTTTGGCGCAAAGAGTGGCAGAACCACGCCAACACCACGCATGCTATTGCCGCGCTGTTAATCATCTGCCCAAGACCGCACGCACAAGCAAAACGTTATGCAGAGTTAACCCAATCGCTTGCGCGCAAAGGTCACCATGGTGAAAGTCGCGTAAGTTGTCGTGGATTTGAGTTGGTATTTATTACCGAAGAAACCTATCAAACACTTTACGGGCACTTTGCCTGTTCTGGAAAAGGTCGGAACAGCTTCTTTGGAGCACTTGCCCTACTCGCAAAAGACTTATGCATCGTACGTGAATACATCATTGAGGCCGCGCGTAAAACGTCCGAGCTTCATTGGCGCGATCAAGGTGACCGGATTACCGTGTCTATTGCTCGCTACGGGGTCGTCATCGACTTTACTCAGTCTGAATGACTTCTATCCAACCCATTACAAATTTATAAATAAACCAAATAACAATACGGAGAGTGAATCAATGCTTACCATTTGGGGTCGTATTACTTCTATCAACGTCCGAAAGGCAGTCTGGGCAGCCGAAGAGCTTGGACTGACCTACGAGCGCATCGATGCTGGCGGTGCCTTTGGGTTGACGAAGACACCAGAGTATTTATCAATGAATCCGAACTCTGTGGTTCCAACCCTTGTGGAAGGTGATTTTTCACTTTGGGAATCAAACGTCGTTGTTCGATACCTCTGCGCAAAGCATTCCATGGGAAAGCTTTACCCCGAGAATCTTCAAGAGCGTTTCAATGCAGAACGATGGATGGACTGGCAGCAAACTACCTTCAGTCCGGCTGGTCGGGACGCGTTCTGGCAACTCATCCGGATGCCGGAACCCGAGCAGGATAAAAAGAAAATAGAAACTTCGGTTGCGACGACGGACATCTTGCTTGATCGTTTCGAGCAACACTTAACTAAGCAAGAGTATGTCGCAGGATCAACCCTGACGATGGCCGATATTCCCATGGCCTGTGAAATTCATCGCTGGTACGGACTGCCAATCGAGCGAAAGCCTCGCAAGCATATTGAAGCCTGGTACGCAAAGATAAATGCCAGACCCGCTTCTAAAAACGTACTGACCTATCCGTTATCGTAAACACCGCCGGCGAGAGCTGACAGCAACGTAGATAGCTTTTGCTGGGGTAGGTTGAAACATGCGTTAGCAAGATTTGTTGCGTCAATCGGTGATCGACCAAAGGCGCAGCAATCCACCCCCTTTGCCAAGAGTTCAGCATCTGAAAGTGGCCGCTCTTTACTACCTCGCAAATGATCGATACGTTTAGTCAACACCCTTGCATTGCGCAGCACCACCCGCAGCTCTGCCCAACGCGGAAACATGGGAGGTTCTCCCTCACGTACGTTGACCCGCGACATAAATGCCTGTACCTCGGGCCGTTGTACCGCATCATCATCAAAACTATTCAGACCGATCTTTTTATCTAATATTGCAGCCGTGACCGCATACTGCATGCTGAACTTTCCTTCTAGGCCTGTTTGCGGTGTGTCGTAGATCAACGGCACGGTGGCACGGAAATTTGTGATGACCTCTACAGAGTCGATGTCTGACAAACTGAGGCTCGGAAAATCAATCAGCAAGTCCATCAATCCGTCTAGAGCTCGGTGCGTGGCGTAACAAAGTGGATATTTTTTTACTTCAATTCCACTTGAGTCGAGTTCGAGTGGTAAGCAACCCAACTGATCCAATTGTGAGGATAAATCAGCACCCTCTGCGTACAAAGCGCTATAGCCCTGCGCACCATCAAGCGCTTGCGCGGACGCGTCAAACCCGAGTCTGGCCAACCCAATCGAACGCAACGCCAGTGCGTTAGCGTGCCCCGCCTGAAACGGCTTAGACATCGTGCCAAAATTCTGTCGGGAACCAGCGATCTGCGCCACCGCAATGCCGAGCGCATTGACGCATTGCGCATGCGGCAATTTGAGCAAGCGTGCGCAGGCTGCCACAGCACCCAAACTGGCAACGGATGACGTCGAATGCCAACCTTTCGCGTAGTGATCATCGACCATCGCACGCGCCATACGTAAGCAGACCTCGAAGCCCACCGCATAGGCCTCGAGCACATCGTGCCCTGAGGCATCAATCGACTCACCCAACGCAAGCACAGCAGGCAAAATTGCCACACTTGGGTGACCGCGCAGCGGGGAGGACACGTCGTCATAGTCCAACGCATGTCCCATCGTGCCATTGACCAAGGCCGCGAGTTCGATGGGCAGCTGCTCGCCGGTTGCCCAAACCGTCCCACTCGCCAACGCAGTCTGCCCCCTTGCGTACTTCAATACAATGTCTGCGGCAGGTTCACGTGCGCCAGCTAACGCGCACACCAACGTATCAAACAACGCCCGTGCGGCAAGGTGCAAATGGGAAGATGTCAGTGTCGTATGTTGAAACGAGGTAATAAACGTCGCAATCTTATCGCTAGCAGTCGTCATAGCCCGAAGCTTCCCTTTTTGTGCCTAGCCGGTCCAAATTGGATAGTAACGACAGGCGCCAAGCTGGCAAGAGCGACTTTTCTTAGGCATACTATTACCCTATAACGAAAAAAGATCACGGAGCCAATTTATGAAAGCCAAATTTTTTATTCTTCGTGCGGCCCTAGCCGGACTCATGATTTCTGCTAGTGCCGCCTCGCTCGCGCAAGAATATCCTTCGCGTGACATCACCTTTATCGTCCCGTACGCCCCAGGGGGCTCGACCGACCCGATCTCTCGCCAAATTGCGAGTCAACTCGAAAAAGAATTCAAAAGGACGGTGAACGTCGAGAACAAGCCCGGGGGCTCAGCCACCGTGGGTGTGGGTCAGGTGATTCGATCCAAGCCAGACGGCTACACCATTGGGCTCTCCTCGAACAGCGCTCTTGCCTACCAACCTTTAGTCAACAAGTCCCTCACTTGGAAGTCACCCGCTGACTACCAGTCAATCGTGACGCTAGTCAAGCTCCCCGCGATCATCACAGTGAAGGCCGACTCTCCCTACAAGACGTTTGAAGACTTTATCGAAGCAGCCCGTCAGAATCCAGGCAAAATCCGGGTAGCTGTGTCCGGCTACCGCACTGCCCCAGACCTCGTCATACAAGAACTGAACAAAGTAGCCAATATACGCATCGCGACCGTGCCTTTCACAGGCGGCGGCGGTGAAGCGCTGATTGCCCTGCTTGGCGGCCGAGTAGAGGCCACGAGCGGTTATGCGCCAACGGTGCGGGCTCACGTGCAGGCTGGAACGGTACGCGTCTTAGCTGCGTTTTCGAAAGAAAAATACTTTATGTTCCCAGAGGCGCAATCCGTAGTGCAGGCTGGCTACAACGTCACCCTGCCCGCAGATTATGGCGTCGTTGCACCGAAAGGTCTTCCCAAAGATGTACTCGACAAACTCGTCGCCGCCGCGCTGAGAATTGGCAAAAGCGAAGAGTTTGCCAAGTTTTCCGCAGCAAACGGTCTAATTGTGGACGTCGGTGGTCCTCAGCAAATGGACGCTGAGATGACCGCCTACGAAAAGACCTTTACCGACCTAATTGCCTTTATGAGTAAGAAAACACAATAAATAAACCTTACTTAGCCTTGTATTTTGGTAAAGTTGGACCCTGCTCGTTTGTTAAGCCAGATCCCCTCACCGCACAGGAGTCCAATTTTGAGCACAACGCAAACTACACGTCCCGTCGCCGTCGTGACCGGTGGGGCTCGAGGGATTGGCTTAGCGATTGCTAAATGGTTTTTAGCGCATGATTACCGTGTTGCACTATTCGACATCGAGTCTGTAACGCTCACGCAAACGGACACCGATCTGAACAATCCAGACAGTGTCCTGGCGTTGCGTTGCGATGTCTCTAAACCGGAGCAAGTGCAAGCAAGCGTAGATGCCGTCGCCAAGAAGTTTGGTCGGATCGATGCCTTAGTCAACAACGCTGGGGTTGCAGTGTTCAAGCCCATCGGTGAGACCAGCTTCGACGAGTTTCGACATGTGCTGGGAACAAACCTGAATGGCGCCTTTCTTTGCTCGCAAGCTTGCGTGCCTTACATGAAGAAATCTGGCGGTGGTGCCATAGTCAACATCGCCTCGATATCCGGTCTGCGCGCCAGCACCTTGCGGGTTGCCTATGGCACAAGCAAAGCCGCACTCATTCATCTGACAAAACAGCAAGCTGTTGAGCTCGGCACCGTTGGCATTCGTTCGAATGTCATCGCGCCGGGCCCCGTCGACACGGAGATGGCCAAACTCGTGCACAGCGTAGCGATCCGCTCGGACTATTACGACACGATTCCAATGAATCGCTACGGAACACCAGAAGAAATTGCAAACGCAGTGGGCTTTCTCTGCAGCCCAGCGGCAGCGTTCATTAACGGTCAGTGCCTCGCGGTCGATGGTGGCTTCGACGCCTCGGGCGTTGGCATTGCGACACTACGTCAATCGCAAAACGATTCGATCTAACGTGCGCGTACAAGCAATCAGCACACACAACACTCCTTTATCTATGACGCGGAGCACAGTATGAAACAACAATATATCGTCGGTTGGGGCCATACCCCGTTTGGTAAGTTAGACAACATGGACTTCGATCAGTTGATTCGCGATGCTGCCTTGCCGGCAATCGAAAGCGCCGGATTGACACCGTCGGATATCGACGCAATCTTTGTCGGTCACTTCAACGCAGGTTTTGTGCAACAGGACTTCAGCGGCGCGCTGATGGGCGTCGCCATTCCAGAGTTCAGACATACGCCGTCAGTGCGCATGGAGAACGCCTGCGCCACAGGCTCCGCTGCGATCTGGTCCGCGTTAGATGCGCTGGCGAGTGGCCGTATCAAGCGCGCACTCGTGGTGGGCATGGAAAAGATGAATACCCTGCCGAATAAGGAAATTGGCGAGATCCTGCTCAAGGCCTCGTACGTGAAGGAAGAAGGTCATACCGAAGGCGGATTTGCGGGTGTCTTTGGCCAGATCGCGACTGAATACTTTAAGCGCTACGGAGATCAGTCCGATGCACTAGCTGCGATCTCTGCCAAGAACCATGCGAATGGCGTTCACAACCCCTACGCCCATATGCGCCGAGACTTAGGCTTTGACTTCTGTCGGAACCCGTCAGACAAAAATCCTTTCGTGGCAGGTCCTCTCAAGCGCTCTGACTGTTCCTTAGTGTCCGATGGTGCGGCCGCCTTGGTGTTGTCGAACGAGCCGCTTCCTGGCGCAAAAGTACCCGCCGTGCGTTGGCGCTCACGCACGCATGTCAACGAGTTTCTTCCCTTGTCGCGTCGTGATCCAACACGCTTTGAAGGCGCCGCCCTTGCCTGGAAGAAAGGACTGAGTGATGCAGCACTCACACTCGATGATCTTCGTTTTGTTGAAACCCATGATTGCTTCACGATTGCTGAAATGCTTGAGTACGAAGCAATGGGCTTAGCGCCACAAGGCCAAGGCGCGCGCGTCATTCTGGACGGCGTCACGACCAAACAAGGAAAGCTTCCTGTCAATCCCTCTGGCGGCTTGAAGTCACGCGGCCATCCAATCGGTGCCACGGGCGTCTCGCAACATGTGATGGCGGCGATGCAGCTCTCAGGTTTAGCGGGCGATATGCAGATTAAAGATGCGCATACCGGTGCCGTATTCAATATGGGTGGCGCGTCTGTTGCAAACTACTTGAGCGTGCTGGAGTCCGTGTGAATGACGCGCAGTCGATGAACCTGGGTCGTTTGCTTACGCATACGGCCCAGCTTTACCCCAATCATCGAGCGCTTATTCAAGGCGATGCTTCATGGACTTGGGAGCAACTCAATCAACGTGTCAACGCGATGGTTGCTGCACTGCGTAGCCTAGGGATTAAAAAAGGCGATCGCCTACTTTTGCAGTCACGCAATAGCCTTCAGACATTTGAAAATTGTTGGACGGCCTTTAAGCTTGGCTGCGTCTGGGTACCAACAAACTTTAGGCTGACCCCCCCAGAGGTTGCGTATCTCGGTGCGTCGAGTGGCGCAGTGGCGATGGTCGTTGAAGACATTTTTCACGCGCACACCGATGCGGTGAAAGAGGCTTCCAATACACTACAACATGTGATTGTGATCGGTACCCCGCGACCAGGAGAACTATCCTACGAGACGCTCATCTCTGCACATGTCACCGCATCGGAATGGACAGAAACAGTTGGGTACGACGATCCTTTGTGGTTTTTCTATACTTCAGGCACGACCGGAAAGCCTAAAGCGGGAATTTTGACTCACGGCCAGATGGCCTTTGTCGTCAACAATCATTTGGCCGATCTGATTCCAGGCACAACGGAACGCGACTGTTCAATCGCAGTCGCGCCACTCTCACACGGTGCGGGCATACACGCATTACTAAACGTTGCGCGCGGCGCAGCTACCATACTTATGCCAAGCGAGAAATTTGATCCCGCTATGTTTTGGGCGTGCGTGGAACGTTATCAGGTGACCAACCTTTTTACCGTCCCAACCATCATCAAGATGTTGGTTGAACATCCCGCGGTTGACGAATACGACCACAGCTCGCTGCGCTATGTGATCTATGCCGGGGCACCGATGTATCGGGCGGATCAAAAGCGCGCATTAGAAAAGCTCGGTAAGGTCCTCGTGCAGTACTTTGGACTTGGAGAAGTGACCGGAAACATCACTGTCTTGCCCCCCGATATGCATAGCGCTGACGACACGGATCCGAATGCGAACATTGGCTCATGTGGACGTCCGCGCGTGGGGATGGAAATCGCGATTCTGAACGATAAGATGCAAGAGCTTGCGCGTGGTGAAATCGGTGAAATTTGTGTGCGTGGGCCCGCCGTGTTCGCGGGATACTATGGCAACGAAGAGGCAACACAAAAAGCGTTGCGCGGAGGATGGTTTCACACGGGCGATCTCGGAAAAATGGATGATCGAGGGCTGCTCTACATCACCGGCCGTGAATCAGATATGTACATTTCTGGTGGGTCAAATGTGTATCCGAAAGAAATCGAGGAGGTATTACTCACGCATCCCGCTGTGGCGGAAGTGGCCATCGTAGGAATGCCCGATTCCAAGTGGGGGGAGGTAGGTATCGCGGTGATCGTTCGTCGCGATGGAATGCCTATAGTGAGTGAGGCCGAGTTACTCGGACACCTCGACGGGCGCTGCGCCAAGTATCGCTGGCCACGTGAGTTTTTTTTCTGGGATGTCATGCCCAAATCGGGCTACGGAAAAATTGTTAAGAAAGATATAAAGAGCTTGCTCGTAGAACGCGGTGAATTCAAGCTGCCTGAGCAGACTCCATAGACGCTAAGAATGCCTTCGACTATGACGCAGCACATCGCTTTTTTAACACCCATGGCCGAACCCACGCGTGACGTTGTGCGTGCGCTGCTACCCGATGGATTCACCATCGCCTTTGCCCAAACCAACGAAGAAGCAGAGCATCGCAAGTTGGTGCCAGAGGCCTGCGTCATCATGGCCGTAGGTACTTACGTGACCGCGGAGCTCATTGCTCGCGCACCAAAACTCAAACTCATTCAAAAATGGGGAATTGGTGTAGACAAGATTGACTTAGATGCTGCGCGTCGAGCGGGCGTGACGGTCGCCATTACTGCAGGGGCAACATCCATCCCTGTATCTGAGCACACCCTGATGTTGATGCTAGCGACCGCTAGACGTCTACCGCTTGCACATCGCAGCCTGCAGGAAGGCAAATGGATTGCCACAGAGCTACGGACCGTGTGTTCAATGCTCGATGGAAAAACTGTAGGCCTGTTTGGCTTTGGCAATATCGCGCGTTTTGTCGCGAAGCGCTTGAGCGGTTTTGATGTCAAGATTCTCTATCACAGTCGTAGGCGCGTTGCACCGGAAATAGAACGTCAGTTCCGTGCGGAGTATGTCGATTTTGATACCTTGCTCGCGCAAAGTGACTTGCTCAGTCTACATGCGCCTCTTGCAACAGAAACCCGACAGCTCTTTAATCGCGTGACATTCAACAAAATGAAACGCGGTGCAATTCTGATCAATACTGCACGGGGCGAACTGATTGACGAAACAGACCTGATCGACGCATTACGCGCTGGACAGTTATCTGGCGCTGGCCTTGATACCTTTAGCGGCGAGCCGCCAAGCGCCAGCAATCCGTTGTTTCATATGGATCAGGTAGTCGCTACACCACACTCTGCGGGTGGCGTGTTTGACAATGTGCCGCATATTGTCGGACATATGTTTCGCAACATTAAGCAATTTCACCAATCACAACCGCTTGACGCCGCGGACATTATTGTTGCGCCGCCTGTTTAAACGGCGCTCAAGCGAAAAACTAGTGCACCACGGGTCAAAGGTTTACTATTGGCCAAAATACTCATTTGGAGATCATCATGGCAGGCAAGTTTTCCACCCAGTTCGAGCCCTTGAAGGGCAAGATCAGCCCAGAGGAGTGGGAGGCCCGCGTCACGCTAGCGGCCTGCTATCGACTCATGGACAAGTACGGCATGACCGACATGATTTATAACCACATTACGGCACGTATTGCCGGCACCGAAGACTTGCTCATCAATCTCTACGGCTTGTTGTACAAAGAGATCACCGCGTCGAGCTTGGTACGGATTACCGTCGAAGGTGAAATCGTCCGTAAGCCCGATACGGATTACGGCATCAATAAATCCGGTTATGTGATCCATGGCTGTATTCATACAGCACGCCCCGACGTGCAGTGCGTGATCCATACCCACACGCGCGCTGGGATGGCGGTATCTTCAATGTCCTGCGGTCTGCTGGCCATGACACAAACGGCCAGCCGCTTCAATAATCACATTGGTTATCACGACTTCGAAGGCCCTGCGGTCGATCTTGCAGAGCGTGAAGCGCTCGTCAAGGACTTGGGTGCACACAACGCAATGATTTTGCGCAACCACGGACTCCTCACAAGCGGTGCGTCGGTCCCTCAGGCGTTTAACCTGATGTACCAATTAGAAATGTCATGCCGTGCCCAAGTCGATGCGATGGCAGCAGGGACAAAGCTATCCCTTCCGTCCAACGAAGTCCTGGAGAAGTCGGCACATTTGTATCAGCCTAACGTGCGTCGCCCTTACGGTGAGCTCGAATGGCATGCCATGTTGCGCCTGCTCGAGGCGGAACCTGGCGGCTACCCACATTACGCCTCCTGATGATTTTTTTATGAACAAGCCGTCTGCTTCGGATGCCTTGGGGATCCCTCCTTACGGCCTTACGGGCATCTGTGATTGCCACACACACGTGTTTCCGCCATCCTCGCAGTTTCCATTCGCGGGGAATAGGCACTACACGCCCGATACGGCGACGGTCGAGAGCCTTTTATCCATGCATCGTCGTATTGGAGCCGAACGGGTTGTGATCGTCCATCCAAGCCCTTATGGTGACGACAATTCTTCGCTGCTCTGGGCGATGCGCACAATAGGCAAGAACGCACGCGGCGTCGCAGTCATTAGTGACACGACGAACACTGAGATGCTCAATACCCTGCATCAAGGGGGCGTTCGCGGCACGCGTCTCAATCTAGAGACCATCGGGCAGAACGATCCTAGCGTTGCACAAGAGCAGCTTTTGCGCACCGCCAAGCAGGTCGCCCCGCTCGGCTGGCACATTCAGATGTATACCAATCTAGGTGTCATCACCGGACTGCACGATACGATTATGCAATCGGCCGCAACCGTTGTGATTGACCATTTTGGACGACTCAATGCCAAGGCAGGCCTTAACCAGCCCGGCTTTGATGCCCTTTTGTCCTTGGTTCGATCTGGAAAAGTTTATGTCAAGCTCTCCGCTGGGTATCGCGTATCCGAAGAACACGATTACACGGATCTGGATCCCTTCGCCGACGCCCTGATCGCGGCCAACCCAGACCGCATGCTTTGGGGAACGGATTGGCCTCATCCGTTTCCACCCAAAGGCACTGTTCGCAGCCCAGACGTCATTGAAAAGGCACACCCAGAAGACAACATCGCCGCGATACGACGTATCGTTCGCTGGGCTCGAACCACCGACATCGCCAAGAAGATTTTGGTTGATAACCCCGCTCGTTTATACGACTTTTGACCCTTGTTGAAGGAAGATCTATGAAACAATTTCTCGCCTTTTTTTCCCTTTGTCTCGTCACGCTCTGCAGTGTTGCGCAGGAGGCGGCTAACTACCCGAATCGGCCGATCAGACTAATCGTCCCCGTTGCCGCCGGAGGCAATGTAGACATCGTCGCACGCAGCATCGCAGAGCCCTTGTCTAAGGCGCTTGGGCAACAAGTTATCGTTGAAAACCGTCCTGGTGCGAGCAGTCTGCTCGGCACCAATCTCGTCGCCAAGTCTCCTGCTGATGGCTACACCTTACTCGCGCACTCCACAACCTTTGTAACGGCTTCGATTCTTGTCAAAAATGCAGGATACGATCCGCTAAAAGACTTCATCCCCATTACCTTAACGTGTCAGATCCCGATGGTGTTGGTCGTCAACCCAGACAAGGTTAAGACACGAACGCTCAAAGAATTCATTGCGCTTGCCAAGGCACAACCCAACGCCATGGCCTACGCATCTTCCGGTAATGGTTCGACTGGTCATATCGCCGCTGAGCTCTTTAGCGACGCAGCAAAGGTGTCATACCTGCACGTCCCCTACAAAGGTAACGCGCAATCCATGATCGATCTATTAGGGGGGCAGATCCCTTTTATGTTTGACCAAGTCAGTACGTCGGCCAAGTATGTCAAAGAGGGCAAGCTCATCGCTTTAGGCGTAACAAGTAAAACTCGCTCAGCTATTTTGCCCGACGTACCCACCTTGGACGAATCAGGTCTAAAAGGATTTAACGACTCAACCTTTAATGGAATCTTCGCGCCTGCCGGAACCCCACAAGCAATCATTAACAAACTACACACCGAGCTCAGTAAAATCTTGACCTCTCAGGACATTCAAAAACGGTTCATTGCACTCGGCATCGAGATCGCACCCAGTCCGACGCCCGCGGCATTTGCACAGTACATCCAAGCACAAATCACCGCGTATCAAGATCTCGTGCGCAAAGCGAATATCAAGGCTGACTAAGCGATTGGAGCAATTATCTCTGTCCATGCCCTTTGAAGGCGTCTTGATCTGGCACATTGAGCCTGAATCTATTTCTGATGCCGCGCGTTGCGCAGAGTTTCTTTCTTGGTTATCGCCAGAGGAGCGCGCTACACATGATCGATTTAGGTTTGATCGACATCGTCATACCTACTTAGTGAGTCATGCCTTGCTCCGAGGTGCGTTAAGCCAATTAGTCGACTGCTCGCCGGCACAGTGGCTGTTTGGTCTAAACGCATATGGCAAACCACATCTTGCGAACCCTGCCCCGCAGCTGGATATCCAGTTCAACCTGTCGCATACCCATGGCATGGCTGTGCTCGCACTAGCGATAAATCGCGAGGTGGGAATAGATGTCGAGCATCTTGGCCGCCAAGAGACCAACACAGATCTCGCTGAACGATTCTTTGCACCTGAAGAAGTGGCGGAACTCATCAGTCAGCCTCAAGACAAGCAACCCGTCAGGTTCCTTGAGTACTGGACCCTCAAAGAATCCTATATCAAAGGTATCGGGATGGGGCTGTCTTGCCCCTTGGAGTCCTTCGCATTTCAGCCGGCGGGTGCACGAAAACAAGCGCCGAGGCTACTTCGCGTCGATGATCCCGTGCTAAGTCAAAAAAAATGGACGTTCTGGCAAGAGCAAATTGGCCAACAACACCTCGTTGCTCTGTGTGTACAGTCAGGTGCCGAGACGCTGCTCAAACCAGTCATTAACAGAGCGGACTGGCTCTACGGCAAGCGCTAACGCGGATCGTGCGAGTGGATCTGCAACGCTTCTAGAAAACGCGACACCATGTTGTAGGCACCTACCGTTGCAGTCAACTCAACGAGTAATCTATCGGTCAGTACCGCCTTAACCGCGGCAAAGATCTCGGGCGAAACATGTATGTCTCGGGTCATGGCATCTGTATAGGCAAGTACCGCACGTTGTGTTGCATCAAACAAAGCGGAGTCTTGCCACGTCGCGAGCGCATTGAGTTGCGCTTGCGTCACGCCTTCTTTGAGTGCGATGGGCGCATGCTGTTCCGCCTCGTAGGGCGCGCCATTCAATATGGCGATACGCATGATGACTAATTCACGCAAGGCACCACTGAGTGTGCTTTGCTGACGAATCGCCGTTAGATAATTCAACCAGCCACTCGCCACCGGAGGGCTATGCAGCAGCATCTGATAGAGATGCAAGACACCGCCCCGTTCCGCGACGATGCGCTCAACAAGTGGTTTGGCTTCTGGGTGATTTAAATCAGCGTACGGTATTCTTGCCATGATTGCCCTATCCTAGAAACAATAGTTATTTTTTATCGTAATTATGCATCACTGCGGCATCATCTAATTTTCCCAGACCGTCTGCACTCGCTTTGATAAATTGCAAATACGCTGCATGCGCCATCGATGCGGGAAACTTTCCTTCACGCGCACTATCGAGCACTAAACTCATATCTTTGACAAAAATATCGACTGCTGAAGTGACCGTATCGAAATCTTGCGTCACCATACGCGGGCCACGATCACCCAGCATCCAACTCGATGCAGCACCGCTTTTTAGGATTTCAAGAGAAGTATCCAATGGCAGACCACTTTGCTGCGCCATAGACAGGGCTTCGGCGGCCGCAGCGATGTGCACGCCGCACAGGAGCTGGTTGATGACTTTCATCTGGCTACCTTTGCCATGCTCAGCGCCAAGCGGGAAAATCTTTCCACCGAAACTAGACAGGACAGGATGCACACGCTCACAAATAATAGGATCACCTGCCAACATTACAGTCAGCGAGCCCTTGAGCGCACCCGCCTGTCCGCCGCTCACGGGCGCATCGACCAAATGAATCTTCTTCGCTGCTAAGCGCGCCGCCAAATCATGTACATACTTTGGTGGCATCGTGCTGCAAGCGATGAAGACCGAATCTGGTTTCAGTAGCGACGCCAAGCCATTTTGACCGAACAAAACATCCTCAGTCTGTTTATCATTGACCACGAAGCTCACCACAACTTGACAGTGTGCCGCCAATTCTTGAGCATCCTTGGCCGCAATGCCGCCCACAGACTCGAGCCACTTAAGCGATTCGGGATTGACGTCGCGTCCGTAGGTTTTAAAGCCAGACTTGATCAAGTTCAGGGCAACACCACGTCCCATGACACCTAATCCGATCAATCCTACAGCATCACCCGCTTTAATTGACTGAGCCATTTTTACTCCTTTACCCGATCGGTCGTTGACCCTGCAAGCACTTTCTGCTCGCGCTTAGCCTGTCGCTTCAGAGTCATATTCTGAATCTCAACAAAAAATACGGGTACGAGCGCCACTGCCAAACAAGTCGAAGCAATCATGCCACTGAACACCGTGATACCAATCGATATTCTAGAGGCCGCACCAGCACCGGAGGAAGTTAACAACGGCACGACGCCCAGAATGAACGCAATCGAAGTCATGACGATGGGCCTGAAACGCTCATGAGAGGCCTTGAGTGCTGCCTCAACCGGTGACAAACCTTTCTTACACTCGTCGAGCGCCACTTCAACAATCAAAATTGCGTTCTTAGACGCAAGAGCGATCATCAGCACCAATCCAATCTGAACGTAAATATTATTAGGCAAACCCGTCATAAACAATGCAATCACTGTACCGACTAACGCAAGCGGTACCGCCAGAATGACCGAAATCGGCGCTGACCAGGACTCGTACTGACCAGCCAACACAAGATAAACAAGCAAAATCGACAGTGCAAAAACGAGTGTCACGGTATTACCAACCAACTTCTCTTGGTAAGACATTGCAGTCCATCGATAAGTCACGGACTCAGGGAGATTCGTTGCAGCGAGTTTCTCAAGCGCGGTAATGACTTGACCCGAACTGTAACCAGCATTTGCAGCACCTAGAACCGCGGCACTGGGAAAAATATTGTATTGCGATGCAATCGCGGGGCCCGTGGTCTCAATAATCTCAATAAAGGACCCCAAGGGCACCATATTGCCGGACTTATTCTTAACGTAGATGCGACTAATCTGATCCGCAGTCATCCGACTTTTTCCATCAGCTTGCAAGAAAACCTGATAAGTCTGTCCGAACTTAAAAAACTGGTTCACATAGGTTGAACCAACTGAGGCCTGCAGCGCATCGTAAGCATCTCCGAGAGACACACCGAGCGTCTCTGCTCTCGTCGCATTAAAGGTTAATTTCAATTGAGGAACATTGTTACGGAACGGGGAAAAAATGACCTGTATTTCGGGCAGCTTGCGTGCGGCCTCAAGAAACTGCTCAGTTACCGTCTCAAGCGTTTTGAAGTTATTACTGCCATCGGTCAAGAGCAACTGCATTTGAAAGCCGCCGGACAGTCCCAACCCTGGAATTGCAGGGGGAAGCAGCACTTGGGCTGTCACTTCTTGTACGTTCTTTAATGCCTGCGTCATCCCCATATAAATCGACCTTAAGTCTTGCCCTTTGGCCTTTCCGCGGTCCTCCCAGGACTTCAAGATCACATACATGACACCTGAGTTTGACTGCGAACTGTTATTGCTCAGCGCATTGACGCCTCCTACCGACACGACGCGATCTACACCGGGAACTTTTTCAAGCTGCTTGACCACCAAGGCCATACCCACCTGGGTACGCTCAAGCGCAGAGGCATCTGGTAACTGGACCGATACCACCAAATACCCTTGGTCTTCGTTGGGAATGAAGCCCGTCGGCAAACGAATCAGACCGACGATCGCTGCGACGATGAGCAACCCACCAACGAATGAAGTGATCTTACGATGCGCCATCAACACATGCATTAAACGGGCATACCAGTTTGAGATTTTTTCAAAATAAAAATCAAATTTGGCAAAAAACCAGTTCTTCTTTGCATTCGGAGCTTTAGGGGTAATGAACTGCGCGGCTTGCGTGGGCTTAAGCGTCACAGCGTTAATGCCGCTGATGAGCGCTGTCGCGGCAATGACCAGTGCAAACTGCCGATACATTTGACCCGTGATCCCGGCAATAAACGATGCGGGCAAGAACACGGCCATCAGGACCAACGTAATACCGATAATTGGCCCGAGCAGTTCGTTCATCGCATTGATGGCAGCCTGCCGCGGAGTTTCCCCATGCTCGACTTTTTTAGCGACGCCCTCCACCACCACAATTGCATCATCCACCACAATACCAATACAGAGAACAATTGCAAAAAGTGTCAATAAATTAATTGAGAAGCCCATACCCGCCATACATGCAAATGCACCGATAATCGTGACCGGTACGGTTGTGGCAGGCACAAGCGTCGCACGCCAGTCTTGCAAAAACAGCATAATCACAAGGAGCACAAGGATGCCCGCTTCGAAGAGGGTGTGATACACCTCTTTGATCGAAGCCGAAACGAACATCGTTGTATCAAAGGGTATTTCCCATTTAATTTCTTTTGGAAAATTTTTAGATATCGTCTCAAGCTCAGCTTTCACCGCCTTCGCAACATCGATCGCATTGGCCGAAGGCTGCTGATATATCGCAATCCCTCCGGCAGGCTTTTCGTCTAGACGAAAAAACTGACTGTAGTTCTGGCTACCGATTTCGACACGCGCGACATCCCTCAAGCGCGTGGTCTCACCCTGCTCGTTGACTTTAAGCAGAATCTGCTCAAACTGCTCGGGCGTATCGAGCGCACTCGTTACATTTAACGTAAGTTGAAAATCTTGCCCCAACGGCACAGGCGGTGCCCCGATCTGACCCGCTGCCAACATGACGTTTTGGCGGCTAATAGCGGTTGATACATCGGTAGGCGATAGACCACGCATCGCTAGCTGAGCGGGGTCTAACCAGATCCGCATACTGTAATTCCCAACGCCAAACACGTTTGCCGCAGCAACGCCCGGGATACGTGCTAGACGACTTTGCAACTGCAAATTTGCGAAGTTACTCAGAAATAACGCGTCATGTTCCGGATTACTGGAGGTCAATGTGACGAACTGTAAAATTGCCGTGGACTGCACTTTGGTGGTGACACCTTGCTTTTGTACCGCCGCGGGTAATGCCGCCAAGGCGATCGCCACACGATTCTGCACCGTTACTTGAGCCATATTGGGATCCGTCCCAACTTGAAATGTCACCGTCAGCGCATAGCGGCCATCATTCGTTGAATCAGACTGCATATAGAGCATGTTCTCTACGCCGTTGACCTGATTTTCAATATTGCTCGCCACCAAGCGCTGCACCAAAGATGCGCTCGCGCCCGGCCACATGGTGGTGACCTGCACGGTAGGTGGCGTCATGGGTGGGTACTGCGCGATCGGCAATGAAAAAATCGATACTGCGCCGATCAGCATCGTGATCAATGCGATCACATTACCGAGTACTGGTCGCTCGATGAAAAATTTAGAAAGCATGAGGAATCCAGTCTGTGCGCACTAGCGGGGATGTGGCTTTAAGGTGGTGGTCTCAGCAGAAACGACCTGTCCAGGCTTGACGTTGACAAACCCATTCACAATGATTGTGTCACTTGATTTAACACCACTCGTGATTTCAATCAGATGGCTAAAACGTTGGCCACGCTTGACATTGCGTCGCTCCGCTTTATTGGCATCATCCACAAGATAAACGTAGTCACCCTGTTGATCTGACTGGATCGTCGCATTGGGGATAAGTATGGCTTCACGCGGTTCGCCGTAATCAACTTTTACCTTGGCATATAACCCCGGCAGCAGATCCCCCCGATCGTTAGGAAGCTCGGCGCGCAACTGCAACGAACCCGTCGAGGTATTCAGCAAATTGGCGGCAAAGTCTAAGACCCCCGCATGCGGATATCCCTCTTCGCCTTGCAGTGCCACCGACACAGGAAGTTTATTGACCATAGACTTACGCTGCTCAGCATTAGGAATGGTGCTTTTAAATTTCAGTAAGTCTCGCTCGTTAATCGAGAAATAGACATAGATTGGATTGATCTTTTGGATCGTCGCAAGCTTCATTCCCTGGGGACTAGAGCCGAGATAGTTTCCGACATCGATCAAATGCCGCCCCATCAATCCATCAAAGGGGGCACGCACTCCTGTATAACCAAGATTTAACTGAGCAAGCTTCGCGTTCGCCTCTGCTTGTAAATATGCTGAATTCGCTTTATCCACGGACGCCTGAGACGTCGCGTTATCCTTCAATAAGGCCTTTTGACGATTGATCTCAATCTTAGCTTCGGCAAAAACAGCTTTCGTTAAATTTACCTGCTGAACATACTGATCCTGCTCGATAACAAAAAGCAATTGATCTTTTTTGACAAAGGCGCCGTCAGCAAATTCAATCTTAGTTAAATAACCCGGCACCCGAGCGACCAAATCGACAGAAAGTAAAGCCGAAACGTTTCCATCGAATAATTCATAACTCCGAACACTTTGCTGTATCGGCTTTGCAACTGTCACTTTGGCCGGCGCTGCCGCGGGGGCTTGAGCGGCTGGTTTACAACCAACCAAGAAAAGGCAAGCGAGCATAACGCCCCACCCCCTTACCGTCGAATGTCGTGGCTTGGTCATCATCATCATCTTCATTTGATCGTCTCGCTAGACTTCACTAATCTCAAATCAGAAGGGTCGTTGAGCGCACGACCCCAGTCTGTCCGTGCTTGCATGGTTTGCACCAATTGTGTGGGAAGCTGCGGCATCGCCATATCACCCGACCATCCGCCTCCCAACGCCTTAAAGGCTGCGACGTACCCGAGCAAATTACTCGTGGTCGTCTGCACCAAGCTGTTCTGAACCGCTAGTAACTGCTGCTGCGCGATGATCACCGTGTTGTAGTCATTCTGACCAGCCTTATATCGATCAAGCGCAAGCGACGCAGCTTGCTGAGCCGCAATCACTGATTTTTTTAAATCCTCGGCAGAGCTGCGCGTAGTGGATATCGAAATCAATGCGTCCTCCACTTCTTTCTGGGCTAATAGCACTTGATTCTGATACGTCAGCACACTTTGTTGAAACACGGCATCTTGAACGCGGATTTGATCAACGATCGCGCCACGATAAAAGAGCGGAAACGTGAAACTGCCAGAGATTGACGTATTGCGGTTATCCCAAGAAAACAAACTGCCTTGCGCTGAGTTATTAAAGGTCGCATTTTTAAACCCAAAATAGCCACTCAAGGAAAAACTCGGGTAAAGCGCAGCAACATTGACTCCAATTAACGCGGACTGGGCAGCCGCCGCATACTCAGCCTGCAAGACATCGGGACGTCGTCGCAACAGGTCTTTGGGGATTCCAACCTCTAAGCTGCGTGGCGGCGTGAGTGTGCCCTTGGAATTACCAAAATTTACTTCGTAATAGTTCGGTAACTCGCCTAATAGCAAACTCATCGCGTATTGCGATTTCTTTAATGAAGCGATGATGGCAGGAATATCGGACTTCGTTTGTTCGTACTGCGACTGCGCCTGACTCAGATCCAGGAGCGATGTCGCACCATTCTTGTAACGCGATTGCGCGATCCGTAAACTTTCGGCTTGAAGTGCCAGGTTTGTTGTGGCCACCACGTAGAGTGCTTCGTAATTGCGTATGCTGATGTAGGTATTCGCAACCTCTGAGGCAAGTGACGTGTCCGCGGCATAAAACGCGGCAGCCGTTGCAATCAGTGTCGAGGTAGTGCTTTCTATTCCACGGCGATACTTACCCCAAAAGTCGATCTCCCAATTCGCTTGGACAATCAAACTTTGGGAATTCGAGTAGGGAGAAGCACCCGTCGTCTTGGTCAGCGCAGACGGCTGGTTTGTGCGCGCAGCACTGCCCCCGAGCCCCAATGTCGGCAACAAGGTTGCATCCGCAACCCCAAGCGATGCACGCGCCTGATAAATCCTCAGGGCAGCATTTTGCAGGGATAAGTTATCCTTTGCTGCGCGTGCAAGCAAGGTCGATAAGGTCGGGTCCTTGAACGCCAACCACCACTGCACCGGATTCAGTACTGTTCCGGGATGAGTGGGAATCTCCTCGGTAAATTCAGATTTACCGGGCTGGCTAAACTGAGCCTGTACCTTGGCGTCAGGACGTGAAAAATCCGGACCCACCATGCATCCGGATAAGACTCCCATACTGATCAATAAAGTTGGTAATAAAACTTTACTTTTACTATCAACCATATAAAGAATATATATAATAAATTGGTTTAATTTAATTTCCGCAACCTACACTCAATCTACCTTAGCGCCAGAGGCCTTGACGATTTCCGCCCATTTTTTTATGTCTGCCTTGTGCACGCGCATAAAAGCGGTAGGGCTGGAGTCGGCAGCCGGAGTAATGCCCTGAGTATCGACCAACCACGCCTTGAATTCAGGCGTGGTAACGATCTTCAAGACAGCATCGCTCATTTTTTTCGTTACCTCAGCTGGCAATTTTGCAGGGCCAAACAGGCCGTACCACGTGCTGCTTTCAAACCCAGGCAACTTGCAGGCCTCAGCGGCGGTTGGCACGTCAGGCAATGCGGCCAAACGTTGCGCACTCGTGACCGCAAGCGCCATCGTCCGCCCGCCCTTGACCGAGGCAATCGCTGGAGCACTCTGGTTGAAGAACAGGTCAACGTCACCCCCTAGCAAAGCCGTCATCGCGGGCCCTTGCCCGCGATAGGGCACGTGAACAATATCAATTTTTGCCGCATTCGCGAACTGCGCGGCCGACAGGTGTGTGGAGGCGCCGTTCCCGGTCGACGAATAATTAAAAGACCCCGGCTTGGCGCGAACCGCTGCCAACAGATCAGCACATGTTTTTATACCAGGATGTTTTTTAGGATTAATCAACAACACATTCGGTACATCACCTAACAAGGCGATGTGCGTAAAGTCCCGCTCAACATCGAAACTCAGCTTGCTATAAAGCGCCGCATTAATCGCGTGCGTCCCCGCTGTACCGAGCAAATAGGTATAGCCGTCGGGTGCGGAGCGCGCCACGAGATCGGAGCCAATATTGCCGCCCGCCCCTGTCTTGCTGTCAACAACGATTGGAACGTTCAGTGACTTCGCGAGCAGATCACCCAGCTTGCGGGCGTAAATATCAGTTCCCGCACCACCTGGAAAGCCGCCAATGATCGTGATTGCCCGGCTCGGCCACGCATCGGACTGCGCGAAGCTAGTCGCTGAAAACGTCGCCAATACCACCGCAGCTGCAAATTTAAACTTGTGAACGATATTATTCATACAAATCTCCGATTAACGAATGTTTCCCTGACCGGAAATCCGGCGGCAGTGATTTAAAGAGGCTTCGATCAAGTTGTCACTCGCCTCGGGCGTGCGAAATGCCGAATGAGCGGACAGCGTGACATTCTCGACCTTGGTCAGGGCATGATCCTTGGGGAGAGGCTCGATGTCAAACACATCTAACCCAGCATGTCCGACCTTTCCGGACGCAAGCCCCTCAAGCAAGGCGGCTTCGTCGATCACCGCACCGCGTGCAGTATTAATCAATATGACGCCATCCTGCATCTTCGCGATCCGCTCACGAGAAACAAAGCCACGGGTTTCATCGTTCAAGAGCAAATGCAATGAAATCACGCGACTGCGGCGCAGTAACTCATCTAGGTCCACGAATTTGACGCCAGGGTGCGCTTTGGACGTACGGTTCCAGGCCAACACCTCCATGCCCGCGCCCAGCGCGAGACGAGCCATCTCAGCCGCAATGCCTCCGAAGCCAATCAAACCTAACGTTTTACCGGTCAACTGCACGGCATCGGTTCGTAGCCATTTGCCCGCGCGCATGCCGCGGTCCATTAATGCAAACCCTTTAGCGCTCGCCCACATTAGGGCAAATGCGCATTCAGCCACCGCCGTATCCCCATACCCCTTGATGATGTGCACCTCAATGCCAACCTCGGCAAGTTCCTCGGGGTTCATATACGAACGCGCACCCGTGCCGAGAAAAATAATATGTTTAAGGTTCTTGCAATGACGGGCAATCGCCGTGGGGACCGAGGTGTGGTCGACAATCAGGATCTGCGCATCACCCACAACCGCAGGAATTTGTTCAGGCGTAATGTCCGCTTGTCGGTTAATCACATAGGGGATGTCATCGGGTTGGTGTAGCCGTTGCGCAACGTCTGCCAAAGAGGGGTTTGCGTCAATAAACACGGCTTTCATTGGATAACTCCTGGGTCCAGAAACAGGCGACATGCGAGCATGCTGCGTCAAAGATTGATCATACCGGACACTGACGAGGAAAATATACGTTTTTGCTGAGAAAACCCTGTCAAATGCTACGATACTAGTCTTGCATTCAACGCTTTTGAAGCTCCCCAATAATGAATTCGGCTGATCTGCAAGATGATAGTGAAGACTCCAGTTTCACACCGGAGCAACGCAAGCGGGCCGCAGACAAAAGCACTTGGGTCAGCGTGGCGGTCAATACCGTCATGTCAATTACCCAGATCCTGGTCGGCATCTCAGCCAAGTCACAAGGTCTAATCGCCGATGGCATCCACTCGCTTTCTGACTTAATTGGTGATTTTGTTGTGCTCTTTGCGAGCCACCATGGCCAGAAGGATGCAGACCCAGAGCATCCCTACGGGCACCAGCGCTTCGAAACCGCAGCCTCCGTGTTTCTAGGCGCCCTGCTTGTTTCCGTTGCGCTGGGCATGCTGTGGGCCTCATTCGAAAAACTAAAGGATCCCGCTTCCATCCAAACTGTTCATGTCTCGGCTTTGTGGGTGGTTGTCGCAGCACTCGTCATAAAAGAACTCTTGTTTCGTTACATGCTACGTGTGGCCAAGCAAGTCAAATCCAGCTTGTTGGTTGCTAATGCTTGGCATGCGCGTTCAGATGCCGCGTCGTCACTCGTTGTGGCAATCGGGATTATCGGCAACCTTCTTGGCTATCCGATTCTCGATCCCATCGCGGCCTTGTTCGTTGGCTTAATGATTGGAAAAATGGGCTGGAAGTTCGGCTCGAGCGCCTTTCATGATCTGATGGATCGCTCGGCAGACGAGCAGGAAGTCATCGCCATCACCGCAACCCTAATGCAAACACCTGGCGTACTCGGCGTTCACGATGTGCGCACGCGCAAGATGGGGGACATGATTCTTGTCGATGCGCATATTGAGGTGGATGCTTATCTAACCGTTGAAGTCGGACACGACATCGGTCTGGCCGCACGTCAAGCGGTGATGCAAAGACATCGCGTCTTGAATCTCATGACGCACATCGACCCGGTTCCTTCGAAAACAGATGCGTACCTTACCTCCACCAAAGGAAAAGCAACGGCTTGAGCAACCATGGCAAAGAATTTAAACACACAGCCTGAATCCCTATTTGAAAAAATCTGGGCGCGCCACGTCATCGTCGAGCGCGCCCCTGGCCCCTCGCTCCTTTATATCGATCGCCACATCATTCACGAAGGCTCCTTTCATGCGTTTGCTCAGCTGAAAGAGAGAGGCCTAAGCGTCAAGAACCCCAAACAGATTTTTGGTGTTGCCGACCACTACGTTCCGACCAATAGTCGAGATCCAAAAGAGGCCGTCACCGGTGAGGTGACAGAAATGATTCTGCGCTTTGACGACAATATGCGTTGGAGTCGCGCCAATTACTTCTCTATCAGTGATCCACGCCAAGGGATCGTGCATGTCATTGGGCCCGAACAAGGCATCTCACTGCCTGGCTTGACCATCACCTGCAGCGACAGTCATACCTCCACCCATGGTGCGTTTGGCGCGATCGCTTTCGGAGTGGGGCAATCTGAGAGTTGCCATATCTTGACGACCCAATCACTTTGGCAAACCAAACCTCCCTGCACACGCATTGAGTTGCAGGGCACGCCTGGACCGGGTGTGAGCGGTAAAGATATTATTTTGGCGATCATCGCGATGCTGGGAGCGTCCGGTGCCACCGGACAAGCCATTGAGTATTGTGGATCGGCGCTACAAGCACTCACAATCGATGATCGACTCACTATGTGTAATATGACAATCGAGGCAGGTGCACGCTTTGGAATCATGGCACCCGATGACACGATCTTCGACTATTTATATGGACGTCCTTTCGCGCCGCAACAGGCTCAGTGGGATGCCGCTGTCAGCAACTGGCGCAAACTCTTTTCCGATGAGCACGCGCAATACGCACGCACGCTTTCCATCGACGTCAGTGCTTTATCACCCATGGTGACCTGGGGCACAAGCCCCGAGCAAGCGCTCTCCATTTCATCATGCGTTCCTGCCATCCGCTCGGGAGACTCTAGCGCAGACGCAGCGATGGAATACATGGGCGTCACAGCTGGACAACCACTGAGCAAGCTCAAGATCGATCGCGTGTTTATTGGCTCCTGTACCAATGCACGCTTAAGTGATTTGCAAAATGCCGCTGAGATTCTACGAGGACGCAAGTCTCGGGTGCCAGGGATGGTTGTCCCCGGCTCCATGGCAGTTAAGCGCGATGCTGAAGCGCTGGGCCTACACAAAGTGTTTATCGATGCGGGCTTAGAGTGGCGCGAGGCGGGCTGCTCCATGTGCGTGGGGATTAATGGAGACCTCGCTAATCCGGGCGAACGTGTGGCCTCCACATCAAACCGGAACTTCGTCGGACGCCAGGGGCCTGGGGTTCGTACGCACTTGATGAGCCCTGCAATGGCAGCCGCTGCGGCCGTGACAGGCTACTTAACTGATGTGCGTAGCCTGACCAAGGAGTAAACGAATGCGAGCATTCACCCAAATGCAAGGTGTCGCGGTCACAATCGCCGGCAAGAATGTCGATACCGATCAAATCATTCCCGCGCGCTATCTGAAGCGTAGCCGCACTGACCCGCAGTACGCTGACTATCTCTTTCATGACTTACGCTTTAACGATCGCGACGAGGCAAACCCCGCGTTTGTCCTGAATCAATCTGCATTCCGCGGCGCGAGTATCCTTATCGCGGACGAAAACTTCGGGTGTGGGTCATCGCGCGAAGCGGCAGTTTATGCGCTAGAAGCGTTCGGCATTCGAGCCGTTATTGCACCAAGCTTCGGCGATATCTTTTTTAACAATTGCTTGAAGAATGGCTTGCTACCAATACGACTACAACAAGTCGACATCGACTTGCTCTTAGGATCAGAGACAGTTCGGGCTAGTGACACTCTCGATTCCCTCAGTCCGCTTCACATTAAAATCGATCTAGAAACTTGTACGATCCAGTCCGATCTTATCCACACTGCTATCCGCTTTAGCATCGATCCCTTTTGGCAAGAATGTCTGATCAAAGGTTTAGACGAGATTGACTTGACACTGAGCTATCAATCGTCGATCGACACGTTCGAGACCGAACATCTTGCCAACTCACCCTGGTTAACACACGCACACAAATAACGCCATGTCACTCCCTCTTACCGGCCTGCGGGTCATTGAACTCGGGCAACTCATCGCTGGCCCCTTCGCATCGAAGATCCTCGCTGAATTTGGTGCGGATGTCATTAAAGTTGAGCCACCAGCAGGTGGCGACCCCTTACGTGGATGGCGTCTTATTCATGAGGGCACCTCGGTATGGTGGGCAGCCCATGCGCGCAACAAACGTTCTATTACGCTGGACTTGCGAACGCCTGAAGGCCAGGACATCATCCGACAATTGGCGCAAGATGCAGACATTCTTATCGAGAACTTTCGACCTGGGGCGATGGAGAAATGGGGCCTGGGGTTCAAAGATCTTCATGCACTGAATCCAAAACTCATTATGCTGCGTGTCTCAGGCTACGGCCAGTCAGGCCCCTATCGTGATCGCCCAGGCTTTGGCGTGATCGGCGAGGCAATGGGCGGGCTGCGTTACCTGAGCGGTGAGCCCGGGCGCCCTCCCGTGCGTGTCGGTGTTTCAATCGGCGACACCTTGTCTGGCCTGCACGGAGTCATTGGTGTCATGATGGCATTACGTCACCGTGAACAACAAGGCGGGCTCGGCCAGGAAGTTGATGTGGCGCTCTACGAATCAGTATTCAACATGATGGAAAGTCTGTTGCCGGAGTACTCGAAATTTGGTGCGGTGAGACAACCTTCTGGAGCGAGCATGCCAGGCATCGTTCCGACTAATGCATACCTATGCAAAGATGGGCGCTACGCGCTCATTGCTGGAAACGGTGACAGCATCTACAAACGACTCATGGAGTCGATCGGACGACCCGATCTCGCGAACGACCCAACACTCGCAAATAACGTGGGACGAGCTACGAATGGCGAGCGCATCGATCGTGCAATCTCTAACTTTACGGCTCAACATGATCTTGATTCAGTGCTAGACCTCATGAATCAAGCGGGAGTGCCTGCGGGGAAAAGTTACGACGCGGCCGATATCGCGAACGATCCACACTATCAAGCAAGAGACATGATTCTGGAAGCGAAGCTTCCTGACGGCTCAACCGTGCATGTGCCAGGTATTGTTCCAAAGCTAAGCGCCACACCGGGGCAAATTAATCGTGAAGCACCGACACTTGGTCAGCATACGAGCGAGATTCTAGATTCTCTAGGCATCGACAAGACTAAGCAGGCCGATTGGAAGTCACGCGGCATCACTTAAGAAACAAAGTAAGTGAATTTAAGTAAGTGAATTGAAATGCTTGAAAGCACTTGATAGTGCTTGAAATAAAAAAACCGCTCTCATGAGCGGCTTTTTTTATAATTGCATGGACTAGACGACGTGCACTTCAAATTCGCCCAACCCCTCGATACGGCCAATCATCTTGTCGCCCTTGACCACAGCACCCACGCCCTCTGGTGTACCGGTAAAAATCAAGTCACCCGCTTTAAGCTCAAACAGACCAGATAAGTAAGAGATGCTTTCTGGAATGCTCCAGATCAACTGTGTGAGATCGCTAGACTGCTTCTGCACGCCATTCACATGTAAAGAAATACTGCCTTTAGACAGCACACCCGTCGTCGCAACCGGATGAATCGGACCAATAGGGCCCGATTGATCAAATCCTTTGCCAACTTCCCAAGGACGGCCTTGCTTTTTTGCCTCGTTCTGCAGGTCGCGACGTGTCATATCTAGACCCAAGGCATAACCAAAAATACATTTGTTCGCTTGATCAACAGGAATATCACGCCCACCACTCCCTAACGCAACAACTAATTCCATCTCATAGTGGAGATTCGATGTTTTGCTCGGGTAAGGCATCTTGCCCGCCTGCCCCGCTGCGATAGACACTAGCGCATCTGCAGGCTTACAGAAAAAGAAAGGATCTTCCCGTCCGGTAAATCCCATCTCCTTGGCGTGCTCAGCATAGTTGCGTCCGACGCAATACACACGACGTACTGGAAACAAAGACTTACTACCCACAACAGGCAAGCCCTGCGTAGGCTCGGGAGAAAAAACATAGTCAGACATGAGAACGCTTCCTAGATATTTTTTTGTGAAGGTATATCCACTACTTATCGTGGGTATTGGTTTGTTTGGGATCCGGCAAGGTACTCACTGGCGCAGGCTCACCTAAATGCGGGACCGGTGCGCTATCAAAATAGTCGTAAAGATCATCTTGTGGAGGCACAGGTTTTTCTGCAGCGGCTAATGACACGGAAGCGCCAGGCAAGGTCGTACGGTCCTCACTCCAATCCGCAGGAAATCCTGTGTCGGCAAGATAGGTCAGGCCTTCTGCATGTAACAGACCGGGATCTGACTGCGTCTCGGCTGCAGGTAGTAAAAGCTCTTGGGCCAGAACAGGTATCGCAACCCCTAGCGTCGTCGCTGCGCGCCACTGCATGGCCGCATCTTGTGGGCGATTTAGTTTGTCGTACAGAGAGGCGAGTGCTACATGCACACGCGCATCACTGCGGCGAGCCAAGCTACGTACAAGATAGCTTTCCGCTTGGCCCCAAATCTGACCGGAGAGACACAGATTGCCCACCGTCGCTAACAGATCAGGATCGCTCGGACTTTTTTGGAGCCAGGCCTCAGCTTTCTCTAAACGTCGCGTGACTTGTGAAGACTCGGCCCGCGCATAGGCAGCGAGCAACCTAGGGTCAAATGAAACAGCAATGGCTTGCTCGAGCACACGCGACGATTCATCGAGCTGGCCGATCACTTCAAAGCCTTGTGCTCCAGCGAGTGCCACCTCGGGCAAGACCCGCTCTGAGGATTTTAGGTCAGACCATATTCTTTGCCAGGTACCCGCATGCAGCGTCTCGCGGATGCGGGCTGCGGCCGCGAGCTCGATCACTTGCCGCGCCTCGGTGTCGTGCAGCGCACCACGCCGATTTAATGTTCGAGCAAGGGCAAACACCTGCTCATGACGATTCAACTGCCGATAGACGCGCAAGAACAGTCTGAGCGCATGCACCTGCTTAGCACCCGATTTCTGTAACGTATTGAGTTCCGCCAGCGCTCTATCCGACAGACCCTGATCCAGATAAAGTTCGGCAGCGACTGTGGACACGGCTTCACTTAAAGCGACATCCTCCTTCGCCTTATCCTTTGCTGACGCAATTAGACCGTCACGTCGATCATATTCACCAAGCGCATGCGCTGCCCGGGCTGCAGATAATGCCGCAAGGACGCTTTGATTGACGCTCTTGCTGCGCCCAAGCAGTTTCGTCAAATCCTTTTCTGCATGGGCGTAGCGACCCTCTAAGAGCTCGGTCCAGCCTTGCTCAAGCAGCTCATGATCTCGACGCAAAACGCGTCGACGACTCCAAGCTTTTACTCGGAAAGGTATGTCAAGTGCGAGTGCCACCAAACGAAGTGTGAGATACATCAACAGAAAACCCGCTACTGTGGCGAGCACCGCAAACGGCAAGGAAACCTGAATTCGCCAGGCATTGACCAGCACGAGTACATGTCCAGTGTTCTCGCGCAAGATCACAGCCAGCACGACGGCAATCGTTGCTAATACCAGCGTCCACAGCAAGAGCCGCATGCTTATTGCCCGCCCTTGGGAGCCACGTCGCTTTGACGAACAGCCTCGAGTGCCGAAAAGCTTTCCGTGATATCAGGCATCGAGATTGAAACATTCGTCGCGGCAAGCTCTCGTAAGAGACGCAAGGCATTCAAGGTTTCGGGTGATTTAGCATCGTAGCGAGACGTAACCGCGCTCTCAATCGTGGAAAGTTCAAGACGCCAAATTGTCGACTGATGCATCAACAACGCCATTTGTGCAGTCAGGATACGGGCGCGTAAATTTGCTCTTAACAGTGTGCCCTGCTCGGGGCTCATCAAAAGCGCATCCTTGTCCGTTACCCGTTGCACACTGATCACATCCGACAATTCACGCACCAAAAAAATCGCGGACTGCTTGAGAGAAACTCGGATCTGTTGCCACGCCGACTCCCACCACGCTTGCCCGGCATCCATAGACACCGCTGGATTGGGTTTGGCCGGGGCCAAGGCCACAGCAGACTGCGATGCGCCGTTCCGATCCCTGGCGGACATCAGACCGGGCACCGCGGCATCGGGAACAAGCAAGGGTGCGCGGCCCAAGAGGTTCGTCAATTGCTCAAGCTTGGCGGAAACACCGGGGATATCGACGGTGGTGACCCCACGCAATCGATCCAAATCGGCGCTGATCGCACGTTGCAGTGACGCAAAGCGCGGGCGATCCGCACGCACCAACATCGACAACCCGTGTTCAAGCGCCAAGATTGCATTGTTGACGTTTCCGGAGACGCGCAGTTGCTGACCCGCTACAGTCAATAGTCGATCGACATCATTAGCGAGCATCGAGTCTTCCATGCCCCGATTAAAGTTTTGCCAAAGTTGTTCCAGCGCGGCGAACTGACTCTGCGCATCACGCAGTGCGGCTTCCGACTGTTGAATACGCACTTGTTGCGCATCGAGTACGACAAGCGCCTGTTTCACGTCGCGACGGGCATCGTCAGCCTGATTTTTTAACGCTAAGACTTGCGCACCAATTTGCTTAGTCGCCGTCTCAAAACGCCGCTGAGCGAACCACGCACCTGCTGCCGCCACCACCGCGAGCAACAAGAAAATGATCGCCAAGGTGGATACTATCGACAAACCGGTCGACTGACGACGGCCGCGAACCACAGCCGAGGCCGGTTGGTTCATAGCGGTCGAGGCGCCGGACGGCGTTGCGGAAGGTACAGTAGGCGAGATGTCACTCATACGATTATTGTAGTCGCAAGCTGCATAAAACAGTCACTTACGCAAGGCTATCGCTACGTGTCCGAACCGCGAATCTGATCAAAACACAACACAATGTCGGTGTCCTCTGGCTGGCAAAGGTGCGTTCGACAGGTGCCAGGCTCCACCTCGAGTGCTGACGCAAGCGCCTGAACCAAGCGCTCATGGGTCAGCACAAACTGCCCCGAACGAAACCAATCCACCAATCCAATCCTTTGAAGCTGCTGCGTGACGGCCGTTATCCCATGCGCGCTAGTGAGTAGCCAGGCTACCTGCACTGACGCGTCAGCCCACTGCTTGAACTTCGCCACTGTTTCCTCGGACCATTCGGCGTAAGCCCGCTCATAGGCCTGATGCGTCAATACCTCAACACCTGCTTGATTGAGCTTGTCTGAAAGCCAGTCTCGTCCATCTTGTCCGCGAACGATCAAAACTTTGCGCACAGGCGTTTTTAACGCTTGCAACAACGGCCAAAGCGCTTCGGAATCTCTGGCACTCTCAGCATCCGGATACAGAATATTGGAGACCGTGGCGCACGTTCGCCTGATGGCAAGCGCGGTCGTCGGTCCCATGCAACCCACACGAACGCTCGCGGGCCACATAAATGTTGGTCCGAGCTGACTGAAGTAACCATTGACCGCAGCTCTACTGACAAACACCACCAAATCATAGGATGCCGGATCAGGAAGTGCCTGCGCACTTAGAATCGGGCAAGAGTGAATCTCAAGGGCTGGGCACTCGTGAACGGCCCATCCTCGACGGATCAGTGCGTGCATCACATCGACGTTACGTCCCGCGGGACGCGTCAATACAGCAATCTGTGGAGTCGCGGTCATTGCTGGAGCGACCTCAAGGGGAGACCGCCAAACTATCTAATATGACCCCAGCGCCTTGATCCAGAAGTTCTTGGGCCACACGCTGCCCAATACCTTCAGCCTGCGCGCTTGGTCCCGTCGCCTGCGCGCGATAAATAGTCTGCCCATCTGGCATCGCCACAAGCGCGCGGATGGATACTGTCTGGCCTTGCACCTCAGCGTAGGCGGCTAACGGCACCTGACACGAACCACCCAGCGCACGAGAGACCGCACGCTCAGCCATTGCACAGACAGTTGTCTGAGGACAGGCCAGTGGCGCGAGAAGCTCTAGCAAATCCGAACGCATGTGCAAGATCTCAATGCCGAGTGCGCCTTGCCCTGCAGCAGGAAGCGAATCAGAGACCGACATGCGCTCGCGAATACGATGCCCAAGCTCGAGGCGCTCAAGTCCGGCCGCAGCGAGAATGATTGCCGCGTACTGACCTGAATCGAGCTTACCCAGGCGCGTGTCGAGATTGCCACGCAAGGGCTCAATCAAAAGTGTTGGAAATCGAGCACGCAACTGTGCTTCGCGACGCAAACTCGATGTACCGACCACTGAACCGGCTGGCAGCTCTGCGAGCGATGCGTACGCATTTGACACAAACGCATCGCGACAATCGGCTCGCGCCAATACCGTCGACAATACGAACGGGGCTGCAATATCTACAGGCACATCCTTCAGGGAGTGGACAGCTAAATCGGCTCGCCCATCAAGCAAAGCATTCTCGAGCTCTTTAATGAAAAGCCCTTTGCCGCCAACCTTCGCCAAACTGCGATCTAGGATTTCGTCGCCTCGGGTGCTGAGTTTGAGCAACTCAACCTGAGCATCTGGATACAACGCAAGCAAACGGGCTTGAACGTGCTCCGCCTGCCAGAGTGCAAGCCGACTGGCACGCGTCGCGATAACGAGTTTACGGGCTGCCAAGTTCGTTGCTCTTAGCGCAAGTAGTTCAGGCCAATCGTCAAAATAATGCCGATCAACGCCAACAACATTAAGCCTTGCAGAAGAGTGCGACTACCTTGAGCGGGTTTGGGCGAGTTCATGTTGCGTCCGATAGGTTGTAACCGTCAAATGACCTAAACAACATAGTAAACGGCAAGATCACCCCGCTTGCTATGTTGATCGCACACGCGCCATCGCGTCTGCGCTTACTTCAGTACTGATTTAAGAATCTTACCCATTTCTGATGGGTTTTTTGTTGTACGAATTCCGCAGGCTTCCATGATTTCGAGCTTAGCATCTGCAGTGTCTGCGCCGCCAGAAATCAACGCACCTGCGTGTCCCATGCGCTTGCCTGCCGGCGCGGTGACACCAGCGATGAAGCCTACCATTGGCTTTTTCATATTGTCCTTCGCCCACAGCGCAGCGTTGACCTCATCGGGGCCACCGATCTCGCCAATCATGATCACCGCATCCGTTTCGGGATCGTCGTTAAAGAGCTTAAGCACATCAATATGCTTGAGGCCGTTGATCGGGTCGCCGCCGATACCGACAGCGCTAGATTGACCTAGACCCAGCTCAGTGACTTGTGCCACAGCTTCGTATGTCAACGTACCAGAACGGCTCACGATACCGACGCGACCTTTGCGATGAATATGACCGGGCATGATGCCGATCTTAATTTCGTCGGGGGTAATCAAGCCAGGGCAGTTTGGCCCAAGCAACAAGGTCTTGCTCTTGCGCTCGGCCATACGGTATTTGATTTCAAGCAGATCCCGCACCGGAATGCCTTCGGTAATACAAATCACGAGATCTAACTCTGCTTCGATACCTTCCCAGATCGCCGCAGCAGCTCCTGCTGGTGGCACATAAATCACCGAAACGTTTGCGCCTGTTTGCGCCTTAGCGTCTTTCACTGAGGCAAAAATCGGTATGCCTTCAAAGTTCTCGCCGGCTTTTGTAGGATGCACACCCGCAACAAATGCTGCCTGGCCGTTCGCATACGCACGCGAAGTGCGCGTGTGAAACTGGCCTGTTTTACCAGTAATACCTTGGGTGATAACTTTTGTATCTTTATTAATTAGGATCGACATAGTGGAATCCGTGACAAATTATTTGGCGGCTGCGACAACGCGAGTGGCGGCATCCGCCATCGTATCTGCGCTGATGATGGGGAGGCCTGATTCGACCAACATTTTCTTGCCCAGTTCTTCATTGGTGCCCTTCATGCGTACAACCAAAGGCACACTGAGATTGACCGCCTTGCAAGCAGTGATTACGCCTTGAGCGATCACATCGCAACGCATGATGCCACCAAAAATGTTAACCAAAATCGCTTTGGTCCCCTTGTTTGCCAACATGATTTTGAACGCTTCCGTCACACGCTCTGCTGTGGCGCTGCCACCCACATCGAGGAAGTTTGCGGGCTCGCCACCAAACAGCTTGATGGTATCCATCGTAGCCATCGCTAATCCAGCACCGTTGACCAAGCAGCCAATATTGCCATCAAGTTGAATGTATGCGAGTTCATGTTTGCTCGCCTCGATTTCAGCGGGATCCTCTTCATCTAAGTCACGATAAGCAACGATCTCTGGATGTCGGAATAATGCGTTGCTGTCAAAGTTGAATTTTGCATCCAAGGCAATGATGTCCCCCGAGCCCGTCAAAATAAGCGGATTGATCTCTGCCAAGGAAGCATCGGTATCCCAATAGGCTTTGTAGAGTTTCTGAAACTGAGCCGCAGCCTTACCGACAGACGCCTCTGGTACGCCAATGCCACGCGCAAGTGTGCTCGCCTCAGCATCTGTTAAGCCAACACCTGGGTTAACAAATACCTTCAAAATCTTTTCTGGATGATGCTCAGCAACTTCTTCGATATCCATGCCACCTTCGCTGGAGGCCATTACGCAGACCCGTTGTGTGCCCCGATCTGTCACGATACCCACGTAATACTCTTTCTTGATATCTGCACCCTCTTCGATGAGCAAGCGACGCACTTTTTGCCCTTGAGGACTGGTTTGGTGCGTAATCAGCTGCATGCCGAGAATCTCGGAGGAGATCTTGCGGACTTCATCGATAGAGCGGGCGAGTTTGACCCCTCCCCCTTTTCCACGACCACCCGCATGAATCTGGGCTTTGACGACCCAAACAGGCCCCCCAAGCTTTTGCGCAGCGTTGACGGCTTCATCGACGCTAAATACGGGGATACTTTTGGGGACAATAACGCCAAACTGTCTGAGCAACTCTTTGCCTTGATACTCATGGATTTTCATGGGATTGCGTTCCGTCTAAATAAACTAAATACGATTTCCGACCATCTAACAAAATAGGCACCAGGGCCTAAGTTCAAGTCTGTGTTTGTTCTGCCACGTACCATTGGGGGTAATGCTCTTTTGTGACAACGCTATCAAGTCGCCATGCATGGCAACCACCCAACTGGAATGGCTTTCGCCCCGCGTTCTCGGCCTCTGAACGCTTCATCCCTGACATACTTTGTACCGCAGCGGTGGGTAATACCGATGCCAGCTCGGTCATGTGCGTGCAGCCCGCCGTTCGGCCAAAGCGCTCCTTGACCTGCTGTCGAAAGCTCTTGAGCAAATTCAACCCCACCAAATCCTGATAGGCCGAGGTCACGGATGTACACGGCTCGCCAAACGGTGAGGCGTCGTACATAGCAAAAGCTTGCTTGATCTCATAGCTCGTATCAATCGTAATACGGATATGCATGTGATGGAACGGTTTGCGGGCTGGCTGTTCGGTCCCGTTACGCTTGACGTATGAGTAAGACTTATCGTCGATAAGCTCCGCTTCGAGATCCCATAAACCATCTTCGCGTTCAAACGAATGCACTTGAATCGAGCGATTGTGCATCGGCTTGCGGGGATATTCTGGCTTTGGCAGGGGCATACGAACTCAGTGTATCTTTTGACACAATGCAGCAAAGCCACGGAGTATAGCGCAGACGACGGGCTACGAGCTACAGATCCGACGGCTCCCAACCACCTAAGACCGTACGAATCACATCGCTAGAAAACCCGCGCGAAAGTAAAAACCTACCCTGACGAGCATATTCCGCAACGTTAGCGGACGACGGGAGATTGGCAAACTTTTTTTGCCAGACTCTTCTAGCACGCTCGAGCTCAGTTAACTTAAGTTGTTCTTGAACCTTGGCCACCTCTGGCGCCGATACCCCGCGTTGACGAAGGTCTTGGGCAACCCTGGCCGCGCCATGCAGACTAGCCTTGCGATGCACCCAACCCTGGGTATAACGCTCATCGGATTGCCAGCCGTTTTTTGAGAGTTGGTCTAAGACTACAGAGAGCTCTTCTGCCGACTCGGCAAAAGGAGCTAACTTTCTCTCTAATTCGAACCGACTATGCTCGCGCCTGGACAGCAACCCAACAGCCCGGGCCTTGAGGGAAAGACCCGAGCGGGGCTTAGATGTCATCCTCGCTGTCGGGCTCGGTAGCCGCTAATTTTGTTGCCTTGCTCGGGCTGGCTTTTGCTGCGGCAGCAGGCGCAGAACCAACCGTCGGAGCGCGGGGTACAACACCTAGTTTTTCCCGCACCCGATTTTCAATGTCGATGGCCATAGCGGGATGCTCTCGCAAATACTCACGCACGTTATCCTTGCCCTGACCAATACGCTCTCCACTGTAGCTAAACCAGGCACCCGCTTTGTCGACGATACCGGCAGTTACGCCAAGATCAATGATTTCACCTTCACGTGAGATACCCGCGCCGTACATAATGTCAAATTCCGCCTGCTTGAAAGGCGGCGCAATTTTATTCTTCACAACTTTGACGCGTGTTTCGTTACCTACGACTTCATCACCCTTTTTAATTGCGCCAATGCGTCGGATGTCCAGGCGAACTGAGGCGTAAAACTTCAAGGCATTTCCACCGGTCGTCGTCTCTGGGTTACCGAACATCACGCCAATTTTCATACGAATCTGGTTAATAAAAATAACCATGCAGTTTGTTCGCTTGATGCTAGCAGTGAGTTTGCGCAGCGCTTGGCTCATCAGACGAGCTTGCAGCCCAGGCAGGGAGTCACCCATTTCTCCTTCGATCTCGGCCCTTGGGACCAGGGCGGCGACCGAGTCGATCACGATCAGATCGACAGAACTCGAGCGCACTAAGGCGTCTGTGATCTCAAGTGCTTGTTCGCCCGTGTCGGGCTGAGAAATCAGTAGATCCGTCAAATTGACACCTAGTTTGGAGGCATATTGCACATCCAAGGCATGCTCAGCATCGATAAAGGCGCAAGTCCCCCCCACTTTTTGCATCTCGGCAATCACCTGGAGGGCAAGCGTGGTCTTACCGGAAGATTCGGGACCGTAGATCTCAACCACCCTGCCTCTTGGCAAGCCCCCCACCCCTAACGCGATATCCAGACCCAGCGAGCCAGTTGAAACAACCTGTATGTCGTGCTCAACCTGATTGTCACCGTAGCGCATGATCGAGCCTTTGCCGAACTGCTTCTCGATTTGAGACAATGCGGCTGCAAGAGCTTTGCCTTTCTCTGCAGAACCGGGCTTCAATGATTTTTCGTCCATGTCTGGATCCTTGGTGGTGGTGATTACACGTTTGGCAAGCAACAAAGCGTTAAATGCTTTACCGTTACTTGAGTAAAATTATTACATTAGATTGTACTGTATATAAAAACAGTGTCAAGAGATGTCCAGGCAAAGTAAAACTAAGTGTTTACCCTTACTCGCTGCGATCTATAAACGTTTGAATCAGTTGCCATGCAAGAATATTCACTCAAAAATTAGGTTTCAACACTAAAAAACCAATGAGAATCTTAATTGCCGAGGATGACAGCATCTTGACCGATGGTTTAACGCGTTCTTTGCGCCAAAACGGTTATGCCGTGGATGCTGTGAGCGACGGGGTCGCAGCAGACTTGGCATTGTCGTCTCAAGAGTTCGACCTATTAATACTGGATTTGGGGCTTCCTCGCATGCCCGGTATCGAAGTGCTGACCAGATTGCGCGCGCGCAACTCGCACCTCCCGGTTTTAATTCTGACGGCGGCTGACAGCGTCGAAGAACGCGTCCGAGGTCTCGATCGTGGGGCCGACGACTACATGGCCAAACCCTTTTCTTTGTCCGAATTAGAAGCGCGGGTGCGTGCGCTGACCCGACGCGGCGCCGGCGGTGGTGGGACCATTCTTAAGCATGGTCGCTTGGAGTTCGATCAAACGGGTCGCGTCGCCTCAGTCGATCAACACGCGCTCGAGCTCTCCGCGCGCGAGGTGAGTTTGCTCGAAATCTTATTAACGCGCACCGGTCGCATGGTCAGTAAATCTCAGATCGTCGACCACCTCTGTGAATGGGGCGACGAGGTGAGCTCAAATGCCATTGAGGTCTACGTACACCGTCTGAGAAAAAAACTCGAACCCAGCGGAGTGAAGATCGCCACAGTCCGAGGGCTCGGCTACTGCCTCGAGCGCGACTCGGCTTCTGCGTGACAGCCCAGCACGCCAGCGGAAATCCTGAAGCGCTGGAGGTGCTTCGGGCTAAAGCGGATACAACGAGTGTTGCACCAGCCCGTCGGTCGCTCCTGAGCGAAATACTAGATTGGATGTTAGCGCCGTTATTTTTGCTCTGGCCCATGAGCATTGCAATCACGTATGTTGTGGCACAAAATCTTGCGAATACGCCCTACGACCACACGTTAGCCAACGCGCTACAGGTGCTTGAGCAACAGATAGAAGCAGATAATGGGCTCGTGTCACTGAGGATGTCGACCTCCGCACGACTCGCCCTACGCACGCGCGAAAACGACGGCATTTTTTGGAAAGCGGTGAATCCCAACGGCGAGTTGATTGGCGGGGATGGTGAATTACCGACCCCCGAACGCACAGCGACGACGCATACGAACACCGTGTATTACGCCACGCAAACACTGCAGGACTTTGAGATTCGCCTCGCTTACGTGTGGACGGACCTAAGTACCCGAAGCACGACGCCCATATTGCTCGTTGCTGCCGAATCGATCGATCGACGCATCGAGCTTGCCAACAACATTATCAAAGGCGTGATCATTCCGCAGTTTGTGGTGCTGCCGATTGCCGTGCTGCTGGTCTGGTTTGGCTTGTCGCGCGGCATTGCACCCTTAAGTGCACTACAACGACGTCTTAGAGCACGCCGACCTGATGATTTTTCGCCTATCGACGTGCGAGTCGCCCCAAGCGAAATCGGCCCACTCATCGTTGCCATGAACGAACTATTGACTCGCCTGGACTCAACCATGCTCGCACAGCGTCGCTTCGTTGCAGACGCCGCCCATCAATTAAAGACGCCGTTGGCCGGACTACGCACGCAAGCCGAACTCGCGATGCGCAATACGCCTTCCGGTGAAACACAAGCCAGCCTCGAACAAATTATTGCGGGCACCTCTCGCGCCACTCGCCTCGTGAATCAACTATTGCTGATGGCCAATGCAGAGAATCCCAGCTCGATCGCCATGCCGCCGATCAACATCGCTGAACTCGCCCGGGAGCAAACACTCGGCTGGGTCGATATCGCCATACAGAAGGGCCTCGACCTCGGCTTCGAAGGAACGGACGCTGCGATCATGCTACGCGGTCAACGCCTGCTTCTTGGCGAGGCGATCAACAATTTGATCGACAATGCGATTCGATACACGCCTGCGCCTGGGCGCATTACCGTAAGCATTGCCGCTCAACGCCGTGAGGTCATACTGGCTGTGGAAGACTCTGGGCCTGGGATCCCCATTGAGGAGCGCGAACGTGTATTTGATCGCTTCTATCGGGTACTCGGCTCCCAAGCCGAAGGCAGCGGCTTGGGCTTAGCGATAGTGCGTGAAATTGCGATTCGGCATCACGCCAGGATTTTGATTACGGACTCACAGCAAAAGCCGCCTTACGATCGCGGCGCGAGAATTGAAATTCACTTTCTATCCTTATCCTAGGCGAAGCTCTTCTAGGCGAACCCCTCCTAAGCGAACCTCTGTCAGTTTGACTATGCGTTTGTTGCATTGCAAAAAAAAATGATGCGCCGCACACTCGCCGATAACGGGCTTAGAGGTTTCCCGACTGTTTGAGCTTTGTCAGATACCTGTCAGTTCCCGCTTTTAAAGTACGCCAATTAAACAAACAACATAAAACGTCCCACAATCCCTGGGTGGCGTCTTTTATGAACGGAGACTTTCGTTGCTGCTTTTTTTGAACGCCGCGCAATTGTTGCTGTACATCGGTATTCTGGCATTGCTTGGGCAGGGTTTGCTTTTTATTCTCGCTGGGGCGAAGCGCGACACGAATTTGTTTTATCAACTGTTCACCATCGTGAACAAGCCATGGACCTCTATCGCAACGCTGATTGCTCCAAAGCAAATCGCAAAGAGACATCACCCTTTTGTTGCTTTCTGTGTGGTGGCCGTACTGTATCTAGCGGTGACCGTCGCAAAAATTGAACACTGCGTATCCGTAGGTATGGCGAGCTGCAAATGAAATTTAATTTCGATTGGATGTTGCGCAAATGGCAAGCGATCCTCTGGATCGTTGTGGGACAGCGCGCTCGCGCAATCACAGTCTTTCAAGACATGTTGCAAGTCTATCCCCATGACGGTTACGCGTTAGGCAGCTTGGCGCATCTCAAAGCCGAGCTTGGCGATAAGCAAGGCGCCATCACGGTCTATGAAGTGCTCGTCAAGCAGCCTGAGGCTCCGGCCTACGCATGGTTTAACTTGGGGTTCTTGCACCAGGAATTAGAACATCCCCTCGAGGCGGAGACTGCGTTTCGTCGTGCCTTAGGGCTCAATGACCAACTTGATCAAGCATGGTATGGGCTTGGGCTGGCTCTTATTGAACAGGGACGGCTCGACGAGGCCGTTGCGGCGTTAGAACGAAACACCCAATTGCAACCCATGAGTCCTTATGCGTGGTACCAACTCGGTCGTGTTCATATGGACCGGCAGGCGCCAGATGAAACTACAAAAATTATCAAACATTTGAAAGGTTTTGAACCGAAGTTTGCCGCACAACTCGCGCGCGAGACCGGTTTGGCCGTTTAACGTCTCGCTTTAGAGGCAGTATTTAGAGGCAGTATCGACCTACAAGATTTTGAGTACCTATGCCGTTCCGTTCTATGCCGTCACGCAGTATCTTTTTAAATAACGTTCTTTTTGTATGACCTAGTATTACCAATGGACCCAGGGGGACCTGGCCCGAAACGATGAGGAGGCATTATTGTGCAACTAACCGAAAAACACCGGATTTACTGGAAAAAAAACCTAAATGTCACAGCGATTTTGTTGGCGATCTGGTTTGTTGTGACTTTTGTCGTGAGCTATTTCGCGCGCGACCTTAGCTTCAACTTCTTTGGCTGGCCGTTCAGTTTCTGGATGGGCGCTCAAGGTTCCCTGATTATCTATTGCCTGATCATTTGGTACTACGCTAACTACATGAACAAGCTCGACGTGGAACACGGCGTCAGCGAAGACGAGGAGGAATAACATGGCCGGAATGACACCTAATGAAAGCGGCGTATTTTCGACGAATAAGACGAATGCAGCGTTCAAACAATCTTTAAACAAGGTATATACCTGGTATACCGGCGGCTTTATTGCTTTCGTGATCGTCTTAGCGATTGCTGAGCAGATGGGCTTAACCCGCGCATGGATCGGTTACATCTTCTTAGGTGCGACTGTTCTGCTCTACGCTGGAATTGGCGTGATGAGCCGCACGAACGATGCTGCGGAATATTATGTCGCGGGGCGTCGTGTGCCTGCCATGTACAACGGCATGGCCACTGGCGCTGACTGGATGTCAGCCGCTTCGTTTATCGGTATGGCCGGTACGTTGTATCTCACGGGCTATTCTGGCCTCGCGTTTATTATGGGTTGGACAGGCGGCTACTGTTTAGTTGCGCTGTTCCTTGCTCCATATCTTCGCAAATTCGGTCAGTTCACCATCCCTGACTTTCTGGGCGCACGCTATGACGGCAACTTACCCCGCCTGCTGGGTATCATTGCTGCCATTCTCTGCTCATTCACGTACGTGGTGGCGCAAATTTACGGTGTCGGACTGATCACAACGCGTCTGTCAGGGGTGCCGTTTGAAATCGGTATTTTCCTGGGCCTCGCTGGGATCTTAGTTTGCTCATTTTTGGGCGGGATGCGTGCTGTGACATGGACCCAAGTTGCGCAGTACATCATTCTGATCATTGCCTACTTGATTCCTGTGATTTGGCTGTCGGTCAAGCAAACTGGCGTGCCGATCCCACAAGCAATCTATGGCTACCAGCTTGAGAAAGTCACGGCAAAAGAAGCAGAGCTGATTAAAGATCCCAAAGAGCTCGAAGTTCGAGCGATCTTTAAACAACGCGCCGATGCAGCCGAAGCAAAGTTGAAAAATGTGCCTGCTGCCATGGCTGCTGACAAAGCTGCTGCGGAAAAAACTTTGGCTGACCTGAAGGCGGCGAATGGTTCTAAGGCTGCGATTGACGCTGCAACACGCGCCGTCTCAGCCCTCCCCGCAACAGAAGCTGCAGCGCGCGCTCAGTACACTGCAGATCGCAATGCCAACAACGCCCGAACAGCACCGCTCGCGGGTATGCCCCGGCATGCGACACAGTTCGCAGGAGATCCCAATGGGGATGCAAAAGCACAAGCTGCCTTTGACACCTCACGTCGTAATTTCCTTGCACTGATTTTTTGTTTGATGGTCGGCACCGCTGCCCTACCGCATATTCTGATGCGTTATTACACGACACCGTCAGTCAAACAAGCGCGTGAATCGGTAACTTGGTCGCTATTCTTCATCTTCTTGCTGTACTTCACGGCACCGGCATTAGCCGTTCTGGTCAAGTACGAGATATTCAACGTTTTAGTTGGAACCCCCTTTGACAAACTACCAGTCTGGATTTCGCAATGGAGCACCGTGGATCCCGGGCTGCTATCTGTGGTTGATATTAACAAAGACGGGATCTTGCAGCTTGGTGAAATGCGGATTGGCGGTGACATCATCGTGTTAGCAACACCTGAGATTGGCGGCCTGCCGTACGTGATTTCGGGCATGGTTGCGGCTGGCGGTTTGGCTGCAGCACTGTCCACAGCAGATGGTCTGCTTCTGACCATTGCCAACGCGCTCTCACACGATCTGTACTACAAGATGATCAATCCTAACGCGCCAACAGAGCGTCGTGTCATGATCTCGAAAGTACTTCTGCTTGTGGTCGCACTGGCTGCTGCATACGTCGCTGCTCAGAAACCTGCTGATATCTTGTTCTTGGTCTCAGCGGCGTTCTCTTTTGCGGCCGCTGCATTCTTCCCCGCCTTGACACTAGGTATTTTCTGGAAACGGGCGAATAAGTACGGTGCAGTTGCCGGAATGATCGGTGGCCTGGGCATCACCTTCTATTACATGGTGACGACTCAACCTTGGCTGCGCGGCGTATTCGGTGTGACTTCGCCAGTCGAACTCTGGTATGGAATCTTACCAATCTCTGCAGGCGTGTTCGGTGTGCCTCTTGGGTTTGCGCTGATTATTGGTGTGAGCTTGCTCACACCCGCTCCGCGCAAGGAAATCCAAGACCTAGTCGACCACGTGCGTTACCCAACACTGCGCGCTTAACACGCAGACAAATATTTCCCCCGCCGTGTGAGACTGCTGCGCTCAAACGGCTTTACTGCCCCTTCGGGGGCATTTTTTTTTCCTACAGAAAGAGGGACAAGGCTTTGACTTGTATTGCAGCGCCTAGTGCGTCTCTGGGAGTGACAATTTCCGGCGCAACACTCTCAGTACACTGCCTAAGAGTGGGATCTGCTCATATACCTGCGCGGCGGCATCCCAGTAATCTTGATGCAACATAATCAACCCGTCAGCGTCAAGTTCGAACTGAGTACAGCCCTCAATGATCTGACCACGACCTCGGCAGGTAAAAGAAAAAGTCCAGGTCATGAAACCAATCGGGCCTGTTGAAGCCATCCGTGTCACAACAAACCTTGGCTGGTCGAGCGTCTTAAACATGTGCTCGAATACTTGTCTGACTAACCCAACCCCTTGCAGATCATTAAACGGATCGACAAATCTGGTGCGACTTGCATACAAGGATTCTATCTCGTTGAGTGACTCAGCCGTTAACTGCTCGAACCATCGAGCAATCAATTGGAAACGCTCGGCTTGATCAGACATCAGATCGGACATCACAACCCCGTCATTTTGTGTAGTAAAGGAAACCGCAGGCGATAAGGGAGTCTACTCACTACACGCAAGGCGCACGCAAAGCCCTTCGGAAAATTTATCTCAAAGTGCCCCCGTTCCAATCCAGACACAATATGCGCTGCCGCACGTTGCGCAGAGATCAGACTTGGCATTTGAAAATCATTTGCAGCCGTCATGGGCGTTTCCACGAAGCCGGGATTAATCAAATACACGTTCAAGCCCTTGGGGGCGAGCTCAAAATAGAGCGTCTCCACCAAATTATTTAAGGCGGCCTTCGTCGCACCATAAATCAACGCCCGTGGCAACCCGGTGTATGCGGAGATACTAGCGATGCATGCGATACCACCGGACTGACGCGCGATAAAGTAAGGTACTAGACAAGCCAATGCCCGGTACACACTCACGACGTTTAGTTCGAAACTTTTTTCAACCTGCTCAACATTGAGCTCCCAGCTATTGGTGGGATCGTAGCGCGCAGCTCCTAAGATCACCAGATCGATATGACCCATCGCGGCCACAGTCGCATCCAGCACGGACGGCCAAATTTGTGGATCGATACAATCAAATGCGACAACCGATGCCTTGGGATATTGCGCAGCAAACTCACGAAGTTCTGCCTCGCGTCTCGCTGATAGCGTGACATAGGCGCCTGCATCTAAAAGCGCTTTCGCGAGCGCTAAACCAATACCGCTCGATGCACCGACGATCCACACTCTTTTTTCGCGCCAGTCATGAATAGGTTGATTCAACGGCGACCATAAATTTCTCATTGTTAACCGCCTCAGGTCCGCTTCTTGAAGAACAGCGTGACCTCACCGAGGTCGACGCCAAACTTTGACATCACCGATCGATTCATCATGGACTGGTCATCGAGTAACCACATCCAGTCGTCGAAATTGACCAAATATTCTTTCCCGTCAACAGGCAAACGTAGAACATATTTCCAATGCAAGGCATTACCCGCCACTTTACCGATCGCGACACCCACCACATCATCAGCCGTTCCTTGCCAGGTGCCGTCGGGCTGACGCTTGAGCGTCCAGACTCTACGCTGGGTCTCACCGTCAGAATAGGTGAAACGCTCATCAAGTACGCCCTCATTTGGACTCTTCCACGTACCCTCGATCACTACATGAAAACGGCGAGCAACCGTGCCGCCACGTTTCTGAAAGATTCCCCAAGCATCAAGCGTGCCATTAAAATATGACGACAACTCCAACTCTGGTTTTTCAGCCGCATAGTGATTAACTTCTACACTGCCACACGCAGTCAAGAGGGCCGCACTGATTGATGCGATGAACGCTTTAAGTTTCATGACGATTATTCCTTGTTCGAGAGTTCGTCACCGACAGATGCCGGTGGCGGGAAGCGAAGCAGCACTACCGCTGCAATGGCTTTTAAAAAAATGGGCAGGCCAACGTACAAAGCGATCAGAGGTGTCGCAGTAGCTGGGGCACCAGGCTGGTAATCAAACCAGCTCAACAAGGGCAATGTCACACCCGCCGCGATGGCCAAGGCGAGCTTGCCAAGTAAGACCCAAACGCCTATGTATAGGCCTGTGTTGTGACGCTGCTCGCTAGGAATTGCGTCTGCCAACATCGCGCCTGGTAAAGCCAGATCAGCACCCAACGCAGCGCCCGCTATCAAACACACAAAACCATACAGCCAGACATCTCCCTCACCCACCGCACTCGCACCGAACAACGCTAGCGCGGCGAGGGCACTGCCGCTTAGCCATGCCAAACGCTTTCCGTAACGATCGGCCAACGCCACCCACAGCGGCAGTGCAAGAAGACCGGCGATAAAATAAGTGCCTAAAAACAACCCAGCATCTTTCGGTCGCTGTACAACGTCACTGATAAAAAACAGAACCAATGTTGCGGGGACCGCAACGGCCACTGCGTTCAGTAAATAAAAACCATATACCTGCCTAACAGGCCGATGCGCAAGCGCTGCCCGCCATCCCGCTGTGAGGGCTTTCAGTTTCTCTTTAGGCCGAGGCGACCATAATAGGGTCGTAAACAATCCTATGAACAAGGTCGCTGCGAACAGGTAGGCAAACAACCGATAGCCTGGCCCCGCCCCATATTCCTCGACCAATACCACGGGGACTACGGAAGCTAGAATCACACCAAGCAAGCCAAGCCCTTCCCGCCAGGCGACGACACGCGAGCGAACCAGCGGTTCATCGCTTAGCCGCGTACCCCACGTGACATAACAAATACTCAAGAGACTGTGTGCCGCATAAAGTAGAACTAGGCAGCAGGTCAGCCACACCATCAACCCGAGATGTGACCAATCGGGGGGGGAGAACAGCAATACAAAGCTTAGAGCTAGCAGGATGCTCCCAAATACCGACAGCACAGACCAACCAAACCGCGATGATTGAAATGCATCAACGACCCGCCCTAAAAATGGATCCTGCGCCGTATCCAACAACCGAGTGCAGAATAATATCGCTCCCAAGGATGCTAAATTCAAGCCGAGGTTTTCACCGTAGTACTTGGGCGAAATCATATAGATTGGCATCAACGCCATCGCGAGCGGTAACCCGAGAGCCCCATACGCGGCTAAACGATAGGGGCTCACGGTTTACCACCTAGCAACGCTTGCCTCAGTGATGGCTCGCTCGTGCGGGGATCCAACCAAATTGCAAAGAATGCACGCGCTAGACTGTCATCAATGCGCCCCGTTAATTTACCTTGATGGTAAAAGGTCGCGCCATCACCGGGCTGATACACCCCAGTGAGCGTGTCGCCCGGGGAGACGTCGGGTAACACGCGAGCCAACTGATCCCGCCATTGAGGATGCGCACCAATCGGAATACCGAGCTTTGCGATTTCGTCCAGCGATGCCTGAACAATCCGAGCACTTTCAATCGACCGCTGATAGGTCAGGGACAACGCAAACGGCAGGTGCGGCAAGTAACGTCCGCTAGGCGCCCAGAGGCGTGCTTCATACACGCGAAAACCAAAGCGAGAAAACTGACCGCGGCCAACTTCTCCTACCTCAGGAATTCCCGCGGGAGGCTCGAATGCGTTCGCACTTGACCACAACAAGAACGAACAAGCAAAGGATAGTGCTAAGCGTGTGATAAGACCCATTGTTTTACATCCGTACGTCCATAACGAAAGCCTACTTCGCAGTAAGCGAGATACATTTTCCAAATGCGTATGAACGCTGCGTCGAATCCTTGCTCAGAGATCGCAGCGGTGTTGCGATCAAACGCGAGCCCCCACCGCCTAAGCGTCTCTGCGTAGTCCAGACCGAAGGAAAACGATGCGCGCACTGCTAAAGCGGCAGCCGTGCTCTCTTTTGCAAAACGACTCGCAGAGGGCAACATACCACCAGGAAAAATGTACTGTTGGATAAAGTCTGTTCCGTGACGATAGGCGTCAAACTTAGCTTCGGAAATATCAATTGCTTGAATCACAGCCCTACCCGTTGGCTTCAAACATCGGGCAAGGACTTTGAAATAGCTTGGCCAGTGCAGTAGGCCGACCGCCTCGAACATTTCAATCGAGACGATGTGATCAAACTGTTCAGGGATGTCACGATAGTCTTGCAGCCTAAGTTCCACCATTGAACTCAGCCCTGCGCGCGCCATCCGCGCAAGACCGTACTCGAGTTGAGCGTCTGAGATGGTGATACCGACAACGTTCAGGCCCCGGCGTGCGGCACGCTCGGCGAAACCACCCCACCCACAACCGATCTCCAGAATAGTCTGGCCAGGCTGCGCATCGAGTTGATCCAGAATATGGTCGTACTTTTGATGCTGCGCAACTTCAAGCTCAAGCGAAAGGTCACCGGCAAAGTATGCCGAGGAATAAGACATAGTCGGATCGAGCCACAGCTTATAGAAACTGTTACCCACATCATAGTGACTCAAAATATTACGACGACTGCCAGACCGACTGTTATCTTTAAACACCCAATGCGACAGGCGTTTCAATAGCAACGCCCACCACTGTCCGTCAACAGCCTGTGCCACTTGTTGATTCAACACTGCGATAGAAAACAGTGCAACTAAGTCGTCGCACCCGATCCACCCGCGCCGCAAACTCTCGGCAAAGCCCACATCCCCTTGTCGCAAAATAAGTGTCGCCGCTCGCCAGTCGTGCACATACAACTGTGCTTCGTGGACAGCTCTTTGCGTATCTTCTGTACGCTGACCAAAACTGCGCACGAGCCCATCAGGCTGGACCAAGCGTAAACACCCGACCGAGATTCGCTCAAGCATTCGTATCAAAATTCGACCAGCAAAGGGCACCGCGCGACGCGAAACCCCAAAAGGATGATCATTCAGCCTCATCCTCGGCCTCCTGCATCGTTGGTCGTGACTTCGCGTTCGGGTAAGGGTGGGACGGAGTGATAGCGCGCGCCTTGCCGCCAAAGTTTAAACGCCTGTAAGTGAATACGCATGATGACACCCACTGTCATCATCGGCATACCCAACAGATAGCGAAACAAAGCGCGCGTGGAAAACTGACCGTGTTTCGTTACGATCGCTGTTTGCAATAATGGTTCTTCCGTCTCTAAGGGATCGTGATAGTCAATCGCGACCCGATGCAACCCCGCCATACTCGTCGTCCTAAATCGATACCCGCCGCGCACTGCACAGAACGGTGAAACATGAAACTCCTTTGCACAACTGAGTTCGGTAGTGTCAGTAATTTCAGCCATTCCCGGAGCGACCAGAACGTACTGATGGCGTTGCCCAAAGGTATTGTTCACTTCAGCCACCAACACACGGAGTGAGCCGGCTTCATCATGGACAAACCAGAAGCTCACTGGATTAAAAACATAACCAAAAACACGCGGAAAACACTGTAGCCAGACAGCGCCTGTCCGAATATCTATTTGACTGTTTGTCAGTAGCTCACTGAGCCAATGCTGTAAATTACCCCCATCGCGCGCGCCATGGTCTGCAGAGAAAAAACTGACAGGTCGACGTTTCTCAACGCCAAAGAGCCAGCTATTAAAGCTAGCCAGCTCGGGCAAGCGATCAATGCGTAATCTCAAGCAGAAGACCCGATACACAAAACGATGCACGAAAGGTCTTAAGCGAGCGTGCATCACTCGGCCAGCGCATAATTCAATTCCAGCATTAGTCATAAACCGCCCCCCAGGGTATCTCTACCCCAAAGTCACGCACGACTCGCAGTGCTGACTTCAAACCGTCTTCGTGGAAACCATAGCCGGCCCAAGCACCACAAAACCAAACACGATCTAAGCCTTGGATAGAGGGAAGTCTCGTTTGTGCTTGAGCAGCCGCAGCATCGAGAATCGGATGCTCGTAGGTCAGTTCCTTCACCACCAGGTCGGGTAACGGTTCGATATGTGGATTGAGTGTCACGATGACGGGCTGAGTAAATGGCAAGGCCTGCAACTGATTCAGCAGATAACTGACTGCGACGGGTTGCTCTTGGCTCGCACCACCGAGGGAAAGATAGTTCCAAGCTGACCATACTTTCTTTCGCCGGGGTAATAAACGAATATCTGTATGCAATACCGCTCTATTCTCTTGATAACGAAAGGCTTGGAGTACCTCTCTTTCTTGGGGAGCCGCATCGAGCAGGGCCAAGCTTGTCGGTGCATGACAGGCCAGGACAACCGCATCAAAATTCTCTACACCGCTCGCGGTATGGACCGCCACAGAATCCGGGAGCCGCTCAATGCGGTGCACCGGGGCATTGAGTCGCACGTCAGACAACTGCTCGATCAATTTCTGAACATAGCACCGCGAACCACCCACAACTGTCTTCCATTGAGGGCGCTCTTGAATCTGCAGCAAGCGATGATTCAAGCAAAACGTTAGAAAGTGAGCTGCCGGGAATCCGAGGATGTCTTTGACCGGCGCAGACCAGATGGCTGCAGCCATCGGTAACAAATACCAATCGCGCATCGTTTGACCAAAGCGCTCTCGATCCAAGAGCTGCGCAAGCGAAATCGGATTTGAGTGTGTCTCGGTCAGGTAGCGTTGTGCGTTCTTATTGAAACGCAAAATATCCCGCAACATTGCGAGAAACGCAGGCCGAATGAGGTTGCGGCGCTGAGCAAATACTGTCGATAAATCGGTACCTGCCCATTCAATATCAGGCTCTGCAATCGACACGCCAAAAGACATATCGCTCGCATGCACGTCGACCTTCAAGTACCTGAAGAGCTCGATGAGGTTGGGATAGGTTAAGTCGTTATGCACGAGAAACCCTGTATCCACCGGATGTGTCATGCCGTTTAACGTGACATCCACCGTATTGGAATGACCGCCAAAATAACTCCCCGCCTCGATCAGGCTCACCTGATAGCTATCCTTGAGCAACCAGGCCGCAGCAAGTCCGGAGATACCAGAACCCACCACGGCAATTCGGGCGCCACGCGGGGGAACGCTAGGCTGGCTCACGACAGCACCTCCCTAAGCGGGGAGGTCTGTGGTTGTCCTAACAGAGCCTCGCGCAATGCGCTCGCGCGCGAGGCTGGGTCAAGCCAAATCGAGAGAAATGCAGCGGCAAATGCTGGCTCTTGAATTGCCCCAAGCGGTGCTTGGTCTGAATAAAAGTTTGCGCCACGCGTTGGATCAAAATACCCGACTAGCCGATCGCCCACTTTCACATCCGGGATGATCTGCGCGAGCGCGTCACGCCACGCTTGGCCTCGGTCAGAGTGTTCGGGATGCAGTCGCAGCATCTCATCGATCGAAATCAAAATAGTCTGCTCTTTTGAGAGCGTTCGTAAGTAACTCAAATCAAGAATCGCGGGTAGCGCGTCTTCAAACCTTCCGGACTGCGTATATAGACTCGCCCAATAACACCGGAAGACCGTCCAGACAAAGATGCCTCTGCCGCATAATTGCCAGGCATTTCCATGCGTCTGGACGACGCACTCGGGGAGTGCCGTCTGGTACGCCTGCGTTGCCGCCGCTAGTTTCGGATTGATGGGAGTGGTCATATTTGTGTTCGTAAGACTTTTAATTAATAACTATACGTTCGTTTATTTATACATATTAGTCTATTTTATGACTAATTAGTATAAACTTAGGTTCATGCACGTGCACCTAAGAGGTGAAATCCCATGATTCAAACAAGTATCGCGTCCAACTCCGCTGTCCCAAAAAAACACTCGTTTAAACAGCAGCAGCTGTTGTTTAGAGAAGCGGCCATCCTCGATACGGTCAACCAATTGCTGTCGCAAAAGGGGTTTGATCTTATGACGATGGATGAGGTCGCCGCAAATGTAGGCATTGCTAAGGCAAGTCTGTATAAACACTTCGCCTCGAAAGAGGCGTTGGCCGCGGCGTCGATGGCGCGTCTACTTGAACACGCACTTGAGGTGATAGCCAACCTGCCAGAGGCGGACTCATCGGTCGACAAACTCAAAGCGGTCGTCAGATGGTCCGTGAGCACCCATCTGCAAGGCGTGATGCCCCTACTCCCCTCAACGCGCTCCACCATTCAGTCTGCCCTACAGAACCACGCGCCTTATATGGACTGTCTAGGGCGCTTGGTCGAGCAACTCGGCGCGTGGATCCAGCAGGCACAGTCGAGCGGTGAGTTGTCAGCAGATTTACCCGGTGAAGTCATGCTTTACACAATTTTTGCCCGCTCATGCGATCCGGTCGCCGATTTTTTAAAACAAGGCGGTGCCTTCACGGATCAAGAAATTACAGAGATGATTGTCAGGACAACCTTCCAAGGAATGATGGGATAAATCAGACCTGCTTACCTGTGAAGACCTGCTACCTCAGCTAGAATCGATCTCTTTTGTCGGATCTGCTATGTGGTTCAAAAATCTTAAGCTTTTTCGCCTCTCAAATGAGTGGGCTTGGACCTTCGATCAGATCGAAGACTTTTTAAATAAAGAACGATTTGCCCAGGCTGACGCCAGCGCAGCTAGCTCTGTCGGTTGGGTCGCTGTGCGTGAGCAAGACCAACGTCTGGCTTACCCTATCGGTAAACAAATCATTTGTGCTTTTCGCTCAGAAAAAAAACTACTCCCAGCGTCAGTCATCAACCAGTTTGTTAAAGCGCGCGCTCAAGATCTCGAGGAACAACAAGGTTTTAAGCCTGGCCGTAAACAGCGCTGCGATCTCAAAGAGGAAGTCACAAGCGCTCTTCTGCCGCGCGCCTTTAGTCTCATCCGTGATACACGCGTATGGATTGACCCGATCA
>Ga0209550_10000175_pt1 | contig 55564 bp, 50 predicted proteins | sample LauGreSuBDMM15SN_2_FD_187567 | JGI IMG/M metagenome (GOLD analysis project Ga0209550, IMG submission 187567) | Freshwater lake microbial communities from Lake Michigan, USA - Su13.BD.MM15.SN (SPAdes) (version 5) | ecosystem: Environmental > Aquatic > Freshwater > Lake | place: Lake Michigan...
TGCTATTTCGGTAAATGGTGTTGTTGGTTGGGATTTATATGAAAAAAGTGGAATAAATGCTGATAGAATGGTAGAGTTTTTAGAAGCAAATATAACAAACAAATTCAAGAATAAATTAATTATTTTAGATAATGCTAGTAGTCATAGAAATTCAAAGGTAAAAGAAGTAATAAACAAAGACAACCATTTATTATATGCTGTTCCATATCAACATTTTACGAATTCCATAGAAAATTATTTTAGTATGTTGAAATCACGATTACAAAAGTTAGACGGATTAACACACGCAGAATTGAAAGAAAATATAACCAAGACCATAAGGAATATACCAAAAGAAAAATACAGGAACATAATTAAGGGTGCTTACGAAAGACCAGAAAAATATGTATTCAAGAAAAACAATACACGAAAAATCAAGAAGAATTATTTATAGGCGGTTTCATTTCATAACTTGTGAAAATGGGCGTTTTAAATGAGAAAAGGTGTAAAGAAAAAATCTTGGTAATTAGAGAAAATTTATAATTAAAATTGTTTACAAATACAAATAGTTTTATTTTTATGGTCCAAATGTTTCATTGTTTTTCTTCTCATTGTCCTCTTCTTCCACACTCGACATTAGCCACTCAAGCCGCTTATCTGCGCCGGTATGCCATTCTTCCAGAAGGTCATCACAAATTTGCCTGTTATTTTTAGGCGGGTGAGATAAGACCCATTCATCCAAAAGCTGTTCCGATCTTTCGGGTTGGGTTGTAATTTGCGGTGGGCACGGGTCCTCTTCCTCTTGTTTTTTGTAGTCAATTTTGTTAGTCATTTTGTCTTGAAGCATCACCCACGCGTTCATATAAGCACTACTCGAATAGTCTATACGCGAGTCAATCGCATTGAATCTCTTCATTGGCTGGGGTCTTTTTCTTAGTAATTCCATTTTGCTTGTAGTTAATTTCGTGAATTGGTTGTTAAGTTAACGTTGATGTATATGTATATTTAAAAAGCATTTCAATTTTTTTGTAAAATAAGTGAATATACATATACTTATAAAGTATAAAGTATAAAGTATAAAGTATAAAGTATAAAGTTAAAAAATAAATATAACGATAATTAAAAGTCTCACTATAGTATAATACAATGGGGATTCATCTTGGGAAATTTGTTCATACAGAAACAGGAAAAACAATAATGTCTATTTTATTGGGTTTTGGGTTGGCTTCGCTTTTTAGACAAGTATGCAAGAATAAAGAGTGTTATAATTTTTATGCTGCACCTTTAGAACAAATAAATAATAAAATATATAAAAACAATGGTAAATGTGTGAAATATTCTCCAGTACCGAGTAAATGTAGTATTAATACAAAAACAATTGAATTTGAATAGACCTCTTCTTATTTTGGCTTTGCGTAATTATTATAATCAATCATTCTTTATAATAATTATGAGTGATTCTACTAGCATTTTAGATTTACCAACTGACCCAGTTAGTGGAGGAAGTATAAGTAATAATATATCCATCACGGCGTCTGAAAATATGATTAATACGTTGCAACAGCAGCCCCAAGGTCAATTTAGCGGTTTAACTTTAGACCAGACAACAATCAGTCAAATAGTTAACGGACTGCAGCAAGCAAGTTTAAGTGGCGCAACCCAATTACCGTCTCGTGATATTCCTATGAATACTTCAGGGCATAACATCGACCCAAATATTCAACCGAATTATGTCCCACAGCCTCCTGAAAATAATTCGGATTATATCAAAAATTATGAACAAACAAATGATATGATTAATGAGTATAACAAAAATTACCAAAGACAAAATTCGTTAGATGATATGTATAATGAAATCCAAACACCTCTTTTATTAGCGGTACTTTACTTCCTATTTCAATTACCTTTTTTCCGGAAATTTTTGTTTAGTTATTTCCCTATTTTATTCTCAAATGACGGAAATCTGAATATCAATGGATTTTTATTTACAAGTGTTTTGTTTGGTATATTGTTTTACTTGTTAAATAAAATTACTACACATTTTGGGGCATTCTAATCTCTAAAAATATATAAGCTTTTACTAATATAAAAGGATATAAAACTAATTTACATAATAAAATAATTTAACTATGGAAAGTTTGTTAAATATAATAAATATGAATTATACAAATGTAATTAAAATGTCTATTTTTAATTTTTTAAAAACAGGAAATCCAATGTATGATGCGATTATTTCAACTATTGCTATTAGTTTATTTGGTTATCTAATGAATTCTATCTGTGAGAATTATAATTTTATAAAAAATATTAGTATTTTTGATATAAAAGAATTGTTTTATAGGAAAAATTCCATTATTATAGAAGGGAAAAAAAGCTCTATTGTTTCCAGTTATTCGTTAAGCCATAATGTAACTACTGTTTATAGCAATCGTTTTAAAGCTATTTGGAATTATATTATTGTAAATATTGAAAGATATAAATCTATTAATACACTTAAAGAATATCATAGCAATTTTCAGTCTTCAAATGAAGAAGATGGTAGAAGAAAGAACGTAGATATTTTTATGGTTTATCAAAATAAATGTTTTATTATAGATGAAGATATTTTTGTAAAAACTATTATAGAACAAGAAGAATCAAAAGACGATAAAGAGAAAGTGAATTCAAAGACAGATACAATTATAATTACAATTTATTCTTATAAGTACTCTATTAATTATTTGAAAAATTATGTAGACAATATTACAGACAAGTACTTATCTTCTATAAAAGAAAAAAGGTCAAATAAACGGTATATATATTGTTTAGAAAAAGTTATAATCAAAGATGAAGAGTCTATTTTAAATTGTTGGAGTGAATGTTTTTTTGAAAGTACAAGAACATTTAATAACATATTTTTTGATGGTAAAGACCAATTAAGAGGAAAGATTGATTTTTTCTTACAAAATAAAGATTGGTATTATGAAAAGGGAATTCCTTATACGTTAGGCATTGGTTTACACGGGCCTCCTGGAACAGGAAAAACATCATTGATTAAGGCACTCGCTAATTATACCGAGAGACATATTGTTTTTATTTCTCTCAAAATGTTTAAAACTAAAGGACAATTAGATAAATTTTTCTTTGAAAATACCTATAATTCTAACAATGAAATAGCTACTATTACATTTGATAAAAAAATTATTGTTTTTGAAGATATTGATTGTATAGGAGAGATTATTTTAGATAGAGATTCAAATAAAAAACACGTGAATTGTAATACGAAGAATAATACAATTGATAAAAATATAGAAGTCAACACTGATGAAGAAAATATAAAAATAAAAGATGTATTGAATGGGATTCGTGAACTAAATAGTTCTTCTGAAATGATTAAAGTAACACAACAAAATGTCGACCCTCCTATTACATTAGATGATATTCTAAATTTATGGGATGGCATTCGAGAGACTCCAGGAAGAATATTAATTATAACTTCAAACCATTATGACAAGTTGGACCCTGCATTAATTCGACCAGGGAGGATTGATATTACTCACGAATTAAGTAATGCAAGCCATAATACAATATCTCAAATATATTTTCATTTATTTGGAAATAATATAGATCCTAATATTTTAAAAGATGTGAGTGATTTATTTTATACGCCAGCAGAATTAATAAATATTTATATTGGTAATAAAACAGAAGAAGAATTTGTAAAAAGACTATTGCAAAATAAAAAAATATAAAAACAAAAATAGGAAAAAAATAGGAAATACTGTAAAATATGAAAATACAATTTACGTTTTATTATGAAATAGTAAATACTGTTTTATAATAAGATAATAACATAATAAATGATAAACGAATATGTTTTAAAATTAATTGAAAATTTACCTGATGAAATAAAAAATGTCAAAACGCCTTTAGTAATAGATATAGTATTAGATGGAGGTATATTTAATGGTAGTTACCTCGTTGGTGCTTTGTATTTTTTAAAAGAAATGGAAACCCGTAATTATATAAAAATAGACAGAATATCTGGTTGTAGCGTAGGATCTATCGTAGCACTCTTGTATTATATGGATAGTTTGGACCTAATGCCAAAGTTATACGAAATTATAAATAATGATTTTAAGAAAACATATCGGTTACAACTTTTAAAAGATTTAAAAATGCATTTATGTGAACGTATACCAAAAAATATATGTGAAAAAGTAAATGGTAAATTATTTATTACATATCATAATATTAAAAAAGGTTCAAAACCGGTAAAATCTACATACAAAGATGTAGATGAGATTATAAATACAGTAATAAGATCTTCTTATGTACCTGTTTTAATAGATGGAAACATATTGTATGAAAGCAAATATATGGACGGTGTTTTCCCTTACGTTTTTCCGAAAGAACCAAATAAAAAAATATTGTACCTAGACCTTTTTGGGTATGATAAAATAGGAAACTTATTGAATGTTAAAAATGAAAAATCGAATTTTCACAGAATTCTCTCTGGACTTCTTGATATACATTGTTTTTTTATTAAACAAAGCAATACTCAAATGTGTAGTTATGTAAATGAATGGGGGTATTCCCAACTGTTATTTTATTATTGTAAAAAAGTGGTAGAGAGAATGTGTATTTATTGGACACTTTTTGTTATTTTATTAAAAAATCATATTCCAGATGATTTTAACGATACGGTTTTATGCAAAATATTATCAAAAATATCACAAGATATTTTTATCATTATATTGGAAAATTATTGTTTATAGAATTTGCTCTAAATACTCTATAATTTTGTAACGATATAAAAATATTAGATAAATATAATTAGTTAACGAATGAAATTTATATATTTCTATCTATTTCTATGTATATTTTTTTCGAATGTTACATTTATCAATACAGTCACACAACGTATATGGTTAATACGTCATTGCGATAAACCTGAATCGCCTAATAATAATTGTTGTAGTAAAATAGGGTATGAAAGATCGAAAAAATGGCATTTATATTTCAACAAGTTTTTCAATAAAGAAACTATTGTTGAAATATACACCTCTAATTTTAATGAAAAAAGAATATGTATTGATAATTTAGATATAATACCAAATTATCACTGTCAAAAATCACAAAGAATGTTTTTAACAGCCACTATCATTAAAGAGCAATTAAATATAAATACAAATATAAATACAAATATAAATATAAATTTCGATTATTGTATTGGTTATGCAAAACAAGTGATAAAACGAGTTTGTAATAATATTTTTATAACAGATGCTATTATTGTATGGGAGCATAAAGAGATTATTGATATTATTCGTAATTTTGATATTTCTATTAAAAAATGGAAGAATAAATACAGTAATAATTATGATATAGTTTTTATGATAGATTTAAAAACAAAACAATTATTTTATGATTGTTTTGATTATACTATAAATATAAGTAGTTGTTCAAAAAACATTGAAGTATGGTTAAATAATTTTGATAAAATAGAAAATTATTACAAATATTATAAAAATAACCTAGGTGTTATGAATAAAATAGACGAAACCTCTAATATTACTAAACCACCTTTGTATTTAATTATTCTTTTTTCAGTTTTTTTGTATTCTTTTATATGTTTTTGTATTTATTTTACTATAAAACGAATAACAACAAATACAAGAAGAGACGGGTATGTTGTAATTAATTAAATTTTAACGTAATTTTGGAAATGTTATTTTTTATACCGTCTCTTTTGAGTTTTACCTCCATAAATAGAAAACAATTTTGTTTTTTTTGTATATTTTCTCTTTTTTCTTTTTTCATTAATTGATTTATTATTTAATTTATGAGATTTGCCCTCTGTAGTATTATTTGTATTTGTTTTATTCTCTTTTTTATTTTTATAGTCATCTGGCTTGTAATTTAAAAACCATTCTGCGAATTCTTCTTTATTGCCATTTTCCTTTAATTCCTGATATTTCACTGCTTTTTGTGCACGCAATTCTTCCACGGTATCTTGATGCCCATAGCAGGTAATACTAAACCTACGAAGGAGTCCCTTTTGTTCTAGTCTATTTTTTTGTTGAACATCAAATAAAAATTTGGACATACATAATATTCTATCCAAAAATTGGTTATAATAAGGTCTATCTGCATATAAAAAAGCCAAATAGAAACTCAACATAGTATCAATGGTAGCAATTTTAACCTTTTGTTTATTTATGTTCAAAACATTATAACTATGACAAGCAATGGGTTTATAAATGAAAACAACGGTATCTTTTCCAATACAAACCTCGTAATGTTGAGGAATAACTTCACCAACAGATTCTCTTTTTATAATTTTGGTGTTCTTAATTCCTATGTCTTTTAAACGGTCCTTCACTATTTCGGCGGTTGTTTCTGGATCATTTGACAAAACATCAAAATCCGCAACTTTCTCTAACTTATGCCTCAAATTTTTAGGCATATATTGAGAATAGAGAGAAATAGCATAACCACCAAAAAATACAACCCCTTGATTCACTAATGTGTTCCTTACATTTTCATAAATTTCGTCTTCATCTGTTTTATTTTCCATTCCTCTTTGAAAATCAACATTGTTACAATTTAAATCGGTAATTGGATAATGGTCATTTAAAAGTGTTAAACGTTTCATAACCTTTTCCCATCTACTAGTATCTCCTGCTGGTCGAGATAATTCTAAATACATTGCCATCCTCAAATAATTCGGTGGGGTGTACAATATTCCTCTAATACGAATAGCATCTTTTTTAAGTGAATTAAAAATTTCTTTTGGCAATACAGTAATATCTGCTACAGGAATATAATTCACAAACACTTTATATGTGCCGTGGTGTTGCCCAGATTTAGCTTCTACATCGGTAAATCCTTTTTTATAGTAAATATCTGCCAATTCTTTTGTATCCTTTAATGCATCCATAGAAAAAAAGTCGTAATCAGGTATTTCCACTTCTTTATTGTAAAATTGATCTTCTTCTGGTAATATATTATTAATAGCTGTTCCTCCATAACAAATCAAGTTTTTTTTCTCAATAAAATCTTCAACCACCTTAATAATTTTCTTTATATCATCCGAGTTCACGACGCGTCTCGCTATTTTTTCTTCTGCTTTATCCACAGCCATACGTAGAATAGTTAATTCGCATTCTTGAAATGTTAAGTCCTTGCAATTATTTTTTTGTTTCATATGGTTCTTATATAATAAACAGATTAATTATTATATAAAAAATTATTTATAATAAAGCTGAATAATTAGAATATGATAGAAACGCTAGAAGAGAGAAATGAAATAGCATTGAATGAAATTAAAATTCAACCTATAAAAAAACGCATTATAAGAGAAATAAAAATGCTGGATACAAACTTTTCTTCAATAACTATTTTTGCACAGGGCGAATCTGGTTTGCCTGTCTTACAAGTAAAAGATAATACATATAAAACGAATAACATATATTGTGTAAGTTTTACAAAAGATTATCCATTTAGACCACCAAATGTTATAATAAATGGTAAATCTTATAATAATTTACTAGTAACAAAACCAATATTTATAGGACAATTGAAGAAATTATGGGATTTACAATGTTTATGTTGCAATACAATAATTTGTCATAGTAATTGGTCACCAGCACATACCTCAAATCATATATTTTTAGAAATTCACAAATATAGGAAATATAAGAAAATTTTGATAAATAAATTATTTTGCGATAAAATTAAAGAAAAATATTTGATAGAAGACATCAATTTAGATTGTTGGCTGTTTTGAGTCAGTGGGAGTGGTTATCTATTTGTGTTACTTAACCATCTCTAACCATCTCTTTTTGTGCGGTTTAAATGAGAAAAGGTGTAAAATTTAAAATTTAAAATTGTAATAATCTGTGGAAGCTTTTCGTGTTTCATAAGAATATGCGGGATTTTGTGGAGTAGGTGTAGGTATGGTTACCGGTTTATATCGTAATTCTTCAGGTTTCAAAGAAAACGCATACCCGCACCTGTCAAAAAACAATGCATTCTCTAACAAAAAATTATCTACTAATTGATAACGCATCGCTACCATTTGACACCCATAATTGCGGCATAAATAACCACTTGGATTTGATGGACTAACACCTTTATCAGGAAATACAATGGTCATATCCCTCTTGTTAAATTCAGTTAATTCTTGTGTGTCGGGATTATTTTTAACACCATAATAATCATACCCACGCATAAATGCGGAATTGCTTGTGATATTTACATACTCCAAAAATTCTTGGTTTTGTAAAAAGGCATTATTTGTACGATCCACAATTAATATGACCTTATTCTGAAAACTCAACAAAGGCGACGCACCCATATTTTTACCAGAATTTTCAAAACTATAATCTTTGCCAAGCATTATGGAATCGTACGATTTTAGTATATTTGCTAAATTCGAATACATCTCTTGATTATTGCTTTTAATACGTAAATGAATAATCAAAGGGTCTGTTGGGTTCGGGCAAGTACCTCCTGAAAACGCGTAATTTTTAATTGTATCCATCACGATTGCAAAACTTACAGAATTAAATGTTTCTTTTACATAATAATCATCTGTGGTGCTTGTAGAAACAACGGGTTGATTATTAATGGAATAAATTTCAAAATCTAAACACCGAACGCCTTCTTTTATAATGGACTTTAATACGTTTACATCAACATAATCATTTTTGTATGTCCCTCCGCTGCAAGCATTGTATGCAGTTTTAATGTAATAATCATATAAATTTTTGGAACAGTCTGGGTCATTGGATGAGATTGGGCGTATATTTCCATTTACAGAAGGATAAAGTGAGTTCATATAGCTAACTTCACGCCCGCCCAATTTACTTAAATAAATCATATAAACAATAAAAATAACTAAAATTATCAAAATGAATGCTATAATCATATAACTCTTGAAATTGTCGTCCATATTTTTTATCACGCTTAAATAATCATTTAATTGTGTTGACATTTATATCTAATATATTATATTATTTTTAATTTCAGTTAGATAATTATTTTGTATATTGGATTATTCTGTTATTATTATTTATGATATTTTATGTTTTCTATTATTTTTAGAAAAATAAATTAAATTATATTATGATGGAATAAATAATTAAAAAATTTCTATATTATATACTTAATATGGCAGGTGGTTTACTTAATCTTGTTAGTCAAGGTCAACAAAATGTAATTTTAAATGGTAACCCTAGTAAAACATTTTGGAAATCAACATATAAAAAATATACAAATTTTGGAAAGCAAAACTTTCGTCTGGATTTTGAGGGAACCCCAACGTTGAATTTAACCTCATCGTCAACATTTAATTTTAAAGTGAAACGGTATGCCGATCTCTTAATTGATTGTTACATTTCATTGACATTGCCTACTATTTGGAGTCCTATTATGCCTCCTCAAAAATATACGGATGAAAATGGAAAGACCCAATATTCACAATGGGCGCCTTATGAATTCAGATGGATAAAAAATTTGGGGTTTCAAATAATTGAAAATATTACAATTAATTGTGGTAATCAACAGATTCAAAAGTATTCAGGTCAGTATTTATTAGCAAGTGCATTAAGAGACGCAAAAAAATCATCATTATTAAATATTATGATAGGACATACTGAAGAGTTAAATGACCCAGGTAATTATTTTGGTCGTGTAAATACATATCCAAATGCTTATTATACACCAAATGCAGGAGGCGCACATCCTTCTATATTAAGTAAAACATTATATATACCTATTGGTGCTTGGTTTACGTTGGCTTCTAATCAAGCTTTTCCATTAGTTGCACTTCAATATAATGAGCTGCAAATAAGTGTAACATTTAGGCCAATTTCAGAATGGTTCACAATTCGTGACGTTATGGATCGGGTAAACGATTTTCCATTAGTTGCGCCGAATTTTAACCAATATTATATGCAATTTTATAGATTTCTTCAAACCCCTCCATCAGATATTTCTTTAGGACCCACTGCATATAAAGATACAAGAACAATATGGAACGCCGACATTAATTTGAATTGTACTTATTGTTTTTTATCAAATGACGAGGCAGATATATTTGCAAGAAATGAGCAAAAATATTTAATAAAACAGGTTTATGAAAAACCCTATTATAACGTTACAGGTAATAACAGGGTAAATTTAGATTCTTTGGGTATGGTTACTAGTTGGATGTTTTATTTTCAAAGAAGTGATGTTAATTTGCGGAATGAATGGTCTAATTATACAAACTGGCCTTATGACTATTTACCTACTAATGTTGAACAAGCGCCTACTGCAAATCCAGCAAATGGAGGGATAGATTTTAGCGGTAATAAATATGGTCCAGGGTTAAACTTTGATGAATCTATTACCAATTTTTTTATAACAGGGGATTATAACCCGCAAAATATACAATACATTTTACTTTCTATGGGAATTTTATTAGATGGTCAATACAGAGAGAACGTATTACCTGTTGGTGTATATGATTTTGTTGAAAAATATTTATCAACCGCAGGAGACGCGCCTCAAGGGTTATATTGTTATAACTTTTGCTTAAATACTGACCCTTCTGAGATACAACCATCAGGTGCTATTAATATGAATAGATTTACGAATGTACAGTTGGAATTTACAACTATACAGCCACCTTTGGACCCTTTTGCGCAAGTATTAACTATTTGCGACCCTGTAACAGGAGACATTGTTGGTGTTAATAAACCTTCTTGGCGTATTTATGATTTTAATTATAATATGTATTTAATGGAAGAGCGGATTAATATCGTAACCTTTGTTGGTGGGAATGCAGGTCTAATGTATGCAACTTAGATAGAAAAGTTAAAAGTTAGATGGAAATGGACCATCTTCCATAAATTCTCCAGTGAGAGTAAATTTACTTTTGTAATTAGGCATATATCTTACATTATAAGGTTTGTATCTTTGATCAAATAAACCTTGGTATTCATTAAATTTTGTAATCCACGTATTTACACCAAAATTAGGTGTTGCAGGTTTAGAATACACGTCTTTTGTAATTGTTGTCGCGTCTGTTCCATACCCACTTGTTAAAGATGAATATTGAGGTGTTAATCCCATTGTTAATTTACCAGATTCATTTGCCCCCCTTATAAAATTATTATCATTATTATTATCATTATCATTATTTGTAAAACATTCTGAAATAAAATCATTTTTAATAAAAAAATGAATCCACTTGAATATAATAACTAATAATAAAATACATAATAATACAAATAATAATGTAATATATTTTTTTGAAAATAATGACATATAATATAATTTGTTATAATATAATTTCATATAAAATATATATTATTAGCTTTTTAGTAAATAAATAAAATAATATTTTTTAATATTATTTTAATATAAGTAATGACAGAATCAAATGAAGCCAGTGTTATAGATAAAAAAAAAGACATATTGAACACCAATACTGAGAATTATATGTCTAATATTGGTAGTTTTGTATTGACTGTAATAGTATTGTTTATAATTATTATAGTATATTATTCATCAAGTGGTATTGTTTTGTATGCGTGTAAATTAGCGCAATCGAATATTTTACCAACAGATTCACAATGTTATCCATATAATGAAGCAAAACCAAATATTCAACCGATTCAAACGAATATATTTACAACATTTTCAGATCCTCAATTATCTATGAAAATAAAGTTTCCTACAGATGATTACAATTTGTCTAATAAAATCCTAGATATGTTTCGTGAATATAAAAACGAACCAAACTCGCATTTTTTAGCTAATTATTTCATTTCTATTATAGAATCAGTTATTCAATTTAACTACTCATCGTTAAGTACAATTTTAAATATGTTAAATGGGTTACCTGAAGTATTATTAGTTTTCCTTGGGCCTATTATGGTTAGCATTATAACTATATTTATTTTTTTATTCGACCATTTATACCTAATTTACTTATGGTTTGTAAATATGGGTTGGTTTTTTAAGAAAAATGTAAATGATTCACTTAATGTCGATTCTAAACCAAAATGGGAATACGTCACTTTCCTAGAACCGGTAAATTATTGGATAGCATTATGCTTAGTATTATTATTTGTTATTGTATTTTTCATAGTATTTCCATTTTTTTCAGTAATAGCATTCCTTACACTCTCTTGGTGTATAGTGTCATTAATAACGTATACAGCTTCAATGAATAATAAAAGTATAAATGCTGGAACAATAATACAAGATATATTTAAATATTATAAACTACCTATTATGTCTATTTTCAGTTTTTTGGTTATAGTAAGTGCATTTACTAAGTTAGGAAATATACCTGGTATATTTTCTATAATAACATTGGCTCTAATATATTTTGGAATAATATCGATTGATATATTTAATCCAATAAATAAAGATAATTTAACGCCAATAGTTAGTTATAATCAAGCAAAAAAAACTTGTGCCTACACAGGAACGCTAAAGCCAAAGCACGGGTTATTGTATAATTTATTATTTGGACAAAAAGGCGGTAATATAACAAGTGAATTAAAAAAGTTAGGTAAAAGTATTTCTTAATTAAAACTTAAAAAAACACCATTTATTAATGAAATGGGAAACAAAAAAGATAAAAAAAAATCAAAGTATCCACTTGTAAGTTTATGCACACCTACATTTAATAGAAGACCATTTATTCCAAGTATGATTAAATGTTTTGAACACCAAACATACCCTAAGGATAAAATTGAGTGGTTAATATTGGATGATGGTACAGATAAAATTGGTGAATTAGTATCTCATATTCCACAAGTTAAATATTTGAAATATGATGAAAAAATGACATTAGGAAAGAAAAGGAATATATTAAATCAAAAGTCAAGTGGTGATATTATTATTTTTATTGATGATGATGATTATTATCCTCCAGAAAGAATCAGTCACGCGGTAGAAACATTACAACAAAACCCGAAGGCGTTATGCGCAGGTTCTAGTAAAATGTTTATTTATTTTAAGCATATCAATAAGATGCTTCAATTTGGTCCATATGGTCCGAATCATGCAACTGCAGCCACTTTTGCTTTTAAACGTGAATTATTATCACGAACTAAATTTGATGAAAAATCTTCTGTTGCAGAAGAAAAAAATTTCCTGAAAGATTATACGATCCCTTTTGCGCAATTAGATCCTATGAAAACAATATTAGTATTTTCACATAATCATAATTCTTTTGATAAAAAAGAGTTGTTAACTCAAGGTCCTAATCCAAATATAAATGAAACACATTTGACACCAACCGATTTTGTAAAAGAACCAGAATTACTAAAATTTTTTATAAATGATATTGAAGATTTGTTGAATGCTTATGAACCTGGCAAACCTGAAAATAAACCGGATGTTGTAAAACAGTTAAAAGAGATTAAGGCTACGAGGGAAAAAATGAACAATGACTACGTACAAAATATGCAAACCCTAAATAGAATACATTCTATGATAAATAATTCTGGTCAACCTCATATTGAAAATAATATTGAACAGCAAAAACAAGTTATAGAGCAATTATTAATGGAAAATACTCAATTAAAAAACCAGGTTAATTATTTGGAAAATAAAATCAAACAGCTAATTAGTGAAAAAATACAACAAAAAACTATAGATATAACAATCTCAGAGAAACAAGTAGCGCCATTGATTGAAAACAAATAAATGTATGAAGTGTATAAAATAACAATAAAATTAATATTTTAAATATATTTAAAGATAACTCCCTTAAATATATTATAATAAAATAAGGATGGATTATATAGATACATTTAACCCTGCATATCAAAATGATTATGAAACTAATTCAACAGGAAAAAACATAATTGATGATGCAAAAAAAATGGACGTAGGATACAACAAATTATGGAGAATGATTCCTCGTTCGGATGGGAGTCTAAAACGCTCTAAGATAGAAGTATATACATCTAGTGGAATAGGGGCAAATATTAGAAATGCTGCGTCGGGACAATACTATTCCCATAAGGTAGGTTCGTCGGACGAAGACTTGTTTTTTACTGTTATAATGGCGACAGGCGAATGTAGAAGTAAAAATGGTTCGAGTACATTATTTTATGATTCGCCCCAACAATATATGTCACATATGAATTCTGTTGTTAGTCCTTCTTTGATAGAAAGATGGACAGAAAAACGAAATGATAGATTGCGCGAATCAACCAAGGAAGACATATTGAAAAGTAAACAAGCTTCAATTGTTGTTAATTAAAAAAATATAAAAATTTTATATGTTATTATATATGAAATTTTTACTTCTGTGTTTTATAAATTATATACAAAAAAATAACTTGTTTTTAGAAAAGTCAAATACTTTATATGATAAAGTTATAAATAATACTAATAAATATAGCGGGTTTGATTATAGATATATAGAAAATGAAGATAAACAAAATATAATAATTTACAAAATACAAAAAAATTTTGAAAATAAAAGGTTGCTTAATATACTAGAAAATAACAATATAAACATACATACAAAAATAGGTTTGCTATATGATAATAGTGTAAAACCTACAAATATTATGTCTGGTGGTCTTATGACAAATTATGATTTTGAATTTTAGTAAATGGTGTAAACGTATTATTCATCTATTTCAATATCACAATCAAACTCTTCAAGTTCTTTGTCAATAGTTCCTCCTGCGTTTTCTGTAATATATTTTTCTATATATTTATAAATACGATTAATATCCAATTTAACAATTTCGTAGTTTTCAAGTAAGTGTGAAATAGTATTATCATCATTGTTATTGTTTAAATAAGTAAAAAACCCAAACAAATCGTTTTTATTCATTCCTAATTTATAACATAATTTCTGTATAAAAAGTAAATTGTTATACTCAGTAGAATATTTTGTAAGTACTTTTGTAAATCTAATATCTAATGGTTCATATTTTTGTTTTTTTATAAAATTCTCGTGATATAATTTATTATTTTTAAATGTTTTAATAAGAGAGCTCATTTCGCTTAATTGCCATATTTGTTTTTGAAATGTTATCCTATCAATATAGTCAGAAAAACATATGTTATCTAATTGTTTTATATAAAATGGTATAGAGTCTTTTTTATCTATTTTTTCAATACAATCAATAATATTTTCGTGCCATAAAAGCCCAACACTTGTTCTATCTGTTTCATTCATAATGATATTATGTTCATAAATATTATAGTAATTATTCATAAGTTTTTTTGTAATATTTTTTGTGTCGTCGTTATAAGACTTTATTTGAAGTATATTTTCTATTATATCATTATTAAAAATTTCTGGTTTACTTTTATAAAATTTAAAAATATTATTCAGTTTTCTCAAGTCTCCTTGAACAAAATTCGCAATTACAGATTTTGTCTTTTCGTTAATACTTGGTAATAATATGTTGGTTATATTTAATATTTCTTGCATATTAGGTGTTATAAGTTCTATAGTATTACATACCTTAATGAGCTCTTTTATTTTTTTGTCAAGTCTATAATTTCCAATACATATAATTGGGTTCATAGTAATTTCTTCTAATTTTTGCTTCTTTGTTTTTTTTGGCCTAATAAGTTTTATTAAACTATTTATACCACCTTTATCGCCACTATTCATACCATCTATTTCATCCATAATAATAGCAATTTTTCTTACCTTTTTATTGAATAAACTCAAAATGTTTTTATCTGACATATTATGTTTTTGTATATCTTCAATAACTGTCGTATTTCTTATATCACTAGCATCATATTTAATAATATCATAATTCATTTCTTTTAAAATATTAGTTACAAATATAGTTTTACCTGTTCCAGGATCTCCGTAAACATATATACCTTTTTTATAAAGTAAATTATTTTTATTTAATTCAAAATCTTTTAAGAATTCTTTAATAGCGGAAGCTTTATCTTGTCTCTTTAATAGATCATTAATATTTAAATCTTCCATCTAGTATATTTAATATTTTCTTTTTATATATATATTAATTGAACAATAGTAAAATTAAAATACATTTTATTATTAAAATTTATTTCAAAATTATGTAAATTATTGACACGGGTTATTTGCGCCATATGTTATACCGTCCCAGCTCACACCGCATTTTGTAGCCCAAGTATATTTATTACAAGTGCCTTGTGAACCAGTATATGGAGGATTATTAAAATTCATAACTAAATGCTGTGTCCCGCTTGAAGCAGGACATGTTCCTAAATCTAGAACATTTGTACACGTTGAATTATTACCAGAACCGTCAATTGTCCAATAATCAGGACAATTAGGTACCATAGGCGGCCATATTTTTGCCTTTGAGTATGTTAAAGATATTCCAATAATTATCAAAGCAATAATTAATATAATAATAGCGGAATAAAGAACTATTTTTTGAAAACCTTCCATATAAAATAAATATATATAATTTTTTCTATTTGAGTAATATAAATGAGCAAAGTAAATAATGGACGTGTAGATATTAAAACTCCTAATACTTCTGATTTATTTAAATTATATGATAAAATACCAGCTAATGAATGTGTTACTTTTAGGAATGCAACGGAAGGTTTGTGGACATCGTCGCCTTTGTCGCAAGCATTTTTCTCTCAACAAAATATTCAAATAATACAAAATGGTATTCGGTCTGGCGTATATCATAAGTCAAATGGACAATATACGATTGGAGAGCAAGATGTAGATTCTTTAAAAATAATAATGAGAAGTGTATATCTTCAAAATTGTACAAACCAACCATTTAATTATAAAGAACAAATCGAAGAGTTAAATAAAATTGTTTTAACTTACTGTATTCAACAAGTTTATAGTGAGGCTCAAGGATATATGAAATATATAGACGATGTTAGCACATTAGCCGTTCCTATTGCACACCCGGTTATGTCAAGTAACAATGATAGACAATTAGAATTAAAATCGTGGTTCTAAAAGAAAACAAGTAAAAAATTTATATTTGTATAAATTTTTTATACTTACCATATTTTTTCAATATATATGTGAAATTGTAAAGTCAAATGTTTATAATAACAATTTATTAACAATATCATTTAATTCGTGTGTTTTATTTATGAATAACATATCAACTTGCATATTAAATCCATTAATATAGTGATTATCAATTATATCATATGGAATAAATCCTATAGTATCCATAAAACTGATATGCTCTAAAAACCCAGGTACACCTTCATTATATTGTCCAAATAATGGCATTTCTAAAATTATAAAATCGGTTCTATTTAAAATAGAAGTTGATCCTTTTAATATAGGTATTTCAGCTCCCTGGCAGTCAATCTTAATTAATATATTTTTTTTATCTTGTAAAATGTTTTTCTCTAAAATATGAGTATTTAAATCTATTGTAGTTCTTTTAATGATTTGGCAATTTGTAAAATGTTTGGTTTTCTCTCTAAATATGGAATCACCCGTATTTTTCATTTGATACCAATTAACTTCTTCTACTTTATCATTTAGTAAAACATTATATACTTTTGTATTATTAGAATAAAAAAATTGTTGTAATTCAGTATAATCGATTGCTTCAAACAAATAGTAATCACAATTATTATATATATTTTTCATTGCATTTGTCCAATTACCGTGATGTGCGCCAATATCTAATATAGCATCGGGAGTGTATCCTATATTTCTCAAATGTAAAAGTTTACCAAACATTTAATAATATTATTAGAATCTTTAAATATAAATAATTTAATACATAATTTTAATCTTCCTCTAAAACTAAAGGTTGTTTGGTTTTTTTTAATGGTCCTTTAGAGACAACTTTCTTATTGTTTGGTTTTACTATAGTCTCTCCATTCATTAATCGCGAACGTTCTTCTTTGTATTCAATGTACTGTTGTTGAAGTTTATCTAACTCGGATAACCACATTTGTTGAATAGTTGTATTTTTAATACTCTCCAGTTCTTTTTCCTTAGTTGACTTATCTTTTAAAAGTTTCATTACACTCTCTTCTGTTACGGAATCCATCGGCATCTTTACAAGATATTTATACTCAGGGTCTTCTTCAATTTTATCGTACTTTTTACTTTCCAACATAACAATAACAACATCCTTACTTTTCTTTCTTAAATCAATCGTGCCATCTAAGTTTTCTTGTATATATTTTGCTTTATTAGATAAAACAACCAATTCTTTTTCCAACGCATCAATCATAAAGTCTTTTCTTGCCTTATATAGTTCGAATCTTACTTCATAATAATCATCAATGATTTCGTGTATTTTTTCATATTTATTTAATTTATCATTGGAATCAAACAAATGCATATTTGTAGTAGTATTGGTTGTATATAATTTCAATATTTTTTCAACCCCATTGCAACCATAATCTCCAGACATTTGTTCTAATTCTTCCAATTTTCCTTTTGAAAATGTAATTGTAAAATCAACATTTGTATCTTTACTCATATCATCATAATCTTTAATGATGGTCAATGGTTTTTTCCCATCTTTTCCTGGTGAAGGCTCAATTAATTCCTCCAATAACTCCTTAAAATCTTCCGTCCAATATCCAATGGGTAATTCGTTTACTTTAATTTTATCAATCCCGATTTTTTCGTATGTTCCTTTGATTAAGAATTTTTCATCCGTAATTTTTGAAATAATCCCTTTAAACCCTTCGTAATAAGGAATAAAATCGGTTTCATTAACGTTCTTATTTCCTTCCAGTATATTTTTTAAATATGCAACGATTTGTAAAGGATTATAACACATAATATCTGTGCTAAAACCTGTACCAATACCTTTTGAGCCATTTACCAAAATCATAGGAATAATTGGCGCATAATGAATCGGTTCAACAAGCAAACCATCGTCGTTTAAATAATTTAAAATAGCATCATCTTCTGAAGGAAATATACATCTAGTAATTTTATTTAATTGTGTAAATATATATCTTTCAGAAGCGCTATCTTTACCACCCTGCAATCGTGTTCCAAATTGACCATTTGGCATAAATAAATTAATATTGTTTGAACCAACAAAGTTCTGTGCCATTCCTACAATAGCGGCATTTAAACTAGCTTCGCCGTGATGGTACCCAGAATGCTCAGAAACATACCCTGAAAACTGTGCGACCTTAATCTCAGAAGTCAAGTTCTTTTTAAACGCCGAGAACAAAATTTTTCTTAAACTAATTTTCAGACCATCCATTAAATTTGGAATACTTCTATCACAGTCGTATTTGGAGAAATGTATAAGTTCTTTATGAATAAATTCTTCATAAGAAACATTTTCCATCGATGTATCTAAGTAAGAATCCCTTTGGTACAGTTTTAGCCACTCTTTTCTATCATCTGCTCTTTTTTTATTAAACACCATATCAATACAATCATCGCTTTTTTCAGAATGTTCAAAGCCTACTAGCTTCTTTTTTTCAAAGTATTCGCGAAATTCTTTACCTGTGCTAGTACCTAAACCTTTGTAATATTTTATTTTCCAACCTTTATTTTCATTTTCTTCCTTCCACACATTGTATTCGCCATCATTATAGAAATTTAACTCTAAATTACCTTTCTTTGCCTTTAAAATAGGCGTATTCATAAAACCAATAAAACCTGGAATATTTGCAAGTGTTGGCCACTCAGATTGAAATAGATTAATACCAAGACCTTTAATGTGACTACCATCTAAATCCTGATCTGTCATAAATAATACCTTACCATAACGTAATTGTTTATACACATCTTCGATTGTATTATATTTTTTGCCCATTTCTAGACCAAGTATTTTTTTGATTTCAGTAATTTCTTTATTCTCCGATATTTTCTTCGTATTCTCTCCACGAACATTTAGAATTTTCCCCTTCATAGGATATACACCAATCGTATTGCGGTCTTCTGAAGATAAACCAGATATAATGCCTGCCTTGGCTGAATCTCCTTCACAAAAGATAATCATACAATCTTTTGATTTATCTGTTCCAGCCCAATTCGCATCTGTTAATTTAGGAATACCTCGAACGGTCTTGCTCTTAACACCGTCGGTTTTTTTTGCTGCTTTATTTTCTTTTACTTCTGTCAATTGCAAGGCAGCATCCATTACACCCATCTTGGCAACTTTTTCAATAAACTTATCACTTACGTCACATTTTGAACCAAACTTAGAAGAAGGCGTATTCATATAGTCCTTTGTCTGACTATCGAACGCTGGGTTTTCGATGTCACACCGCAAGAATAAGATGAGTTGTTCCTTTATGCTATTTGGGTTCACCTTCACCTTCTTTTTCTTTTCAATAAATTCAACTAATTTGCGGGTAATTTGATTTAAAATATATTCTACGTGTTTGCCTCCTTTAGCAGTATGAATACCATTTACAAACGAAATTTGGACAAACTCATTCGTAGGTGTTAAAGCAACCGCATATTCCCATCGTTCACCGTTATCTTCATAAACACGAGGGGATGCACTTTTATCTCCAATATACATATCAATATATTGTTGAAAATTCTTTACTGGTACAAGTTTATCATTATACTTTACCTTTAAATTTTTATCGGTTATTGCAGCAACATCATAAATTCTTTTTTGCAAAAGTGAAATGATGTCTGGTGTAAGTCCATCAATTCCAAGGCGCGCATAATCAGGTTTAAATGTGATTTTAGTATAAGGCTTATTCTTGCATTTCGTAATAGATGGTTTACAAATCTCATCCAGATTATTTTTAAATTCTTGTTTGTATTTGAGCCCTCGAATATGATCAACTGTTTCAACCGAACCATAGGTCGACCAAATTAACACAAGTTTAAATCCAAATCCATTTTTACCTCCAACGATTTTTTTTTCTGTTTTATCATAATTTGTTGATGTACGAAGATGCCCAAATATCATCTCAGGGATCCACATCTTATGTTCTGGATGTTCCGCTACATCAATACCATTACCATCATTTAACATAGTAATGGTTCCATCTGGGTCAATTGTGATTTCAATATTAGTTACAGGCAAACAATTTTCTTGTTTATTGTTGATCGATTGCTGCATACGAACTACGTGGTCACGACAATTGACAATACCTTCATCAAACAATTTAAATAGGCCAGGTATATATTTAATATTTTTTTCAATGATTTTATCTCCTTCGCTATTAACAATCCATTGTTCGGATTCAATCTCTTCGACAGAGCCAATATATGTGTCTGGATTAGACAAAATGTGCTCTAAATCAGTCTTCTTCTGATATTTATTTGAAAGGTTTACGTCGTTAGCGCTCATTTTTGTAGTGGATTAGTTTCTCCTTATTTCTTTAAATAATTTCAATTTTATTTATAAGCAACCATAATTAAAGTAAAAGGATAAAAATAATACAAAACACTAAAAAATAAATATAAATAAATATAAATAATAATATATATTAAATGTCATCAAGAAGAAATTTTATTCCTAGAAACAAATCTTATGCTAAAAGAATGATTAATTATAATGCAGTATATAGAACTATAGATCCTAACATATTTAATACAAACACTTCATCCGAGTGTATGTGTATTGCACCAGTTCAATATAACAAAGTATCTCCCGATTCTAACACAATAAACTCAAATATTTCAAATTATAGAAGAGTATCACAAGTAATAAATAATTATAGAGGTTGGAAACCACAATATGGTAATTTTTATTTAGGCGAACAAATAAATATAAACCATTTAGGTTATTCTCAGGGAATGCCAGGAGGAAGCGGGAAACCACCAAAGAATTTTTTTTAGAGCAACGCGTTCCAATATATTTAGTAATATTATTTTCTCATATAATCTTATAATGTCGTTCGAACAAAATATAGGTAGTCGTGCACAAGTATGGCACGGAACAGCTAAAAAAACTAGCGGTGGTCTTACAAAATCTCATTTGTTAATGAACAAGCACGGTCGTATTGTTTCTAGAAAAAAGCATACTTCTGCGAAAAAAGAAAAACGTCTTGTGAAGGCTGGATTTTTAACCAAAAAAGGTCATTTTGGATTTGTTAAAAAAGACAGTCACAAGAAAAGGAGTAATAAAAAAGGTAGCCGTAAGATGAGAGGAGGGGCTGCCTTAGGTGGTCCATTGTCGCCACACGAATATGACGGTAAAACCCTATAAATATTTACATTCGAACATATAATATATTTTAGAATATAATCTTTGAATTATAATGTAATGTATTTACAATATAATTTTCACATAATAAAATAGTACTTATAACCAAGTAGTTTCTATAAATTTGTCATAAACAATATGGTCTGACAATTTGTAATATAAATATTTTTCAAAAAATCTTTTGCTCACTATGAATTTAAAATCTTTATTTTCAATTAAATTGTTACCATTTTTTGAGTTACAAAATTTATAGTAATAATTATATGCGTCGTCGAATGAAATTAATGGCAATGTATGTGTGTTTTTGACTTCTTCGCGAATATATTCAAACGAGTTATCCATATCGCTAATTTTATTCCATATAGAACACGTAACATTTAAAATAAACTTTTCTTCGATTATTTCTACTTCAGGAAAGAAATGCTTAAGAATTTTTAGTATATTGTCTTCTGTAATATTTCCAGTGGAAATTATTTTGTCTGGATTTTTTTTACACCAGTATTTAAATAGTGAATATAATTCATCTAATTCTAATTCATTATCAAAAACATAATTATTTTTTGTATTATTATTAACAATATCACTATACATATCATTTATAATGTCATTATCATTAACGGTTGTTGTATTATTTTTAATAATTACAGTATTTTCCCAAAATTGGATAAAATCTATGTGTAGAGGTAAATATTTACTAGTTATACCGCTGAAAGAGTCAGTTGTTTCATTGTAAATATAATTCTCTTTAAGTATGTGTTTTAATGTATTCGTGTATATAACATTAGGCAAGTTATTATTAAATAAGGATTGTTTCCAAATAAAATGTAAATTTTTCCACTCTAGATTATATTCTTGCGAACATTCAATTATGTATTTATTGCAAAAATCTTTAACCATTAAATTTTGTGTTGTATTTTTAAGGTAATATGTGTATTTTCTTAATTCGTCATCAGATTTATTTTCAATAAATTTATCAGAATTTTCGTATCTTTTTGAATAATGAGCTGCCACACATAGTAAATCTAACCCTATTTTTTTTAGCATTGTTCTCCAAATATCATTTGAAAAATTTTCGCTCATTTTAATTATTCTGCAGTTATCATAAGAATGGTTTTCGTGATATTTTGTCATAAAATTATGTGTTGTATTGCTATTTCCTATCGATGTTATAGCAACATTATCCAATTCATTTAAAATTTGTTTAAATTTTTGACTTACTAATATTATTACTTGCGGGTTTTTTTTAAAAATATTATCCCCTATAATAGTAAGAAAATATTTGGCAGTATTTTTAGAAGAAAATATCGTTGGATATAAAACATTTAAAACATTTTGAATAGTATCTGTTTCCGGAACAGAACTAAATAAACTTCTCTCTTTTATTTGTTTAACAATATGAATTTTTGTTTTATATTTCCATTGTAGCAAAACTCTGTCTTTTGATATAGTAGAGAGAAGTTTATGAATAATATCATCTTCTTTAACTATCAAATATTTTTCACCATCATATTCGTAGAAGAAATTGTTGTTTGGTAAGTAAAAGTATTTGTTCTTACTTAAAAAAACCTGTATAAAAACATTTTGTTCACTTGTTAAATAATTATTTCGTATTACTCGTTTTTCATAATTTTTACATTCATTATCAAGTGTATTTGGCAAATATGTTAAAATATGGTTCTGTAATCTTTGAAACATATATTCATTGTGTTTATACTTTTCAAATAATTCTAATATTGTATTAATACATTTAGTTTCCACATTACTCGAATCATTCATTCTATTTTCTATAGGATAGTGTTTTTATATTCATTTCTGTAATATTTTATAAATATAAGTCGATTGTTTTTCGTTTGTGCGTTAGAACAAATAAATTAATTCAAAACATAAGTATTTAAAGATGTTCATAGAAATTATATTATAATGGCTTCATTTTCAAATAAAAATAATTTAATTACACAAACAGATGGAAATGTATTAACTATAAAAACAGTACAAATTTCACCTTTCAGAACTTTAATGACTGCCTTAAAAGATATTCTTTTAGAAACAAATATTACTTTTGAACCAGATGGTATACGTATTATAAATATGGATAAATCGCACACTATTTTAGCACATCTTTTCCTTGCATCACAAAACTTTGAATTTTATGAATGTAAAAAAGAAAAGATAATTATTGGGGTAAATATGTTTCATTTATTTAAATTAATTAATTCAATTGACAATGATGATACTTTAACAATTTACATTGAAAACGCTGATTACGTTGATGGGATTGTTTCTCATTTAGCTTTGAAATTTGAGAATGGAGAGATTAAACAATGTAAAACACAAAAGCTACGGTTAATAGAACCTGAAGCAGAAGAATTACAATATCCTGATGTAAAATTTTCTTCAATTATAAATCTGCCCTCTTCTGATTTTCAAAAAATTATTCGTGATTTATCATGTATTTCTGACAAATTAGAAATTAAATCCGTTGGTAATGAGTTGATATTTAAATGTTCTGGTCAATTTGCATCCGCTGAAATACATAGAGCTGAATCTGATGGAAGTATGGGGTTTATTTTAAAGCAAGATAGTTCTAAAGTCATTCAAGGCGAATTTTCGCTTAAGAATTTAGGTTATTTTATTAAATGTACTAATTTATGTCAACAAATTGAGATATATTTAGAGAACGATTTACCGCTAGTTGTGAAATACGATGTAGCTAGTCTAGGTACAATAAGATTATGCTTAGCTGCATTACCATCAACTTAATTTGTTAATTATTATGATTAAAATTATACAATCAATCCATAAAGTTAATGTAAAATCACCATTTTTGAAAATACTGGATAATAAATGATAATAAATGATAATAAATAAAAATAATATAAATTTATTATCAACAATAAATATATAATGAATCCTTCGGGTTATTTTAACAATTATAGACAATACATTGGTTCACAAAGATTTTGTAATATAGAAGGACCTCAAGGACCTCAAGGTCCCGAAGGGAAGTCGGCTATAGGAATTCCAGGAAATACTGGAGATAGAGGTGAGAGGGGTCCAACTGGAAGGGGATGTATGGGTCCAACTGGTGCACGTGGACCGCAAGGGTCACAAGGGTTGCAAGGACCCGCAGGCGGTCCTCAGGGTTTCAAGGGAGATACTGGACCTACAGGAAGTACGCAAATAATGCCAACAGCAGGAGTTTTAAATTTTCTTCATAATCAAGGTACTATACCTGGCACTACCAATTATGTTTTAACTGTTCCATCACTATACCAAGTACAGTACTATAGCATAAATTTAGAAAATTCATTTACCGGTGGTCTAGGTAGCGTATATTGGTATTCTGTTCAACAAAATGCTTCAACCGCTACAATTAATTTTAATTTAACTTTTGGACAATCCGTAATATTTTTTTTATATAATCCCCCATATGATAGTCAAACGTTATTTAGTAAGATTACTATACAAAATTACGATATTATTAATAGTACTTATAATAGCACATCTATACGTTTTGTTGATAATACTAATACTCAACTACAGCCTACTATTGGAGGACCGACTGTAAATTGGATATTAACTGCAACCTGTTTTAAAGACCCAACCAATTCATCTCCTATAGTACATATAACATTGAATTAATACCTTTATAAATTCGTACCGGTCTAACTATTTTACTAACTATTTCACTGTGCTAATATATTATTTTAATCTTTTTGACAAAATATAAAATACAACATATAGTAAATAATATAAATTTGTAATAATATATTTAAAAAATAAATGTATTATTATCTATGAAGTTAATTAAAATACCTCGTAACATTTTTCAAACGTGGAAAACAAAAGAAATGTCAACTGATTTTGAAAACTTAACATTAACATGGAGATATAATAATCCTAATTATGCTTATTTTTTATACGACAATAACGATTGTGAAGAATTTATTAAAAAACATTTTGAACCAAAGGTTTACAAAGCATATTGTAGAATTATACCTGGCGCATTTAAAGCTGACCTTTGGAGATACTGTATTTTATATATTTATGGAGGTGTGTATATAGATATAGATACAATTTGTTTAGGAAATATTGATTCATTGTTAGATGAATATATTGAATTTATGACACCAATAGATTTAAATAATTGTCCTAGAATTGGTACATATAATTTGTTTAATGCATTTATAGCTTCCATTCCAAAACATCCAATATTATTAGATTGTATTAATAGAATTATTTTTAATGTAGAAAACAATATTATTCCGTTTTCTAACTTGGATTTAACAGGACCTGGGGTTTTAGGTAAATCTACAAATACATTTTTAAACTTAAGTGAAGATGCATCTTTTATAGGGAAAGAGGGTAGTTATAATAATAATACAATTTGTTTATTACATTTTCACCAAGGTTCCGAATATGTAAGTAAGAATGATAATATATTATTTCAAAATAAAAATGGTAATAATGATATAAAAAATATATATAACGATGAATCATCGAGATTTGGAAATATTGATTGGGGTAATTGTATAATTCCGATTAAACCAATAGAGCCAGTAGAATCAATAGAAGAATTTGTTACCGATAATAGTAATTTACCAACAATCGTTACAATGATTTATAATATACGCGATAAAGAGAATAATAATACAGAATGCAGTTTAAATCACAAAATAAATAAATATCTCGATTTAGCAAAACAATTTATATTAAAACTTCCATACCCAATAATTATATTTACAGATGATGATAGTATAATTCAAGATATTCAAAATGAAAGGGTTTCTTTAAAAGATAAAACGTGTATTTATAAAAAACCTTTTGAGGAAACATATTTTTATCAATATTTGGATAAATTGAATGAATTACAGAGCAATTATTATATAATCAATGGAAATATACAACACGAAACGCCAATGTATATTATTTTGAACAATAATAAGTTTGATTTTATGGAAAACGCAATTGATTTAAACCCTTTTGGTAGTAGTCACTTTATTTGGATGGATTTTGGAATAAATCACGTCGCATTGGATACACATAAAATTCACTCTTGGATAGATAAAGTTCCTGATAAAATTAAACAATTATGTATTAATCCTTATATAGAAGATATACCTCCAAAAATATACTTTCAATATATTTATCATAATATGGCAGGAGGGTTATTTTCAGGTTCAATAGAAAATATAAAAAAATACATTGGATTATTTAAAGAGAAAACTCAACAAATATATGATGAAGGATGGTATCAAATTGACGAAGCAGTTATGACAATGGTTTATAGAGAAACGCCCGAGTTATTTGATGTTTTTTATGGTGATTATCACGGAATTATATCAAACTATTTTTCACCGATTTATAATATAGATTTAATATTAACTAGTTCTAGTAAGTGTATAAATAATAATAAATTACAAGAGGCATATAGAATTTTGTGTTATTCCCTGCCTTTTTTTGAAAGCAGACAAACGGATAACAATATATTTTCTTATATGAAACAACATACTATATTAAATTATTATAAACAGGATAATAGTATATTAACTAGATTAATAAATTTAAATTTAGATTCTTGTCAAAAATTTATTGATAGTAATAATATAAATAGTGCATATGAGTTGATGAATCATTTTTTAAATATTTTTACTGAAAATCCAAGTCATAACCAAATATTCTGGTATATTTACCAACATATAATTGTAGATTACTATTGTAATAGTAAATGTTTACGAAATGAAATTGTAGAAGTAATAAATATATTAAAAATAATTCAACCTGAAAAAACGCAAAACCTATTAAATGGGAATATACATAATATAAATTGTTATGAAAACAAAGATGAAATATTATAATAGGTTTTTCTAAATAGCCATTTTTGAAAATTTATTTTGTTATTAGTTATGACAAAATAAATACGTACAATAAAATTTATCAATTCTATATATTATTACTTTTAAAAATTATTACTTTTAAAAATTATGTATATTTTAATATCGAATCTATGTATGTCTTATCATAAACACCTATTACTGTAGTTCTATCCCAAGTACTGTAATTAATAATTACTTCTTCATCTTCAACTACTATACTTAAACAATATTCAATAGGGTCACCCTCAAATTTAAACGGTGCAGAATATCTTAATAAATTCATATTTGAATCAAATACTGCAATAACGTGATAATAATGACGGGGTTGTTCATACGAGACAATATGTGTAACAAACCATATTTCTTCCTCAATAATATCAATTGAAATATTTGTATTGTTATTGTTACCAACTTTTTTACAGTATTTAAATCCATTACTCGATCCTCTTATTCTAGAAAATATACTAGGCATCTTTCTTTCTTCAACACTATATAATTCATTCTTATCATAATCGATTTTACATATTTTTAATGGATACCAATTATAAATAATGTGTGTTGAATTCTTATAATCCACAAAAACCCAATTTTTTTCACAATCAGACTTTGTAAAATTAGGTATTATTTCACGACTTTTTAAACCACCATTATTGGTTTCATAATCTCCTGTTACAATTCCAATTGCATTGTTTATATGAAAGCCTGTTCCAATGAATAAAATTTTGTCACTTTCAACATCTGCAAATATCCTTACATCTTCTATACCTATATATCTTCTATCTTCAAACTCAAAATCCATCCATTTTTCATTTTTTACCGCAAAGTTTTTATCAAATTCAATGTATTTATTTACAGTTATAATATGCTTATCACAGTTTAGATAATACCCTTGATCGTTAATATAATAATTTACATATCTAATGTTCATACTATAACCATCATTTGTTTTATTTGGTATCAAACAACTTGAAGATGAGTTGAAATCAACATTCTCATTATTAATATTTAATGAAATTTTATTATCAAAAATATTTTTAGTTTTTTTGATTAAAATATCTTTATAGAATTTCATATTTTGTAGCATATTATTAGTTTCTCCATCGTCGTTTGAATGATTAAGCACTTTAACAACTTCGTAATTAATATTATTTATACCAAGATATGCTGCAAAAACTGTAAACTCATAATATATTTTATTCGTATAAATATCGTTGTGTAAAAATAAATAATGGTCTCGTTTTTCGTTTAAATCTAATATCCTTTTAGCTTCTTTATAAAATAGATAACCTAGCTTAACATTAGAGTTTATTCTATAATGACGTATAATTTCATATAAACCTTCTAGACGTTCAGGATAATAGTCATACCCTAGCATCCAGTAATTTAAGGCTTCTGACATTTTATTCATATTTTTATAGCAAGAGCCAATTCTAAAATAGCTATACCATACCTCTTCTTTCCAACCACCCAATTCAATTCTTTTTTTATACATATTAATAGCGTCTTCAAATTTACCGGTATCGTGGTAGCTATTACCTAGATAAAAATGATATCTGTCATTTTTGGGGTCTTCTTTTATTCCATCTACAAGTAAACGTATATCTCTTTCAAATTTATCGTGTTTTGCGCCTCCATCTCCGTAATCTCTAATGAACAATTGTGTTTTTTCAAAACTAAAAACTCTATTATTTGGGGGTGTATTAATATATTCGTGTGTAACCCCTGAATAACTATATAACCCATTATTTTTTACAATTCTTAAATTTTGATAATAAAATGAATCGTTACCTTGTAAAATATGAAAGCTATCACTCGAATTTAATATATTTTTATCAAAACTAATAACTTCAAGTGACATATCTGCATCTAACAATAAAACAAAATCTGACATACCTATACAAGCATTTAACGCAAAATTTCTATTATGGCAAAAATTTTTGAATGGTTCAAAAACTACTTGTCCCTTTATACCCTTTTTATTAAAATATTCTGTTATTATATTAACCGTATTATCTGTTGAACCAGTGTCACAAATACAATAACAATCAATAATAGGTATAACAGAATCAAATAATCTTGTAATAATTTTACTTTCATTTTTAACAATCATATTTAAACATAAAGTAGGTGATTTATTATTATTCAATGTTAATTCCATAGTATTTTATATTTTATTTTTTTAAATTATTAATTATTAAATATATATTTATATAATAGAAATATATAATGGCATTTACAAGATTTAAATATGATGATTGCAGATTTAAAAAAGAGCTACAGCAATCTACAGACCCTGGAAGATGGATATTGAATGTTCCGGGAAATAGTGATAAACCTTTTTATATGGAAGATCCTCAAATTATTATTCAAAAATGGGGAGGTAATTTGCGAACGAATACAATAAACTTAGAAAGTGAACTAAGGGGTGTAAATAGACAAATAGGTAGGGATTGTTTAGAAAAAGATGATTATAATAAATTTACGGTGGTAAATGAAGCCATTAGTTATCCGAGTTGCAGAAGTTTATTTACTGAACAATCAAGAGCCACTAACCCAGCGTGGGTGTACCGTGATTTAGAACAAGTGTCTTGGCAATATCCTCTTTTTGACCCTCAAGTGAATACGTGTTTGCCTTTTCAAAGTAATCTTAGCAGTAGAATTCTAGAAAAAGATTATTATACACCAAAGAGAGATTCACTAATAAATGAAAATACATATTTTTTACCAAATATGGACAATTTAATTAGAAACAATAATATATAAACAACCTAACTAGTTACAATATAATAAAAATAAAAATAAAAAAAAACATATTTAGATTATTATGTGAATAAAATATAATACTCTATATATATAAATATGGAAATTGCCATTCCTTTAATAGCATTAGGTGGTATGTATGTTGTATCAAATCAAACAAATGATAATACTACAAAAAAACAAATAAGAGATATTCGAAAAGAAAATTTTACAAATATGGGTGCGAAACCAAATTATTTACCAAATACAGATATACCTTTACAAAACTATCCAGTTCCAAATAAAAATAACAAAACAGATAATGTTCAAGAATACCAAAATCCAAATGCAGCAACAGATAAATATTTTAATCAAAACTTATATGAACAAAAAGTAAGAAATCATATGAAGGTTGGACAAAATCCTCAAGATGTGTATTCTTTAACAGGAAATTATTTAAACACCGGCCAATTCAAACATAATAATATGGTTCCTTTTTATGGAGGTAAAATAAAGGGAAAAACATACGATATGAATATAAACGAATCTGTTTTGGACAATATGATTGGTTCTGGTTCTCAAGTAATTAAGAAAGTAGAACAAGCCCCTTTATTTAAGCCAGAAGATAACATTAACTGGACGTATGGTATGCCAAATCAAAGTGATTTTTATCAATCTCGCGTGAACCCTGCTATGAAAAATAATAATGTCAAACCTTTTGATACTGTTATGGTTGGACCTGGTCTAGATAAAGGCTATGGAATAAATGGTAGTAATGGTTATAATTCTGGTATGGAAGCACGTGATAAATGGTTACCAAAAACAGTTGATCAATTAAGAGTTGATACAAACCCAAAATTAGAGTATAATTTGATAAATCACGAAGGTCCTGCAATTTCTTTTATTAAAACCGCGCCTACAACCCAAATGTTAGGTCGTGTTGAAAAACAACGTCCGGATACTTTTTTTATAAATACACAAGACCGTTGGTTTACTACTACTGGTTCTGAGAAAGGTGAAACACTTAGACCACTTCAAGAAATGGGGTCAGTAAAACGTAATGATATTGACAAAGAATATATGGGACCTGCTGGTGCTGCTGATAGAAAGGGGCCAACCGCTCCGGAAAATTTTGAACCATCAAAACGTACTGAAGTATTATCTGGAGGCATAAATCATTCCGTCGCTGGAGGAAGGGGGCCTCATATAGATGGAGATAACTTTTTACGTAGTCATACAAATTATGAAAATAATAGAAGTACTGTAAAACAGCCGGAAACATTACGAAGTGGATTTGGAGGTGCTATAGGTGCAGTTATAGCACCTTTAATGGATATTTTTAAACCAACCCGCAAAGATGAAACTATTAACAATATTCGTATCTATGGAGAAGCAGCACCTGCTGTATCTAAAAGTTATGTATATAATCCACAAGATACAACAACAACAACCATTAAGGAAACAACCCTTTATGCGCCGTCGTTTAACATCAATAATCAAAAAGAAAGTATGTATGTTAATAATTATAGTTCACCAGATTCAACGCAAAGAGATACAACAAGTAGTGAATATTATACATCTGCTGGAGGTTATGCAACTGGGTATGGTCTTATGAATTATGATGCAGCTTATAGACAACATAACAATGATATTAAAGCCCAAACAATCGATAATCGTCCAAATCAAGGAGGCACACAAATATTTAACCATCAAATGCATTTAAGTAATATTAAGAGTGATACAGACCGTTTAGATGGAAGAGTCAATCCTGCTTTTTCACGATTAACTGGATTGCCACCGTCTGCAAAGACTTATGGTGCAATTCGTGCGCCACAATATTACAATGAATCTCAAATGACAGATCGTATACAACCTGATATATTAAGCGCTTTTAAGAGTAACCCATATACTCATTCATTAACAAGCACTGCCTAATGAAATAAACAATGTAATTTACTTAAAGGTTTAACATTTTTAACTTAATAATGTTAAATAAAATTACATATCCTGTATGTGCTAATACTTTTAAAAATTGGTATCTATCAAATTATAATTATAGACAACTCTATTATGATTTAGGTGAACCATCCCTATTTGATGTATCATTAAGGGATGGTTTACAAGGTTTATCAAAAGAAGAATCTAAGGAGTTTACAACAAATCAAAAGTTTGAAATGTATCGTGCTATAAATTTTAAATATACCCCCAAAAATATAGAAATAGGTTCTCTTGTTTCTGAAAAAGTTTTACCAATATTTAAAGATACTCTTGAATTATATGAACTAACAGAAAAATATCAAACCCAAAATCATCCTTTAGATAAAATTAAAAAACAGAACACCTTTATTTTGATTCCTAATAGGGAAAAATTAAAATATGTAATAAATGACTGTAATATAAGTAATTTATCTTTTATTACATCAGTTTCAAGCAGTTTCCAAAAAAAAAATGCAAAAATGACATTGGAAGAATCAGATAATGATATCTTAACAATGTTACACGATTTAGATGAGAATATATATAGAAAATATCCACCATTTATAAAATTATATGTTTCCTGTATAAATGAATGTCCTATTGAGGGTAAAATAGATAATGATTTTATAGTAAATAGAATATTGAATTTAAATAAAATGAATATAGATAGTATATGTTTGTCGGATACGTGTGGTACATTAACACAAGATGATTTTGAGTATATTGTAGACACTTGTTATTATTTCGGGATACCATTTAAAAAATTTTCGTTACATTTACACGTAAGAACTGGGCGGGAAACTGAAATAGAAAACATTATTCACCAGGCATTAGAACGTAAAATTTTAAATTTTGATGTATCCACATTGGAAACAGGTGGATGTTCTGTTACTATGGATAAAAATAGACTAACTCCAAATTTGTCTTATGAATTATATTACAAATCTCTTTGTAAATACATTATAAGAAAAAATTTATAAGATTATACCATATATTTATTAATTACGTTATAATAAAATATAAAAACACCAGGCAAATTATAGTAACTATATGTCATTAAAAATTCATCAATCTATTAAAAATAAACTAAATTACTTTCTAGAAATACAAAAAATACCTAACATTATATTTCACGGACCATCTGGAAGTGGTAAGAGAACAATTGTAAATGATTTTATAAATAATATTTATGATAACGACAAGGATAAAATAAAGGCTTTCGTTATGTATGTAAACTGTTCACACGGTAAAGGTATAAAATTTATAAGAGAGGAATTGAAATTTTTTGCAAAAACACATATAAACTCAAATGGAGGAAATATATTTAAAAGTATAGTTCTTTTAAATGCAGATAAATTAACTATAGACGCACAATCTGCATTACGTAGATGTATAGAGTTATTTAGTCATAATACGCGTTTTTTTATTATTGCAGAAAACAAGTACAATTTAATGAATCCAATTTTGTCACGATTTTGTGAAATATTTGTACCAGAACCACTTATAAAATCTAGTATTGTCAATTTATACCAATATAATTTAAATAATGTATTTAAAATGACAGATATAAAAATATATCGGTCGAATTGGTTAAAAAAACATTTAATTAGTTCGATAAATAGTGAAACAAATTTAGAAGAACTAATGAAAATAAGCAGTAAACTTTATGAAAAAGCATATAGTGCAATAGATATAATGAAATTACTGGAAGATATTCAATTTTTAGAAAATATAATAACATATGAAAAAAGATATGAGCTTCTAATATGTTTTAATCGTGTAAGAAAAGAGTTCAGAAATGAAAAACTGTTAATTTTATTTATTTTAAATTTTATTTTTTTAAGTTCAGAAATATGTTTAGAAAATATTAGTTTTATGTAAATGGATGACTTTAATGTTAGTGCACTTCACGAATCTAAAAATGAATGGAGCTCTCGTTTAGTTACAATTTTGACACCATTAATTATTGATGGGTACAAGTCAATATTGGACGAATCAATTAAACTTTGCAGAGAAAATGGTGAAAATGATAAGTATTTAATGACATTTCAAAATTTAATATCAAGAATACCAAAATGGAATACACAAATAATTGAAACAGAAAAAAATAGAATATCCGAAAAATCAGGATGTAATTATTTAGAAGATTTGGTTACGTGTGTTCATATTATTCAACTAAAGATACTAACTGCTATGCGTGTAGGACAAAAACAAAAAAAGATTGATATCAATATTCCAAAATTAGATGATTTTATTCACAAAACTTATATAAATGTAGCAAGAAAAGTTTATAAAAATGTATATTTATTTGAGGTTAATTTGGCCCCGTTACAAATACAAAAAAACCATAGGGAGTTGGAAATTATTGTACAAGAATGTATTTTAAATACGTTGCGTGAAAGTATACCTGTGGAGGCAATATTAAAGGCATATATGGACGAAACAATAGAAGAGGATGTAATAGAAGAAGTTAATGAACAAATTATTGAAGAACCTATCAAAGAAAATAACAGCACTGCACAATCAAATAACAGATTAAGTTTTAACGATATTGACTATGTTAAAGGTTATGACGGTAATGTATCAAACGTGAATGCGCCTAAAAATATTTCTAGATTAGAAGAAATTAGTGAAATGCGAGCACAACAAAGAAGGATGGAAGACGAGAAAGATGAGTCAAATATTAAATTAAATATTTCTGACCAAGCATATAATTTAGATTCAATTGATATACATAATATTGAAGAACCTAAAATAGATTTGATACCTGATTTATTAATTGATGAAATTGAAGTTTTATATTAATTTGCGTAAAAAAAATAATAAGAATTTGGATGATTAATTTAATGGATAATATATTTATAGTTGCAGGAGTTATTTCAATAATATTTTTGATATCTAAATTTATTGAAATGAGGTTTATTGAAAAAGAGAGTAAACCTTTGAAAATATTGATTCGCGACTCTCTTTTAGTATATTTTAGCGTTGTTTTTGGATATTTCGTAATAGGACAAGTAAAACCAGTATTAAAAGGGGGGTCATCATTATCAAATGTTACGCCTGTATTTACTGATAATCCTGGGTTTTAGATAAAATATTTTTATTTATTTTATTTATTTTATTTATTTTATTTATTTTATTTATTTTGTAATAATAAAAATAAATATATATCGTGTCGTTCTTCAACGCCCGGTCCATACTTTTACAGCAACAGTATGTATAACTCCTGTTTTAAATTGATTCATATATTCTTCAAATGTGCATTTTCTCCAATTTTTTGTAGTTGTTATATCTCCAAATAATGATTTTATTTTTAATACTTCTGGATATTCTTGTGAAAAAATACACCCCATTATTCTCTCTAAACAACATCTATCAGCTCTGCATAATACAGACGAAACCATATTACAAATATTATATTTTTTATCTATTTGTATTAAAAAATCGCGATTGATATAGCATTGAGCACCAAAACAACCATACCATTTATCAAATGGCATACCAATTTTAACATCAACATTTAATTTATCTTTTAATATATATGAGTTTAATAAATTTTGTATTATTCTTTGTGAATTACTAATATTTTCATTGTCTGAAATAAAATGCCATAATGGTATAACTTTATTACCATTTAACTTACTAAAATTTATTCTTTTATGGATAAAAACACTGTCGTGTAATATTATTGCATTATCAAAAAAATTATTTTTAATATAATAATAATAAGGTAATAATTCTCCTCTACCAGGGAATTCGGATTGTATTATTAAAATATTATCATAATTAAATTGAGACTTGACCATATTTTGATTACTATTATCATCAATAATTACAATTTTAGTTTCTGGATATAATTTTCTTAAAAGTTTTATACACTGATTCCAGTAGTTATTTGTAATTACAGAATTTACGTGTCTTGTAATAATAAATCCATATTTCTCCATAATATAGATAAATATTCTTTCATTATAATTTTTAAATTTGTAACATAGTTATTATTTATAACGATATAAAAAGATATATTATTTATAGTAAATGGTTCCAGATTGTACATTAGTAACGGCTTGTTTTGACTTAACAAAATTTCATAAAGGTTCAAGAACATTATCGGATTCAATAAATAATATGAGACATTTATTAAGTGTTCCCTGCTACCTAGTTATATACACAGATCATAATTGTATAGAATTAATTAAAGATATTAGAAATACTCATAATTTAAATAATCTTACAAATTATATTATAACAGATTTTGAAGAGTTAAAATACTTTAAATACAATGATATTATTAAAAATAATAGAATAAATTATCATCCAACAAAAGATGAAAGAACCAGCAGCGAGTCACATATATTATGTTGTAGTAAATTTGACTTGGTACTGCAAACAATAGAAAAAAACCCTTTCAATACAAATAAATTTGGATGGATTGATGCAAATTTAAGTGAAAATTTTAAAAAAATTTGTGAAAATTATACAAACAATATGTTGTTATATGTTTTAAATAATATAACCGATAAATTTCACATACAAATTTTAAATGTAAATGATAAAAAATACAAAGAACCCCACAATAAAAAAGAATATTACAATAGTTATCATTGGGTTGTGTGTGGTTGTTTATTTACTACTGGAAAACAAAATGGCGTAAAAATACTTTCACGATTGAATGAATTATTTGAGAAAACTACAGAATTAGGTTATGGTCACGGCGAAGAAATGTTATATTTAGAAATATTAGACGAATTCTATGATGACATAGCGCGATCTTATGGAGATTATCACAATATTCTTAATAATTTCATTACACCGACAAAAGGTTATTATTATATTAATGAGTTAATCATTAAAAACTATTTAAATTATGGATATCATAGGGAATGTTATGATTGTTGTAAAAAATTATTGAATGAGATTGAAAATTATAGAGTTGAAATAGATTATTCAATGTATTTTTCTATATTATTTTCTTTTCTTGTAGCTACCTATTATTATAAGCATAATGAAAGTAAAGAATTATTACAACATATAGAAAAATTAATTGAGATTAATCCTTATGTAAAAAGAGAATTTGAGAAAAACAAGGATTTTTATTCAACCCAATTTTCTTACATTAGATAAATATAATATGAAAAACTGTATTATATTTATACATAAATAGGTATATTATCAATGTTTATTACATCATTGGGAATATCACCTTTAAATTTTGAATATTTATCAAACTCAGGTCGTTCTAATTGTGATTGAGGTGTATGATTATGAACACATCTTGATATCATTTTATATAATTTAAAATCGGGATATCTGTCTACTCCAGTATTTTTATACAACATATTTATACCATTATCATCTAAACACCATTCCACAATTAACCTCTTGACACTGTCTTTACAATTACTAATATCTTTAATTTCTTCAAAATCATCAATGACATAATCGAAAATAGAACAAGCTAGCCGGCACAAATCAAAACTATAATTGGGTTCTAAACGTGGTTTATTCTCGTTAAAGTATGGTTCTGTATTATATTGTGTAGCTGCATCTCCTCCTGTTTGAAAACTATCGCTGCAAAAATTTTTCCCATTAAATTTATAAATAGCTCTACCAAAATCAATTATTTTAAAAATACGACCAAATGTAGGAACCTTATAATACTTGTTTTTATAACAATAGTAAATAAATTTTTTATCTGTTTTGTTATACATAACATTATTTGTATGTAAATCATTATGTGTAAAATGGAAAGATTTTTGATATGTAATTAATGTCATTATTATTTGCATAAATGCTGAATACCACTCGTCATTTGTTAAATCTTCTGTTAAAATTAAATCATCAAATGTATTCTCACAGTGTTCCATACATATAACTTGAACCGGAAATTTTGGTATAGTAACATTTATTATTTCTTCTTCTTCTGTAAACTCGTCATCGCTACTTTCTTGAGATTCGGATCCTTCAGTTTCATTTATTACTTCATCATCATTATATTGATTATCTTTTTCTATATCTCCTATATCGGTGTAAGATGACCTAGAAGAACACGTAGATGTTGATTTTAATGTAAATTGATTTTTTTGTTCTATATCTATCATTAAATTGGATTTTGTTATTTCTACTAACTCGGTTTTATTACATTTAATGTCATTTAAATCACATATATTATCTTCAAATATTTCCTCGAATATATCAATATCGAAAGAATGAACCGATAGCTGTGAATTTGCGGTTGTGTTATGATGTATACTAATTGGCTTAAGTTGTTCCTTGTCTTCTTGAAATAAATGTTCGTAATCATCAATTTTAAATAAAATGTTTTTGTTTTTGTTAAAAAATTCTGAATTATTTAAATAGTGAATATCTTCAAATACATTTATAATAAAGTCATTTTTAACTCCTAAAAAAGAACCGTAATATTCTATTCCGTGTGAAAAACTATGCATATTGAGCAATTCGTTCGTTAAATATAAAAAAAAACCATCTACATAAGCAGAATTATTTGGATCTAGAATTTTTTTATTACAATTCTCTTGTGAGGAATTTAATTCAGGGAGTCTAAATAACTCATCATCCATAATGTTATATTTACCTATCAAATATTTGTATGGGTCCAACAATGGTGCTAATTTAAAATATAAATTTTTATCTTTTGCTTTATTATTTACAATATTCTTAACTCTACAATTGTATAAATGGTAATCTGTTTCGTTTGATTTATTTATATTACAAATATAAAATTTGTGGTTTAGATTTATGGAATTAAAATTTGTTTCATTCAATTCAAAAAATTTGTTATAAATAGGTATATAATTTTGCAGATTAGATATAAACAAGTTATTGGGTATTTCTAAACTTCTAAAAAGTTCATTGTTCTTTCTTTTTTGATAGTTAATAGTTAACATACTTTAGCTAATTAATATATAAATTATATATCTTTTTAACTTATTAAATGTGAATTTAGAATATATTTTTATGTTAAATAATAAAAATAAAATTCTAATTTTAATAATAATGACTCTAGAACTTAAAAAATTTGATATGAAAAGTATTAGCTTTAAACCCAATGAAAATAAAGGTCCTGTAATAGTTTTGATAGGGAAAAGAGACACTGGTAAATCATTTTTAGTAAGAGACCTCTTATATTACCAGCAAGAAATACCTATAGGCACTGTAATATCCGGTACAGAAGAAGGAAATGGGTTTTATGCTAAAATGGTTCCTAAATTATTTGTTCATAACGAATATAATACCGCTATTATAGAAAATATTTTAAAAAGACAGAAAACAGTACTTAAACAAATTAAAAAGGAGATGGAAACATACAAACGTACTACTATTGATCCTAGAGCCTTTGTTATTCTAGATGATTGTTTATACGATAATACCTGGGCACGGGATAAGATGATGAGACTACTTTTTATGAATGGAAGACACTGGAAGATTATGTTAGTAATAACTATGCAATATCCTCTTGGTATACCACCAACTCTTCGTACAAATATAGATTATGTTTTTATTCTTCGTGATAATTACATTGCGAATAGAAAAAGAATATACGAAAATTATGCAGGTATGTTTCCGACATTTGAAAGTTTTTGTCAAGTTATGGACCAATGTACTGAAAATTACGAGTGTTTGGTTATAAATAATAACTCGAAATCCAACAAATTACACGACCAAGTATTCTGGTATAAAGCAGATAACCACGGAGATTTCAGACTAGGATCAAAAGAATTTTGGGAATTGTCAAAAAACCTGAAAGACGATGACGAAGAAGAACAGTATGATCCTAACTCTGTTAAAAAACGAGGAGGTGGGCCAAAAATTAGCGTAAAAAAATCTAATAAATGGTAATAAATCGTAATAAATCGTAATAAATCGTAATAAATGGTAATAAATTTAATGCAAATTTTATAGTACGAAATTAAATTAAATTAAATTATACCTCCATCAAAAATATATAAGAAATTTGACTAAAGTATTATATAGTAAACTTGAATAAAAGTGAATAACGGCATTAAACGCCATACGGTTTTGTCTCACTCGTAACATTTTTTGTGAAATAATTGTACTTTCAAGATACTTGGTTGTATATATGGTAACAAAAATACTAGGGTTATTAATATTTTTTTTGTAAATTTGCGCATCACATATGATGCTGCGAGTGATTTAGACAATTTTTCACTTAATAACGTTATTTTGTATTATATTTTATAATTTTACTAATTATTATAATAACTACTTAAATTATAAAATAATATAATAAATTATATGAAAATAGGTGTCGCGATTCCTTGCTATTCTGGTCATATTGAAAAATTGTATAATCTATTAGATTCTATTGAAAACCAAACTTTATTACCAGATAAAGTAGTTATTAGTTGCAGTTCAACCAAGGAATTAAAAATTAATCGCGATTATAATTTTTGTTTACAAATTATTTTAAACGAAGAACAAAAAAATGTTTCGCAAAATAGGAATATTGCAGGTTTAAATCTAAATAATATGGACTATATTACTTTCATTGATGCAGATGATATAATGCATCCACAAAGGATTGAATTTTTATTTAAAACATTCCAATCAACAAACAGTGATATAATTTTACATAATTATCACTTTGGCGAAAGCACAGATATATTTAAATATTATGAAACCGTAAACTTTAGAATTAATTCTATGACCAAATGTTATTCAGGTTGTATAACACATTATGATAAGGATTCTAATTTTAAAATACACCACGGTCACGTTAGCGTAAAAAGACATATATTTGAAAAAGTTAAATTCCCAGAAGAGGAGGACTTTCACACAAGGGAAGATTCTGTTTTTTGTTTTTTTGTATTTTCATTACCAGATATTACAAATGCTTATATTGTAAATGAGTTATCTTTATATAACCCTTCCTCTACAGGCGGGTATAAATGTTAAATTCACTAATATGGTGTTTCGTTCAATTGAATAGTTACTGGGTATTTAATAAAACAATAATCCCTCCAAGTAGTATAAAAAGAATGGTTCAGTTCGCACCATTCGAATAAATACTTGCCATTAGAAGCTTTTAACGGAAAAGGTTTCCATAGATTATACTTGAAATGAAATAGTAAATTCATAATTCCCATTTCATTTGTTTTGCACAAAGTATATTTATTCATAGCTTCAATTAATTGGTCTTTATTACATATTTTTAGAATATTTGTGTCATATACCCACATACAATTTAACATATGATGGGATTCAAATATTTTTTCTCCAAAATCGTTTTTAACTAACTCCACTAATTCTTGGTTATCATAACTCAGCTGGTTTTTAAAAATTTGGTCTGCATTATAATTTGGCGATGCGTCATTTTGTGCTAATATGGAATTTGTACAATTTAATTCTAATAAATATTTAACATTTTCTAAAACACGTAAACCTGAATCCAGAAATACTACTCTATCCCATTTCAAGAAATATTCGTCAAAAACGTGTAATTTTTCCCATTGATTTAACTTATTTATTTCTCTATTATCACTATTTGTAAAACCATTTTTCCCTATTTTTTCAAGTAAAATACTTTTATCAATTAAAGGAAATTTTTTTTCTATAATATTATTCGCAACTTTAAAAGAATTATCTAAATCAAAGTCTATTGTAATTATAACAATATTTCCGGACCATCGTCCCACACTTCTCAAATCTGTAATGGTGGTTTTCGTTTTCCAAAAATAATTAGCGTCTGTTACTAATACAAAAACATCTTTATTAGATTCAAATTTTGTTTCAAAGATAAAATTACTATTTTGTTTTGTAGATTCAAATAAACCAGCATAAAAATCAAACTCGTCTTTTGTATATACATTATGAAAAGTAATGGCGGTTTCTAGTTCTTCTTCATTTGTATGTTTTATATTATGAAAATCTTTATGGTCAATCAATATAACGGCGTATGTTTTTTGTATCTCTTGAACCCATCTACCGATACATATATCATCTGCATAATGCCAAAAAGAATTTTCAATATTACCATTATTTCTAATAAAATTTACAATTTTTGAATATAATGGACGAGATAATACCGAACCTGCACCTCCAGACATATATAACCCACATTGATCAACTACGTGGTCCAATTGCTTACCTATATTATAATACAAATTATAGTCATATCTCTGTAACAAACTATATAATCTGTCTAGAAATACAAATGTGTCATCGTCTATAAATACGTACCAATCATATAATTCTGTTATATTCATATGATAAAAAAAATTAACATACTTCCATGTAGTATTCAAGTGGGTATCTTCAATGTATTCCCACCCAAAATGTCTTTTTTCAAGATCCGATGCATACGTCAAATAATATATATCTTCTTTATTTACATATTTTAAAAACGCATCTTCTTGATACTTTACACGTGTTTCAAAATATTTTTCACACGTTGGAATAATGAAACATACTTTCATAATAATAATAATAATAATTTATTATTTAAATTATTATTTGTTTGAATTGTTTACTAAAAAATTTTATATTTAAAAATTATTTTTTAGCAAAAGGACCGCTAACCAAAAGGCTTTGACCGTTATCACTTTTACCTACTACTACATTTTCTCCTTCAAATAATTCTTTACATATATCTGCTGTAGAGATGTTTTCTTTGTCTTTTAATGCAAACTCTTGAGTATTTGCATTATTTACGCCAATAAGGTTTCCTTCTTCATCAATTGTTTGCGTCAAAATGTTTCCACTCTTTTCAGCAACCTTAATATTCTCTTCAATCGCTTTTTGTTTGCTTTCCTTTACACGTTGTTCAAATGCACTTTTTGCGTTTGTTTCATTCTTTTGTTTTTCGTGCATCAACTGATTCAATTCTTCTTCCATATATTCAACACGACCTGTTTTATATGCTTCAGGGTCCCACGGCATCCACATACCAACGGGACCGACATAAACATCGTGATTAGGGTCGACCTCCCTTAACATTTTGCATCGCAATTCTGCTTCTTCTTGAGTTGGATACGCACCTCTAATTTTTAACCCTCTGGTGTTTGTCTGAAAATTATTAGCAATATCAAATTGTTTTTGTAATTCTTCTTCATTGTTGTCAACAAAGGTTTTATATTCATCCGACATAGTTGTTTTAGCTAAATTATCTTTTTCTTCTTGAACAAAATCTTTGAAATCATTTGAAACATCGTCAAACGATATGTTGTATTTAAATGAAATAAAATTTAAGAACTGGATAAATTTTTCCATAGATTTATTAAATTCCCACTTCTTTAGAAATTCTTCAAAGAAAAATATTTCTTTTTTAGTTAGTATTTTTTCTGGAGAGCAAAAAGATACACATACAAATTTTTGACCTGCTATAGGCTTATCCTCTTCTAATAAATCAGCATATTTTGGGTTATTTTTACCGGCAACCTTCTTTCTCTCAAACTCAGTTTTTCTTGTATTCCTATCTTTAGAACGATCCATTTTAGTTAATTTAATTATTTAATTTTAAGTTTTTTATCGCAATATATATTTTTTTCTTTTTATTTAATATAATGAGTGGTTTAATAAACGTCGGAGAACTAGTTAAGAGAATTATTAAATATCTTGTTGAAGGTTTAATGGTGGCTATCGCCGCTTATGCTATTCCTAAACGTTCATTGAATGTTGAGGAGATTGTTTTGATTGCTTTAACTGCTGCTGCTACATTCAGTATCTTGGATACCTATGTTCCTTCTATGGGTGCCACAGCTAGATCTGGTGCAGGCTTTGGCATTGGTGCTAATTTAGTACGCTTCCCAGGAGGGTTTTAGAATATAAAATACAATTTATAAATATATAATAATGAGTATCAATATATTTTTGTAATTATAATAATATTTTTAATGTAAATATATTATTTTATAAGTTTAAAGATAGATTAATAAGTTTAAGTATAAATTGATGAAAATTATTACTGCAGTAGTTAATAATCCAGATTTTATTGAAATGCAATATTATACATTAAAGAAATATTTTAAAGGAGAATATGAATTTATTGTATTTAATGACGCAAAGGGGTTCCCTGATTTTACAAATGATAATGATGTTACAATAAAAAGTCAAATACAAGAAATTTGTAGTAAATTAAAGATAGAATGCATAAATATACCAAATGAAAATCACCAAATAATACAACAGGCTTCTGAACGAACTGCAAATTCACTAAATTTCATCTTAACTTATCAAAAAAATAACCCAGATAAATATTTGTTATTAGATAGTGATATGTTTTTAATTGATTATTTTGATATTGGAAAATATGACGGTTATCATTGTGCAATTGTTTTACAAAGTAGGAATGATTTTCAAACAAACTATTTTTGGAATGGGATTTATTATTTTGATATGTTCAAATTAAAAAATGTAGAAGCAATGAATTGGGATTGTTGTCAAGGCTGTGATACTGGTGGAATGATGCAAGAATGGTTGACCCGACAAATGGAAGGTTGTTCTATGCCAAATACTGATGAAATACGTTGGACAAATAAAATTTTTCATACAAAAAACATTTATTTTATAAAACATTTATGGTCATTAACTTGGGATTTAACTGAATTACCTGAAAAAATAACAGATACAAATATTATTGATTTTTTAAAAAATGACAAAAGAAACCAAAATGGTAAATTTTTTTGTGAAATTTATGATAAAACATTTTTACATTATAGAGCAGGAGGTAATTGGATGGGTGAAGGTATGAAATTCCATAAAGAATTAACAGACCGACTTAAAAATTGTTTATTAGGTTAAATATAATTTAGAATCATTTGTAAAATAAATTATAAATTAGAAGGATAATATTAACATAATATTAAGATAATATATTTAATCTAAATATATTATATTATGGTAAAACATTCAAAAAAAAATACAGGAAAAAAAATCGTAAAGAAACAGGTAAAATCGCACAAGCATTTATTAAAAATGGTAGGAGGTGATTTTTCTAATGATGATAGAAATGAATTGTTACAGCTTGGTTTCGTAAATGAAGATGTAGAATTATTAGAACATAATATTCCAAATATGAATTTAATAAGAATGTCTTTACAACAAATTAACCCAGAGACTGGCGTCACCTTTACTGCAGAAGAACTTATGCAAGGTTTGCACGATGCTATGAATGAAACAATGGAAAACGATGAATTAAATTTGTCTGGAATTTCTAATGCTTCTGATGATGAACATAATATAGACGAAGGAGACTTTTTGGATAACTCATTTATGAGCAATCCTGATTCTATGGAAACAACTAGAGAGAATATAAGTAACTTAAATAATACTAACAACAGCAACATAAGTTTGCAATCAAATGGTTCATTACATTTATCCGACTTGAATGATAGTAACTCACTAAATGTATCTAGTAACACAACAAAAGACGAAGAAACATTTGGCGGTAAAAAATATAAAAAAAAGGCGAAAAAATATTCACACAAAAAAGGTAAAAATAAAAAAGGTAAAAAAACACGAAAATATTTTAATAATTAAAAACTTAAACTATCAAATATCTATTGTAAATTATATTTATCCACACTAAACCATTGTCTAAATTTAGGTATAAACTTACAACAATTTTTGAATTTGCAATCTTCATTACAATAAATAGGTTTTCCAAATACAAGATCCTTCATTGTATCAGATTCATAGAACCACCTTGAACAATGCTTACACTGTAAACACCCATATGGATGGACCTTTTCTTTTAATTCTATGAATACATATTTCATTGTTTTCAAATGGACAAATTTTTGTATCAGTTCACGATGTACAAAATATATATCCACTCTATGTTGTGGGTTGTATTCATAAATCAAATTTGTTATGAATTGTGGAAGGATACCTTTCTTCAAAATATTTTCCATATTATTTAATAAATATATTCATATTTTTAAATATAAAATTTTTAAATATATGATAACCCGTAATAGTATTATGTAAAGGTGTAAAATATTATTTATATCTTAATAAATATTAAATTAAATTGTAGGTATAAATTCCCAATCTAACTCTTGGCAAATTTTTTTCCAAATAACATCCTGTTCTATTCTCTTTTCCCTATCTTTTAATAATGGAAATAATGGTAAATATTGTTCCTCCCCTAAAAGCTCGCATAATTTGTATGCAGTATAATAATAATTTAAAAAATTTACTCTGTCATCTGGACAATACTTGGAATAAGGAGACTGAAGTTCAATAAAAAGATTGCACAAGGTTTCCTCTAATTCAGGAGACATAATTGGAGGTTTAATTCCTAATTTATCTTTGATAAATGGTATATGTTCATAGTACTTATTATAACCTAGTTTTTTTAGTATTTCCTTTGTCTTTTCATTTGTAATTTCTAGTACTTCAATTCTCTCTTTTTTAATCTGGATTTTGATATTTTCAATTACATTTGGCGGTATTTGTGTAGTTTCTTTCCCTTGAAACTGCGCTAAAATTTCTTTAAAGTGATTAATTCGTTTATATGCATAAAAACATACCTCTTTTGGAGGTTCTTTGTATGAAGGTTTTTCATTCTCAACTAAATATGATACAGTTCGCGAACAAGTGTTGCATACCACAATCCCTTCATCATCGAGGGGTATTAACTCACCTTTATTGCAAAATTTGCATATATCGTTTTGAGTAATAAATAAATTAAAATCAATATAAATGTCGTCAATATTATTTAAATATTTTTGTACGATATTATTGCTTGCATTTTTGGTTTTTTGTTCGTCGTCTTTAACATCATTAATTTTAAAAAACGAATTTACTATATTAGATTTATTTGTGTTATTAATAACATTACCTTCGGATATGCTTTTTTTATTCTCAAAATATTCAAAAATAAATTTAGAATTATCAAGGAAATATTCTTTTTTTTTATTTTTTATTTCTAAGATTTTACTAGAAATATCTTTTATTTTATCTTCTAAATCAAGGCGCTGTTCTACATTATTACTATAGTTATTATTCTCTAGTTTTTGAAGTAATATTTTTTTTTCTTTTTTCAGTTCTGGGATTATAAAATATTCATCTTTTGTAAATTCATTAATAAATTCCTTATGTTTTGTATCTAAAGTTACTGAAGTTTTTTTGTTAAATTTTATTTTTTTATTGGTTTTAGGTTTAAAAATTGGCATACTATTTAATTATTAAAGTGTTTTTTTTTAATTTATAATATAAAGAAATTATAATTTTCAATTACTAAATATACGGTACAATTAGTGTAAAGCATATATACACATTATATAATTTATATAAAACATCGCACTTGTATTTCACACGATAAATACTTTAGTAATAGTTTAAAATAGGCATTTGTTTTCTACATTTTATTTAATGGATATTAAATTAGATTTAGAAACTTTAAAAGATTTAGATAATGAAAATGTTAAAATTGATATAAAGAAATTTCATAAAATGGTAATTCTTTTTAATTCTATAGAGCAAGGCTGGAGTGTAAAAAAAATAAAAAATGCATACGTATTTAAAAAAAATCACGATGGTAAAAAAGAAGTTTTAGAAGAATCATATTTATTAAATTTTATGAAATCTAATTTAGACCTTAATCGAATCATTTATAATTAGCTATAGTATACAGTTTTATTTAGATTAACAAATGATAACATAATAAAATAAAAACAAAATACTTGTTTAATAACATAGTATGATGATAAATAATTATATTTAAATATAGACTTATTTCAGTAATGTCAGACTTTAATATAAATTCTATTAAATTCAATTATATTTAATTAAATTCAATTAAATTTAATTTTCTGATTTTTTTTTCTTTAGCAACTATATAAAAATGGGAGGTGGATTAATGCAACTCGTTGCCTATGGCGCTCAAGACGTTTACCTTACAGGTAATCCTCAAATTACTTTTTGGAAAGTTACTTATCGCAGATATACTAACTTTGCCATCGAATCAATTGAACAAACTTTTAACGGCCAAGCCGATTTCGGACGCCGTGTGCAATGTGTTATCTCTAGAAATGGTGATCTTGCTTACCGCACTTACTTGCAGGTCACACTCCCCGAGATTAACCAATTAATGGGTCTTGGATTTGGTTCTTCAAGTGCCTCTGGTGTCTATGCCCGTTGGTTAGATTTCCCTGGAGAGCAACTTATTGCTCAAGTCGAAGTTGAAATTGGTGGTCAAAGAATCGATCGTCAATATGGTGATTGGATGCATATCTGGAATCAACTTACTATGACTTCTGAACAACAACGTGGTTATTTCCATATGATTGGTAACACCACTCAACTTACATTTATCACTGATCCCTCCTTCGCCGATGTTGATGGTCCTTGTGACTCTTCTGCCCCTCGCCAAGTTTGCGCTCCTCGCAATGCTCTTCCTGAGACTACTCTTTATGTTCCCCTCCAATTTTGGTTTTGCACCAACCCTGGTCTTGCTCTTCCTTTGATTGCTTTGCAATATCACGAAGTCAAGATCAACTTAGATATTCGTCCTATTGATGAATGCTTGTGGGCTGTTACTACATTGAATTGCGGTACAGATTCTGCCGGAGTTGCTTCAATGGCTGGCGCCCCTGTTCCTGCTAGTGTCGCATACAATCAATCTTTGGTTGCTGCTTCTTTGTACGTTGATTATGTTTTCCTTGACACTGATGAACGTCGCAGAATGGCACAAAACCCTCACGAGTATTTAATCACACAGCTTCAATTCACTGGTGATGAATCCGTCGGTTCTTCTTCCAACAAGATTAAGTTGAACTTCAACCACCCTGTGAAGGAACTTATTTGGGTTGTCCAACCCGACCAAAACGTTGATTATTGCTCTTCTTTGAGTTGCAATGCGTTGTTGTTCAAAGTTCTCGGTGCTCAACCCTTCAACTACACCGATGCCATTGATGCTCTTCCTAACGCTGTTCACGCTTTCGGAGGTCCTTCTGAACTTACTAGTCCAAATTCTCAAAATGGTTTTATTGACGTTAATGGTCTTTTCGAAGAGCCATTCGCCCAAGATACATTACCTAACTTAAGTGGATATTGGGGTTACAACTTAAGCAATGCCTTGAGTAATGTATACCCCTACGGTAACATAATCCAAACACAAGGACCTACCACTGGTGGCAACAACGAGTCTACTGTGTCTGATGCTGGAACTTTCGTCCTTACTGAAACCTCTTTGGATATGCACTGCTGGGGCCAAAACCCCGTTGTCACTGCCAAGCTCCAACTTAACGGCCAAGATCGCTTCTCTGAACGCGAAGGAACTTACTTCTCTTGGGTCCAACCTTACCAAGCTCACACACGCAACCCTGATGAGGGTATTAACGTGTACAGCTTTGCATTGCGCCCCGAGGAACATCAACCAAGCGGCACTTGCAACTTCTCCCGCATTGACAATGCCACATTGCAATTGGTCTTGTCCAATGCCACTGTTGAAGGCACCAAGACTGCTAAAGTCCGTGTCTATGCCACCAACTATAACGTGTTGAGAATTATGTCCGGTATGGGCGGGTTGGCTTATTCCAATTAAACGTATTGTTACGATATTATCGTCTCATATGTTTTTATATATTTTAATAATTGATAATACACTTTTTAATTATTAAAGCAAAAAACTACATAAAGACAAAAGTATAATTAAGTGATACAATGAGCGTAGATATCGTAAATCTCATCGAAAGTAACCCGATTACAAAGCTAAACGGGAATTATCAGTCAAAATTGATTGAAAAAGTGAAAAATAGTTTCACCGATTATGAGCAACAAATATTTTTGGCTAGTTTTTATTGTTATTTACACCCTTGAAGATTTAAAATGGGACAAATTTATTAGTAGGTTTTTTCTAATTTTATTATAGAAATGACACATAAAAAGCGAAGATTATAAAATATCTGCTGTTAAATATTATTTGAAGAATAAAGACAATATTAGAAAAACTTGTAAAATTTTTGATTGTAAAAAATCTACATTACAACGATGGATAAAAAGATATAAAACTAATAAAAACCTTACAAGAAGAAACCGAAAACCTATATCTTATAAAATTACTAAACCGCAAGTTAATACTGCGTTAGAATTATTGAAACAAAACGAACAACTTACTATGAATGAATTAGCAGTTGATATGAAAAAGAAATACACTAAATTTAATATTACACCTCAACATTTAGGACAAGTAATAAGGGATAATAACAAAACAAGAAAAAGAACAAGGCACGAACATTTCCCAAAAGAAAGATATAAAAAACCAATTGAAAAAGCAAATGAAATGAATAATTTTTTTACCGAAGTTCGTAAATTTCCTATAAATAAAATTATTTGTTTGGATCAAACAAGTGTTGGTTCTGCGTTAAAACCTACATATAGTAGATGTAATTTAGGTAAGCGTTGCATAATAAAAACATCAAACCAATTTGTATTTCGTAAATTCACATTATTAGTAGCAATAAATAATTCAAAATATGTTGGAAAAGAAATGTATGAAAAAGGCGGTATGACAAAAGAACGATTATTAGAATTTTTACAGAAATACATATTTCCAAAATACAAAGACCATCTTATTATTTTAGATAATGCAGGAAGTCATAATAACGAATTAATAAAAAATGCTATTACAAAAAGCGGTAATACATATTTATTTGCGGTGCCTTATACTCCTCGTAGCAATTTACCAATAGAAGCATATTTTAATCAAATAAAAAATACTTTGAAAAAAGATAGAAATGTTGAAAATTACCAACAATTAGAAAATAATGTAGATAGAGCAATAGAAAAAGTAAAACCAGAAAATTATAAAAATTATTTTGAATATGCTTATAATTTGAAAGAAGGAATGGATTTACAAAGGAAATCATCAACACGAAGAAGGAAATTAAAATTTATAAATAATATACTTAAAATTTATTTGTGTATTTTAAGTATATTAACGAATGCGTCTTAAAAGTGAATTATACAAAAAAGAACAAGACGAAATAATAGAAAAAATTGTAAGTATTTTGGATTTGAAAAATAATACAGAATATACACTTTATGAATTAGATAAAAATGAAGAAATACAAAAACAAATAATGGAATTAATACCTGAAATAAGAAAATGGTTCTCATTTAACAATATGAAAGCAGTTGGAGAACCAAGTAAAAGAAAAAGACCTTGGTTATGTATTATAAAACAATTAATAAAAACAAAATATAATATTGTAAGTAGTGATTATAGAATGATTGATAATGGGGTAGAGATTAGAACCCATAAATATAAAATTGAGTTGATATAAACATTTCATTACATTTATATTATACAAAATGGAACTGCCTGAAATTTCAATAGAACAAAATAATATTATTCAGCAATTATTATTAAATAATAATGTTGTTGTTGATAGTGTTGCGGGAAGTGGAAAAACCACTTGTAATTTACATATAGCAAATCATTTTAATAATATGAATATTCTACTATTAACATATAATTCAAAATTAAAATTAGAAACAAGAGAAAAAGCAAAAAAATTAGGAATTTGTAATATAGAAGTTCATAGTTATCATTCATTTTGTGTAAAGTATTATGATAATCAATGTTTCACTGATACTATAATAAACAAAATAATAAAAAATAGAAAGAAACCATTAAAGCATTTTAGTTTTGATTTAATTGTTCCAGATGAAGCACAAGATATAACAAGTTTATATTATGAACTTATTTGTAAAATTTATAAAGATAATAAAAACATAAACGCAAAAATCTGTATTTTTGGTGATAAAAAACAAAGCATATTTGATTTTAATAAAGCAGACCAAAGATTTATTGAATATGCAACAGAGTTATTTAATTTTAATTCTTATAATTGGATAAGATGTAATTTACCAGTTAGTTTTAGAATTACATATGAAATGTCATTATTTATTAATAAATGTTTATTAAAAGAAGAACGCATTATATCTAATAAAATAACAAACAATAAACCAAGATACATAATGTGTGATTGTTTTGGAGATAAATTAGGTACATCATCAAGAACATTTGAAGAAGTTAAATATTATTTTGACTTGGGTTATAAACCAAATGATATATTTATATTGGCGCCATCTATTAAAAGTGTAAATTCCCCTGTTAGACAATTAGAAAATAAAATTAAAAGAGAAATGCCGAATGTTATGGTATATGTTCCAACTAATGATGATGAAAAATTAGATGAAGAATTATTAGAAGGAAAAATAATATTTTCAACATTTCATCAAACAAAAGGGTTGGAACGAAAAGTTGTAATTATATTTAATTTTGATAACTCATATTTTGAGTTTTATAAAAAAGATGCTAATCCGTGCATTTGTTCTAATGAACTATATGTTGCTACTACGAGAGGGATAGAGCATTTAACATTATTTCATCATTACAATAATGAATATTTACATTTTATAGATAAAACTAATATACAACTATATTGTCATTTTGAAGATACAAAGATGTTTATTAAACCAAAAAACCAACTTCTTAAAAATATCAACACTTCAATTACAGATATTATTAAATTTCTGCCTCAAAATATTATAGACGAATGTTTTAATCAATTAGAAATAACACAAATCAGTAAATATATAATAAACAAAATTAACATTCCTTTAAAAATATCAAATGATGAAACTACTGAGTGTGTAAGTGAAATAACAGGTATAGCAATACCAAGTATGTTTGAGTTAAAACTAAAAGATAAAATGAGTATTTTTGAATTATTAATAGAAACTGATTTTGAAAAAAATGTTATTAATAATGGAAATAATGGGTGTTTAATTCAACTAAACAATACACCTAAACAAAAAAAACATAATATTAATGATATTAATATAAAAAATCTAACTCCAGAAGAATTGCTATATTTATCTAATTGTTGGAATACACTTAAAAATGGTTATCTATTTAAGATTTATCAAATTACAAAGTACGACTGGTTACAAGAGAAAAAATTAGATGAATGTATTAATAGATTAACTGAACTAAATATTTCAATAAATTCTTTATTTGAATATAGATTAGAAACAGAAAATGAGGTAGAATTATTAAATCGTAAGTTAATTGGATTTATTGATTGTGTTGACAAAGAAAATAATATTGTATATGAGTTTAAGTGCGTTCAAAAAATAGAAAAGGAACATTATTTACAATTGGCATTATATATGTATATGTATGAGTTAGAAAAAATAAAACATATAAAACGCATTACAGACGAGTTTAATAAAAATAACGATACATTAGTAAATAAATCAATTGCAGAATTATTACATATGAAAGAACGCATAATAAAAAAAATAAACATTAATGAGAAAAAATTAATAGATTATAAAAATAATATAATTTATGATGAAACAAACCAATATTCTGTTGGTGATATAATTAAATATAAATTATTTAATGAAGAAATCGGTACAATAGTTAAAATATATAAAACGAATGGAAAAATAAAAGTAAAAAATAGCGATAATAAAAATATTGATATACCAAAAACACTTATAATATCTGTTAAAAAACATCTTGACATTGAAGTTATAAACACAAAAATTAATGATATTGAAAACGACCTATGTAAATTAAATACTGAACTAACCGATATTAATAATTTAATAGATGAAAAAAAACAACAAGAATTATTAAGATTAACTACTAAATTAGAATATGAAATAGAATTATACAATAGAAAAACCGAATTTGTATTATTTAATATTTTAACAAATGAGTATATTGATGTAAAATGTGATTTTCAAAAATTAAAAAAAATGGTTGAATACCTAATATATTCAAAATATATAAATGATAAACCTATAACAGATGAAGAATTTATAAAAATAAATACAAATATTCATAAATTATATTTTGCGTAAAATGACTTAAAATAAAAATATTAAGGAATATTATAAAGGATGGAAATAAAAGAAAAACCACCAGAGGACTTTTTCAAAGGAATTAAAACCTCCTTAAAAAGTGTCTTGAAACATCCTGACATTAACTTACCTAAAATTACAAATGCTGTAATTAAATGTAATAAGATTGTTATTCAAACATTAATGTTTATGAAACTTTTTTTATTAGACCATTATGATAAACATAATACACTACCTATCATAAACGATGAATTTATTAATTCCTGTATGAAAATTTTATGCAATGAAAAAGCATCTGGAAGACCTCCAAAACAAGAAATTAAAGAACTCAAAGAAAAACTCACCGCATTTTACAAAACAGATTTTCAACCACTTATTCAAAATGAAAATTTAGATTATACACATATGAATACTATTTTAGACTATCTAACTATTGATATTCAAACTATGTATGAGAATAACATTAAGTTTCATTATGTAGAATATGTTGAAAGATATATAAATGTTGTTTGGAAAAAGAAATTTATTGTAAATAAAATAAGGAAAATGAATATTACACAAAAAGAAAAGGAACAAAGAGTAAATAATTTATGCAGTCAATTAAGAAAAATTAAAACTGATTTATTGAATACTGAAACAACGAATTATAAATCTAATTTTGCCTATCACAAATGGATTAATCAACAAAAACAATTTATTACACCAAATAAAACAATTTACAAAAAGAATAATATTGTTTATGATTTAATATGTAGTCCATTTGATTATTTTAGTAATATGATTTTTATGATGAAACAAGTTGAAAAAGAAGACCAAACAATTAGTAATGTATTTCCTATGAGAAGTGAAGTTATACCGAAGCATATAAGATTAGATACAACCACATTAGTCCATTTACTTATGACAAAAAAACAAGGAAATAAAAGTGATTATTTAACAAAAGGTAATTTGAAACGCAAGGAAGATAAAATATGGGAGTTTTTTTTTAGAACTGAACGCAAGTTTTTC
>Ga0209550_10000177_pt1 | contig 55479 bp, 46 predicted proteins | sample LauGreSuBDMM15SN_2_FD_187567 | JGI IMG/M metagenome (GOLD analysis project Ga0209550, IMG submission 187567) | Freshwater lake microbial communities from Lake Michigan, USA - Su13.BD.MM15.SN (SPAdes) (version 5) | ecosystem: Environmental > Aquatic > Freshwater > Lake | place: Lake Michigan...
ATTGTGCGAGCGCTTGGCACCTCGGATGGCGATATGGAGAAGGGCAATTTGCGCTGCGATGCTAACGTTTCGGTGCGTAAAGTTGGTGAACAAAAATTAGGCACGCGCTGCGAAATTAAAAATTTGAACTCGATGCGCAATATCGCGCGAGCTATTGAATTTGAAGCGGCGAGGCAGGTTGAGATTATTGAAAATGGCGGCGTTATTTCGCAAGAAACGCGGCTTTTTGATGCGCTAAATGGCGAGACGCGAACTATGCGCAGCAAAGAAGATGCGATGGATTATCGTTATTTTCCAGACCCAGATCTTCCGCCTTTAGTTTTAACGCAAGAGTTTGTCGATGCAATAAAATCAAGCCTTCCCGAGCTTCCTGATGCGAAAAAAATGCGCTATGTTACAGATTATGGCATTTCAGAATATGATGCCGGCGTGTTGGTTTTTGATAGCGATATTTCTTCGTATTTCGAAAAATTAATTGCGAAACATGAACCGAAGCTAAGCATCACCTGGCTTACAGTAGAGCTATTTGGCCGCATGAATAAACTTGGAATAAATTTCGAGAATTTAAAAATTACACCAGAGCAATTAAGTGGATTACTCGATCTAATTAAAGATGGTTCAATTTCAGGAAAAATTGCCAAAGACGTTTTAGATTTTATGATTGAAAGTGGCGAGACAGCCGCTAAAATCGTTGAGGCTAAAGGCTTCAAGCAAGTTTCTGATTTGGGCGCAATTGAAAAAATCATCGATGAAGTTTTGGCGAAAAACCAACAATCGGTTGACGATTTTAAAGCTGGAAAAGAACGCGCATTCGGGTTTTTAATTGGCCAAATTATGAAAGAGAGCAAGGGGCAGGCGAACCCAGCGGTTGTTAATGAATTGTTGAAAAAGAAATTGAACTAAAGTTTATTATTCGTAAAAGATAAAATATCTACTGCTTATTGGCGAGGAAGAGGGTCTGAGGCGAGTTCTGCAACCATCGCAAGCTACGCTTGCTTAAATCAGATGGTTGCGGTGTCTGAGCAGCAGACCCTCTTCCTCGCCAATAAGCAGTAGATATTTTATCGCGAAAGCAAGATCTAAAAACACAAAAAAATGAAAAAAACACTCTACGATAAAATTTGGGATAACCACTTGGTTGATGATGATGGCTCTTCGGCGCTTATCTACGTTGATCGCCAGTTGATTCACGAAGTTACTTCGCCGCAAGCATTTGAAGGCTTGCGCATTACGGGCCGCAAGCCGCGTAACCCTGCTGCGCATTTGGCGGTGGCTGATCATAACGTGCCGACTACTACAGCTGATAGAGGCCACGGCACTAGCGGCATTAAAGATAAAACTTCGCGCATTCAAGTTGAAACGCTTGAAAAAAACTGTCGCGAGTTTGGCATAAAATATTTTGATCTCGACGACAAAAAGCAGGGCATCGTTCATATTGTTGGGCCCGAGCAGGGTTTAACGCAGCCCGGCATGGTGATTGTTTGTGGCGATTCGCATACTTCAACCCATGGGGCCTTTGGGGCGCTAGCTTTTGGCATTGGCACTTCTGAAGTTGAGCATGTTTTGGCTACGCAAACGCTAATTCAAAAACGCGCGAAAAATATGCTGGTGCAAGTAGATGGCAAGCTTGGTTTTGGCGTTGGCGCGAAAGATATTATTCTTGCGATCATCGGCAAGCTAGGCACTGCTGGCGGCACTGGTTATGTAATTGAATATGCTGGCGAGGCGATTCGTGGCCTTTCGATGGAAGGGCGCATGACGATTTGCAATATGTCGATTGAGGCTGGGGCCCGCGCTGGGCTTATCGCGCCCGATGAAATCACTTACGAATATTTGAAGGGAAAACCACTCGCGCCACAAGGCGAAGATTTCGCAAAAGCCGTAAAATATTGGGATTCACTAAAATCTGACGCTGGTGCGAAATATGATGCCACAATCACGCTTCATGCTGATGAAATCGCGCCGCAAGTTACTTGGGGCACTAGCCCAGAAGATGCTTTGCCAATTACGTCAAATATTCCATCGCCGCAAGATTTTAATGATCAGGGCAAGCAAGACGCGGTGAAGCGCTCGCTCGAATATATGGGCCTAACCAGCGGCGCCATGCTTGAATCGGTGACGATTGACAAAGTTTTCATCGGCTCATGCACTAACGGCCGCATCGAAGATTTACGCGCTGCCGCGGCAGTTGCCAAAGGTCGCAAAGTTGCAGCAAATGTTAAGCTGGCCATGGTAGTTCCTGGTTCAGGCCTCGTTAAAGAACAAGCAGAAAAAGAAGGTCTAGATAAAATTTTCACCGCGGCGGGCTTTGAATGGCGCGCACCTGGCTGCTCTATGTGCCTTGCGATGAATGCCGATAAACTAGAGTTTGGCGAGCGTTGCGCTTCAACATCGAATCGCAATTTTGAAGGAAGGCAAGGTCGTGGCGGCAGAACACACCTGTTAAGCCCAACAATGGCGGTTGCAGCAGCCGTTACCGGCCATTTAACCGATGTACGCAAATTGCAAAATTAGACAATGAATTTTTTTCACTTTAAAGAAAATCATCCAACACGCAATTACGAGGTCATTGCTACCGGCTTCACCACGCAGCCAAGCAAGCGCGACCCTGCTGATAGCCCCACTTTTCGCCAAGGTCTTGAATCGGCAAAAGATATCACCGCTTTATTTTCTTCGATAATTCTTTCTTCTATCGGTTATGGCATGATTGTAGCACTCGTTGCTTTTACAATGGGCACGCATGTTAAAAATGAAATTCTCATTTCTATTTCTTCGGCAACACAAATTGGCGCAGGCGTTATGTTTGGCCGCTTCTTGCCGCTTTTGGGTCGCAAAATAGGCATGGTGAATAGCATTTATTTAGCTAGTACAATTTCGGCGATTTCGGCGATTTTAATGTATTTTTACGTCGATTATTTTTTGTGGATTGCGATTATTTTTTTCTTTGGTGGCTCGCTTTTTATTGCTGGCGTTATCAGGCAAACAATCATGATAGGCTTGGCTCCGCCGCATACCAAGGCAATTATAATTTCGGTTGGGGGCATGTTGGTGGCAATTGGCAACGGCTTTGGGCCAATTTTTTTAGAAACGATCCAAACCTCGCATCACTTTGCTTCCTACGGAATTGCGGCTTTGGCCTATGCGCTTTCGATGCTGCCTTTATCGCGCCTCAAAAAAACCGAAGCCAAAGTTCGTGAGGAGAAAAAAATCGGCATTTGGCGCTATCTTCAGGCCTCTCCCAAAATAATGTTGGCGGGCTTTTGTGTTAATTATTCGCTTTCTTCGGCAAGTGCATTTTTAATTATTTATGGGCTCAAAACCGGCTTGCCCGAAAGCGAGGCGGCTTTGCTTTATTCGGTGCTGCTTTTTGGCACGGTTTTTTCGGTGCCTCTTGGCTATTTAACTGATATTGTCAATCGTCGTATCTTAATGATTTCTTGCGCGGCCCTTTCTTTGATATGCGTCTTGGCACTTTATCTTAACGAAAATCCGGCAAATATTCATGCCTTGCTTTTCATTACTTTTGGCTGCATGACAGGAATGAAATTGCCAGCAGTAGTTTTGATCAACGAAAAATACAAACCAACCCAGCGATTGGCTGTTAATAGCGCCTTCACCAAATTTAGCCTCATCGGAAATATCGTTGGAATTTTTACCACCGGAACCATCATGAAGCTTTCTGGGCCAAGCGGGTTGTGGCTTTCGATTGTTTTAGCCTTAACTTTTTATCTAATTTTTTGCTCGGGAAACTATATTCTAAAAATTATCAGGGGCGAATTAGTGTTTAAGAAATTTTCTTTTAGCAATAAGTCTATGATGGAGTAGTGATTAATTGGCTTTTGCTTTAGAATTTTTGATGGCCGTTAAAACATTTAAGCAAAATATTTTAAGGATAAATTTATAATTATTAGTGGGAAATGGTATTAGACTAAATTTAGCATTAAAAACTATCAACCAACAACTATGACAATCCGCAAAATTATCTGCTTCTTTAAAAAACTTTGCTTCTTCTGCAAAAAAGATAATGCCACAGTAGCACATTTGGCGCTAAACGGCGTCATTGGCAAAGATGGAAAATTTAGCTCTGGCCTCAATATCGAAAATGTTTTTCCGCTGCTAAAAAAGGCATTTAAAATGGAAAATATTAAGGCAGTGGCAATTACAATTAACTCTCCTGGTGGCTCTCCGGTGCAGTCGGAACTAATTTATAACGCCATTCGCGAATTATCGGTTGAGCAAAAAATTCCGGTTTATACTTTTGCGCGCGATGTTGCGGCATCGGGCGGATATTGGCTTTTGCTTGCTGGTGACGAAATTTATGCGCATCGCGCTTCGATTATTGGCAGCATCGGCGTGATTTTTTCTGGCTTTGGATTTGTCGATGCAATCAAGAAAATCGGGGTTGAACGACGCATTTATACCGAAGGAAAAAATAAAGCAATTCTCGATCCTTTTATGCCCGAAGAAGCAGAAAATATCGAGATTTTAAAAGATGCGCAACGCGATATATTTGAGGGATTCAAAGAATTAGTAAAATCGCGCCGCGGTGAAAAATTAAAAGGCGATGAAGATTTCCTCAATGATAAAATCTTCACCGGCGCATTCTGGTCAGGCTGCAAGTCTGTAGAGCTAGGGCTAGTTGATGCCATCGCCGATATGCGCGGCAAAATGAAGGAGAAATTCGGCAAGAAAGTTGAAATTAAAAATGTCTCAATAAAAAAAGGCCTGATTAAATCATTATTTTCAGAGAAAAGCGATATTGGCAGTGAAATTATTTATAAAATTGAAGAAAAACTTAGCTTCAATCGCTTTGGGCTGTAGGATCCATCCTCATAGGTATAATATAGGTAAACAATAGGTAAAATTTTACCTATTGTCATTCTGAAATTACAGGTATAATATAGGTAAACAATAGGTAAAATTTTACCTAAGCGTTAATAATAAATCCTATAAAAAATGGCCGAACTATATAAGATTTGGAAACCAGATATCACTCAAATAGACCTTTTTCAATTTGTACAATCAAAGGAATATATTGAAAATCAGGAAGAAATTACCGCATCTGTACAAAAAGCGAATAGCCCCAAATATCTTAATTGGAAAGAATTGCGCGTCAAAAGCTGGATTCCTCAAATTTTTAAGCATGATAAAGAGAAATTTTGGGCATTAGTAAAGTTTAATCGCCAATTTAGCTCTAGAACAACTCCAATCTGCGATGCTAATAATCGCTATTTTACCTGGCAAAAAACTTCACATTATGAAAAGTTTTTCCATGAAATTGATTTGGATATGGCGCGTTATTTACTTAATTTTTCTAATATCTCAACCTCTGATCACACAAAATACCAACAAAAGGGAATAATTGAAGAAGCCATTGCATCATCTCAATTAGAGGGGGCGCACGTTACAAGAAAAGCTGCTAAGACAATGATTGAAGAAAAAAGACCGCCTCGCACACAGGATGAAAAAATGATTCTGAATAATTTTCTTGCTATGCAAACCATTCAGGAAAAATTCAAAGATGCCGAGCTTAGTCTCGAAATATTATTTGAACTCCATCATATATTAACCCAAGGTGATAACAAATTAAAAGAAGAAGAAAAAGGATGCTTTAGATCATGTAATATCGAGGTTGGAGGATTGGTAGGAGAACAAGACGTAGTAACTTATAAAGCCCCACCCATAGAATTTGTAAAAACACAGATAGATGAGTTAATTCGTTTTGCAAATGATGAGCTAGAAATGGGGTTTATTCATCCTGTAATAAAAGCAATAATGTTACATTTCTGGATAGGACTTCTTCATCCATTTGTTGATGGTAATGGTCGGATTGCGCGCTGCTTATTTTATTGGTATTTGCTACGCAAAGATTATTGGGCATTTGCTTTTTTACCGGTTTCTGTAGCAATCAAAAATTCTCCAGCACAATACGGCGAGTCATATATATTAAGTGAACAAGATGATAATGATTTAACTTATTTTATTGATTATAATATTAAGAAAATCAAAGAAGCCGTAGAGAGTTTTAGAGGATATGCTAAGAGGAAAACAAACGAAAAATTGTATGAAAAAAGTGCTTTAGAAAAAATTCTCGATAGATACAGAACTCTTAATTATCGCCAAGCTCAAATTTTGTTAAAATTATATAAAAATCCGACAAAATTTATTAATGTTTCAAGCCATGCTGGAGAAAATGATATTTCTAAGCCCACTGCCATAAATGATTTAAAAGAGCTGTTATATTTAGATTTTGTTCAAACTGAAAAACGCGGAAAAAATGTATTTTACCATTTAAAGCTAGATCTTAAGTGGCTTGATGAATAGGTATAATATAAGTAAAAAATAGGTATAATTTTACCTGACATGCGCAGCAAGATGAAGGAAAAATTTGGCAGATTGCCGCAGGTAAGACACCTAGCAGGCAGAGGTGCACGATTAGCGCCACCGCAGAATCAAGCCCCCTAAAACTCCCAACGAACCTTCGCTAACCCACTATGCGACTCGTAGGTTTTCTTCTTCTCTAAAATATAATTCGCGCTAACCGTAACATTGCGCAGGGTATAAATATTAATTCCACCATCAATTTTAAAACTGCGGCGATTAATTTTTGAACTTTGCGAATCAAATGTTGCCACCTGACCAATAAAATTGCTGGTTGCAGTTTGTTTATTGCCGATAAAATCATAGCCGTAGATAAACTTTAATTTTGGATAAATATCTACATCGCGATATTTTATAGAATTATATGCAACACCAATACCGGCCGTTCCTTCGAAGAAATTTGCATCACGACTTCTTATTTGCAGCCCTAAAGTTCCGGCGCCACTTTCTTGGTAATTATTTACGTGATTTCTGGCATAAATTGCGCCTATTTCAGGAATTAATTCGAAATGCTCGCCAAATTTTTCTATAAAGCCAGTTTTTGCTTTGACAGAGTAGGTTTGTCCGTCGTAGCTAGCTTTAGCGGCCTTACCAACCAGCGGAATTACCCTGGTAGAATCGTAGCGGTTAAAAGATACGCCGGCTATAGCATCTATAAAATATTTATCGAAGTTTTTTCCACCATAAATGTTTACCTGGTAACTATTTACATCGGTAGTTTTTAAAGCATCGAAAGACTTAACGCGAGAATTGGCAATGCTTAAAGATAGGCCAGCAGTGGTATTTTTATCAATTTTACTATCTGCGCCAAATGCTACGCCAGAAGAAACAGAATTATAGCCGTTAAAGCCAGCTTTATTTGCTTGCTTGGCCGAAGTTCCAAAAACTTGAGCCCATATTCCTTTATTAACCGCTTCGCTGTTGTAATTGCCAATGGCATCGGTTTTTATTGAGTTGTTTTTTGCACTGGCATATAAAACATTATCGCCTTGCGCAACTTCAACACCTCGCCTGTTGATAATTTTATAACCAGAAACCTGACTATCGCGACTGTCTAAGCGATTTATATCGCGCAAAGTTTCGAGACGATTTTCTGAAGTGCGAATTGAAGCGCCAGCAAGATCGAAAGTGTTTTTATTGAGGCCAGTATCGTTAGGAGTGATTGACTGCAGCGCTGTTTGTCTTTGTTCGTTATTGATATCGGCAACGATTATATAATTTTGCATCGCCTGCAATTCTCCGCTTACTGCAACTGCTTGGTCAATAGCGCCAAAAGCATTTTGCTCGGAGTGGTTAGAAGATATGGCTGCGGCACTTTCTTTTGACACATTCAACACTAAATTATCGCCCAATTGAGCTGTGCTAAAAGTCATTAAGCCAATTTTGTTTGATCCAGAAGAATTAACATTAATTTTGCTGTTACCAATTGCTGTAATAGAAGAGCCGGCGCCACCACTAACTATAGTGTACGAAGTTTGGCTAGAGATATAGCCAACGCTTCCAGCAACAGTAATTTGTAGATTTGTATTGGCACTTGTTGATGCGGCACCTGCAGAAGCTAGGCTACCAGCAACACTAGCGCTAGCTAAACTAACCTTAAGAGTGTCATTGGCATTTAATACAAGGTTTCCGGTATTGGTATGAGCGCTGCTGCCAAGATTAATGGTAGATGAGCCACTGCCAACAATATCGCCGTCAAACGCGGTAGAGCTTCCTAGGTTTAGAGTGCCGCCGCCTATTGCTAAGTTTCCAGTTATTGCTCCGGTGCCAAGAGTTAGGGTAGCATTGGTGCCAAGGGTTATGTCTGTGGCGACTATGCTATTATTGTTAACAGAAAGATCGAGGGTTTTTCCTGCAGCTACTGCAACTTCTTGCAGAGAACCTCCCGCTACTCCTATATCGCCTGCAGAAGTGTAGTTTTGGGTGAAAGATACAATGCCTTGGTTATCGCTACGACCGCGAATTGTGCCGGTAACAGCGCCAGTGCCAACAGAAAGTGTGGCATTAGATTTAAGTCGAACAATAGATGCGCTAAGAGTATTATTATTGGTTGCAATGTTTAGTGTTGCGTCACTGCTAATAGCTATCAAATTTAGAGCGGCAACGCTTCCTATGTTTGTGTTGGTTGATACTGTGCCTGTTGAAATTTCTATCGACCCAACTCCTGCAGAACTGCCGTTAACTGTACCAACAATTGAAGAATTGCTATTAAGAGTGAGCGAAGAGCTGTTGTTCATTAAAATCGCGCCCGTAATAGATTTGTTAGCCGCTATAGTTAAAAGGCCCGAAGTGTTGCTGCTGCCTATTCTGATTGTGTTCGCCTTTATCGAATCACCAAAATTACCTGAGCCAGAATTAATATTGATTGCATCTAGGCCATTTACTAACCCAACACTAGCGGTGCTAGCTATCGAACTAGAATCAAGATTTAGCGTTCCTGTATAAGCCGATATGCCATCAATTGCCGAATCTATAACCGCAGAATCTGCATTTATAACCGATCCAGAGCCAAGAGTTGTAGATGTCGCAACAAGGTGAAGGTTATTTCCTAGATTTAACGTTTTTCCTGCCGCAATCGAAACAGCGGCTAATGCCTGATCATTAGAACCAATATCAATGCCCGCAGCAACATTATTGGTAATTGAAAGCGTGCCAACGCCATCTGTTGCGCCACGAACCGTGCCAACAATAGAACCAGATCCAAGCACTAGCGTTGCGCCGCTTGCAAGCAATGTATCAGCAACATCAATATTGTAAGAGCCAGCATTTATTGTTTTATTTGCAGCGATTGTCATCGACAAAAGCGAGTGATCTTCATCTCCAATATTACCAGAAAGAGTGCGGCTGTCGGCGAAGCTTATCGACCCAGAGCCATCGGCAACAGAGCGTATTGTTCCTGAAATTGTACCGCTTCCTATGCTTAAAGTTGCAGCAATGTCTATAGATATCATGGTTGCGCTAATATTGCTGTTTGCCGTTGCAGCATCTAGCGTAGAGCCATAATTTAACGTTAAAGAAGAAAGGGCATGAGTAGAGCCTATGTTCGACGATGTTGCAACCGTGGCATTATCGGCAATTACAAGAGAACCAGCCCCCGATGCGCTACCATTAATCGCACCAGAAACCGAAGAGCCATTGCCAAGCGTAAATGTGCCGCCATCTCTAATTAAAACCTCACCCGTAACAGATTTATTACTTGCTATAGATAGAGAACCCGAAATGCCTCCTCCTACGGTTGTAGTAAGGGCTTTGATAGAATCTCCAGAAACAACAGTTGCGCCATTGGCAATATTTATTGCTGCTAAACCATTGACAGAGCCAAGCTGGGTGCCGCTTTCTGTTGTATTAGCGCCAGTGAAGTTTATTGTGCCATTCGACGCAGCAAGGCCATCAACCACACCAGCCAAAACACCAACACCAACCGTAAGGCTAGATCCAGAACCAAGATCGATAGCCACAGCATCAAGACCACTGCCAGTTGCAGCCATATTTAAAGTTTTGCCAGTTGCAACAAAAACCCTCGCCAAAGAATTATCGGCCGAACCAATATCGCCCGCAGCAGTAAAATTTTGCAGCAACGTCAAGGTGCCAACACCGTCGCTATTTCCTTGTACGCTAGCACTTAGCGTGCCACCATTTAAAGCCAGCTCGCCTTCTGATTTAATATCGACCGTTCTAGCGCTAATATCGTAGGTTGCAGCATTAAGAGTATTGCCTGCATTTATAGCAAGAGTGGTAACTTGAGTAACATTGCCTACATGGCCAATAAGCGTTGAAGAAGAGTCTATTTCTAATCTGCCCGATCCATTGATATTTCCGACTAAAGATCCTCCAGATAAATTTGTGATTTGCGAAGAATTATTCATCGCAATATTTCCAACAACACTTCCGCCGGCAATTGCTACAGAAGAGCCGGCATTGCTGCCCAAAGTAATATTTCCGGTTACAGACCCCGCATTAACCGCAACATCAAGATCGCCACTAGATGTAGAAATATTACCCACAATATTGCCCGCAGTATTAGTAACTGAAAGCCCTCCTGTGGTTGAAGAAATAGCGCCAGTAATTGCGCCACTGCTGTTATTTACTATGGTTGCATCATTAGCCAGCACCGAAATAGCGCCAGTAATCGCACCTGCAGAGGTGTTAGATAAAGATAAACTATTGCCCGAATTATTTACGCTAATCGCGGTTCCGCTGGCGCCAGCACTAAGAACCCCGGTATTTTCAACAGTTAACGAAGACCCGCCATCACTATCGCCAACATTAATCGCGATTGAATCGGCGTGGTTAGCGGCACTGATTGTTCCTGCATTAGAAACACTTAAGGCGGTGTCAGAATCTGTAGTAGAATTAATTGCCATGCCAGAAGTAGCACTATTCGAAAGCGTAGTTCCTGCAGAAGCACTAATAGCGGTAGTTGTGCCCACGCCAGTTAAAGCAATAGTTGCATCACCCGATTTATCGCTGGTGATAATGCCGGCAGTTAAATTAACTCCAGCTAAAGAATCTGCCCCACCTATTTCAATGGCGCCGTGCGCTCCGCCGGTGGCTCTAATGCCGGTAGAAGAGCCGTTGGTTCCGACGTTAACATTTATTGCCCCCAAGCCAACAAGACCGGTTGTATAAACCGCTGCGCGAGTAACCTCAAAGCCAATCGGCCCAACAGCAACTGTGGTATCGACTAACAAATTTCCATCACCCGAAACTTCTAACGTTGAGTTTGTTGGCAGGCTGATAAGCTGCGGAACTGTAATTTCGTTATTAATTGCAATGGTTGCCAGCGCTTCTTGCGAAGAAAAAGCTAACGAAGTAATACAAAAAGCCATGACAAATTTTGTTCTGCGAGAACGTTTATTTGCAAGATTACGAAACATGTTTGCGCCTAGAAGTTATTTAATCAAAACCAGCTTATAAAAGCATATGATTGGCAACATTCATTTTAAAAAATGAATGAGCAAGAAATTAATTTATTATTTTTCTAATTACTAAAAACATGATCTGTTATTATACAATAACGCCTACGCAATCTAGATTTCTAAAAATTTTAGAGTCAAGATTTTGTATCCAAAAAATCTTAATAATCTAACCCCAAAAGCCCGACTAGCTTTTAACAATTTAAAATAGTATTTTTTCAATCATTATCATTAAAACCAAAAAAATTTTATGTCATTTTTTACCGCAAATCTTCAAGATTCTGATTCTAGCGTAGCCTCTGCAATTGCCAAAGAGCTTGATCGCCAAAAATATCAAATCGAATTAATTGCCTCCGAAAATATCGTAAGTCGCGCTGTCTTAGAGGCGCAAGGCTCGGTCTTTACCAACAAATATGCCGAGGGCTATCCCGCCAAGCGCTATTATGGCGGATGCGAATTTGCCGATGAAGTTGAAGCGCTAGCAATTTCGCGCCTTTGCGAAATTTTTGGAGCAAAATTTGCCAATGTACAGCCTCATTCTGGCGCTTCGGCAAATTTGGCGGTTTACCTTTCGTGCCTACAGCCCGGCGACACCATTCTTGGCATGTCTCTTGCTGCAGGTGGGCACTTAACTCATGGCGCGCAACGCACAATTTCGGGCATGTGGTTTAAATCGGTGCAATACGGAATTCGTCTAGATGATGGCCTGGTTGATTACGATCAAATGGAGGCTTTGGCGCGCGAGCACAAACCAAAATTGATTATCGCCGGCATTTCCTCATATCCCCGCATCGTAGACTGGGCACGCTTCCGCAAAATTGCCGATGAAGTTGGCGCCTTGCTGATGGTTGATATGGCGCACGTTGCCGGGCTTGTTGCGGCAGGCATTTATCCATCGCCGGTTGGCGTGGCCGATATTGTCACTTCTACAACCCACAAAACCCTGCGCGGGCCACGTGGTGGCGTAATTCTTACCAATAACGAAGAACTGGCCAAAAAAATAAATTCTGCAGTTTTTCCTGGCTTGCAAGGCGGCCCTTTAATGCACGTAATTGCCGCTAAAGCCGTGGCTTTCAAAGAAGCTCTACAACCAGAATTCAAAATTTATGCAAAGCAAGTTGTGGCTAATGCGCAAATTTTGGCAAAAACGCTAATTAAACGCGGGCTAAAAATTACTACTGGCGGAACCGATTGCCACCTTATGGTTGTTGATCTTACGCCACTTCAAACCCTTACCGGAAAAGAAGCCGAAAGAGTTTTGGAGCACGCTGGGCTTACTTGCAATAAAAACGCAATTCCTAACGATCCGCGCAGCCCGTTTGTAACTTCGGGGCTTCGTTTTGGCACGCCGGCTGGCACTAGTCGTGGCTTTACAGAAAAAGAATTTGAAGAAATCGGCAATTTAATTTGCGATGTTCTCGAGGGTTTTGTTAAAAATGGCGAAGAGGGCAATAAAACAGTTGAGCAAAAGGTTAAGGCTAGAGTTGTTGAAATGTGCAAACAGTTTCCGATTTATTAGAAATTAGCCAAAATGTGCGCCGCTACAAAGCTAAAATTCTAGGGTCTGTTCTTGCGGTGTGGGCCACAACTCTTAATCTCTTCCGCGGCATGAGCCTTGGCGATCATACTCTGAGGCGAGTTTGATGACCCTTATAAAAATATTGCAAATAAAAGAGAAATGGCCCCAGGGTCATCATGTTTGAGCAGCAGAGTATGATCGCCAAGGCTCATGCCGCGGAAGGGATCTAGAGCGTTGCGACCACCGTCGCGAGAAGGATTAAGAGTCGTAGCTGGCACCGCGAGAGAAATCTAGAGTGTTGGCCACCGTCGCGAGAAGAGTTAAGAGTGTTGGCACTATAGAAATGCACCACAGAATAAATTAAGAGCGCTCAATCGCACCACAAGCGAAAGCTAGAGTTACAACCAACAACTATTGCGAATAATTTAGAAATAACCCTAAAATTATCAAAGACTTTAGATAGTGTTAGTTATAACATTTATCACAAGCATCAACAAATCCTAAATAAAACAAAAATGTCTCTCCCAAAATTACACATCAAAAACCAGCAAGAAATTCGCCTGATCAAAGGCCATCCCTGGATTTATTCTAACGAAATCGCAAACTTTGCCGAGCTTAAACCCCTAGAAAACGGCTCGCTCGTAGAAGTTTATGTGCAAAAAAATAAAGAGCCGGTAGCAATTGCCTATTTCAACGCTCATCAATTAATTGCCGCAAGAATTTTAAGCTATAACGCCGCCGAAAAAATTGACGAAGATTTTTTTGTAAGAAAAATTTACAACGCAAAAAAATTGCGCGAAAAGTTTTTTGATAAACCATTCTATCGCCTAATTCACTCAGAAGCTGATGGCCTTGGCGGCCTTGTGGTTGATCGCTTCGACAATGTTTTTTCTTGTCAAATTACCACCGCCGGCATAGAAAAATTACAAGATTTTTTAGTTGCAGCGTTAAAAAAAGTTTTTCCTAATTGCGCTATAATTTTTCGTAACGACGTTGAAAGCCGCAAGTTTGAAGGCCTCGGCGCCGAAAATAAAATTATCGGCGAAGAAATTTCTGATGAAATTATTTGCGAAGAAAACAGCTTAAGATTTGCAATCGATGTACATTGCGGGCAAAAAACCGGCTGGTTTTATGATCAAAGAGAAAACCGTAATTTTATCGAAAAAATCGCTAAAGATTGCGATGTTCTAGATGCCTTTTGCTACCAAGGTGGCTTTGGCTTAAACGCCTTTAAAGGCGGCGCAAAATCTGTTACTTTTGTCGATTCTTCAAAAGAAGCTTTGCACGCAACGAAAAAAAATCTATCTCTCAATTCTTTTGATGATAAAAACTCTGAATTTATCAATGATAAAGTTTTTGAAGCTCTAGAAAAAATGGCCGTAGATAAAAAGCAATTCGACATGATATTGCTTGATCCGCCAGCTTTTGTAAAATCGAAAAAAGATTTATTTGCCGGCTTGCGTGGCTACGAAAAATTAGTGCGCCTAGCCCTACCTTTGCTAAAAGGAAATGGCGTATTATCGCTAACTTCGTGCTCGCATAACGTGTCGATGGCCGATTTAATTGCGGCAGCAAATGAAGCATTTCGTCGCGGCTTTATGGGTAGCAGCCGCAGCGCAAAATTGGTTCGCTCTTATGGCGCCGGCCCCGATCACCCAATCCATCCCGGCTTAAAAGAAAGCGAATATTTAAAATCGATTACTTTTGTAATAAACTAAAAGCTACGCAGAGTATGAACGCCAAGGCTCACGCCGCAAGCGAGATCTATAATTTAAGACATTAATACATGAAAAAACAAATCGTCACAGCAGCATTTATAATGATCGGCAACGAAATTCTTTCTGGCCGCACACAAGATAAAAATCTAAATTTCCTCGCAAAAAAACTAACAGCATACGGCATTAACCTGCGCGAAGTGCGCGTCGTTTGCGACATTGCTGCAGAAATTATTGAAGCAATAAACGCCGTTCGCAAAAAATACGATTACGTTTTTACCTCTGGAGGAATTGGGCCAACCCACGACGACATCACATCGGCAGCCATTGCTGAAGCTTTCGATACAAAATTAATTCTACACAAAACCGCCGAAGAAATCTTGCAAAAACATTATGGCGAGCAATTAAACGAGGCGCGCTTAAAAATGGCCTACATTCCGCAAGGTGCGTGTTTGCTGGATAATCCGGTTTCTTCGGCACCAGGTTTTCGTATCGAAAATGTTTTTGTGATGGCCGGCGTGCCAAAAATTTTTGAAGCAATGTACGAAGCCGCAGAAAAAGAATTGATTGGCGGCAAAAAAACTGTCTCACAAGAATTAATCACCGACCTTACAGAAGGCTGGATTGCGCAAGATCTAGAAAACTTGCAGCAACAATATCCGCAAGTTATAATGGGCAGCTATCCTTTTGCTGGCGGCACTTCTTTGGTGTTTCGCAGCATCGATTATGTCGCACTCGAAAAATCTTACGCCGAAATGATTGAAATTATTGCAAAGATAAAATCTAATTTGATGATAGTTTCTTAAACTTACCAAAGTCGCCAAATTAAATATGGAGCAAAAACCGCAAGAATTATCCAAAGAAGAGAGTGAGCAGCTGGCAGAATATCATAATTTTGTCAAAGAATCTGCTGTTGATGGCACCTATTTTAAAGACGCGCTCGATTGGTATATGTTTCGCTATGTTAGCCCTTTATGCGATCGCACAATAATGATTTTTGTCGCAATTGTTGCGGCCATATCGCTGTTTTTTCTCATTCAAATTATTAATGGATTATTTCCGCTGGTTGAAAAAGTTCCAATTGTAATTCATTCAAAAGACCAATCTCGCTACGTTCCCTTTATCAAATCGCTGCGTGATCCTAAAAATAAATCCCTTACCGTTGATGACGTAATCGCAAAATATTTACTTTCAATTTACGTAAATGATCGCGAAAGCTACGATTTTCGCAGATCAGAAGTAGAAGACGTTAACCGCAAATTTAACCGCATTAAAAACGCCTCTTCTTTTAACGAATATAAAAACTTTCAACTCTTCATGAGCAAAGACAACGCAACCAGCCCACTCAACGAGTTTGGCCATAATATTTTTCGTACGGTTGAAGTTCAAAGTGTAACCTTCATAGAAAATAAACAAGATTATTATCTAACACTAAAAAACTTTTTCGCCAGTCGCTTGCCTAGCGAGGCTGAGGTTCGTTTTGTTATTGCCATTCACAACTTTGACGAAGAAAATAACGAGAAAATCGAGAAAGCAAATTATCTTGCTAAAGTTAAATTCAACTTCTCGGGCGCTGACCGCAACGCTAAAATTGGCGTCATGAATTTTGCGGTTAACAGCTATAAATTATACAAAGTAAAATGATCGTGATAAAAAAAATTTTACAAATTATTGGTCTCTGTTTTTTATTAACAAATAGCGCGCTAGCCTCGCAAATGCCGCGCTATCTTGGCACCGAAAAAAAATTTCGTAGCTATGTTTATAATCCCAACGATGTTTATCGTTATTTGGGGCACTATACCTATCAAGGCTTCATAGAGTTTGAAGGCGACGAAACCATCAGCACAATTTCGATGGGTGATCCTTCTTTGTGGCTATTTCAACATCTAGGAAACCGCTTGTTTCTAAAGCCGGTGGGCGAGGGACATTCGCAAACCAACATGACCGTAATCTCTAGCAAAAGAATTTATCATTTTGAACTTACCGCCAAAGAAGCAAAAAATATCAGCGACAAAGATTTGGTTTTTGTGGCAAAATTTGTTTATCCCGACGAAAAAGACAAAAACATCATGGAATTTCCTAAGGCCATTGCCAGCGACGAGCCTGATTTACGCGACCTAAGCATCTATAATTTTAAATATCAATATACCGGAGAAACCTCGATTGCGCCGATAAAAGTATTTGATAACGGCGATTTTACTTACTTTCAATTTGCGCATAAAAACGCCGATTATCCAGCAATTTTTTCGGTGGATGCCTCGGGATTTGAATCACTCATCAACTTTAGAGCGGCGGGCGATTACATCATCGTAGAAAAAGTTGCGCCACAATTTACGTTGCGCAGTGGGCCAGATATTGTCTGCGTTTATAACACGTCTTTATACACAACTGGCAAGGCCGTCGACCCTTATAATCACGATCCGAAAAAGGCCGCTACCGTAAATAACTTTGCCGCACCTTCGGCGATGCAATCTCCGATAAGCACCGTGCCTGCTGGGCCAACAAGCTCTACACCTTATCCGCAATTTTCGCCTTACCCTGGGCAATCAATGCCAGGGGCTCCAGGACGCAGGCCGCAACCACCAACCGTTAACTAGCCCATGAAAATTATTCCTGTGATTTTTTGCGCATTATTATTTTCTTGCGGCACGAAAGATATTTCTTATAATTATCCAGATAACCCCGATTACGCTAGAAAGAGCAGGGCCGGCACCGCTTTCTCTAAAGGAGATTTAGCAATTTATGGCGGCAAAAAAAAGGAAGAAAAATCGTCAACAAACTCAATTGCCACCACCGAAGTAAACAGCAAATCGGCGCTAGCGCAATCTGCTTTGTGGCAATCATCTGTTGAGGTAATAAGCGCACTTTTTCCTGTCGCAATTTTAAATACCGAAAGTGGAATTATCACAACCGAATGGTACCAAGATTCTGCGAGCAGCAACGAACGCATTAAAATCAATGCTCTAATCAAAGGAACAGCAGCAAAAAAAGAAAATATTCATCTGACAATTTTTCGGCAAAAAAAATCGGCGCAAAAAAATTCTACCTCTTCATGGCAAAATTTTAGCCGCGAAGACTCTGATTCTGGCACGCTTTCAACCAAACTTTTACAAGATAAAATTCTGGCCAAAGCTCAACAAAAATAATTTTGACTTCAAACTAGTGAAACAAAACATAGCAAATTACAATCATCAAGAGTGCGAACCCAAGTGGCAAAAGATTTGGGACGAAAAACAAATTTTCAAGTTTGACGAAAAATCGTCTAAGCCAAAATTTTACGAGCTCGAAATGTTGCCTTATCCTTCTGGCAAAATTCACATGGGCCACTTGCGCAATTATGCGATTGGCGATGTAATCGCGCGCTTCAAGGCGATGCAGGGCTTTAACGTGTTGCATCCGATGGGCTTCGATGCCTTTGGTTTGCCGGCAGAAAACGCCGCGCTACAACATAAAATTCATCCCGAAAAATGGACGCTCGAAAATATCGAAACCATGCGCGCCGAATTAAAAACAATTGGGCTTTCCATCGATTGGAGCCGCGAAATTGCTAGCTGCTTGCCTAATTACTATAAACATGAACAAAAAATTTTCCTAGATTTTTTAAAGGCAGGGCTGGCTTATCAAAAAGAATCTTTGGTAAATTGGGATCCGGTCGACAACACCGTTTTAGCCAACGAACAAGTGATCGATGGCCGCGGCTGGCGCAGTGGTGCACTTGTTGAAAAGAAAAAATTGCGGCAATGGTTTTTAAAAATTTCTGATTTTTCGCAAGAGTTGTTGCAAGAGCTAAAAAACCTCAACGGTTGGGACGAGCGGGTTCTTGCCATGCAAGAAAAATGGATTGGCAAATCGGAAGGATTGGTGGTTGAGTTTGAGTTAACAAAAGAGCTGATTGGCGAAGCGCGCGCAATTGCTGTTTATACAACCCGCCCCGATACCTTATTTGGCGCGTCTTTTCTGGCTATTTCGGCGCATCATCCCATTGCATTAAGATTAGCGCAAAATAATTCTGCTATCAAAGAATTTATTGCGCAGTGCGATAAAAGCGCAATTGATGAGCAAACCCTTGAAACCCAAGAAAAGAAAGGCGTTGCGACTGGATTACAAGTTATCAATCCGCTTAATTCAAGCCAAAAAATAGATGTTTACATCGCCAATTTTGTCTTGATGGATTACGGCACCGGCGCCGTATTTGGCTGCCCCGCGCATGATGCGCGCGATTTTGAATTTGCCGTAAAATATAATTTGCCAATCAAGCAAGTTGTTATGCCACTAGAAAACAAAGGCTCTGTGGCTGATGCAGCAAATTCTACGCAAAATAAATTATCTGCCAACCCTACAGAATTGCCGTTTCTTGAAGATGGCATTATGATTGATTCTCAATTTCTTAACGGCCTAACCTGCGCTTTGGCCAAAGAAGCCGTAGCTAAAATTCTTTGCGACAAAAACCAAGCGCAACGCAAAACAAATTATCGCCTGCGCGATTGGGGCGTCTCGCGCCAACGCTACTGGGGCTGCCCGATCCCAATTCTATATCTAGAAGACGGCTCTGTTGTGCCAGTTCCTGAAGAAGACCTGCCCGTGCAATTGCCGCTAGATGTAGTATTTACCGGCGCCGGCAATCCTCTTGCCAATCACCCAACCTGGAAATATACAACTTATAAAGGCCAAAAAGCCGTGCGCGAAACCGACACTTTCGACACCTTCTTCGAAAGCTCGTGGTATTTTTTACGCTACGCCTCGCAGCCCGCAGATAAAGCCTTCGACAAAGAAACTGTCAATAAATTATTGCCGGTAGACCAATATGTTGGCGGCATCGAGCACGCAGTTTTGCATTTGCTTTATTCAAGATTTTTTGTCAAAGCGCTAAAAAAATGCGGCTACTTAAATTTTGACGAACCCTTCAAAAACCTACTCACGCAAGGGATGGTATGCCATCATACTTATAAAAACCAAAAAGGTGAATGGGTTTTTCCAAGCGAAGCAATTGAGGTTGAGCCAAAAATATTTATCCACGAAAAAACCCGCGAGCCTTTAATTCAGGGGCGCAGCGAAAAAATGAGCAAGTCGAAGAAAAATGTGGTCGAGCCCTCGCATATCTTTGAGGCCTACGGGGCAGATACTGCGCGGCTTTTCATGCTTTCAGATTCTCCGGTGGCGCGCGATTTAGAATGGTCTGAAAGTGGCGTCGATGGCGCATGGAAATATATCAACCGCTTGTGGAAACTAGTAATTTCGCATGCAAATCAAATTGATCATGGCCCGTTGCAGCCGCTTTCCTGCTATAACGAAGAGCAAGTTCAAATCATAAAGCTTGTTCATAAAACTATCGCAATAGTTGGCGAAGAATTTGAAAAAATCGGCTTCAATCGTGCAATCGCAAAGATTCGCGAACTTTCTAATGCACTCGAAAAATTTGCCGCAAATAATGAGACTTTAGCAAAAACTTCAGCACAAAATAACGCCGAAATCATGCATTTTGCACTCGAGAATCTCGTGCTTTTATTTTCGCCAATAATGCCTCATTTGGCCGAAGAATGCTTCGCGAAACTTGGCCATAAAGGCCTGGTTTCTCAAGCGCAATTTCCGCAATTTAACGCTTCGCTAATCAGCGAAGATTCGGTTAAAATTGCCGTACAAGTTTTAGGAAAATTGCGCGCCGTGGTTGAGTTGCCAAAAGGCGCAAGCCGCGAAAATAGTGAGCATGCGGCGCTACAAAATGAAAATGTACAAAAGTTTTTAGAAGGAAAAACGCCGAAAAAAATTATTTTTGTGCAAGACAAATTAGTAAATTTTGTGGTTTAATTTTTTACTCACAACAAACTCTAAAAAATTTACAGATAATGCAGAGCAAACAATCGCCAGCCTCATTCATCATTCAAAATTGCAGGCCCTTTAAGCTGTACATCGCGATGCATCTTTTTGTAATATTTTATGGCGCTATCGATATCTCGCTTTGGCCTTATATTTCAAAATTATTAATCGATGTTATAGCCAAGGCTCCGCGCGAAGATGTAATCGCCCACGCTACTCCTGTGGCTATTGTGCTAATAATTTTTACTTTCATTCCTGGCTTTGTGTGGCGCATTTCTGATTACGCCTGGATGCAAATGGCACCAGCACTCAAAAAAAGAATTACTGTCGAAAATTCTGCCTATGTTATGCGTCATTCTAGCAACTTTTTTCAAAACACTTTTACAGGCGCTTTGGCCAATAGAATCAAAGATTTGGCCAACTCTACCCATCACTTAATTGATATCGCGCTCTATAATTTTCTTGGCGTATTTTTAAGTTTGATTATTGCGTTTTTTACACTTTTTGCCATTCACAAATTTTTTGCTTTTGGCATTTTAGCTTGGGCGGTTTTATTTATTTTAATGGCTGCAAAGGCCGCCAAAACAACAGCAGCAATGGCTGGCAATATTGCCAATCAATCATCAAAAATCACTGGCAATATTGTTGATGTGCTAGGCAATATTGCCAATGTCAAATTTTTTACCAATGCCTCGCTAGAGCAACGCCGCCTAGGATTGCTGTGCGATGATTACACGGTTTTATCAAAAAAACGTAATTGGTTTTTGCTAAAATTCTACTCAATTCACAGCGTAACTTTTTCACTTTATTTTGCTTTTTGCATCGTAATGCTGGTTTGGCTTTATGCGCGAAACGAGGTGACTCTAGGCGATTTTGCGATGATCTTCACCATTAACTCTTGGATGATTCATGCCATGTGGCAAGCGGCAAATCAAATGCGCGTATTTTTAGAAGACTGGGGAACCCTACAACAAGCGCTGCAAATCGTAAACGAGCCAATTGAAATTGAAGACGCTAACAATGCCAAAGAGCTTCTCTCTAAAGGTGGCGAAATTGTTTTTGATAACGTTAATTTTTCTTACAAGGCAAAATCTCCTCCGCGCACAATAAAGGCAATGGATTGGGAGTTGGTCGGGTCGTCAAAAGCAATAGACTGGGAATTAGTCGGATCGTCTCAAAGCCTTGAGCCCCTTGCCTTTAAAGCAGAAAAAACTCTCTTCAATAACCAGTCAATCACCATAAAAGCCGGGCAAAAAATTGGCCTGGTGGGCCATTCTGGCGGCGGAAAATCAACTTTCGTCAATTTAATTTTGCGCCAATTTGATATAGATTCTGGCCGCATTTTAATCGATGGACAAGACATTTCGCAAGTTACTCAAGAATCTTTGCGCGCCTCTATTGGCGTGATTCCACAAGATCCTACGCTTTTTCATCGCAGCCTGCGCGACAATATTTCTTATGCTAAAAATGGCGCAAGCGACCTAGAAATAACCGAAGCCGCAAGAAAAGCCCATGCCCACGTGTTCATCCAAAAATTAGCGCAAGGTTACGATTCATTGGTTGGCGAGCGAGGCGTGAAGCTATCTGGCGGCCAGCGTCAACGCATTTCAATTGCGCGCGCTTTCTTAAAAAATGCTCCGATTTTAGTGCTTGATGAAGCCACCAGCCAGCTAGATTCTATCACCGAAAATTTAATTCAAGACAGTCTCGAAGAATTGGTAAAAGACAAAACCACGCTCATCATTGCGCACCGCCTTTCAACGCTGCAATATGTTGATCGCATTTTAGTTTTTGATAGCGGCAAAATTGTGGAAGATGGCTCTCACCTAGAACTGCTTAATTGCAACGGTATTTATAAAAAATTATGGGATGCGCAAGTTGGCGGATTTTTATCAGAGTAATTAGCGCGCCCAACAAAAAGTCGACACAAGCTACAAGGTAGCGCCAGTAAACAGCCCCAAAAAATTAGCCGTAGTTTGCGCCGCAACCTCTTGCCACTCTAGCCCCTTTAACTGCGCAACAAATTCTGTTACATTACGCGTATAAGCGGGCTGATTAGTTTTTCCGCGATAGGGCACCGGCGCTAAGTAAGGCGAATCGGTTTCTACCAACAACGATTCTAGCGGCAAAAATTTTACAATATTTTGCAGATCTGGCGCATTTTTAAAAGTAACAATTCCCGAAATAGAAATAAACACGCCAATATCTAGAGCCTTGCGCGCCAAGCTTTCAGAGCTTGAAAAACAATGCAGCAACGCCGGAAATTTTTTATTTTTTTGCTCGCTAACAAGAATTTCCATCATGTCATTATCGGCATCACGAGAGTGAATAATTAGTGGTAAGCCGCTCTCTTGCGAGGCACGAATATGCTCGACAAAACTATCTTTTTGATTTTTTGCCGAAACATCTTTGTAATAATAATCTAGCCCCGTTTCACCAATTCCGATAATTTTTTTATTTTCTGCACAAATTTTTAAAAGCTGCAAAGCGTTGATTTTAGGCTCTTCATCTACATTATTGGGGTGAACGCCAAGCGAAGCAAAAACATTTTTATAACGCCTGGTATAATCGAGGATTTTATCAATTTCGCTAACGCGCGTACAAATTGTTTGCAAAATTTTTACTTGCGCCTTATCGGCCGCAAGCATGACTTCATTGATGTCGTGGCCTTGCTTTTCAAGTAAATCGAGATGGCAATGGCTATCAACTATTATTGCGGATTGCGCTTGAAGAAATGTCATAATTTTTGGTTTTGAACAATGAGAATTTGGGCAATTTTGCACCCATTGATTTGCAAATACCCGACTGATTATCAAGATATTCTTTTGGGCCTTCGCCTCTTGCGCTTATTGCTTTGTGATAAATTTGCAAAGCTCGCGTCTCTTTCGCTTTTAACAAAAAATTAGCGCGCGAAAAAATCGTAAATTCGATTAATTTTATCAATGGTAAAAAATTTTTCCACAGATGAAATTTTTCTAGATTATCTGCGCCCATCACCCAATAAAACTGCGCATCCGCATATTGCGCTTTGATTTTTTTTACTAATTTATAAGTTGAAATACTATCTTTTTCAAAATTTTTTACACAGATTTTTGGATGATTTTTTGTAATTTCTAAACAGCCCTCAAGCCTTGTTTTATATGGTGTTTTTGATTTTTCTTTAAGAGGATTTTGAGAAGTAGGAATCCACCAAACCTGATTTAGGGCAAGTTTTTGTATTGCCAATTCGCTAATATAAATATGCCCTTGATGCGCAGGATTAAAGCTTCCGCCAAACAAACCAATTTTCATTATCCAAAAATAATTGCCAATAAAATCAAAGCCCCAACAACAACATTAGCCTTAAAAGCCTTTAAACACAAGGCTGGAGAAGAATAATTGCAGCGTAGCACCAAAAATAATTCATAAAAAAATGCCAAAGCTGCAAAAAAATAAAACCATTGACTAAAATTTTGCATCGCACCAACCAAAAAAATTAAAGCAAACATTAGGCAAGAAAGCATGCCCAAAGTAGCTTGCGGCCTTGTCGAAAACTTTATTGCGCTTGATTTTATGCCAATTTTTATATCATCTTCAATGTCTTGAAAGGCGTAAATTGTATCATAGATTAAAGTCCAGATTACGCAGCTGGCAAACAGCGCCATTGTTGAAACAAACAGCTTTTCGTTAATTGCCAGATCGGCCATTAAAATGCCATAATTAAAAGTGATACCAAGAAAAAGCTGCGGATAAAAAGTGAATCTTTTCATCAAAGGATAACATGCCGCCAAGCCTAGAGCCAAAAAGCCCGCAACAATAGTAAAAATATTAAATAGCAATAAAATCATCAAACTGGCAAGCAATAATAAGGCCAATAAAATTAGGGCTTCGTGCAGCTTTAGCGCACCGCTCGCCAAGGGGCGCAATTTGGTGCGCGCCACTTTTGCATCAAAATCACGATCAAAAATATCATTGATTATGCAGCCGGCAGAGCGCATCAATACAGCCCCAAGACTAAAAAGCGCCAATAGTTTTATCGTGTCTATAAAAGCAAATGGCCGCGCCAGATAAGCCGAATTTTTAGTCGCCAAAAAAATACCAAACCAACAAGGAAGCATAAGCAGCAAGGTTCCTGCGGGTTTGTTTAGACGCATTAAATTAAAAAATAGTGATAATTTTTTTGTCATTTATCTTGGCTTAAATGGGGCGCGATTAATTGGCTCTAAACGAGAATTATCGGTGATCTCAATCGTGTCTTGCTCTTGCTGCTCTCTACTCATAAATTAATCTGTTTGGTTAAGATTTTTAATAGTTTTGTTTTCCTAAGTTTTCTAAAATTTGTCAAGCTCCTAATTTCTTGCCTCAAAGATAGGTCGATTATACGCAAGATTTTAGACGAACAAAGCTCTAAGATTAGAAACATTTGATTTTTGCTTCCAATTGGTTAATCTATAAAACATTATTCTTTTAACTATTCCTAACCATGTCAAACAAGTTCTCTGGGCACAAATTACTTATTGCCAATCGCGGTGAAATCGCTTGTCGAATTATCAAAACTTGCCGTCGTCTTGGCATTAAAACTGTAGCGGTTTACTCTGACGCAGACACCAACTCGCTATTTGTGCAAATGGCCGATGAAGCCGTTAATATCGGGCATTCGCCATCTTCGCAAAGCTATCTTAGCATTGATAAAATTCTTGCTGCAGTTAAAAAAACTGGCGCCACCATGGTGCATCCAGGCTACGGATTTTTATCCGAAAACCGCCTTTTTGCGCAAGCCCTAGAAAAAGCGGGCGTTATCTTTGTTGGCCCTTCTGTGCGCTCAATCGAAGCCATGGGCGATAAAATTGAATCAAAAAAAATTGCGCTTGAGGCCAATGTTAGCACGGTTCCTGGCCATATGGGAATTATCAAAGACGATAAAGAAGCATCACAAATTGCCCAAAAAATTGGCTTCCCCGTAATGGTTAAAGCCTCTGCTGGCGGCGGCGGAAAGGGCATGCGCATTGTTTATGCCAAAGAAGAAGTTGCTGAAGCCTTTTTGTCGGCCTCTAACGAAGCGCGCAACAGCTTTTCTGACGATCGCATTTTTATCGAGAAATTCATCGAAAATCCGCGTCACATCGAAATTCAAATTATTGGCGATAAATTCGGCAATATCATCTGCCTAGGAGAGCGCGAATGCTCGATTCAGCGCAATAACCAAAAAGTAATCGAAGAAGCCCCTAGCTCTTTTGTTGACGAAAAAACCCGTCAAAAAATGTATGAGCAATCGGTAGCTTTGGCGCAAAAAGTTGGTTATTTTTCGGCCGGCACCATCGAATATATCATGGATAAAAACAAAAATTTTTACTTCCTTGAGATGAACACCCGCCTGCAAGTTGAGCATCCCGTCACCGAATTAATCACCGACCTCGATATTGTCGAACTAATGATTCGCGTTGCTCTTGGCGAAAACTTGCCCCTCAAGCAAAAAGACGTTCGCCTAAAAGGCTGGGCAATAGAATCGCGCATTTATGCCGAAGATCCTTCGCGCGGCTTTCTACCTTCATCGGGGCGCATCAATCTTTATATCGAACCCGAAGAAAGCGAGCATGTGCGCGTCGATTCTGGCGTTTACGAAGGCGGCGAAGTCAGCATGTTTTACGATGCCATGATCGCCAAGCTTTGCACTTATGGCAAAAATCGCGCCGAAGCAATCGAGCATATGCGCAACGCCCTAGGAAGCTTTGCCATTGGCGGCGTCTCGCACAATATCAGCTTCCTCGAAACCATCATGCGCAACGAGCGCTTCGTCAGCGGCGACATCTCTACCGCCTTCATCAAGCAAGAATTTCCTAAGGGCTTTTCTGGCAACGAATTAGACTCGGCGGCTACTCAAGTGCTAATCGCCAGCGCAATGCATATTTTTCTCAGAAACTACGAACGCAACGGCCGCATGACCGGGCAGCTTTGCAACTCTGAAAAACAAATCTCTGACCGCTGGGTTGTAATTATCGACGAAGAATCTTTCTTGGTTGATGTTTTAGAGCGCTCGACCACCAACCTAAAGCTGCTTTGTGATCGCAAAGAAATCGAGCTAGAATCGCAGTGGAACAAAGGCGAAAAGCTCTTTCGCGGGGCAATCAACGGCAAAAATATCGGCGTAAAAATTCGCGAAAATAACAATACTGGCGGATATTTGCTGCAATATTCTGGGTCGGATAGATTTGTCAACGTCTACTCTCCGCGCACTGCAGAGCTTACAAAATTTATGCCAAAAATTGAAAAAAACGCCAAGCCAAAACATCTAACTTCGCCAATTACCGGAAAAATTATTCGCTTTAAAGTTAAAGAAGGCGACGAAGTTAAGGCGGGTCAAGAGCTTGTTGTTATTGAGGCGATGAAGATGGAAAATATAATTCGCACCGATCACGATGTTGAAATTGGCAAAATTAAGTTTGCCGAAGGCGAGCCCGTAGGCATTGGGCAAGTTGTTATTGATTTTGTTGTGAAGAAAGCCGAAAAGGTTGGGGCGTAAATTTAGCCCCCAGCTTCAATCAAAATCCTAGTGGGGCTGCATTTCTGAAGCGGATATACATTTTCCTGCGCGCAGGTTGCAAATACTACCCACTAAACTCAGGAAAGCGCAACGCTGGAATATTTTTGCGCTTTTCCATTATTTAAGTTTTTTTATTTTAGCTTCCAACTGCTTCAATTCTTCCAAATCTCGGTCATCAGCCAATTTCGCATCAAAAGCCTTTCTTGTTATATCAAATTTTTCATAAATTTTTCTAACTTTCTTTTCCATCTGCTCATTGCTTACAGAGCCTCTGTGATCTAATAATTTCTTATCATTAAGCTGAATAATTTTATCAATATTTTCTCGCCAAAAATCCATTGTAATATCTTGCCTGTTTTCAGCTCTTAATTCTGCAGTTTCTAAAAACACCATCACAAAACGGTTAAGGCTATTAATTTCATTTTCGGACAAATAATTTTTAGCAATCACAATGTCTTGTTTCCTTACAACCGAACCCTTCCAGCTTTTTAGAGCCATATTTGGCTCATTTTCATTGGCGCGACTTACAATAATTTCTGCGGCGGTTTTGCCCGTAATGGCAAATAAAATCTTATTTTGAGTTTCGGCATAAAACATTTGGGTTGCTTTATCACTAGCGTCATAATCGCCACTTAAAGAAAGCAAATCTCTAACTTTTTGGTAAAAGCGTTTTTCTGAAGCCCTAATGTCTCTAATGCGGGCAAGTAATTCATCGAAATAATCATGTCGACCATCGGGGTTTTTAAGGCGTTTGTCGTCCATCACAAAGCCCTTAATCATGTATTCTTTTAGGTTTTGATTTGCCCATTGGCGAAATTGTACGCCTCTGCGACTTCTGACCCTAAAGCCAATCGCCAAAATCATTTCTAAGCTATAGAAAGTAACGGAATAATTTTTACTATCTGTGGCAGTTGTTAAGTAATCCTTAATAACTGAATTCTTGTCCAACTCCTTGTCTTTCAAGATGTTAGTGATATGCATGCTAATATTTGGCACCGAGGTGGCAAAAAGTTCTGCCAACTGATTTTGGCTCATCCAAACCTTGCCATCTTCGGCCATTAAAGACACTGAGGCTTTACCGTCTTCAGTCTGATAAATAATGATATTCGAGTTTTTTTCTGTCATAAATTAAAATGGTGTTTCAATTTTTAGTTCTTTGCAAAAACCGGCGATAGTTTTATCTATCTGCGTCATTTCTGCATCAAGGGCTTTAATTTCTTTTGCAATTACATTTGCGCAAAGCGCCATTGCGCGCAGCTTACTAGCCAAATCATTCGCTTACTATTTTTACAATCTTTGTAGTTGCTAGCAATAAAGTTGCGCCTATAAAAATGCAAATTCCACTTAATAGTTTTAGAGAAAAATAAAAACCTTCCCCTTCCAAACTCGCGTCAATAGAGCCTCCACAGCCAATTAATAAAATAGGAATTATCAACGGCAAAGCCAAAATCGCCAATAGCGGCGCTTGATTGCCGGCAATATTTAAGCTGCCACAAAAGGCGCAAACAAAATTTATGGCAAAACTAGCCAGCGCAATCAAAATTATAAAATGGGCAATGAAGCCAGAATCTAAGCCCATTGCCGCCATAATAAAAGGAATAACAAATAAAATTGGCAGGCAAAAAATTATCCATGAAGCGATGATTTTACTAAGAATAAATATTTCTAGATTGGGGCAAAAAATTATCATTTGCTCGACAGTGCCATCGCGATAATCTTCGGCAAGAAAATCGCTATTAGCAAAAATTAGCGAGAAAAGCAAAGAAAACCAAATAATATTGCAGGCAAGAAATTGTTGCGAAGATGCTACAGAAGCTTGATCTGGCTGATTTTGTGCCAGCATAAAAAATATCGCGCAAGAAATTAGGAAGAATAAAATATTCTGCAAAAATCGACCAAGATTATTGCTGGCCCGCAGTAAATTTTGTTGTAAAAAAATAAAAAATATCAATTTATGTAAAAATAATTTTGCGTATTGGAAATAGTTTTTAAATAAAAACCGCTTATCTTGCGCAACGCGGATGGTTTTTATAAAACTTTAGACCAAAATTTATGAAGCGTAAATGCAAATTATTGGCGATAAACGGGCCTAGAATTTTACTACCTTCCATAAATATCACTAAAGCGCACAATATCGTCCTCTCCTAGATAGCCGCCGGTTTGCACCTCGATAATTTCTAACAAATCGCTGCCTTTATTTTCTAGGCGATGTTTTTTTCCTAGCGGAATAAAAGTTGACTCACCTTGGCGCAACTCAAATTCTTTGTCTTCGCAAGTAACAATGGCGTTGCCTTTAACCACAATCCAGTGCTCGGCTCGATGATGATGCATTTGCAACGAAAGCGAGGCTCCTGGCCTTACCACAATTCTTTTAACCTTAAAACCATTGGCTTCGTCGAGCGTTTCAAAGCTGCCCCATGGGCGCAAAACCTTGGTATGCGAATTGCATTCTTCGCGTTTTTTTTCTTTTAAAATCTCGAATATTTTCTTTACATCTTGCGCCTGGTTTTTATGCGCCACCAAAACGACATCTTTTAAATTAACCACAACAATATCTTCTAACCCTAGAGCGGCAACGAGCCCGCTTTGCGAATTAACATAACAATTTTTGCTGTTTAACGAAACAACATCGCCAACAAAACTATTTTTATCAGCATCTTGCGACGAATTTTGCGCAATTGCATCCCAGTTTCCAACATCGTCCCAACCCACCGCAAGCGGCACCACCGCTATCTTGCCGGCCGGCGCTAATTTTTCCATTACGGCATAATCGGCAGAAATATTTGGTGAATTTTCGAATGATTTTTCTTCAAGGCGAATAAAATCAAGATCTTGCGCCGCCTTTAAATACGAGGCCTCGCAGGCTTGATAGATTTCTGGCTGCAACTTTTTTAACTCCTCCAAATAAACCGTGGCACGCATCATAAAAATTCCGCTATTCCAATCGTAGCCGCCTTGATTTACAAAGCTTTGCGCTACTTCTTTATTTGGCTTTTCGATAAATTTTTCTACTAAAAATCCAACAGAATTTTTAATTTTTGCACCTTGCTTAATATAACCATAACCAGTTTCGGCGCGGCTTGGCACGATTCCAAAAGTTATCAGATAATTTTGTTTGGCAATTTCTGCAGCTTTTTTTATCGCCTCAACAAAACCTTTCTCGTCTTTAATTATATGGTCAGAAGCCATTACCAACATTAAATCATTTTCGGCGCCAAAGTTTTTTATTACATCAAAAGCCGCGGCTGCAATGGCCGGGGCAGTGTTGCGCCCCACTGGCTCGAGAATTATCGACTGTGCCTTAAGGCCTAGAGCCGCAAGATTTTCGGCCGCGATAAAGCGATGCTCGTTATTACAAATTACCAATGGATCGGCGAATATAGCACGGTCGCTAACTCGCAAAGCGGTGTCTTGAAATAAAGAATTTTTGCCAAAAAAACTCAAGAACTGTTTGGGGTTTAGAGCACGCGAAAGCGGCCATAGACGGGTTCCAGAGCCTCCGGATAAAATTACTGGGATTATTTTTTGGTCCATTTTAATTGCTTATGATTTTTCTTTGCGAATAACGTATTTTACTAATAGTTGTTTATCTTAACTTAATACTTTTTTACTAATAATTGCTTATCTAGACTTAGAATTTTGGTCTAAAATTTTTTGCCCAAATCGCTAATAGCAAGGTTTTACAGCATTTTGTATAAGGTTAATTTCTTGCTTAAAGAATTTTTAGATTAAATTGAAGGAGATTCTCTCCTGTATCAAAACTAGGTCACGTTATATCCCCCTTTGGGGGATACGCTGACCTATTTTGACACAGGAGAGAATCTCCTTCAATTTAATCTAAAAATTCTTTAAGCAAGAAATTAACCTTATACAAAATGCTGTAAAACCTTACTACCCTTACCTACAGATAAATTATTAACCACTGCCTTATAAACGTAGTTATTGGCCTTTTTTACACTTTTAGGCAAATCTATTTTTTTTGCAATATTGCATGCTATTGCAGAAGCCAAACTACAGCCGGTGCCATGAATATTTTTTATGGCGATTTTTTTATTAGAAATTGTGAAAAAAGTATCTTGACCTGCGGCCTTGGTATTATTGGCTTGACAAGATTTATCGGCTAATAAAATATTTTGTATTAGGCTATTTTTGGCTGGCAGATGTCCACCTTTTATTAAAACATTTTTTACGCCTAAAGCCTTGATTTTTATGGCTGCAATTTTCATGTCTGCCAAGTTTTTTATTGGCATTTGTGCTAAAATTTCTGCTTCGTCAATGTTGGGAGTTGCTAAAAATGCGCCCTTTAAAAGCCTTGATTTAAGCGCGCTTACGGCATTTTTTTCTAGCAATCGATGGCCGCTGGTAGAAACCATTACGGTGTCTAAAATTAGCGGAATTTTTTTTGCTTTATGCAAAAGTACATCAGCCACACAATCAATGATTTCGGCATTAGAGAGCATGCCGATTTTTATTACATCAAATTTTATATCGTCTAAAACTGTCTCAAGTTGCGCCTTTAAAAATTTAATAGGCACATTAAAAACACTCGCAACGCCTTGTGTATTCTGGGCTGTTAAGCAAGTAACAACTGCGCCGCAATAAACTTTGTGGGCTGTTGCGGTTTTTATATCGGCCTGCAAACCTGCTCCACCACAGGGATCGGAGCCTGCGATGATTAAAATTTTTGCAATATTTTTATTTGTCATTTACAGCTCAAAAACCGTTTTGCCAGCTACCACCGTTCTAACCGCGCGGCCCTTAACCTTAAAGCCCTCAAAAGGAGAATTTTTTGATTTACTGTGAAGTTTTTCGCATTCAATTACCCATTCGTGATTTAAATCGATTAACACCAAATCAGCGCGGGCGCCCTTTGCCAGCACGCCGCCGTCAAAATTTATAATTTTTGCAGCGTTGCAAGTCATCTTTGCCAGCAAATCAATTAAGCTTAAAACACCATCATGATAAAGGCTTAGACTCAATGGCAGCATGGTTTCAACGCCAACGATACCAAATGTAGCTTCTTCAAGTGGCTTGTTTTTTGAGGATAAATCATGCGGCGCATGATCTGTAGCAATTGCATCGATCAGCCCGCTGCGAAGCCCTTCTATCAAGGCAAGACGGTCTTCTTCGCTACGCAAAGGCGGGTTCATTTTTGCGTTAGTTCCGCTTTTTAAAACTTGCTCATCAGTTAACATAAAATGATGCGGAGACACTTCTGCCGTAACTTGCAAGCCTTTTGCCTTCGCCCGTTTAATTGCATCTAGCGCTTCACGAGTAGAACAATGCAACAAGTGATATCGCCCACCAATTGCCTCTAAAATCGCCAAATCTCGCTCTACAATCACACTTTCTGAAATATTATGGATTCCTCGCACACCAAGCTCTAGAGACACTCTACCTTCGTTAATACAGCCTTTATTTGAAAGATTAAGATCTTCTGCATGTTGTGCAATAACCACGTTAAGATTTTTAGAATATTCAAAAGCGCGACGCATAACGTTGGCGTTCATTACCGGCAGGCCATCATCGGTAAAACCAACAGCCCCGGCATCTCGCAGCGCATTCATATCGGTTAATTCTTCACCCTTCATGGCCTTAGTAATACAGCCATAAGCCCTGATATTGCAGTGTGCAGCCTCTTTTGCCTTTAATCGCAGATAATCGAAAGTTAGCGTAGAATCTAGTGTTGGCGAAGTATTTGGCTGACAAACAACCGTGGTAATTCCACCAACCACCGCCGATTTAGAGCCACTAGCCAAATCTTCTTTGTGAGTTTGCCCTGGGTCACGAAAATGCACCTGAATATCAATTAATCCGGCCGTAAGTATGTGGCCTTTGCAATCGATAATTTCTGCGTTGTCGCTAGTTAAATTTTGCCCAAAATCAGCAATTTTATCACCAATTGTTAATAAGTCTCCAAGCTTGTCGTATCTAGATGCCGCATCAATTATTCGCGCATTTTTATAAAGAATTTTTTTATCTTTAGCAATTGCGTTATTATATGGAAAATCGAATTTCATATTATTTTTTATTCTCTTATAAGTTGAATTCATTGCCTCTTGAGGCGCAGAATAAATATTAAACCAAAGTTGATACGAAATTTTTTTACTTCAACCCAAAACAATTTTTTTGAGTAAATGCCATTAGTTATAATCCACGCACAATCTTCATCACTAATTCAACATTTTCAATCGGAGTTTCTGGCAAAATTCCATGTCCTAGGTTAAAAATAAATGGATGATCGCCAAAAATTCTAATAATTTCACGCACTTCTTTTTCAATATCAGCCTTAGAGCCAAAAGCCAGCAACTGATTATCAAGATTTCCTTGAATTACCACACCAAACTCTTTTTGTAAATTTTCTTTGATCCATAATTTTGGCAGGTTTTGATCCACAGCAATTACGTCGGGCTTTACTTCGCGCACAAAATTTTTATACAAAACACCGGCGCCACGAGGAAAACAAATAATCGGCGTTTGCGCAAATTCTTCTCGAAGGCGCGCAACAATTTTTTTAGTTGGTTCAATTACCCATTTCTGAAATTCACTTTCTGGTAATAACCCAGCCCAAGAATCGAATAATTTTACTACATCCGCTCCAGCCTTGATTTGCTCGCGTAGATAAATTACTACCGACTCGGTTAAAATATCAATCAACTTCGCAAAAAATTCTGGATTTTTTATCGCAACTTTACGCACCGAATCAAAATTTTTTGACGACCCGCCTTCAATCATATAACAAGCCATTGTCCATGGAGATCCCGAAAATCCGATTAAAGTTTTATCTATTTGGTTAGAATTTTTTTGCGCAATTTTTTGCAACCCGCTTTTAGTAAGACGAATTGTTTCAAACACTGGCTGTAAATGTGGAATAATTTTATTAACATCTAGTTTTTGCAAATCTTTTTCATCGATAATTTTTTGCAGAACCGGTCCTTCATTTTTTATAAAATCAACTTTTAATCCAAGCGCATCAGGAATTACTAAAATATCAGAAAAAATTATCGCTGCGTCAAAATCAAAGCGCTCAATTGGCTGAAGAGTAACTTCAGAAGCTAATTTAGAATTATAACATAAATCTAAAAATTTGTTAACATTTGCTCTAATTTCGCGATATTCTGGTAAATATCTGCCAGCTTGCCTCATTATCCAAATTGGTGGAGTTGAATATTTTATTTTTTCAGATTTTTTATTGTTATGAATTATATCTAATAGTTTATTCATTTTATTTGATTATTATTATAGTCTTGTGAATTATTTTATTATTAGTTATCAACAAAATAATTAACAGATATTTTTTTGAAAAACCTTGATTTTAAAGGGTTTATAAAAAGATATTAACAGGTATTTATGAAGATAATTTTTTACTAACATGTTAATAAAATATCGAAACGAATGTTAATAAATTTGATAGTTTTAACAAGAAATTATCAAATGTTTATAAAATAAAAGTTATTAACAATTAATTAACAGGCTGAATGGAAGAAATAATTCGTAAAAAACTACAAGAAAATCTAAACCCAAGTTTTTTAGAAATAAAAAATAATTCTTATTTGCATAAAGGCCACGCGGGCGATAACGGCACTAACGAAACGCATTTTGCGATAATAATAGAAGCGCAAGAGTTAAAAAATTTAACTAGAATAAAAGCGCATCAAAAAGTGAATAATGTTTTGAAGGATGAGTTTTTAATGGGTTTGCATGCTTTAGAGATAAGGGTGGTGTGAGTAAATAAATTTAATTCCACTATAGCGCTTTTGTTACAAATACGGCAAAAGCGTTCTTGTAATAAAAGAATTATGTTTTATAATAGCTTTACAAATTGGCACTAGCCACTGAAGCCCCTCTAGCGAGGGGCTGACTAATTCCCTAAGATTATTTCCGCAAGTTTTTTTCTAACCTCGTTAAATTGCCCATGAGGTAAATCCCCCATTCTAGATCTTATTCTTTTGCTTTCAAAAATTTTTAGCTGAGAAAGCACGGCGCATTGCTTTTCGTTTTTAAAAGTTATTTTCTTTAATTTTGGTTGTAAGTAGAATACCAAAGAATAAATTTTCTAACTACTAAAACAGGCCTGCTGAAAAATTGTTGTGATTAGTTTAGTGGGTAAAGTTTATGATTCAAGTTTTGGCGGGTGCGCGGTTTTATCTTATAGTGATCGTTATGTAAACTTATTAGACTTAGGGAAAGTAAGTTAAAAACATAATTTAAAATACTAACTAACGACCATTATTGTTTTTAATATCCCTTATTTTATTAAAAATGAGATTAAAGTTTTGGAAATCAAAATCTTTTGTAAAATCTTCATCTGTTAAAACTAAGTCAGCAAATACAGATTTTGAATGTAACCATTTTTCGCTTCCTATATCCTTATCAAATATCTTTTTTTCATTCTCTTTTGAGTGATCTGAGGTGTCTAATTTTCTTATTTCGGACCTACTCGTCGTAGTATTGTACAGCTCATGGATCTCATTATTAAAGCATAATCTTTTGCCGTCCTTTTTTTTCTTTATTTCATTATCTGAATAATAAAACTCTAGTGATATATTTTTATATTTTGAGCGAGATTGCGGAACTGGAATACAAAAAGCATAAACATTATTTCCGTAGCTCTTATAATCTCCTATATCATCGATTATATCTTTGGTATCCCTATCAAATATGCCAATTATTTTTTTATTATTTGGGATGAGTGCATATTTATTTAATGCTTCTTTTAGTTGGGAATCCCCCCAACTTTTTATATTTGACAACTCAACAAATTCTATTTCTAAATCATCAATTCCCAATTTTTGTTTAGATTTTTTAAGGTGTTTTGGATCGGTCTTTCCTTCACATAAAACCAGAACATCTTTTGTTAATTTTGTTAGTTGCTGCTCAAGTTGGTTGATAAGTTCATTTTTTTGATCATTAATTTTTTTGATTTCATCATAGCGACTCTCTTGGTTTTCGATCAACGAGAAAAACCTTGAATTAGCTATTCTCATGTCTTCGTAGGCATCGCGGTGCACTTCCAAAATTCTTGGCCTATTGGCTTTCGGTTTATAAACCTCGTAAAACCTTGCATATTCTGGTGCCAAAGCCAGGGTTGATGATGAGTGGGTTGAAATAATAACCTGAACACCCTTATCTATAAAAAACTTTTTTAACACCGCAAAAAAGGCATTTGTTAATGAAGGATTTAGTGGAGCGTCATACTCATCAAGTAATAAAATTTTTGGCTTTATCTTTTCATTAGACAGTGCGGCAAAAGTTAAAGATATTATTGCCTTTTCTCCGTCAGATAAATCACTCGCGGATCTTTTTGAACTATTATCAATTTGACTATTATTATCTATAGAATAAATAGCTGGTTGCTCGTTGATCATATCAGCATCAGTGCGATAATAATTATCTTTAAAGCGATAATCAAACTTAAGCTCTTTAAAAAAGATTGTTTAGCTCGGTCCATGGAGCTATTTCGAAGCAGGATTCAGCTATTCTCTGCTTGCTATCATATGCTTTTACTTTTTGGTGGTGAATTTGTGATATGTAATTAAAAAAAATATCACCAATTTTATCGCTAAAGATATCATCCTGATACAGCACAAATCCCGGTGGAATTGAGGTAAGAAATTCATCCTTTTTAATTTTTTTGTTGCTAAAATTGTCGTTACCAAATTTCGTTATCAAAATCTCTTTTATCAGTTTACACGAATTTCTAAAATCTTTTAGTTTGGCGTTTTGATCATAATCTAATGCATAATTTGCATACCAACTCCATAATTCTTCCCTTAGTGTTATTCTGCTATTGATATTAGATCGAGTTAGGTCAGTAATTTGCGAGTAGTCCCGAAATGATTTATACAAAACTTCGCGCGCTTCTATCTCAACAGAATCTAAAATAATTTTACGATTTAATTTTTGTTTTGGATTCCTAGGCTCATGATCGGATCCATGAATAATTTTCATTAGCTGAGTCTTTCCACTACCATTAACACCAGAAAGCAGTATTAAATCACCTAATAATTCCGAGGAAAAATCTTGTTCAAAAGATTTAAGTTTTTCATTCAAAATTATTTGTAATTTTTTCATAAATTTATAAGATTCTTATCTCTTGAGAGGCGCTTCTACAGATCCATCCTCAAGAATTTCTATAACATATTTTGGTTTAAAAACCACACTCGAAACAGATGCATCAATAATTAAATCAACACGAAAACTTCTTATTTCTCCCGACCCTCTTTTAACAGCATAAAAAACAATATTATTTTCCGATGTAGTTCTAAAAGAATATGGCTCAAGCAAATATTGCTTGCTCTCGCCACTTTTTTTTCGATAATCAAGATTAACGCAAAGATGACTTGTTGCCGCAAATCTAATACTTTGTATAATTTTGGATTGTCGAACAAAAATATAATGCTTGCTACCTTCTTTAGAAATTATTGGCAAAGGCTCTGCATCGGCAAATTTACCAGCAAGCCACCCAAAGACAGTTGGCAATTCTTCCCAATAACTCAAAAATGGTGGCAACGTTGGTAATTGATGCTTGAGCTGCTTCTCCCACTGAACCATAAACTCCTCTTGCTTTGGACCAATGGTTTTCATGCTTGGAAAGGCAATTTCTTTAAAGTTACATTTCTCTTTAATTGAGTTATTCAGCTTCTTTAAATCAACCTTAATTCCATGACGATACATATTCACAACATCATATAAATCTCTTGCGCCCGGTCTTTTTCTTTCATCTAAAGCTCTGATTTTTTCCGCAAAAAGATCAATGTAATGATAGCAATGCACGGCAAATAATTTTTTATCATAATCAGAATAGCCATGAGTTATTCGCATTTTTTCTGATGGCAAAACAACTTTTTCATCAAGAGTTAAATCTAGCTTAATTGTAGGAGCTGAGCCGCCCTGACCAATTGTCATGGGGCCACGATAATAAATGTTTCCTTGGCCAGAGTTATTTCCTCTAAGATTCGCATAAATTTCAATTTTTACTGGAGCAAATTTGCTGTCAGCGGCAATATCAATGCCAGAATTTTCATAAACCCATTCAACAATTTCAGTGAAAGTTTTTTTAAGAAATTTTTCATCTAAATGCGTTGCATCAAGTAGCGTAAAATCAAGATCTTCAGAGAATCTGTAAGTTTCAAAGTAGCATTTTTTTAAACATGTACCCCCTTTGAATAACCATTTATCTTTTAGCTCGTTATGATTGGCAATGCCCGCCAATAGCCACCCCAGAACATAATCTTTTTCTATTACTCTTGACTCTAACGATAATTCTCCAGCCTTTTCTAAAATTTCTTTTTTATCAATCATTTAAAAATTTACTCCAGTTTTTTGGTATCCATAATTTCCATTTTGTTGCGAGTTTTAAATCATGATATTTTGTATCCAGCTTTGAATCTCCCTTTGAAATATTTTTTTGACAGAATTTTATTGCACTTGAATATTTGTTGTCATTAATACCCTCTAGTAAAAATCCGAGGCGCTTGAAAGCTGTTTTGTTGCCAATGTCTCTTAGATAGGAAAGCAATAATTCTTGATTGAAATGTTGCGATTTTAAATAGCCAATTAAGCATTTTTCAACATGAGAAATGCCCCCGCCTAAATTTGGATCATCAAGAATATCGGCGATTGTTTTGTGTGGATCAGAAATATTTATTTTAACAGAACCTTTCCATAAAATTTTTAAGCCAAATAAATTTTTATACTTGGTTTTCTTCAATTGAAAAGTTTGATCCTGAATTTTTTCGCTGCGAGCACGAATAGGTTTACTAGTTATTACGCAAATCGAATTAAAAACCTGCTCGGTAAAGCCCCAATATTCAGCCGCGGACCAACCCCCGACATAAGCTGGTGAAAATAAAGCTGGCACCACCACCCAGACATCTTCCAGAACCTGCTTGTTGGAAATTGAATCGGTCGGAATTGGCGCATAAAAACCTTGCTTTATTCTTTTAAACCATCCTTGTTTGACCCACTGGGATAAACAGCGAGAAGCGGTATCTCTTTTAATTTCTAAAACTGAAGCGCAATTTTCAACAGAAATTATTGAGCCAGAATCTCTCAATAATTTTGCTATTCTATCGCGGCTAGCTGAGGTCCTAATACTGCTAATCATTTTACTATATTAAAAGTGTATAATTTATATATATTTAGTGATATATGCATCTTTAGTGTAGTTTAAGAAATTTTAAACGCAAGTATTATAACCGTCCACAAAACCATCATTTTAAAGACAAGCCAAAATCCGAAAAAATTATCCGCAAAGCAATTGAAATTTGTATAATAACCTATAGCACAATCTCGCTTCTTAAAATCATCAAATTTTATTTTTTGAGACATATTTTAATTTTTTTGAAAGTTTTTTATGAAAAAAAATCCAGTAAAAAATAACCAGATTCTTATCAAGGGTATTATTGATTTAATTGAGCGGGGTGGGCAGAAATTGGCTTCTGCGGCTAACTCTAGAATCGCTATTTATTTGAAGAATTGAGCAAAGAGTTAGTGGGGGAAGTATTAAATGACGAAAGAGCAGCATAAATATTCTGTCGACATTGTCGACGAAATTTAGCTGGAGTTATTCAGTAAAAAAACATCATTTAATTTCAAAGCCACCTTTCAATTCGGCGGATATTCGGTTTTGTTGATGATTAATCCTTAAGACATGCAGATGTGGCGAGTGTAGATTTATAATATGGGCACTCAAAAAGATAAAGAATATGAAATCCGCGAAATTAGGTTGCCGCAGTCATGAAAGAAGAGGGGCGAAGAATATTTACCTACCTCTTAACCTCTTGCTTAATAAGCCCAATAGAGCTGTCATCGCGCTTCTTCTCTTCTTCCTTAGAAAGATATTCCATCTTTGGCGTCTCTCCAGAGGTGACCACTTTTTTAGTAACCAACACCGACTTGATATTTTTCTTAGAAGGAGCTTCAAACATGGTTTCGAGCAAAACATTTTCAGCGATTGCTCTTAATCCGCGCGCGCCAGTTTTGCGGGCAATGGCCCTTCTGGCTATTTCGACAACTGCATCTTCTTCAAATTCTAAATCAACTTTATCTAGGTTGAACAATTTTTGATATTGCTTGGTAATAGAATTTTTTGGCTCGGTAAGAATGCGCACTAAATCTGCTTCGGTTAGTCCTTCAAGCGGCGCGACAATTGGCAATCTGCCGACTAATTCGGGAATTAAGCCGAATTTAATTAAATCTTCGGGCTCAACTTCGTTAAAAACGTCTTTTCTTTCACCATCATCTTTAGCGCGAATATCGGCGCCAAAGCCCATGGCAGAACCTTTGCCACGAGAAATAATAATTTTTTCTAAGCCCGAAAAAGCGCCGGCACAAATAAATAAAATATTGCGAGTATCAACCTGAACATATTCTTGTTGAGATGTCTTACGGCCAGGCTGCGTAGGCACCGAAGCCACAGTGCCTTCAATAATTTTTAACAATCCTTGTTGCACGCCTTCGCCCGAAATATCGCGCGTTCTGGCGCCATCTTCAGATTTGCGGGCAATTTTATCGATTTCGTCAATATAAACAATGCCGCGCTGTGTTTTTTCAATATCGTAATTGGCAGATTGCAGAAGGCGCGCGATGATATTTTCGACATCGTCGCCAACGTAGCCGGCCTCGGTTAAAGAGGTGGCATCGGCCATGGTAAATGGCACATCTAAGATGCGCGCCAAAGTTTGCGCTAGCAAGGTTTTGCCGCAACCAGTGGGCCCAATCATTAAGATGTTCGACTTGTTGAGCTCGATGCCATCAGAGGCCAAAGTATTGATAGAGTCAATTCGCTTATAATGGTTATAAACCGCCACCGCGAGAACTTTTTTTGCATAGGCCTGACCAACGACAAAATCATCGAGAATTTTGATGATGTCTTTGGGCGTAGGCTTAGAGCCATCTTCACGCGCAAGGGGAGACTTTTTGTTATCTTCGCGCAAAATATCGGTGCAAAGCCCGATACATTCGTTGCAAATAAAAACCGTTGGCCCGGCAATAAGTTTTTTTACTTCGCCCTGGTTTTTTCCACAAAACGAGCAGTTTAAATCGTGGGAGCTATTGTCTTTTTTCATTTGGTATTAGTCTTTTTTATCGTGTTTTTCGTGAAGTCTTTTTTCGATTACTTCATCGATTATGCCAAATTCTTTGGCTTTTTCAGGAGACATAAAATTATCGCGCTCCATAGATTTTTCAATCACCGAGAGCTTTTGTCCGGTGTGCTTTGCATAAATTTCATTCAAGCGACGCTTTAATGCCAGGGTTTCTTGAGCGTGAATTTCAATATCGGTTGCTTGGCCTTGATATCCGCCAGAAGGCTGATGAATCATGATGCGCGAATTTGGCAGAGAAAATCTTTTGCCCGCAGTGCCCGCAGTTAGAAGCAGCGAGCCCATTGAGGCCGCTTGCCCAATGCATAAAGTTGCAACATCGGGCTTGATATATTGCATAGTGTCATACATCGCCAAGCCAGACGTAACAACGCCTCCGGGTGAATTAATGTAGAAATAAATATCTTTTTTAGGGTCTTCTGATTCTAAAAAAAGAAGCTGCGCAACTATAAGCGACGAGACTTGGTCGTTAACTTGGCCAGAAAGAAAAATGATTCTTTCTTTTAACAAGCGCGAGTAAATATCGTAAGATCTTTCACCTTTTGCGGTTTGCTCTACAACCATTGGAACCAGGTAATTAGCCTGTTCGACAATTCTTTCTGACATTTGATTTTTGATTGAGTTCTAAAAAAATAGTGGCAGAAATCTAAAACAAAAAAAGAAATAAAGCAACTCTTGTAAAGTCTTTTGAGAAAATTATATTGTTTGCAGCGTATTTTTTGCGATAAAAACAAACAAATCGAAGATGCCTAGCTACTGCAAGTGCCAGTATCTTAAATTTGTTTGAGCATAAACTTTAAATTTTACTATTAAACAATGACGGAAGAAAAAAACAGCCAACAAAATTCAGAAAAAAATAATCAGCAAAGTCAGGAAAAATCTGCTGCAAATGGCCTAGAATCAAAAGCAGAGCCACTAAATAACGCAGATGAAAATGCCTCGCAAGATCTTGCAAAAAAAGTTGCCGAGCTTGAAGAAAAACTCGCCAAGTCGGGTGATCAGCTGCTTCGCACCATGGCCGATTTAGAAAACACACGCCGTCGCTCACGCGAAGAGCTCGACAAAACCAGCAAATATGCCATTTCTAATTTTGTTTCTGAATTAGTTCTGCCGATTGAAACTTTCTTCCTAGTTTGCGATAACGCGCCGAAAGATAAAATCAACGAAAGCCCAGAAGTAAAGCACTTCGCCGATGCGGTTGATATGACGAAAAAAGAATTGATGAAGATTCTAGAAAAAAGCCAAGTGCGCAGAATTTTTCCGTTGAATGAAAAATTCGATCACAATTTTCACGAGGCGATTGCGCATATTGAAAGTGATAAAGATGAGAATACGGTAGTGCAGGTGATTCAAGCGGGATATGCGATTGGTGATAGGTTGATTCGCCCGGCGCTGGTTGGGGTTTCTAAGGGGAAGGCTTAATTGGTTATTTTAGTTTTAATAATAAGAATTTTTGATGAAAATATTGCCTGGTGAACCGAGTTCAGTTAAGTGGAGATTTTTTTATAATGGACCAGATGGAACAATAATCTGCGCGAACAGCAAGCCCGAAGATCTAAACGCAGTAGCGATTTTGACCGCTTCTCTATATTTTGCTTCGAACAATCTCATAAAAATGGAGAATAATACCAAAAAAGCTTTGGAATTTGCGCGCGATTTAGAGCAGCGAGGTGAAATTCTGCAGCAATTTTGTATAGCTCTTCCGTGCAGAGATGATGAGATTGTGAACGACCCGCGACCCGCTACCACAAACGATTTCCAAGATATTATTGCTTTTGATGTTAATAACGAAGTTGCTCTTGGTGGCGCTGGAATAGGCTTTATGACTCCTCATGCTGGCGCACTACAAATTGCCAGCGCAATTGAAAATGGCTTTGATATTCATTGCCAAGCCGGAGGAGTGCAGCTTGGTGGTAAGATAGAATTGGTTCGTCAATATTTTAGAGAAAATCCGCTGCCATTTGATCGCAAAAAATCTATTATTGCCGGATTTTCTGATGGTTCAGAAGCTCAATTTGGTTTTCCAGAATTAGCTGAATATATTCACACCATAATGGCTGGCAGAGCTTGGACAGCTGTACCAAGTTTTATGGGTGAAAAAGATTCGATAGAACAGGTAGTAAAAATCTTTGCCGCCCGTGATTCGTTGGAAATATCTCGTGATTTACAATTCGAAGGGGCGACAATTTCTGCGGAAGTTAAACGTCGTTATGAAGAAAATAAGGGTGCAAAAATCCGCTGCCTCACTTACTTTCCACGCCAACTAATTTCAGCAATTGACTCGCCATATCGTCCACATTTTGAAGAAAATTTAATTCTTTGCTTAGAAGGTTATGTGCAATCCGAACTTGGCTACAATGTACACGAAGTGCTAGAAATAGCTTTGTCGCAAGGTGTTTTTGATCCACAAAAAATTATTGCTGTTATTGTTGAAGATATTGTGGTCAAAGAAGATGAATTGGGCGTAAGGCGTATTAATGGCAAAATTCCTAATTACGAAGATTTGAGTGAAAAAGAACGCGCAAAAATTTTAACAATTCTGCGCGAAAACAATTCGGGAATTAGTGGAAGTGAAGAAGAAATGGTGCGCGGCTATATTGCCAGAGCAAATGCGGCTTACAGTGCCGAAACCGAAAAAGTTAAACAAGTTGCGGCGCATTATGGCGTGCCAGTATTGCTTGGCGGTGAAAAAAGAGCTGGCCATGCTTATGATTTTGTAACGCAACCATCCATTGTGACGCGATTAAATTTTGATGGCGCAAGAATAAAAATGATTTCGCGAGCAAGAGCTAATGAATTAGTTCAGGCAGTTGCGACAAAAGTTCCTGCCACTGCAATTGAAGAAAAAAGATGGCGCGATTCAAACGATATTTTTGTTCAAGAAGATTCTGCTATTTACCCACATAAAAAAGTACCGATTGGTTATGAATATAGTAAAGAGATGGCTCAGGCTGCTGTTCAAGCTTCGCAATTTAATGAAAAAATTTCTTGTTTAAAAATTTCTCCACTTAACGAAGCAGCAAGAAATTTAGCAAGTAATCCGTCTATTTTGCCCCAAGATGTCGAGATTTTCGCTGGTAATGCAGGCAACATTTCTGAAAGAAAATTAGAGGAAATAGATAGCAAAGGTTTGTTGTGCATTATGCCTTATCGTCCAGAAGGAAAAGGTGTGCATCAATCTTTTGACGTAATTAAACTAATAAATTCCGGAAGAATTGGTGCCTCAGATGTAGTTGACGAGATTCGTGGCTATAAACCACAATTCGTAATTTTAGCAGCACAAGATCCGGGGCAAAATTTTCGTCTTGCCGCAGTTGTAAGAGATTTAAATCCGCAAACTGCGGTTTTTATCGCAGAAAACGACATTGCTCAAGTTCTTGGAGATCCAGCTAAAACAAAGGCGGAGCAACTTTCTGATTTACCAAATATATTTACAGCAAGAATTAATTTACGGCAAATATTATCGCCAGAAAGATCTGTATCTGCCACAACAATGGATCCTCTACATCCGCAACAACAGCAAGAAAATCTAGCTTGATGAGTCTTCAATATTACCTTCAAGCCCTTGCAAATACTATCTCCAAAAAATGGAGAATTAGTTAGAAATGAGGTCGTTTCCTCCGCCTTACTCCCTGTTGCTCCCGAGTACTGCAGATCAGCCAAAAACGGCCCAAATAGGCAAAATCACAGAATAGAAGATTAGATAGCCTGTGTCAAAATAGGTCAGCGTATCCCCCAAAGGGGGATATAACGTGACCTAGTTTTGATACAGGCTATCTAATCTTCTATTCTGTGATTTTGCCGCCCACAAGATCGCGAGCTAAAACCCCCCTTGCAAAATAAACCTCACCTTCTAAACTCACCCACCCTTTTACCGGGATTGTAGCTCAGCGGTTAGAGCAGGATGCTCATAACGTCTTGGTCGTGGGTTCGATCCCCACCGATCCCACCATTGCTCTTCAGCTTTTGAGTGCCAACGCGCCCAAAATCTTTAGAATAAATGGTTGTAAAAAAGATTAAATTTGAAACTAACCCTTCAAATTTATGGGTTTTTGTTATATTAAAAACCCTTCAGCCTCTAGGTCAAATGGCTTTCTACCTTTAGGTTGGCTAATATTAATTTTAAACATAAAACGATATGCCGAAAATGAAAACAAACTCTGGGGCCAAGAAGCGATTCAAGGTTACCGGCACGGGGAAAATTCTCTATAAACAATCGGGGAAGCGTCACAATCTTGGCAAAAAAAGTCAAAAACGTATCAGAAACTTACGCGGCTCAGCCGTGATGGCTGAAGGCTTTGCGGCTAGCGTCAAGAAGAACAAGCTTCCATATGGTTTAAATTAATATAAAGGAGAATTATGAGTCGTGTAAAAAGAGGTGTCACCAAAAGAGCGAGACACAAAAAAGTTTTAAAGATGGCCAAAGGCTATCGCGGACGTGCAAAAAATTGCTTTCGCGTTGCAATTGAAAAAGTTGAAAAGGCCCTACAATATTCTTACCGTGATAGAAAAGTTCGTAAGCGTGATTTTCGTGCATTGTGGATTCAGCGTATCAACGCTGCTGTTCGCGAGCAAGGAATGATCTACTCTACTTTTATCAATGGTTTAAAATTGGCAAAAATTGATCTAGACCGCAAAGTATTGTCAGACTTGGCAATTAAAGAGCCGGCAGTATTTCAAGAAATTGTTGCTAAGGCGAAAAAAGCTTTAGCTGCATAGTTATTTGGCTTGTGGGCAAGATTAGTCTTTGCCCACAAGTTTAGCGCAAGTTTAAAAGGTGCGCATTTCGGGTGCGCATTTCGCAACAAAATATGTCGAATTATCTCGGCATATCGAACCAGTTTCGATATATCTCATGAAGCTTTACAACGCTTTTATTAAAAAAGACCAAAACGGCAAAATCGAAGACGTGGTTTTGCTTGATGAAGGCTTCTCTTTTTTGGCTTTTTTGTTTGGAGGATTGTGGTTTTTATTTCACAGAATGTGGCTGAATGCGGCGATTATTTTTGCCATTAATTATATGCTGCAATCAATTAGCAATAACGCAATTCTTTCTAAGCTAGATGTCATGTTTCTCGAAACTTCCTTTTTGATTATAGTTGCTTATAACGCTAATCATTGGTTTGGCGAGCACTTGGCGCGCTTGGGTTACCAAATTAGTGGCTTTGTTTTGGCAAATAATAAAGCTGAAGCCAGAATTAAAGCGGTGCAGGCTCTACATGCCGACTATCCCGAATTAAGCATTGATGAATTTAGCGATGCAATTATTGATCCCAAGGGCTATCGCAAGCATTTGCAAGCACAAAAAAACGAGCCTTATTTTTCTGTATAATTTATGAAAACCGTAATAATCGATTATGGATCGGATAATTTGCAATCAATTTTCGATGCTCTCGTATCACTGAATGCGGGGCATGAAATATTGATTTCTAATCGTCCCGAAGTTTTAAAAACCGCGACGCATTTGGTGTTGCCAGGCGTTGGCACTTTTGCCGATTGTATGCAGGGCTTGAAGGCTGTTGAAGGACTAGGAGAGGCTTTGCACAAGCAGGTGATGATAGAAAAAAAGCCGCTACTTGGAATTTGTATCGGCATGCAGGTTTTGGCTTCAAAAGGCCATGAGGGCGGCGAGATGGCGGGCCTTGGCTTTATTGATGGCAAGGTGGTGAAAATTGAATCTGCAAATCGCGATAATTCTAAGGCATCAGAAATTTCTCATGCTGGCTTGAGTGAATTAAATCTAAGGCCAGAGCAAATTGCGCATCCTGTTTTAAGGGGAATAAAAACCGGAGACAGCGTTTATTTTGCCAATAGTTTTCACTTTTTGTGTCAAAACGAGGGCAATGTGTTGGCCCAGGCAGAATATGGTGCGAAGCTTAATGCGATAATTGCCAAAAAAAATATTGTGGGCATCCAATTTTGCCCAGAAAAAAGTGGCGAAGTGGGCTTGCAAATTCTCAAGAATTTTTTGAATTGGCGATATTAGGCGCGTTACTTAATATCTAGATATATTTATCTATTCATATGGCAACTTTAAAAGCGCATTCATATCTATCAGAAATAGAATCTTATAAACCCGGAAAGGCCAAAATTTCTGGCGCAGAAAATATCAAGCCGATAAAATTATCCTCTAACGAAAATGCTCTAGGCTCTAGCCCAAAAGCCATCGAGGCCTATAAAAATCATGCTGCAGAAATTTTTCGATATGCCGACGGTTCTTGCGAAATATTGCGCGAAGCTTTAGCGCGCAAGCACAGCATCGATGCCGCGCGAATAGTTTGCGGCGCTGGTTCGGATGAGATCATCGCTTTAATCACCGCGGCTTTTGCCGGCAAAGGTGACGAAATAATTTATAGCGAGCATGGGTTTTTAATGTATCCAATTTCGGCGAAGCGCGTGGGGGCTAGTGCAGTAGCGGTTGCAGAGGTTAAATTAAAAACCAATGTTGCGGCAATTTTGCAAGCAATTACTGTAAAGACAAAAATAATTTTTATCGCTAATCCTAATAATCCGACAGGCGCTTATCTCAATAAAGACGAGGTGGCGCAGCTTATTAATGCCGTGCCAAAAAACGTGCTAATCATGCTAGATTGCGCCTACGAAGAATTTGCACAAAGCCTGGCGAGTGACTATCCCGATGCAATTGCGCTGGCAAATGCTCACGAAAATGTAGTGGTGGCGCGCACTTTCTCTAAGGTTTATGGGTTGGCGAGCCTGCGAATTGGCTGGTGCTACGGCTCTTTGTATGTTGCCGAGATTCTTAATAAAATGCGTGGGCCGTTTAATGTGGGAGGGCCAGCGCAAGCTGCGGCTGTTGCGGCTTTGCAAGATGAAGAATTTTTCGCGCTAACGTTAAATCATAACAAGAAATGGCTAGAGAAATTTTTTGCAGAAATCTTGCGGCTCAATAAAATCAAGGCTTTTCCATCGATTGCAAATTTTATTTTGTTAGATTTTGGATCAGAAGAAGCCTGTAAAAAGGCTAATGCAACGCTATTAGAAAATGCTATAATTTTGCGCGAGATGACCCCATATCATCTGCCAAGCTGCTTGCGCCTAAGCATTGGCACTGATGCAGAAAATAAAAAATTGCTTGAGGTTTTGCGTGAAATTAATAAGAACTAAAATCAATGACAGCGAAGCTAGATAAATCATATCTCAAATTAATCGATGATTTAAAAAATCAAATCAAGACAGCTAGGGTCAAAGCGCATCTAGCAGTTAATCGTGAATTGGTTTTGCTCTATTTTAACATTGGCAAGTCTATATTGGCAAAGCAGGAAGCGGAAGGATGGGGTAGCAAAATTATTGAGAAAGTATCTCAAGATTTGAGAAAAGAATTTCCAGAAATGACCGGATTATCAATAACAAATCTTGCCTCGATGAGAAGATTTGCAGATGTTTATGGGCCGCAAATACAGCGATTAGAGATTCTCCACCGAGCTGGTGGAGAAATGGCAGAAAGTCTTATATTTAACATTCCATGGCGACATCATGTAACAATTATGGAGCAAATTTCTGGCGCTAAAGAAAGAGAATGGTATATGGGTGAAACAGTTAGAAATGGCTGGTCGCGCAATGTTTTAATGCATCAAATCAAAAGCAATCTCTATAAAAGACAAACTTCGCCAGAAAAAACTCATAACTTCGACCTAACTCTGCCAAATCCGCAATCAGATCTAGCGGCCGATTTATTAAAAGACGAATATAATTTTGAATTTTTAAGGGGCCAAGATTTTTTCATCGATCTTCTCTTCTACAATATCGAACTTCGCTGTTTTGTAGTAATAGAATTAAAAACCGGAGAATTTAAGCCAGAATATGCGGGAAAGCTAGGATTGTATCTCTCTGTTATTGATGAAAAGCTAAAAAAAGATCAAGACCAAAGCACCATTGGTATAATTCTTTGCACTAAAAACAATAAAGAGGTAAGTAAACATTCGGTGCGCTATATGACAAAGCCAATTGGCGTTTCTGAATATAAAATTGTCGAAGAAATTACTGATAAAAAAATCAAAGAAATTATTCCTGGGGCTAATGAAATAGAAAATATTAAATAAATTGGCCTGGAGTTAAAAGGTTGAGCTCCACCACGTCTTGTGCAACGATAATTATAAACAAAAATGTTTGAAAATCTAAATAGCTCCGACCAGCAAAGTTTTATTTACTCATCGCTATTGCTGGTTTTTCTTGTTAGTAGTTTAATTTTTCGTCGCGAAATTGCGCTTTCTAAAGCCTTGAAATATCTGGCTATTTGGGCGTTGTTGGCTTTTGTTGGCGTTGGTCTTTATGCCTATCGTTACCAGTTTTCTGATTTTAAAGAGCGCATTCTTGAGGCCATAAACCCTACAGCGGCAAGAATGAGTGACCGTGGCGAGCTTATCATAAATCTTTCTAGCGATGGACATTTTTATATCGATATAAAAATTAATAATATGCCGATGCGCTTCATGATTGACACCGGCGCCAGCGATATCGTAATTGATAAAATGCAGGCGCAAAAAATCGGGATCAATATGCAAAGTTTAGTTTTTGATAAGCGCTACGAAACCGCTAACGGCGCGTCTTACGGGGCTAGTGTGGTTTTTGGCGAAGTGCAGGTTGGCGAGGTTACATTTACTAATATTCGCGCTTCGGTAAATAGTGCAGAGCTTGGCGTGCCGTTGCTTGGCATGAGCTTTTTGCGACAATTCAAGAAATATGAGTTCTACCAAGACCGATTGGTGTTGACTTTGTAAAATTTTTTGTGAAGTTTGAAATATATGTTAATTTAAAATTAAAGCCGATATGACAAAAACAGGGCTAGTGCCAAAACTCTCAACAACGCAAAAAGTTGCCCAATTGATTAATTCTTCAGGTGCCTTAACAAGAGAAGAGTTAGAGAGGCAATTGCGAGAATTCAAGCCTAAGTTGGATGGTTTTAAAGGTGTATCAAGCAGCATTAAAGCTGCTTTGCTAGAAATATTGAAGGAGGGGAGTTCGCAGAAGATAGGGGCCTATATTGCAGTGTTTGGCAGAGACGCTAGCTTTGATGCCGCTTATCAAGACCGTAAGCGGGTTTTGAGTGGCATGGAAAAACTAGGCAAAAGAGACATGGAAAAACTGGACAATATTATTGCAAGATCGGGTCAGAGTTTCTATCGCGCAAGGCCGCAACAAGCATGGGAACCTGGCATTGCAGCTTCTGCGCCCGCCACACAAGAAGTAACATATGATGACGATTTCGAAACTGATAGCGGCGATGATGAGCGGACAGTTGTTGTCGCACCAAAGCCCATTGTGCCAGCCGCTACAATTGCCAAAGAGCCAGAAAAAAAGCCGCAAGAATCAGAAGAGGACCAGAAAAGGCGGATCGCGCTATTAAAAGAAGACGAGATTGATAAGAAGGCATTGAAAGTGGCGGCAAGTCAAAAAAATTATGGGGATCTTGCTGTTTATGCGCAAACCGGGCGAAATCAAGAAAATCTTAAAGAGGCTTATGATATTATTAGAGGCGAGTATGCCGCAATTGTTCAAGAGGTTGCCGCGCTAGAAGATTTTCAGACAAAACTTGAGGCTAAAGGGCAGATAGACGCGCTAAAAAAAGAAATCATCGAAGCTGGCTTGGGGGATGGCGTTTTTGGTCGCGAAGGGGTAGAGCAATATAGGTTGCAGCAAGAAGATAGGCGGTCTAGAGAAGCGGAGTCTCGAAAATCGCAAGAGAGATTGGCGCAAGAGGCGGCCAACGCGCAAGCCTTGTTAGAGAAGGCTGCGGCATCGCGAGCTGCACTAAAAAAAATGCTGCAAAATGATTCGGGCGAGGAGTCGGAAGGCCCCGATGGCAACGAGATAGATGAAATGGAGAAATATCTTGCAATGCGTCAAGAAAGAAGGCCGGCAAAAAAAACTCTGCAAAAGCCAGCGCAATCATCCCCAAGTATATTGGAAGCAATCGGCGTAAGAAGCTCTTTGGAGGGCGGCCGTGTTGTTGCAAGAGAAGAAATGGAGGGCAATCTCGCCAAGCATCGTGAGCAGGCGCGCCAACTTAATGAAGCAACGGCTTCACAAACAAGAGAAGATGCCCGAAGCCGGCTTTTTGCTAGTGTTGGAATTGGCAGAGGAACCTCATCTGCTCCTATTTCTAGCGTGAGCACAAGCAAAAGTGCTGCAGGCAAATATGATGAAGGTGGATTGAGAAAATCTTCAGATCAGAATGGCTCGCTAGGAAGTGCCGGTAGCAATTCAAGCGGTATATCTTTGTCTCCGGAAGGGATGCGGCCAACCCCTCCAAGCGGCGAAATGCCAAGCCAGCGTCGCCGCCCTCTTATCCGCACCGAAGGATTGGCCCAATCGACGCAAGTTCTACCAACAGCTGTGGCAGTAGGACAACCGGTGCCTCCGGCACAACCAAGAAATACGCAAAGCCAACCGGTGCCTCCATCGCGACCAAGAGCGGCGCATGGCCTGCCCTCAACTGGAGTTAGGGGCTCGCTTCAGGCGCACCCTTTAAGCGGATCGTATGAAAAGGGTCTTCCAGCTTCAAAAAGCCCTACAGCCGCAAGCAACGGACACAATTCGGGAGGATCTCGCTACTAATGAATTTCGCCACCGAAAGCTACTGGCTTAACATCGACAAACCAATCGGCTCTAGCTCTGCGCGCGTTGTTGCTATTGTTAAACGCATGGTCGGCGCCAAAAAAGTAGGTCATGGCGGCACGCTAGACCCTTTTGCCGACGGCATTCTGCCCATTGCTGTCAACAAGGCCACAAAAACGGCAGAAGCCATGATGGCCGCACACAAGCAATATCGCTTTCGCATTCAATGGGGCGAATTTCGCGATACCGATGACGTAGAAGGTAAGGTTGAAGAATCAAGCCCAGCGCGGCCTTCAACCGCTTCACTTGTGGCAATCTTGCCAAAATTTACCGGCAAAATTCAGCAAATTCCATCGCGCTTTTCTGCTATTAAAATCAATGGTCAGCGCGCCTACGACCTTGCCCGCGACGGTGTTGCTTTTGAAATGAAATCGCGCGAAATAGAAATTTTTTCCATAAAACTTCTTGGCAATAATGCAGAATTTTGTGAAATTGAAGTTGAATGCTCGAAGGGCACCTACATTCGTTCGCTGGCCCGCGCCATTGCCAAAGAATTGCAAGTTTGTGGATATGTTTCAAAATTAACGCGGCTTGCAGTTGGAAGGTTTTTATACGAAAATAAAATATCGCTTGAAACATTAAAAAATGCAGTTACATTTAACGCCACATTGTTAGATGGCTCGCTGCTTTTGTTGCAAGATGCTGTTAAGTTGCCCCAAAATTAATTCTTTTGGGCAAAAATGTTTACCAATCAATATCAAATACAACTAAATAAGATGTCTATTCTTAAAAAATCTAAGCAAGAAGTAATAAAATCATTTGCGCCAAGCAAAGCTGATACTGGCTCGGTTGAAGTTCAGGCCGCCATCATGACCAAACAAATTGAAAACCTAACCGAGCATTTAAAAATCCATAAAAAAGATCATTCATCTCGTCGCGGCCTTTTAATTCTTGTGGGAAAAAGAAGAAGATTGCTTGATTATCTCAAAGCAAAATCTACTGAACGCTATGAAGCTTTAATAAAAAAATTAGAAATCAGAAAATAATTCTGCTTTGTTTTGCGCGCAATTCTTAACTTTTGCGCGCAAAACAATTTATAAAAGATGCTTATGAAATCTCTTCAATTCTCACAAAAATTTATTCAATGTTGTTGTAGATAGCGTTTTGTTCTGCTTGTAGTTGTATCCATCACACGAAGTAAAGTAATAATCAAAAATAATAAATATGTTTAATGTAATAAAAAAAGAAATTAACTGGAATGGCAAAATTCTTAGCCTTGAAACAGGCAAAATCGCTCGTCAAGCCAGCGGTTCGGTAGTAGCAAAACTTGGAGGCACAACTATACTTTGTGCAGTTACAGTGGCGAGCAAAGCAGTTGAAGGTGCTGACTTTTTACCTCTTACTGTTAACTACCTCGAGAAGTCTTACGCGGCAGGTAAAATTCCAGGTGGATTTTTCAAGAGAGAGGCGAAGCCTTCAGATGTGGCAACCCTAGTATCGCGCTTAATCGACCGCCCGATTCGCCCATTATTTCCTGCAAATTTTCACAATGAAATCAATGTAGTTTGCACAGTTTTATCTTATGATGCGGCCTGCAACCCTGATATTCTTGCTTTAATCGCTGCTTCTGCCGCGCTTGAAATTTCTGAAGTTCCTTTTGAAGGGCCGGTTGGTGGGGCTCGCGTTGGCCACATTAATGGCGAATTTGTGCTTAACCCAAGCAATGAAGAATTAAAAAATTCTCGCCTCGATCTAGTGGTTGCGGGCACCGAAAGCTCGGTTTTAATGGTTGAATCTGAAGCAAAAGAATTAACAGAAGCCGAAATGCTTGCTGCAGTAAATTTTGGCCACGAAGCTTTCCGTCCAGTGATCGAAATGATCAACCAATTCAAAGCTGAAGCCGGTAAAGAAAAAATGCAAGTTGTTGCTCACGACTACTCTGCGTTAAAGCGCGACATGACTTCATTCATTGAAAGCAGATTAACTGATGCTTACAAATTGCAAAAAAAGCAAGATCGTTCAGGCGCTCTAGAGCTTATCAAAGCTGATTCTGTTGCTAAATTTGTTAGCGAAGAAAACGGCATTTGCAAAGTTAAGGTTGGATCAATCTTCAAAAAATTAGAACAAGATATTGTTCGTGGCAATATTTTAAAAAGCTCGGTGCGTATTGATGGCCGTGCCCCAGATCAAATTCGCCAAATCACTTGCGAAATTGGTATTTTGCCGCAAGTTCATGGTTCGGCACTTTTCACTCGCGGAGAAACTCAAGCTTTGGTTGTTGCAACTCTTGGTTCTTCTCGCGACGAGCAAATGGTTGAAGGCCTTGACGGCATGGCAAAAGAAGCTTTCATGCTGCACTATAATTTTCCTCCATATTCAGTTGGTGAAACTGGCCGCTTAGGCACGCCAGGCCGCCGCGAAATTGGTCATGGCAAATTGGCTTTTCGTGCGATAAATCCTGTTTTCCCGGTTAACCAAGAAAATTTCCCTTACGTTACGCGTATTGTTTCTGAAATTACCGAGTCTAACGGCTCGTCTTCTATGGCTTCAGTTTGCGGCGCTTCACTTGCGCTTATGGATGCCGGCGTTCCAATCAAAGAGCCAGTTTCTGGCATTGCGATGGGTCTTGTTAAAGAAGGCGAAAGCTACGTGATTTTGTCTGATATTATGGGCGATGAAGATCATCTTGGCGACATGGATTTCAAAGTTGCAGGCACCAAAAACGGTATCACTGCTTTGCAAATGGACATCAAAATCAAAGGCATTACTGCCGAAATCATGGATAAAGCCTTGCAACAAGCTTATGCAGGACGTATCCACATTTTAGGCAAAATTGTTGAAGTTATGGCAGCTCCTAGAGCCGAGCTTAACGGCAACGTGCCAAGAGTTGAAATCATGAACATCAACCCGAAAAAAATTCGTGAAGTTATTGGTTCTCGTGGCAAAGTTATCAAAGAAATCTGCGCTAATTCTGGCGCGGTTGTTGATATCGACGATGACGGCACTGTTAAAATCAGCTCTAGCAACAACGATAATATCAAAAAAGCTGTAGCAATGATCAACGATATCGTTTTCGAGCCTGAAATCGGCGATATCTTTGAGGGCCCGGTAGTTAAGGTTATTGACGCTGGCGCTTTTGTTACTATTTCAGCTAATCGCGATGGATTCGTGCATATTTCTGAACTTGCAGAATACCGCGTTGATTTTGTTGAAGACGTAATCAACGAAGGCGATGTTATCAAAGTTAAAGTTATTGGTTTCGATAAAAAAGGTCGTCCGAAGCTAAGCTATCGTTGTGTTGATCAAATCACCGGCGAAGATATTTCTGATCGCATTGCTAATAAACCAGCGATGATCGATGAAAGAGAAAGCGGTGGATCTGATCGTGGAGACCGCGGAGATCGTGGCGACAGAGGCGGAGATCGTCGTGGTGGTGGTCGTGACGACCGTCGTGGCGGCGGAGATCGCGGTGGTCGTGATGATCGTCGTGGTGGATCTGATCGCGGAGATCGCGGAGACAGAGGCGGAGATCGTCGTGGTGGTGATCGTGATGACCGCGGAGATCGCGGTGGCTATCGCGGTGGCGATGATCGTCGTGCGCCTTCTTCAGCAGAAGAGCAGCCTAAAAAGCGTCGCGGGTTTTTTGGTTAATTTCTGAACTATGTTTTGCAAATGAGCCTTTGCGGTTTTTAATCGCAGAGGCTTTTTTGTGGCTTTATTTTTAGGGCTATCTCATAAATTATTTGCAATAGTTTTTGGCTACAACTTTAGATCTCGCTTTTGGTGCGGGCTACAATACTTCCTTTTGCGGTTGGGCTACAACACTTAATCACTCCTGCGGCGTGAGCCTTGGCGATCATACTCTGCTGCTCAAACATGATGACCCTGGGGCCATTCCTCTTTTATTTGCAATATTTTTATAAGGGTCATC